>OGYB01000786.1_pt1 | contig 17509 bp, 16 predicted proteins | sample 1576421 | NCBI WGS metagenome assembly OGYB01 (sample SAMEA3541577, study PRJEB24748) | human gut metagenome | biome: human gut; feature: human-associated habitat; material: faeces | place: China | collected 2012
AGCCTTTCTGCGTGGTGGCGAGGGTACGCCGTCATGTCCCGGCCACGGGATATAGGGTAAAAAGCAGCGGGCCGCCGGTATATCCGGCAGCCCGCTGCTTTTGATATCCTTCCGGCAGAGAGGGGCTTTGACGGGAAAGGAAACACAAAGCAGGCCGGAGATATCTGATTAGGAGTGCATGACTTTCGGCTGAAGTTTGAGGAGGTTTTGCCGGAGTCAGATAAGCTTGTAAATGCCGGCAGCGCCCATGCCGCCGCCGATGCACATGGTGACCATGGCATATTTTCCGCCGGTGCGGCGCAGCTCATTCAGGGCCTTGATGGTCAGGAAGGCACCGGTAGCGCCCTGGGGATGACCCAGTGCCATAGCACCGCCGTTGGGATTGGTCTTGGCGGGGTCCAGCCCCAGCGTTCTCATGCAGGGAATAGCCTGCGCCGCAAAGGCTTCGTTCAGCTCCACCACGTCCATATCGGCCACGGTGAGGCCCGCCTTTTCCAGCGCCTTGGGGGCGGCGTAGATGGGGCCGAGGCCCATGTAATCCGGCTCGCAGCCGGCCACGGCGAAGCTCAGCAGCTCTGCAACGGGCCGGATACCCAACTCCTTGGCCTTACTGTCCCGCATCAGCACCACAAAGGCGGCGGCATCGCTGGTCTGGGAGGAGGTGGCGGCGGTCACAAGGCCGCCCTCCTTGAAGCAGGGCTTCAGCCCTGACAGCGCCTCCAGCGTGGTGCTGCGGCGGATCCCCTGATCCTTGTCAAAGACGATGGGATCCCCGTCGGCATCCACGCCGGGCAGCGGGATGATCTCATCGTCGAACTTACCGGCGTCCTGTGCCGCCGCCGCACGGCGGTGGCTTTGGAGAGCCAGCTCGTCCATCTCCTGACGGGTGATGCCGTAGCGGGCGGCTACATTCTCCGCCGTCAGGCCCATGGGCGTATACTCCTCCTCCCGCTGGCGCAGCAGGTCGGGATCGAAGGTATCGCTGATATCCAGATTCACCGGGCAGGCGGTCATGGACTCCACGCCGCCGGCCACCATTACATCCGCCACGCCGCAGGCGATCTGGCCCGCTGCCAGCGCAATGGCCTGTAGGCCGGAGGAGCAGAAGCGGTTGATGGTCATGCCGCAGACGCTATCCGGCAGGCCCGCACGGGCGGCCACCAGCCGGGCCATGTTGAAGCCCTGCTTGCGCTCCGGGATGGCGCAGCCAACGATGAGGTCGTCGATCTGATCGACGGGCAGCTGGGGAACCTTCTCCAGCACGCCCTTAAGGGTGAGGCTGCCCATGGTCACCGGATGCATATTCCGCAGGGCGCCCTTTTTTCCTGATTTTGCAACGGCGGAGCGGCCGTAGCCCACTACCACCACATGGTCAAACTGTCCCATTAGCAATCTTCCTCCATTTCTTTCAGCTCCGGAGAGACAATGAGCGGCGGCTCCACGGCGGAGCAGATCTCCTCCACGGAGTGGCCCCGGCGCAGCTCGGAGAGCACCAGACCCTCCGGCGTCACATCGATGACGCACCGCTCGGTGACGATATGATCCACGCACCGCCGCCCGGTATAGGGCAGGGTACATTCCTTGACGAGCTTGGGGGAGCCGTCCTTGGCGCACAGCTCCATGGCCACGATGACCTGCTTGGCCCCGTTGACCAGATCCATGGCCCCGCCCATGCCGAAGGCACGGTCGGGGGTGGCCCAGTTGGCCAGATCTCCGTGCTGGGAGACCTGAAGCGCTCCCAGCACCGTGGCAGCCATGCGGCCGGAGCGGATGATGCCGAAGGACTTGGCCACGTCAAAGGCGCAGCCCCCCAGCGCCGGGAGATAGGGAATGCCGCCGGCGTTAAAGAGCCGGTCGCTGATCTCGATGCCCTGCGCCGTGGCCCCTACGCCGATGAAGCCGTTCTCCGTCTGGAACAGGACGCCGCTCTCGGCGTAGTTGCCGCAGAGGCTGGGGATGCCGATGCCCAGATTGACCACGTCGCCGCTGTGGAAATACCGGGCCGCACGACGGGCGATAAAATGTCTGTTATCCATAGTCGTGCCTCCTTACACCAGGATCATATCCACGAACATACCGGGAACCTCCACCTCGTCGGGTGTGATCTCTCCCAGATCGCAGAAGTGGTCGCACTCCACAATGGACAGGTCCCCGCAGGTGGCCACGATGGGGTGAGAGGCCCGGCCGGTGCTGCCCCGGTAGGCCAGATTGCCGATGGGGTCGGCACGGCGGGCCCGTGTGATGGCGATATCCGCCCGGAGGGCGGTCTCCAGCAGGTACTGCTGTCCGTTGGCGGTGATGAGCTGCTTGCCCTCCTCCACCACGGTACCAAGTCCCGTTTTGGTGAGAACGCCGCCCAGTCCCATACCGCCGCAGCGGATGCGCTCGATCCAGCTGCCGATGGGGCTGAACTCCGCCTGAAGGGTACCAGACTGGATCTGTGCGTTGGTATCCGGGTTGGTACCCACATGGGTGGTGATGATGCGGTCGATGACCTTCGCCCGGATCAGGCGGCCAATGCCCACACCGGGGTCGCTGGTATCGATGGAATAGACGGTCAGGTGCCGGGCGCCGCTCTCCAGAATGCAGTCGATGAGCCGCTCCGGCATCCAGTGGCCGGTCTGGCCGCCGATGGCGATGGTCTGGCCATCCTTGAAGCAGGAGATGATCTTCTCCCGTGTAGTGACTTTACTTTCCATGTGGGGCCTCCTTTCCGGCGGTAAGTGGGACGATACAGTTGAGAATGAGCCCCACGGCAGCCAGCACGGCCGCAGCGGCAAAGGCCCACGTATAGGCCCCGTCCGGGGTGCGCAGACGCACCGCCAGCACCGGGCCGATGAGGCTGGCCAAGCCGAACACGATGTACATGACGCCGTAGTTCTCGGTGATATATTTGCTGCCGAACACCTGCGCCGTCAGCGGCGTCAGGACGGAGGCAAAGCCGCCGTAGCAGCTGGCCGCCACACCCATGGCAATCACGGCGGGAACGGTGGCGTGGCAAAGGGTCAGCAGCAGCATGGCGAGGATACACACCGCCGACACGGCCGTGATCACACGGCGCAGGCCCAGCCGGTCAGACAGACTGCCCCACAAAAAGCGGCCCGCCATATTGCAGGCGGCAAACACGCTGACAAACACCGCCGCCGTGGCGCTGGTAAAGCCGTAGGCGTTCTGAAGGATGGGGGAAGCCTGGCTGATGACGATGACGCCGGCCACCAGACCGCAGGTGAAGATGACCACCATCCCATAGAAGGCCGCCGTTTTGACCATCTGGCCCCGGCGCAGGCCCTCCGTCTGAATGGGAGCGTCGCCGGAGGGGGGGCACAGGGCCTCCCGCAGATCCTGCGGGGGCTCCACCAGCAGGGTGCTGCCCAGCAGGATCAGCACCAGAAAGGCACCACCCAGAATACAGAACGTCCCCCGCAGATTCACGCTGCGGATCAGGGCCGCTGCCACCGGCGCCCAGAGAATGGCTCCGGAGCCGTAGGCCGCCGTGCCGAGGCCGGAGGCCATGCCGGACTTCTCCGGGAACAGGCGCACCACATAGGCCATCATGGCCGGGTAGACGAAGCCGGTCCCCAGACCGGAGAGGACGCCGTAGAACAGATAGAGCTGCCACACACCGCCGCTGATCCAGCCGGTGGTCATCAGGCCCGCCCCGAACAGAACGGCGCCCACCACCACGCAGCGCCGGGTACCCAGACGGCGGATCAGGCCGCCGAAGAACAGCGGCGCCATGGTGGAGCACAGCACCGTCACCGTATACGTCAGGGAGACCTGCTGATCCGGCCAGCCGTGGGCGGCGATGATGGGGGTCTGAAGCACGCTCCATGCGTAGCCGAAGCCGGCGCAGATGCAGATCAGGAGACTGGCGATCATGGCCGGCCAGCGGCGCTTGAGGAATCCGTTGATGTCGTTCATAGGGAGCCTCACAGCTTCTTATGGAGCTTCAGGATGTCGATGAGCATCTGATCCCGGTAGGCGATACACTCGGCATTGGTGTGGCCGATGTAGTCGGGGAAGTTGGCCATCTCCTGATCCACGCCGGGCTGGGCCACCTGCGCCCAGTTGTCCGGCTGGTGGGTCCAGCTGGCCATATCCTCCAGCCAGCGGTCGCCGGAATTGCCCAGCATCTCCACCATGCCGGTGAGGCCGCCGGGGTTGCCCATCTGCATGATCATGTTGTGGCCAAAGATGGCCCAACGGATGCCGGGGCCGTACACCAGCGCCTTGTCCACATCCTCCACGGAGCATACGCCCCGCATCACCAGATCCTGCACCTCACGATACAGGGCCAGCTGCAGACGGTTGGCAATGAAGCCGGGACACTCCTTACGCAGCAGAACGGCCTCCTTGCCGATGGACTGATAGAAATCATAGGCCAATTGGACGCAGTCATCGTCCGTCTTGTCGCAGCGGGTGAGCTCCACCAGAGGAATCAGGTGCGGGGGATTGTAGGGGTGAGCTCCGATGCAGCGCTCCGGGTGAAGCGCCTCGGCCACGATATCGGAGATCAGCAGGCCGGAGGTGCTGCTGGCGTACAGGGCGTCCGGGGCGGCATACTGCTCCACCTGCGCCAGAATGGAGCGCTTGATCTCGATGCGCTCCGGGCCGCTCTCCTGAATGAACTGGGCGTCCTGCACCGCCTCCTCCATGGAGGTGGTGGGGCGCACGCAGGCGATGATTTCGTCCTTGCGGGCGGCGGTGATGGCGTTGTGGGCCACCAGTGCGTCCAGACTGCGGAGCATCTGGTCGTGGCTCTTGGCCAGCTGCTGGTCGTTGATGTCGTAGAGGGTGACGTGCAGGCCCTTCAGGGCATACTGGATAGCCCAGCTGGAGCCGATGACGCCGCCGCCGACACAGGCGACATTCTTGATATCAGAAACGTTCATACCGTCCTCCTTCAGCGAACCAGCGGCGGGATGCCCAGAATTTCACGGGCCTCGGCGGGGGTGGCAGGCTGATTGCCGAAGAGCTTGACGGCCTCCACAGCCCGCTGCACCAGCATCTGGTTGGTGGCCATGATCTTCTTGCCGTTTTCGTCCTTGCCGAAGATGACGTTATCCTCCATCCCCACGCGGATGTGTCCGCCCAGCGCCAGAGCGGCGTACAGGATAGGCAGGTGGGCGGCGCCGATGCCAAAAGCGGACCATGTGGACCCGGTAGGAATACGATCCTTCAGATAAATCAGATTCTCCACCGTAGCGGGCATACCGCCCAGCACCCCCAGACAGAACTGGTAGTGACAGGGGGTGGACAGGTGGCCCTTCTTGACGAAGTAATCGGCGATGCCCAGCATACCGGCATCAAAGATCTCGATCTCCGGCTTGATGCCTTTTTCCAGATAGGCATCGCCCAGCTTCTGCAGGAACTGGGGGCTGTTGACGAACACGCCGCCGGGCATCCAGTTGAAGCTGCCTGCATCGTAGGAGCCCATTTCAATGCCGGGAACGGTCATGTGGTGCAGAAAGCGCTCCTCGTCGGTGGCGGGATGCTCCGGGGAGGCCCCGGAGGAGGTGCAGTTGATGATAACGTCGCAGTCCTTGTGGGCACGGATGCCCTCCACGATCTCACGGAAGGCCTGCGTGTTCATAGCGCCCTTACCGTCGGCGGCACGGGTGTGGATATGCACCACGGCAGCGCCCAGCTGCCAGCACTCATAGGCGGCCTGCACGATCTGCTCCGGCGTTTCGGGAATATGATAGCCCGCAGGGGTGACAGCACCGGTGAGGGCAGCGGTAATGATGGTTTTTGCCATAGGAAACAACTCCTTGAAATAGGTTTGACCGGGGCCGGAGGCAGCGCACTGCCTCCGGTCTGCGGTACAGAGAAAGGAAAATCAGTCCTTCTTCTCCGGGCGATAGGGGGAGACCTTCTTGTTGGGGTCGAAGGGGTTGACCTCCTTACCGGCCTCCACCTCCTTGAACCACTCGAAGGGCTTGGTGCGGAAGCCCGCCCAGCTCTCACGGGTGGGAGGCTGCTGCATCCAGTCGTGGCAGTAGCGCCAGTCGTTGGTCTGGCTGATGTACTTCTCGTCCTGCTGGCCGGCATGGGTGTCGCCCATCTCACCGGCGGCGATCCGCAGCAGGGAGCCGTACTGCTCGGAGACAGTGTGCAGCTTCAGGTCGTCCACCAGCAGCTTCTTCAGAGGACGCTTGGCAAGGTTGGACATGATGGTGCGGTTCTCATAGGGCATGGTCTTCCACAGACGGGCGATCTCCCACGCACGCTCCATGACCTTGTCCTTGGGTACGACCTCGCTGACCATACCCCAGTCCAGCATCTGCTGGGCCGTCCACTGACGGGCGGTCATCATGTAGTAGTTACCACGCTTGGTGCCGAAGTAGTGCTGTGCCATGAGGCCCATGCCGTCGCCGGGAACCAGGCCGCCGTGGGCGTGGGGAACCTCCATCCATGTGTCGTCGGAGCAGATGGTCACGTCGCTGAGCATGGCGGAATCCCAGTGGAAGCCGGGGCCGGGAATGGCACCGATGGTGGGTACGTCCAGATCGAAGATCATGTTCTTGATGAGGTTGGTGTCATCGAAATACTGGTGCTGGAAGCGCTGGGTGGGCAGCTCGGAGTAGGTCTCCCAGCCGTTGGGATCGGACTCGGTCATCCAACTGTCGCCGATGTGGGTGAAGATGATGATCTCGTTCTTGAAGTCCAGAGACAGGACACGCACCAGCTGGCCGATGGCCCGGTGGGACATACCGCTGTGCTGCATGGGGCCGTCCAGCGTCTTCCAGGTGACCTGCAGGATGCCGTCCTCACGGTACAGGTCGGCGAAATCCTTGAACCACTCCTTGTACTCTTCCAGCTGGGGGAGCTTCACATAATCTGCCAGGGGCTTACGCATAATCATTTACCTCCAAAAAATTATTTTGTTCGTTGGTTTCGGATAGATGGGACTATATCAGGCAGGCGGCACTCAATAGAGCAGCATTGCCATGACCACTGCGATGATACCGGCCAGCAGGTTCACCACCACGGACATCATGAACTGCTGGAAATAGCCCTCCTTATAGGACAGCTTGAACACAGACAGCTGGAAGGCGATGGCGCCGTTGTGGGGCAGGGAGTCGAAGCCTGCGCCGGAAATGGCGGCAATGCGGTGCAGAGCGCCCAGATCGATGGAGGGGTTGGCAAGGATGGAATCACCAAAATTCTTCATGAACAGGGTGACGCCGCCGGTGCCGTTGGCGCACAGGCCGGACAGCAGGTTCACCGCCACGAAGGTCAGCAGGTAGGGGTGCATATTCATGGACAGCACCTTCTCCACCAGCAGGGTGAACACAGGGGTAGCCTGTACCACGGTGCCGTAGCCCACCACGATGGAAATGAACACCACGGGGATCAGGGAGCCCTGAATACCACGGACGCAGGTCTGGAACACATGGGGCAGGTACTTGGGGCCTACCAGCACGAACACCAGCACGATGGACAGCACCTGTGCATAGGTGGTGGCCTGCAGGGCGGTGATGCCCAGCTTCTGGAACAGCAGGCTCAGGCCGATGATGGCGGCCACGCAGAGATAGCCCTTCCATGCCGGAGGCAGCTTGGATTCGTCCTCGTCGTTCTGGGGGTCATCGGTATAGGAGACGAAGCCCTCGCCCTTCTTCTTCAGGCGGTTGGTGAGCATGATGAGGTAGACCACGATGAACACCACAGAGAAGGCGGTGCAGACCAGGCTGATGCCCACACCGGCCATGGTGGTGGTGCCCAGATAGGTGGTGGGTGCGATGTTCAGGGCGTTTGGCATGCCCACCAGTGTGCCGTAGGCCACGGAGCCTGCACCGGCGGACATGGCGGCCAGCGCCACCTTACGGGACATATTCAGCTTTTTCAGCACCGGCAGGGCAATGGCCAGAATGGCGTACTGATAGGAGGCCACACCGGCCGCCATCATCAGGCAGGTGATGACAAACAGGGCCACGGCGATCCATTTCTCGCCGAACACTTTAATCAGGTGCGTCGCCATGGCGGAGCCGAGGCCGCTCTCCATCAGGCAGAAGCCGAAGGCGCCGCCGATGGTATACAGCAGCAGGAACTGCTGGAACATGGTGCCTACGGAGGGGAGGAAGGCTGTAAAAATCGAGGTGATGCCATCCGGCGTGCAGAAAGACACCAACAGGGTGCAGGCAAAGACCGTCAGAAACAGGTTGACGCCCTTGAAGCTCAGATAGAAGAACAAGGCAAAGGCAACCACGACGACGATCAGGGAAATAAGGGTGGTAGTGGACACAGATCTCTGATCTCCTTTCTTTTTAAGAAGCAGGAATGTAGGTTACTTCTCAAACACATGGGGAAAACGACGGGGCCGGGGAGGCGGGTTGCAGGGCCGCCCTCCGTAGAACCCACCCGGCGCTGCCCGGAACAGCACCGGCTCACGGCATAGCTTTTTAGCAAAGGGCGTGCCAATTTATTTGGCGATGTCGGAAAATGTCGGCATTACGGGGAAAATTTTTTTGTTGACTTCTCCACCATCCGGCTTCCAAAAAACAGATGATGCGAAAACGCATCATCTCCCCAGTGATTCGGATAATGCAAAAACGCAGCCGATGCAACATTGCATCGGCTGCGCTTCTGCGCTAAAAACGGGCCATTTGACAGATCAAAGCCCGTATTTTTTACGCTTGCGGACAATGGTGGATTGATCTGTTTTCAGCAGAGCCGCTGCTTTATAGCTGCTGGGGCAGCGCTTCAGGGCGTCGGCCAGCACGTGCTTTTCGCAGAACTCCATGTAGGCCTTCAGGGAGAAATGCTCCGGGTCAAACTGATAGAATGCCTCCCAGTCGGCGGGATAGATCTCCGGTGAGGTGGAGCGGACGGCATCCTCCCCCAGCAGCGGGGCCAGATCCTGATAGATCTCCAGCGTCCCGGCGGCGCTGGTGACCAGCAGCCGCTCCACCACGTTTTTCAGCTCCCGGATGTTGCCGGGCCAGTCGTAGGCCTTCAGCTGTTCGATGACTCGGCGGGAGAGGACCTTGGTGCGGCTGTAGCGCTTGCAGTAGTAGTCCAGAAAAAAGGTGGCCAGTGGGGCGATATCCTCCCGGCGCTCCCGCAGCGGGGGCAGCTCCAGCGGAATGACGTTGAGGCGGTAGTAAAGGTCCGCCCGGAAGGTCCCGGCCAGCACGCCTTCCTTGAGGTTCTGGTTGGTGGCGGCCAGCAGGCGGAAGTCGATCTCCTGTTCCTCCACGGCTCCCAGGCGCTTGCTTTTGTGGCTTTCCAGCACCCGGAGGAACTTGCCCTGCAGCGCCAGCGGCAGGGAGTTGATCTCGTCGAGGAACAGCGTGCCGCCGTGGGCCGCCTCAATAAGGCCGGGCTTGCCGGTATTCAGGGCTCCGGTGAAAGCGCCCTTGGTATAGCCGAACAGCTCCGCCTCCAGCAGGTTCTCCGGCAGGGCGGCGCAGTTGATCTCGATGATGGGGGCATCGGCTCGGCTGCTGTTGCGGTGGATGTACTTGGCCAGCACCTCCTTGCCGGTGCCGGTCTCGCCGGAGATGAGGACGGTGGAGTCCGTCTGGGCCACCTGAGCGGCAGTCTGGAGGATGGCCTGCATGGCGGGACTGTCTGCGATGATGGTCTCCTTAGCCCGTGTGCGTTCCGGGGAGAGGGCCGGCACCTCGATGGTGCTGTCGTCCTCATAGAGGATAGCCTGCTGATACCGCTTGGCCAGCAGATCCAGCCGAACGGTCTCCACCAACATATACTCCACCTCGCCGCCGCTGCCGAAGATGGGGGTGGCCGTGGCCAGCTGGCGGTAGTGATACCCCTTGGGGGTGAGGACGTTGTTCACCACGGAGACCTTTTTCTTCTCGGTAAAGGCTGTGACGGCCACGCTCACCGACACCTGTCCCTCCGGAATCAGCTGGAAAGCGTTGAGGCGCAGCGCCTCCTCCCGTGTGGCGCCCACCATCTTCAAAAAGGCATTGTTGCAGTAGATGTAATCTCCCTTGCGGTTGAGGATGTAGATCCCCTCATTGATGTTGTCGAAAATTTCGGCCATGAGCAGTGGATTGGCCACAGAGATCCCTCCGTTTCTGTCAGAAAGGTGTCCTGAGTGGACGCCGGTTTTTATGGGGCTGCTTTTTACGGGGCTATTGTAATATAAATCCCGGCGGCTGTCTACCAGGATTTTGCCGGAGGGCTTTCCTATCTGTTCATAAAATTTTCATATTATTCCTGTTGCCATTTTGTAACTTTTTTTATATAATACCTTATGGTGACATAATACGGCGCAGCCCGACAGGGTTCGTCGTTTCAAATGCAGCGGGCCGGGTCTCCGGCAACGAGGGATATGATATGATTCGATTGAAGGACGTTGAAAAAACATACGAAAACGGGACGGAGGCCCTTCAGGGCATCTCCTTTACCATTGAGGACGGGGAATTTGTATTTCTGGTGGGACCCTCCGGCTCCGGCAAGTCCACCATCATCAAGCTCCTGACCGGCGAGGTCATCCCCACGGCGGGGCGGGTCATGGTCAACGGCTTTTCCATGAGCCGCATCTCCGACCGGCAGATCCCCTATATGCGCCGCACCATCGGCGTGATCTTTCAGGACTTCCGGCTGATCCCCAAAAAGACGGTGTTCGACAACCTGAGCCTTGCCATGCGGGCGGTGGGGGCCACGCCCCGTGACATCCGCACCCGCATCCCCTATGTACTGGAGCTGGTGGGGTTGAAGGGGATGGAGGACCGATATCCCGACGAGCTGTCCGGCGGTGAGCAGCAGCGTGTGGCCATTGCACGGGCGCTGGTGAACAATCCCAGCACCATCGTGGCCGACGAGCCCACCGGCAATCTGGACCCCAACCGCTCGCTGGAGATCATGACCCTGCTGGAGCGCATCAACGCCCTTGGCACCACCGTAGTGGTGGTGACCCACGAGCGGGATCTGGTGAACCACTTCGACAAGCGGGTCATCATGATCGATCACGGGCAGGTCAACGGCGACGGCGTGGGAACGTATGAGGTATAACAGATGAAGCACGATTTTCGATATTTTTTCCGGGAGGGCATCCGCAATATGTTCTCCCACGGATTCATGTCCTTCGCCGCCATCGGCGTGACGGTGGCGTGTCTGGTGATCATGGGGACCTTTTCGCTGGTGGCCTATAACGCCAACGAGAACCTGAAGGATCTGCAAAAGGAGAACGCCGTGCTGGCCTTCGTGGATGAGAACCTCTCTGACAACGAGGCCAAGGCCCTGCAGTCCACGCTGGAGAATATCCCCGGCGCGGCGGACTGCACCTTCGTCTCCCGGCAGGAGGCACGGGACAGCTACGTGGAGCAGTACGATGAGGACGACCTGTACAGCAATCTGGATCCCTCCATTTTCCGCCATCGGTACGTTATCCATCTGACGGACGCCGCACAGATGCAGCAGGTGGTATCCGATCTGGAGGCCACCCCCGGCATCGTGAAGGTCCGGGCGGACGAGGCCATCTCCAACGGGTTTTTGACGGTGCGGAATGTGGCAAGCCTCATCAGCATCGCCCTCATTGCGGTGCTGCTGGTGATCTCGGTATTCATTATCTCCAACACCATCAAGCTCACCACCTTTGACCGGCGGGATGAGATCGCCATCATGAAGATGGTGGGCGCCACCGACGGCTTCATCCGATGGCCCTTCGTCTACGAGGGTCTGCTCATCGGTCTGATGGGCGCCGTCATCGCCTTCGGCCTGCAGTGGCTGCTATACGAGGCCATTTCCAAGGGCATCGCCGGGTCCGATACCCTGCAGCTGCTGCGGGTGGTGTCCTTCCGGAAAATTTGGGGGCCGGTGGCCGGTGTGTTCGGTCTGGTAGGTATTCTGGTAGGCGTGGGCGGCAGCCTGACCGCCATCCGGAAGTTCCTGAGAGTATAAGGAGGAGTGCAGCATGAGTAAGAAAAAATGGTGCGGACTGCTGGCCGTTCTCATGGCGGTGAGCATCGTGTTCACCAGCGGCGCTCTGCGCCCGGTGAACGTCTATGCCGAGACCATCGCAGACCTGCAGGAGCAGTCGGAGGAGCACCAGAAGAAGCTGGAGGAGATCAACCAGCAGATCGAGGAGGCCGAGGCCAACAAGGCCGATGCGCTGGAGCAGAAGAACCTGCTGGATCAGCAGGCGGATATCCTCCGCAGCCAGATCTCCAACGCCCAGCAGCAGATCGATACGCTGGAGGCGGAGCTGGCGGACAACCAGCAGAAGGAGGAGTCCCAGTACGACCTGTTCTGCCGTCAGGTGCGGGATGAAGAGGAGCGGGGTACCGCCTCCTTCTGGTCGGTGATCTTCAAGGCCACCAGCTTCAGCGATCTTTTGGGCCGCATCGACTTCATCAACGAGGTGGCCGAGCACGACCAGAGCGTCATCAACGACCTGCGGCAGCTGCGCCAGCAGATGCAGGCCGACCGGCAGGCGCTGGAGGAGCAGCGCTCCCAGCTGGAGAGCCGCCAGACGGAGCTGAACAGCCAGCTGGAGGCAGCCACCCAGCTCATTGCCAAGTACAACGAAACGGCGGACGGCCTGAACGATCTGGCCGCTCAGGAGAAGGCAGCCGCCGATGAGCTGGACGCTCAGATCCAGGCCCGGAGAGAGGAAGAAAACCGGAACAACGGCGGTGATAACAGTGGAGGCAGCGGCGGTGGCAGCAGCAGCGGCTCCGACGAGACGCCCTCCTCCGACGGGTACATCTGGCCCTCGGACTGCCGGCTCATTACCTCCGGCTACGGCGGGCGTGACCAGCCCACCCCCGGCGCCAGCACCAACCATATGGGCGTGGACATCGGCGCCTCCTACGGCAGCTACATCTATGCCGTGAAGTCCGGCACCGTAGTGGGTTCTAAGTACAGCTGGGGCGGCTACGGCAACTATGTGGAGATCGACCACGGAAACGGCAACTTTACCCTGTACGCCCACATGAGTGAGCGTCTGGTGGAGGTGGGCGAGCATGTGGAGCAGGGCGAGGTCATCGGCCTGTGCGGCTCCACGGGCATCTCTACCGGCCCCCACGTCCACTACGAGATCTGGGAGAACTACAGCCGCATCAATCCGCTGAACCGTCTGCCGGGGTACATCCCCTATTGGTGGTAAGCGGCCTTTTCCCCACCTGCACCGCTTGGTGCAGGTGGGGAATTTTTTATGCCGTCTTTCTCCCGCCGCCGGGCCATAGACTGGTGGAAAGGGGGCGCTGTGCATGGTGGGATATGTGCGATGGGAGGAGAAGCGGAAAAAGCTCACCCTGCGGCGCTGTCCGCTGGGAGACGGGGAGGTGTGCCTGTTGGAGGGCGGCGGGCGGCTGAATCGGCGGGTACAGCGCCGGGTGCGGCAGGCGGCGCAGGCCATGGCCGACGCCGGGGTGCGGTATGCGGTGGCACCGCCGGAGTGGGCGGCGCTGCTGCTTCCCCTTCGGCTCCCGGCCCCGGTGGCACTGCGGCGGGCCATGCTGGGGCAGCTGGTGGACTGCGCCTGCAGGCAGCTGGGACTCTGCCGGTCACAGGCCAGTGTGGTGCTGCGGGCCTCCCGGCCCGACGGGGCCGTTACGGAGGCGGCGGATCTGCTGGCCCGGCGGGTAAGGTATCTGTCGCCGCAGCTGGGCCGGGGGCAGGAGGAGCTGCGGCGATCCCTGCGGCACCGGTACGGGCTGGGGGAAGGCTCCCCGGCGGCGCAGCTGGCGGTATGCTTTGGCGCAGCGGCGGAGGGGCTTCCCTCCCTGCTGATAGGGGAGAGCCATCAGGAGGTCCGGTATGTATGGGCCGAGCCGTGGTGGGAGAAAATGAAGCCGTGGGCAGCAGAGGAGCCGCTGCTGGCAGCGCTGCTGGCGGAGGGAAGCCTTCCGCTGGGTGCGGCTGTCCCGGTGTGGGTAGGACTTGACACCGGCGGGGAAAGAACTTATAATGCAGAGTGATATAGTGTCTGTACTATTTTTGTTATAGTGTTTATACTAATCTCGTGCGGCCATGCCGTATTTGTCAACAGAAAGGAATGGATTCCATGGTAAAAGAATTCAAAATGAGTCAGGAGCGGTACGACGAGCTGAAAAAGGAGCTGGATTACAGCAAGACCACCCGTGCCGACGAGATCGCAGAGCTCATCAAGGAGGCCAGAGGCTTCGGTGACCTGTCGGAAAACAGCGAGTACGACGAGGCCAAAAACGAGCAGGGCAAGCTCTACTCCCGCATTGCCGAGCTGGAGAACATCCTGCTCCACGCCGTCATCGTGGACGAGACGGACATGGATTCCGACAAGGTATCCATCGGCTGCCGTGTCACCGTGACCAATCTGGATAACGGCAAGACGCTGCCGGAGTACACCATCGTGGGCTCTCAGGAGGCCAACGTCATGGAGCGGAAGGTGTCGGAGGATTCCCCCTTCGGCAAGGCCCTGATGGGCAGCAAGGCCGGCAGTGAGATCACCGTGGAGGCCCCCAAGGGCGTCATCCGCTACCGGGTGGACAAGATCGAACGATAAGGAGACCATATCTATGGCACAGCAGAATCAGAATCAACAGGACCTGCGGGAAATTCTCCAGATCCGCCGGGATAAGCTGGCAGCCCTGCAGGAGGCGGGTATGAACCCCTTCGAGATCACCCGCTATGACGTGACCCATCACGCACAGGAGGTCAAGGATCAGTTCGACCAGCTGGAGGGGCAGACCGTCTCTCTGGCGGGCCGTCTTATGAGCAAGCGGGGCATGGGCAAGGTGTCCTTCTGCGATCTGAAGGATAAGTCCGGCCGCATCCAGATCTACGCCCGGAAGGACGAGATGGACGAGGAGGCCTATGACCGCTTCAGGAAATATGACATCGGTGATATCGTAGGCGTCAAGGGCGACGTGTTCCGCACCCAGAAGGGCGAGATGAGCATCCGGGCCCACGAGATCACCCTGCTGTCAAAGTCCCTCCAGCCCCTGCCGGAGAAGTTCCACGGCCTGACGGACAAGGAGCTGCGCTACCGCCAGCGGTATGTGGATCTCATTATGAATCCCGAATCCCAGCGGAACTTTGAGATCCGCAGCAAGTTCGTGGCGTATCTGCGCCGGTATCTGGACAATATGGGCTTCATGGAGGTGGAGACTCCCGTGCTCAGCCCCATTGCCGGCGGCGCCAATGCCCGGCCCTTCATCACCCACCACAATGCTCAGGACATCGATATGTATATGCGGATCGCCACGGAGCTGCACCTGAAGCGGCTCATCGTGGGCGGTCTGGAGCGAGTGTATGAGGTGGGCCGCATCTTCCGCAACGAGGGCATGGACACCAAGCACAACCCGGAGTTCACCACCTGTGAACTGTATCAGGCCTACACCAATCTGGACGGCATGATGGACATTCTGGAGGGCATCCTCACCGGAGCCGCCAAGGAGATCCTGGGTACCTACCATATCCAGTGGCTGGGTCACGACGTGGATCTGACCCCCAGCTGGAAGCGCATCACCATGGCCGATGCCGTGCAGAATGTCACCGGCGCCGACTTCATGGCCATTGAGGGCGATGATGACGCCGCCGTGGAGCTGGCCAAGAGCGTAGGCGTGGACATGGAGGGCGTGGCCCGGAAGTGGGGCAACGCCCTGTACGAGACCTTCGACCAGAAGGTGGAGGAGACGCTCATTCAGCCCACCTTCATCACCATGTACCCGGTGGAGGTGAGCCCGCTGGCCAAGCGCAGCCCGGAGGACCCCCATCTGACGGAGCGGTACGAGATGTTCGTCTGCGGCTGCGAGATGGGCAATGCCTTCTCCGAGCTCAACGACCCCATCGACCAGTACCAGCGCTTCAAGGCTCAGGCGGAGAAGCGGGCCCACGGCGACGAGGAGGCCGACATGATGGACGAGGACTTCGTGCTGGCGCTGGAGTACGGTATGCCCCCCACCGGCGGTCTGGGCTTCGGCATCGACCGCTGCGCCATGATGCTCTGCGGCACCGACTCTATCCGGGACGTGATCCTGTTCCCGACAATGAAGCCGCTGGACGCTGACAAGAAGGGTTCCAAGGAAGTTTCGGCTCCTGCGGAGGCTACTCAGACTGCTCCCGTTGTGGAAGAAAAAATTGATTTTTCCAATGTTCAGATTGAGCCTTTGTTTGAGGATCAGGTCGATTTTGACACCTTCTCCAAGAGTGATTTCCGTGCCGTAAAGGTCAAGGAATGCGAAGCTGTGAAGAAGTCCAAAAAGCTCTTAAAGTTCGTTTTGGACGACGGAACCGGCGTAGATAGGGTCATTTTGAGTGGTATTCACGAGTATTATGAGCCGGAAGAACTGGTTGGAAAGACCTGCATTGCAATCACGAACCTCCCGCCTCGCCCGATGATGGGTATCGACTCCTGCGGTATGCTCATCTCTGCCGTGCATCACGAAAACGGCGAAGAAAAGCTGCATTTGCTGATGGTCGATCCTCACATTCCGGCAGGCGCAAAGCTCTATTGAGCATTGGCGGCGGTAGCCGAGCACTATACATTCGTTAGCAAAACGCCGTTTATCAGGTGCAAGGATTTTGTGCGTCGCTGTGCAAGATCCTTGCATTTTTTCTGAAATGCTGCGGCTGCGCCTGTGATCCGTAGTGTTTGAGCGGATCCATGAGAGGAGTTAGGACCGATGAAGTATCCGATACTGGGCAGAGAGCGACGGCGTCCGATCGCGCTGTCAGCCGTTGGAACAGTTCTGGTGCTCGCGTTTGCCTGCGTACTGTTTACTCTGACGGTGCTGGCGATCCAGCCGGGTCTGCTGCCAGATACGCTCGCGGCATTTTGGGAGGACAAGCTGCTGATTCCGCTGAACATATTTCCGGTATGCGTCGTCCTCATTGTGTGCTATTGCTTGACCGGAAATGCATTTTCGGCAGCCGGGATCGGCGGCCTGATCGTAAATCTGCTGTCTTATATCAATCTGGTAAAGACAGATTGCCGCAATGACCCCTTCGTCCCGGCGGACTGTGCACTGCTCCGGGAAGCTGCGAATGCGGTGGGGGATTATCAGCTGAATCTCCACTGGGGCACTCTGGCTGCAATTCTGCTGATGAGCGCAGTATGTTTTGCGTTGGCCTACTGGTCACGGGCACGCAAGCCGAGATGGTATGTGCGCAGTGTCATGGCGCTGGTGGTGCTGGCAGTATTCGGCGCGAGCATGGTCAAGGTGTATCCGAGCGAGGATATTTACGACCGGCGCGGCGTGGGCACCGTGAAGGTCTCAAAGAGCAATGTGCCGGAGGTGTTCCGGCTGTGCGGCTTCCCATACTGCTTTTTGCACAATTACAACTTGTATCCGGTTGAAAAACCGGACGGATATCAAAAAACGCAGGTAGAGACGCTGATCGATCAGGACGCGCAGCATTATGTGCAGCCGAAGGTACAGCCCAATATCCTCTTCCTGATGTTTTTTCATAAAAATTCGTTATTACTGTATTTCCATATACAAGTTCCAGCTGGGCGCTGTTCGGATCAGGAAGCCGCCCGCCATCCTCCAGCTCCAGATTCAATGTCTTCAAACCTTCAGGCGTCATTCCTGTCAATTCGATAAAGCCTTCATAT
>OGYB01000787.1_pt1 | contig 17494 bp, 9 predicted proteins | sample 1576421 | NCBI WGS metagenome assembly OGYB01 (sample SAMEA3541577, study PRJEB24748) | human gut metagenome | biome: human gut; feature: human-associated habitat; material: faeces | place: China | collected 2012
CACTATCGATGCAAAAATACTTTTAGTCTTTATTTTCTTCATATCGTCTATTCTTTTTTATTTATCCCATTATCCAATGAGCTTTATTAGGCATCAACTTGTACATCAGTGCTGTAAACGCCCAACTACAAAGGAAAATACCTGCCGCCATCAACGGAACCTGCAGAGGAATAGGGATGGACGACGGACCGATTAACAGGAAGAATGGACCTACAACGAAATAATGCACCATATAAATACCAAATCCGCACTTCGTCATATTTGCCAGTGCCTTGATAACGATGCGGTTAGTAACCGTCACTTTCTGAAGCAAGAGGAACACGGCCAACGTCATCAGTACGACATTCGGACTGCAGAAAGTGAAGAACAATTCCATATCCGATTCCGTATGATTGGGGTCGGCTGCCGCCGCACTGAAACCGGAATAAGTGACATAATAACCTATGGCAAAAAGCACGGCACAGATAAGCAGCGTTTTCCATATTCCCCAATCATTTCCTTTCTTGACGTAATGCCCCAGTAATAAATATCCGTTGAATCCGGCAAAATAATAGAGCATATTGAACGAGTTCCACGCACAGCCTCCCCAAATGTATGGGGATACGAACTGATAATAATAAGGTAACAAGCTGGTTATTCCCCATGCGACAAGAAACCATAGTTTGGCTTTCTCCGAGGCCTTTTCTACCCATGCGGAGAAAATAGGAAGGTATAGATATAATCCGATAAGCAGATAGATATACCACATATGTACGTCTAATAAAGAGAAATTGAGAGGCATTTCTGCTATATAACCCAATGATACGTTGAGTGACTGACGGGCGGCTTCTTCACCGCTATAAGGGAAAAAGTCAAGGATTATTTCAGGATTAAGTCCCAACAATCCTGTAAACCAGGGAAATAAATTATAAATGACACTCCAGATAAGGAACGGCCAGAATACACGGCTGATTCTTTTTTTGTAGAAAGCGGATATTTCGCCACGTACGGGGAGCAGCAATGCTCCTGTAATCATGACAAACAGTGGGACACACGGACGGAGAAAGGCTCCGTAGGCGGCTCCCCAGAATTTGATTTCATCAATGTTGGCTGGCGGTTCGCCGGGGTAAAAGTTGAACGGGTCTGCACTATGGCAGCAAACTATGGTGAACATGGCTACCAAACGAACGACATCCAGCCATACCACATGTTTTCTTGTGGTGTTTATAGCAATAGGTTGATTCATAATTTAATTTTTGATTTGACAGGCACAAAGGTACGCTTTCTCTGAGGATTATTTCTTGCTTTGGAACAAAAAATAAAAAGAACTATCCGCAATCATACTACAAAATGAGAATCCTCCCACTGCAAGAGTCACAATCATTTGTCTTTTGCAGGGGGAGGAATTCTATTTAGGGTTAGAGGGTTATTTTAGTCCTCTGTTCTTCAACAAGGGATCAATACCAGGTTCTTTGCCACGGAAATTGACATACATGTCCATTGCATCGTCAATGCAGCCGGGAGTGAGGATATATTTGCGGAACTTTCCTGCTACTTCTTGATTAAAGATATCGCCTGTTTCCTTGTATGCCTCGTATGCGTCACAATCCAGCACTTCTGCCCAAATATAACTATAGTAACCGGCAGTATATCCACCACCCATGGTGTGGTTGAAATAAGTGGTGCGATAGCGTGACGGAATTTGTTTCAGCAATCCGCGCTTACCTAATGTTTCTGCTTCGAACTGCATAACGTCCATATCATCGGGAATTTCTTTTAATACATGATAATCCATATCCAGCAGGGAAGCAGCTAAATATTCAGCCGTAGCGAAGCCTTGTCCGTATTTGCCACTCTTGTCCATTTTTTCAACCAGTCCGGCAGGAATAACTTCATCTGTCTGATAATGTTTGGCATATACATTCAATACCTCCGGTTCAAAAGCCCAATGCTCATCTATCTGTGACGGCAGTTCTACAAAATCACGCGGAACACTAGCCACACCATAATAATGTACATCTTTGAAAAGATTATGTAAAGCGTGTCCGAATTCGTGGAACAAGGTATTCGCTTCGTCTGCACTGAGCAAAGCGGGTTGTCCGGCTGCCGGTTTGGTAAAGTTGCATACCACGGTTACTACAGGAGCCACTTTCTTGCCGTCCTTGTAGGTCTGTGAACGATAGCTTCCGCACCATGCGCCACCTTTCTTGCTGGCACGCGGAAAGAAGTCCATATAGAGTACACCTAGATGAGAACCGTCTTTGTCCTTACATTCGAATGCCTGTGCATCGGGATGAGGGAGGGGAAGATTGTCCAGCTGGGTGAAAGTGATACCGTACAGTTTGTTGGCAACATAGAACACACCGTCACGTACGTTTTCCAGTTTCAGATAAGGACGTACCTGATTTTCATCCAAGTCGAATTTGGCTTTCTTGGCTCGGTCTGCATAATAACGCCAGTCCCAACCTTCAGCTGTGAAGGTTTTTCCGTCTTTCTTTATTTCGGCATTGATATCTGCCAGTTCTTCTTTGGCTTTGGACAGAGTAGGTGTCCAAATCTGATCTAATAATTTATATACGGCATCCGGTGTTTTTGCCATACGTTCTTCCAGTGCAAAGGAAGCATAGTTTTCATATCCCATCAGCTTGGCTTTTTCCAGACGGGCCTTGAGCAGTTTGCGCACCACTTCCTTGTTGTCGTATTCATTTCCGTTATTTCCTCTGTTAATGTATCCTTTGAATATCTTTTCGCGCAGGTCTCGGTTATCGGCATATTGCAGAAAAGGCATGACGCTGGGATTATGCAGGGTGAAAATCCATTTGCCTTCCATGCCTGCTTCTTTAGCTGTTTCGGCAGCACTGGCAATCAGGTTTTGGGGTATTCCGGCTAAGTCTTCTTCTTTGTCCACGATCAATTGGAAAGCATTGGTTTCCTTCTGCATATTTTGGCCGAAGGTGAGCTGTAACATGGAAATCTCACTATTTAATTCACGCAGTTTTTTTTGACTTTCGGCATCCAGGTTGGCACCTCCACGTACAAAATCTTTATAGGTTTCTTCCAACAACTTCTTTTGCTCTTTGTCCAAATCGCCGGGATTTTCATAGACAGCTTTGATGCGTGCAAAAAGTTTTTCATTTAAGGCGATGTCATCGCTGTGTTTTGATTGTAGTGGAGAGAGTTCACGGCTCAGTGCGTCCATTTCATCATTGGTATTGGCGCTTTTCAGTCCGTAGAATACGGTGCTGACTTTACGAAGTAACGCTCCGCTTTGATCCAGTGCTGCAATGGTATTCTGGAAAGTGGCGGGTTCGGGGTTGTTCACTATAGCGTCAATCTCTTTCTGTTGTTCTTCCATGCCCTGCAACAAGGCGGGTTTGTAATGTTCCATCTTGATTTGGTCGAAAGGAGGAACCTGGAAGGGAGTTGTGTACTCTGAAAGGAATGGATTTTCGGTAGGGGCTGCCTGTTTCCCTTGCGAACCGCAACCGCTTAATATGGCAACCGCACAGGCTGCCAAAAGAATGTGTTTCATAATAATTTGTTTTATATAGGTGATAATGCAAAGATAGTAAAATAAGGCAAATTCCAATAAGTTTGAAGCGTAGAACTATTTGTTTGTTTTCATAGTCTGTCTAATTATCATACATCATTGTCTAATAATTAGACAGACTGTTTCTTTTTGTTATTTTGCAATGTGTTGTTAATCAGTTGTTTGTTTGCGTGGCACGGTTTTGGCATTTATATTATAGAGAACGAATTATAGAAACTTTAGTTTCTTATACACTTTATGGGAAGTAACGTTGTGAAACGGGACTTCTCTCTTTTAAAATAATAATAATTAAAAACACGAAATATGAAACAGATTTATTATGTCATTCAGGCTTTGATACATGGATGTGGAGCTAATATTATAAAAGTCGTTTCGTTAGGCTTGGGCCTGACTATGAGTATTCTGCTTTTCTCAAGAGTTGTGTATGAGCAGAGTTTTGATACTTGTTTTAAGGATCATGATAAATTATACCAATTGTGGAATATATGGACAGTAAATGGAGAGCCTTTTCCTCCGAGTGAGTTCATTATCGGTGCAGCTGCCGGAGGCATACTGGATGCAATGCCGGAAATTGTGGAATCGGCGGCAAGTACAGGCTCGTGGCCGGTTTCGGCACCTATTTATAACGGGAGTGTCCGCTTTGATGATTTTAAAGTTGCTGCTGATTCATTGTTTTTTCAGACAATGGGTATTGAGGTCTTGAGTGGTGATCCGGTACGTGAATTGCAGCAAAAAGATGTAATTTTCCTGAGTAAAGATTTGGCGGATAAAATGTTTGGCGGTGAGAACCCGATTGGTAAAATAATTAGTTTCAATAAGGAAATTGAGTTGACAGTCAAAGGAACGTATGCTGCTTTACCTGAGAATTGTACTATGCGACCGAAGGCTGTCATTTCCTTGCCTTCTATCTGGAGCCGCCGGATAGGAAATTATTCATGGAACGGTGGGGACAGCTGGAAAGAATATATCCGGTTGAAGCAGGATATTGATTTGGATGAATTGAACAAGCGTATTGATATGGTAGTACAGCAACATATTCCCAGAAGTGATAAGTTGGGAATCACTGTCATGGCAAAACCTGTTCGGGATACGCACCGTGGATATGATGAAGTGAAAAGAATGCGTAATATTATGCTTATTTTAGGTATATCTATTTTGTTTATCACGACATTGAATTATGTGTTGATTTCTATTTCTTCATTGAGCCGGCGTGCCAAAAGTATTGGTGTTCATAAATGCAGCGGAGCGGGAACGGGTACTGTTTTTGGTATGTTTATGTGGGAAACCGGTATTATTATTTTGCTTTCATTGTTTTTGATGGTTTTTTTAATGTTTAATTTCCGGGAATTTGTGGAAGATACTACAGCTGCTAAACTGGAGTCTCTTTTTGCGGTGGAACGTATTTGGGTGCCTTTTGGAGTGACTGCTGTCTTATTCCTCATTGGTGGTGTGCTGCCGGGACGAATTTTTTCAAAGATACCGGTCACACAGGTTTTCCGGCGTTATACAGAGGGTAAGAAAGGATGGAAACGTCCGTTATTGTTTATCCAATTTGCAGGAGTGGCTTTTATATGTGGATTGATGTGTGTAGTGATGCTCCAGTATCATTATGTTATTAATAAAGATCCGGGTTATAATCCTGAGCGGGTAGTGATTGGCGTTAATAATGCACCGGATGCTAAAGCCCGGCTTGCTGCCCGTCACTTTTATGAGGGGCTTCCATACGTGGAAGCATTGACTTCGGCAACTAGCTATCCGTCTAATGGATATAGCGGGCAGATGATACCGGATGAGAAAGGAACGAGTCTTTTTTCCAGCCGTTATGATTTTACTCAGGAGAATTATGTAGCTTTTATGGGAATGGTCATACAGCAAGGGCGTGTGCCTCGTGAATCCGGTGAGGTGGCAGTGAATGAGGAATTTGTACGGAGAATGCATTGGGGAAAAGATGTTTTAGGTAAGAGTATACAGACAGAAGAAGGCCGTGTCAAAATAGTAGGTGTGATTAAAGATTTTAATATTGGCGGATTCTACTCAGAGCTGAAACCGTTTGTCTTGCATCATCATCCCAAAGATTTGGCTGATCTTGTTTATCTCCGTCTGAAGGAACCCTTTGGTGAGAATCTTCAGAAACTGAAGCGTGATGCTGCCGAAGCTTTTCCTAATCAAACAGTCGGCTTTGAAAGCTTGGAACAAAAAATGGCGGATAGTTATAATTCCGTTCGTGTATTTCGTAATGCGACTTTATTGGCGGCAATTGCCATTTTGTTTATTACTTTGATGGGACTGATAGGCTATATTAATGATGAATTACAGCGACGTTCGAAAGAAATTGCTATTCGTAAAGTGAATGGAGCTGAGTCATTTGCGATATTGGAAATGTTGGTGCAAGATGTTCTTTGGATTTCTTTCCCGGCTGTAGTCGCAGGTACACTAGGGGCATGGTATGTAGGTGGTTTATGGATGGAACAGTTTGCTGTGACTGTAGGTTCGCTTGTTCCTTATTATGTATGTGTAGCTATCGTGGTCTTGATATTGATTGTCAGTTGTGTCATTTCCAAAACATGGCGCATTGCCAATGAGAATCCAGTAAAGAGTATTAAATCAGAATAAAGATCAATAGAACAAACAATTAAAATTTATTATTATGATACAGATTGAAAATTTAAGTAAGGTATTTCGTACTTCAGAAGTAGAAACAATTGCGTTGAATCATGTAAACATAGAGGTGAAAGAAGGAGAGTTTGTAGCTATTATGGGACCATCAGGTTGTGGAAAATCCACCTTATTGAATATCCTTGGTCTGCTGGACAATCCTACTGAAGGCAGTTACAAGTTGCTGGGCAACGAAGTAGCCAATCTGAAAGAAAAAGAACGCACCCGCCTGCGTAAAGGTGTAATAGGTTTTGTATTTCAAAGTTTTAATCTGATAGACGAACTGAATGTTTTTGAAAATGTGGAATTACCGTTGACTTATCTTGGAATCAAGGCCAGTGAACGTAAGGAGCGTGTTCTGGAAATTTTAAAGCGAATGAACTTGAGTCATCGTGCCAAGCATTTCCCGCAACAGCTTTCCGGCGGTCAACAACAGCGTGTGGCTATTGCCCGTGCTGTGGTTACTAACCCTAAATTGATCCTCGCCGATGAGCCTACCGGTAATTTGGACTCAAAGAACGGTGCTGAAGTAATGAATCTATTGACCGAACTTAACAAGGAGGGGACTAGTATTGTCATGGTAACTCACTCTCAGCATGATGCCGGATTTGCTCATCGTGTCATTCATTTGTTTGACGGTAGTGTAGTGGCGAACATTAAAGAATAATAATGAAAGGGTGGTTGTAATGAAACAAATCTATTATGCAATACAATCGACATTACACGGCCGTGGAAGCAATGTGACAAAAGTCATATCGCTTTCATTAGGCTTGACTATTGGTGTTCTGCTTTTTTCACAAATAGCATTTGAACTCAATTATGAAAAATGTTACCCTGATGCCGACCGATTGGTGTTGGTACGTGGAGGAGGAGAGAATGTAAAGACTGGAGAGAAAGGAGAAGGATATGATGATAGCTTGTTTGCTCCGATGGCAGAAGCATTCCGCAGTGATTTGTCACAATGGATTGAAAATGCTACAGTCATTTTCAATTTTGAGACATTAAATGTATTCAAGGATGGTCATAAGCTGAAAGACGTAAACTACGCTTATGTAGATACTTGCTATTTCCGTACTTTCGGCATCAAAGTATTGAAAGGGAATCCTGAGGAATTGCAAAGGGCAGGGAGCATATTCGTTTCTGAAACTTTTGTTCGTGATGTCTTTGGTGGACAGGACCCTGTGGGACAAAAATTATCTTTGGATAAACAGCATGAACTGACAGTCCGTGGTGTTTATCAGGATACTCCGGAAAATACGGCCTATCATTTTGATTTTGTAGCTCCCATTTATGCCGGAGGTGGTTATATAGGGGGTGGAACATGGGGGCGTAATGACATTTATTATACTATTCTCCGTTTGCGCGATGGGGTGGACAGGGAAGAAATCAATCGTCAGATATACAAGGCTATGCAAAAATATTATCCTGATTCTGCTGATGATGAATGGAGAAATTTTTATGATGCACAGCCATTGCCCGAAATTCATCTGGATGACTCAAATACCCGCACTCGCCTTTACATTTATGGTTTTTTGGGCTTTGCCATATTTTTTGTGGCAATCATGAACTATGTATTAGTAGCTATTGCTACCATGAGCCGCAGGGCAAAAAGTATAGGTGTGCATAAGTGTAGTGGTGCCAGTGCAATCAATATTTTCAGTATGTTCCTTTTTGAGACGGGGATTGTGGTATTGATGTCCGTTATAGTGGCCCTCTTTATTATTTTCAATACCAAAGATCTGATAGAAGATTTACTTTCGGTGCAGTTATCCTCACTCTTTACATTGGAAACTTTATGGGTTCCGATGCTCATTGTTTTTGTTCTGTTCATAGTAGCCGGAGTGCTGCCGGGAAGATTGTTTTCACGCATTCCTGTCACTCAAGTTTTTCGTCGTTACACAGATGGGAAAAAGGGGTGGAAGCGTTCTCTTTTATTTGTACAATTTATGGGGGTATCTTTTGTGATGGGGATTTTGTTAGTATCTTTGATGCAGTATCATCATCTGATTAATAGTGATATGGGTATCCGTACTCCAGGATTGGTGGAGGCGGAAACATGGATGTCACCCGAAGAAGCAGAGAATATGGTTAACGATCTTCGTCGTCAACCCATGGTGGAAAATGCCACCCGTTCTATGCATGGTGTTCTGGGAGAATATTGGACTCGTGGGCTGATTGATAATAGTGGCAAGCGAATAGAAACCTTGATGTATAATCCTTGTGATAAGAATTATGCTGAAACCATGGGGATTACTATTATTGAAGGGAAAGATATGCAGAATGAGGGAGATGTATTGGTCAACGAAGAAGTAGTGCGGCTGATGAAATGGACAGATGGGGCAGTAGGCAAACGGTTGAATGATTTTGATAAAGCCGGAACCATTGTTGGTGTATTCCGTAATGTGCGCAATACGTCTTTTCTTTATAAGCAGTTTCCCGTGGCTTTGGTTTATAGTCATAATACCAGTCACACTTTTGATGTACGTTTAAAACAGCCATACGATGAGAGTTTGAAAAAGCTGAACGAATACATGGAGCAGGTGCATTCCACTAAGGCATTGGAATTTATTCCGATAGATACCATGCTGAAGGAAATCTATCGCAATGTATATCGTTTTCGTAATTCTGTATGGATTACTTCTACTTTTATTTTGCTTATTGTTGTTATGGGGTTGATAGGTTACGTGAATGATGAAACACAACGTCGCAGTAAGGAAATAGCTATCCGTAAGGTGAATGGTGCTGAAGCTTCGACTATTCTTCGGTTGCTGTCCCGTGATATATTATATGTTGCTGTCCCATCGGTCTTGATGGGAATTGTAGTATCGTACTTTACAGGAAAGGCTTGGTTGGATCAATTTGCCGAAACGATAGATATGAATGCGTTGTATTTTGTCGGAACAGCATTGGTGATTATCGCTCTGATAGTGGTGTGTGTCGTTGTTAGAGCTTGGCGTATTGCTAATGAGAATCCGGTAAAGAGTATTAAAGTTGAGTAGTGTATTTGGAAAAAGGAGAGCGGGATGATATGTGTTGGGTATCATCCCGCTTTTTTCTTTTTACCTGATTCCTGTGAAATTTACATTGACACCATCCAATGTGCCTTTTAAGAAGTTTCCGGCCAACCATATATTTTCAAAATATGAAATGTCACTGGGACCGTAAACCATACGGATACATGTCTGTGCGCTGTTATCCCATCTCCATTCAAAATTGTATCTGTCTTCGGTTACATAGCCGTTTCGATGTTCTATTTGTATGATGTCTGTGCCTGTTCTATTTTCGTAAAAGTCTAGTCGTTGTGTGTAGTATTCACCGTCTTGTTCCCAAGTTTCCTGCCAGGTCCGGCTGCATAGTTCCCGAGTGGTTCTGTAATATATTTCGCTGTAATCATCATCATCGTACCAACTTTCTATGGATACTTCACAGGAGGTTAGGTTAACCATTATTATCAGTACAACTACCATTCCGAAGTATTTCAGTATTTTTGTTCTCATATCCGTTAATTTTAAAATTTGTTTTTCTTATGTCACAAAGATAAGTGGAGGGAATGATACAATAAACGGAATATTCCTATTTGTAAAGGAGAGTTTCCCTATTTGTAATAGGAAAATTCCTATGGTGAGGAGAGGGGAATAAGGTCTGTCTTATTTCTTTTACTATTAAACTGTAAGTTACAAAAAGAGGCTGTCCATTGGTGAAACAGCCCCGATAATTTCTGAAAAATGATAATAGGATATTTCTATATATTTTTAATTATCCTTGTTTGGGTATTATCTGCGTTTTTTTGAAGAAAGAAGTGGTGCTTCCTGTACTTGCTTCATTACTCTCAAGAGATTACCTCCCCAAATCTTCCTTAAGTCTTCTTCTGTATATCCTTTTTCAATCATTTTTATGGTCAGATTAATTAAGTCATTATCTCCTTTACATCCTTGCAGACCACCACCGCCATCAAAGTCTGTACCTATTCCTACATGGTCTATGCCGGCTACTTTAATCATGTGGTCCAAATGTTCGGCAGCATCACAAACGGATGCGGCTTTTGGGTTTTTATTGATATAGGCATCAAGGAGACATAACTGTGCCACTCCGCCATTTTTCGCTAAGGCACGGAGTTGTTCGTCTGTCAGATTACGGTCATGGTCGCATAAAGCCTTTGACGAGGAATGAGAGGCGATGATAGGTTGTGTACTATATTTTATCACATCCCAGAAAGTACCTTCACTGGCATGTGATATGTCTATCATAATACCTAACCGGTTCATTTCCTTCACTACCTCACGACCAAACTGTGTCAATCCTTGAGTCGCATCTTCCGTATGAGTGGACGAATGGCAAATATCGTTATCATAAGAATGGCAGAGAGTTATATAATTAACTCCCATCTGTTTGTATTTTTTTATATTCTTTAGGTCCTTGCCGATGGCGTAACCATTCTCGATCCCTATAAAGAAAGCTTTCTTGCCTTCATTCTTTAAACGTACCAAATCCTCTTCCGTAAGGGCGATGCCGCAAAAATCTTTGTATTTTGCTACTTCGTCATAAATGGATTGAATCAATAGGGTGGTGCTTTCTACGGCTTTTTGTGAAGATACGTCATCTCGTTTCCCCTGCCATATAAATGCGGCTAGGAACTGTGCGTCCAATTTGCCTTCCTCCATTTTGGGGATGCTGACCATGTTGTCTTTTCTCAGGCCTACACTGTAACCGTTTTTAAACCAAAGAGGAGTATCTGTATGAGTGTCAATGGATAGAATGCGGCTGTGAATTTTTTTAGCTAGGTTGAATGTATCAGCCTTGTTCACCAGGAATTTAAATAATTTATGCATGGTGGTATCTCCGGCAGCTGTAAATATTTCCGGATGAAATTGCACACCTATCATTTGCCGTATGGGATAAGCTTCTATAGCTTCCGCTATACTGTCGGGTGCCCAACCCGTGATTTTGAATCCCGGTGCCAATTTCCGGATAGCCTGATGATGGAATGTATTGACTTGCAGCACTTCTTGTCCTGTAATTTCTGCCAACTTGCTTTCCTTTATGATGGATATCGGATGGGTGGGGGTAGTGCCGGATTCTTTTTGGCGATGGTTGACACTTGAAGGATGTTGCGTGGGCAGATCTTGATATAAAGTTCCACCGAAAGCTACATTCATTAATTGTAGCCCCCTGCAAATTCCTAATATGGGAATATTCCGATCTGCGGCCATTTTCAGCACCATCAAGTCGAAGGTATCCCGGGCGGGGCTTACTTCTTCCAGTTTTTCATAAAGAAGGTCGCCATAATACATTGGTTGGATGTCTTCTCCACCTGTAAAGACAATTCCGTCCAGTCGGGATACAATTTGACGCAGTATTTCTACATTATCCGTTACAGGTATCATGTAAGGAATTCCTCCAGAGAGAATGACTGACTGTACATATGCCGTGTTTACGGCTGTCCGTTTCGGACTTATATCTGTGGAAATTCCAATGAGGGGAAACCTTTTTATTCCGGGAATCAATTCGGAATCCACTTTTTGATTCAACCGGACGAGTGCTTCGGACAAAGGATCCTTTTGACTTTTTTGTGCTTGTACATGGCAACATCCCAAAGCTAACAGTAATACTAAGAGGCATTTGTTTTTCATATGAATATAGATTTTGTCTTGCAGGCAAATGTATAAACTATGTTTTTATTGAAAAAATAAAATGCCATAAAAATAGAGTAGGAGGTACTTATTCCAAGCACCTCCCACCTTTATATTCAGAAAATATTCAATTTACTTCATATCTTCCACAGCAGCCTGCGCCGCAGCCAGTCTGGCAATAGGCACGCGGAACGGAGAACAAGACACATAGTTCAAACCAACTTTGTGACAGAATTTCACTGATGAAGGCTCACCACCATGCTCACCGCAGATACCGCATTTCAAATCAGGACGAACTGAACGGCCTTTATCTACAGCCATTTCAATCAGCTGGCCCACACCATTTTGGTCGAGTACTTGGAATGGGTCTACTTTCAGAATCTTCTTTTCCAGATATACCGGCAAGAAAGAAGCAATATCGTCACGGGAATAACCGAATGTCATCTGGGTCAAGTCATTGGTACCGAATGAGAAGTATTCTGCACGGCTGGCAATGCGGTTGGCTGTCAGCGCAGCACGCGGAATTTCAATCATGGTACCTACCTTGAACGGAATTTCCATACCTTCTTTTTCAAATAATGCTGCTGCTGCATCACGGATCACCTTTTCCTGAGCTTCGAATTCATACAGGATACCGGTCAAGGGAACCATAATTTCGGGATGCGGATCATATCCTTCTTTCTTCAGTTCAATTGCAGCACCTAGAATCGCTTGAGTCTGCATCTCTGTGATTTCGGGATAGGTGTTACCCAAACGACAGCCGCGGTGACCTAACATCGGATTGTGTTCACACAGGCTTTCCACACGTTTTTTGATTTCCTGTACGGTTACGCCCATTGCCTTAGCCATTTCTTCCTGACCTTTTGCATCATGGGGAACGAACTCATGCAAAGGAGGATCGAGCAGACGAACATTTACCGGACATCCGTCCATAGCCTTGAAGATACCTTTGAAGTCGGCTTTTTGGAAGGGGAGCAATTTAGCCAATGCTTTTCTACGTCCTTCTACATCCGGTGACAGGATCATCTCACGCATAGCGACAATCTTTTCAGCATCAAAGAACATGTGTTCCGTACGGCAAAGACCGATACCTGAAGCACCAAAAGCGCGGGCCACTTCCGCATCATGCGGAGTATCAGCGTTAGTGCGGACATTCAGCTTGGTGTATTTGTTGCAAAGATCCATCAATGCAGCGAAATCGCCTGAAACTTCGGCTGCTTTGGTTTCCACTTTACCTTTATATACTTCACCGGTAGTACCGTTCAGAGAGATGAAGTCACCTTCTTTTAAAGTAATACCTTCAATTTCTACGGTACGTGTCTTATAATCTACATTGATAGCACCAGCACCCGATACGCAGCACTTACCCATACCACGGGCCACAACCGCAGCGTGAGATGTCATGCCGCCACGTGCAGTCAGGATACCTTCGGCAACGGCCATACCTGCCAGGTCTTCCGGCGAAGTTTCGATACGTACCATGACCACCTTTTTGCCATCGGCAGCCCATTTAGCAGCATCATCGGCGAAGAACACAATCTGACCGGTAGCGGCACCCGGAGAAGCGGGCAAACCACGAGTCAAAACTTTCGCTTCTTTCAACGCTTTCTTGTCGAACACAGGGTGAAGCAGTTCGTCTAATTTATTAGGTTCGCAACGCTCCAATGCTGTTTTTTCATCAATCATTCCCTGGCGCAACAAGTCCATGGCGATTTTTACCATGGCAGCTCCGGTACGTTTACCGTTACGGGTCTGCAAGAACCATAATTTACCTTCCTGTACGGTAAATTCCATATCCTGCATGTCGCGATAGTGGTTTTCCAGTTTGGTCTGCAGGGCATCCAGTTCTTTGTAGATTTCCGGCATAGCTTCTTCCATAGAGGGATATTTGGCTACGCGTTCTTCTTCAGAAATACCTGCACGTTCTGCCCAACGCTGAGAACCGATTTTTGTGATTTGTTGCGGGGTACGGATACCGGCTACAACATCTTCACCTTGTGCGTTGATCAAATATTCGCCATTAAACAAATCCTCACCGTTACCTGCGTCACGAGAGAAGCAAACACCGGTAGCCGAAGTATCACCCATGTTACCGAATACCATGGCTTGTACGCTTACAGCAGTACCCCATTCGGCAGGAATACCTTCCATTTTGCGGTAAAGAATGGCGCGTTCGTTCATCCAGCTGCGGAATACAGCACAAATGGCACCCCAAAGTTGTTCGTATGCACAGGTCGGAAAATCTTGTCCGGTCTGTTCTTTTACAGCAACTTTAAAGCGTTTAACCAGTTCTTTAAGGTCTTCCACTTCCAATTCGTTCTCGAGCTTCACACCTTTTTCTTCCTTTACTTTTTCGATAATTTCCTCGAAAGGATCGATGTCTTCCTTGTTCACCGGTTTCATACCCAATACCACGTCACCATACATTTGTACGAAACGACGGTAAGAATCCCATGCGAAACGGGGGCGTCCGGTCTTGCGGCTCAAGCCTTCCACCACTTCGTCATTTAAACCTAAATTAAGGATGGTATCCATCATACCCGGCATAGAAGCGCGGGCACCCGAACGTACAGAAACCAGTAACGGGTTCTCTACATCTCCAAACTTGGAATTCATCAGATTTTCGATGTTGGCGATAGCTTTCTCAACATCCGCTTTCAGCAGTTCTACTACTTTATCTTTACCTAACTCATAATATTCGCTACAAACTTCTGTGGTGATTGTAAATCCCGGAGGTACGGGAACACCGATTAGATTCATTTCAGCCAGGTTAGCGCCTTTTCCACCAAGCAGATTTCTCATGTCTGCTTTTCCTTCAGCTTGTCCATTACCAAAGGTGTAAACTCTTTTTTTATCCATAATAAATGTATTTAAAGTTAACTCGCTCAAAAAATGTAATCGCAAAACTATACATATTTTAGTTATCTCCAAACCTTTTACTGAAAAAAAATAGTGGAAATTGCAATTTCTACTTTGCAATTTTAATATCTTACGATTTATGAGGCAATATTCAGGGAAAATGCTTAAATTTGTCCCCAAATTAACTTATTCAGAAAAGTGGCTAGAAAGAAGAAAGAACTTCCATTATTAGAGAAGATAACCATAACAGATGTAGCTGCCGAAGGAAAAGCTTTGGCGAAAGTGAATGACCTGGTAGTATTTGTGCCTTATGTAGTGCCCGGTGATGTGGTGGATTTACAAGTGAAGCGTAAGAAAAATCATTATGCAGAAGCTGTGGCTGTGAAATTCCATGAGTATTCTCCTGTGCGTGCAGTACCCTTCTGCCAGCATTATGGTATATGTGGTGGTTGTAAGTGGCAGTGTCTGCCATATACAGAACAAATAAAGTATAAGCAAAAGCAGGTGACGGATAATCTGACCCGTATCGGCAAGATCGAATTGCCGGAAATTTCACCTATCATAGGGTCGGAAAAAACGGAGTTTTACCGTAATAAGTTGGAATTTACGTTTTCTAACAAACGTTGGCTGACAGAGGAAGAGGTAAAGGAAGATGTGAAGTACGATCAGATGAACGCCGTAGGTTTCCACATTCCCGGTGCATTTGACAAGGTACTGGCTATAGAAAAGTGCTGGTTACAGGATGATATCAGCAACCAGATACGCAATGCGATTCGTGACTATGCATACGAACACAATTATTCTTTCTTTAATCTGCGTTCTCAAGAAGGAATGCTTCGCAACTTGATGATCCGTACTTCGAGTACGGGTGAGCTTATGGTGTTGCTGCAATGCAAGATTGTGGAAGAGAGCGAAATGGATCTGATGAAGCAACTGCTGGCTTTCGTGGCAGAACGTTTTCCGCAGATTACTTCCTTATTATATGTAGTCAATAACAAATGCAATGATACCATTAACGATCTGGAGGTAATGGTGTTCAAAGGCAACGATCATATTTTCGAGGAAATGGAGGGGTTGCGCTTCAAGATAGGAGCAAAATCATTTTATCAGACTAATTCCGGACAGGCGTATAATCTTTATAAGGTGGCCCGTAATTTTGCCGGATTGACCGGTAAAGAATTGGTGTATGATCTTTATACAGGGACTGGAACCATAGCCAACTTTGTTTCACGCCAGGCAAAGAAAGTGATTGGTATCGAATATGTGCCTGAAGCAATAGAAGATGCTAAAGTGAATTCGGCAATTAATGGCATTGACAATACCTTATTTTATGCCGGTGACATGAAGGATATCCTCACTCAGGAGTTTATCAACCAACATGGTCGTCCTGATGTTATTATCACTGATCCTCCGCGTGCCGGAATGCACGATGATGTGATTAATACAATTCTTTTTGCTGAACCTCAGCGGATTGTGTATGTTAGCTGTAATCCTGCCACCCAGGCACGTGATTTGTCTTTGTTAGATGCCAAATACAAGGTGATGGCCGTGCAACCCGTAGATATGTTCCCTCATACGCATCATGTGGAAAATGTGGTGTTGCTGGAAAAAAGAGGATAATCCGGATAGTTCAATTATAAATTGTTTAAACAGTAAATAGAATTATGTCAAGAGGTAAGAATAGTGATTCCGGCAGGCCAAAGGCGAGAAGTGTTGCCCGATATACTATATATAATGTGACGGAGCCCGCTGAGCTGATGGATTTTCTGATGCGGAAAATGGCGGGAATCAGTCGTAGCAAGGTAAAGGCGTTGCTTGCCAACCGCGTGATTTTGGTAGATAATGTGATTACTACCCAATATAATTTCGCATTGAAACCAGGTATGAAAGTGCAGATATCCAAGGTGAAGAATAATCGTGAGTTTAAACATCCGATGCTGAAACTGGTATACGAGGATGCTTATATCTTGGTGGTGGAAAAGAAGGAGGGACTGCTTTCTGTCAGCACAGAACATCAGAAGGAGCGTACTGCACAACATATTTTGAATGAGTATGTAAAACGTTCACATCGTTTCAACCGCGTATTTGTAGTACATCGTCTGGACCGTGAAACTTCGGGGTTGATGATGTATGCCAAAGATGAAAAAACCCAGAATACTTTACGTGATAATTGGCATGATATTGTGACGGACCGCCGTTATGTGTCTATCGTTTCTGGTGATATGGAGAAAGATTACGGTACTGTAGAGTCTTGGTTGACCGACCGGAAATTGTATGTCTATTCCAGTCCTGTAGATAATGGGGAAGGTAAGTTTGCGGTCACTCATTATAAAACAATAAAGCGGGCCAATGGATATTCATTGGTGGAGTTGGATTTGGAAACAGGACGTAAGAATCAGATTCGTGTGCATATGTTGGATTTAGGTCACCCTGTTGTTGGTGACCGGCGCTATGGCAGTGAGTGTGATCCTTTAGGACGATTGGCGTTACATGCCTTCAAGTTATGTTTCTATCATCCGGTAACAAAAGAGTTGATGGAGTTTGAAACTCCTTATCCTACGGCATTTAAAGGATTAATGCAGAAAAAATAGAAAGTTTCTTCTGTTAAAATTAAATATAAGGCTTCTTTGCATTTATTTTGGGCAGAGGTTAAGAATAAAAAAGCAATATCCATCCATTTACCAAACTGTAGACGGATGGATATTGTTGTTTTTAGAGATTTGGCAGTTTCATTATTAAATTGCCTTTCTTAATGCAAGAATGGTCATGTAGTCCGTAAGCATTCGGCCTCGTGCGTGTTTCTCTCCAAGTTATAATAAAG
>OGYB01000802.1_pt1 | contig 17202 bp, 15 predicted proteins | sample 1576421 | NCBI WGS metagenome assembly OGYB01 (sample SAMEA3541577, study PRJEB24748) | human gut metagenome | biome: human gut; feature: human-associated habitat; material: faeces | place: China | collected 2012
ATCTCGATGTATGTTGCTTTTGCTTTCTCGTTATTCTTTTTGTCATGGTGCCTGCACCTTTTCGTATCGGCGTCGCCTTCTCGAAGGGTGCAAAAGGAAGTATATCATGCGAAAATATTATGTCAATGTATACAGAATTATGATTTTATAATATAAGCAAATCTGTTAGTATTCTTTTCAAGACGATAAAAGACACTTTGGATTTATTGTTGGGCAGTTGATTGACATTTAAAAAAGAACGGCGTTATTTTATCTGAAATAACGCCGAAAGTTTTTCGTTATTTTTTTGTTTTTTTCAGGCAATCTTAACTAAAATGTGCTATTCGCCCTCTTCAGGCTCTTCTGTTATATCGAGTTTGAGGACGCCCTCTTCAAGAAGCGCCTCAACGTTGTCATCAAGCGCTGAATCTTCAGGCTCTTCGTGTTCAGGCTCGTCTATCAGCCCCAGCCCCTCGGCCACCTTGCGCAGGACTTCTTTTGTAATTTCGTCCATAAGTTCGGGATGTTCTTCTATATAAGATGCGACGGTATCTTTGCCCTGACCGATGCTCTCGCCTTTGTAAGCGATCCATGAGCCTTTGCGTTTCATGACTTCCCGGTCGAGCGCCATGTCGAGCACCGCCATCCCTTTGGGAACGCCCTTGCCGTAGATCAGCGTGGTGTGTGCCGTTCTAAACGGCGGCGCCTGTTTATTTTTAACCACTTTTATGTAGAGCTCATGCCCAATGGCGACGTCTCCCTGAGAGACCTGCTTGCCGCGCCGTACCTCTATTCTGACCGAACTGTAGAATTTCAGCGCGCGCCCGCCGGTCGTGGTCTCCGTCGGCCCCTGACTGTAGCCCGAGCTTATCTGCGCTCGCAGCTGGTTGATGAAGATAACCGTCGTCTTGCTCTTCGCGATGGCTGATGTGAGGCGGCGCAGAGCGTAGCTCATGAGGCGCGCGTGAAGCCCGACCTGATTGCTGCCCTCTCCCATTTTCCCGTCTATCTCGGCCTGCGGCGTAAGCGCGGCCACCGAGTCTACAACGACGAGGTCAAGCGCGCCGCTGCGGACCAGGGTATCCAGTATATAAAAAGCCTGTTCGCCGCTGTCGGGCTGCGACAGGTAAAGGTTCGCGGTGTCCACGCCGAGCGCCGCCGCCAGACGCGGGTCCAGCGCATGCTCGGCGTCTATGAAGGCGGCGATACCGCCGGCTTTCTGCGCCTCGGCGAGTATGTGAAGGGCTATGGTGGTTTTTCCGCCGCCCTCAGGGCCGAATATTTCAACGACGCGTCCGCGCGGGACGCCGCCGATGCCGAGAGCGACGTCAAGAGGAAGGATTCCGCTTGGGATGACCTCAACCGCGTGCTGCACTTCGTCTCCGAGACGCATGATGGAGCCGTCGCCGAATTTTCCCCTTATCTCACCAAGGGCCTGCGCCAATATGTCTTCTTTGGTTACCGCCTTTTTTGCCATCTCTCTGCCTCCATTTATTCTAAATTTTTACTTTTTGATTTCATTTATGATTATATCAGAGTTTGCCGCGGAGCTCAAAGTGTTTCAGCGGCGTGTAGATCGGTCCGCCCGGGGTGAGCTCGCTTTTCATCATGACGATCTCTTTTACGCGCCAGGCCGGAAGCTCTATTTTATCTTTTTCTATCGCTTTGACGGCCGCCTCCGGCAGCGGTCCGTGTTCATTGCGGCGTCCCAGCGTTATGTGCGGCGAAAATTTCCGCCATTCTTTTGCCACGCCGCAGCGAAAGGCACAGGTCTCGGCCTTCTGCTGGAGTTTTTTCAACTTCCCGATCTCCCCGCCGATGCCGGTCCAAACAATTCTCGGGGCGCTGAGGCTCGGGAAGCCGCCGGCGCCCGATACCGATAATTCGACAGGGCCGCCGATATCTTCTTTATTCAGCAGTTTCGCGATCGCCTCCGTCATATCGGGATGTATCTCTCCGCAGAATTTAAGGGTTATGTGGATAGTCTCGGGAGCGACCCATCTTATCCCCGTTTCCGCGGATCTCCTGGCCGCGAGCCATTCACCAAGGGCATCTGTATGTCCCTGCGGGAGCTTTATACAGATGAATACGCGCAGGAGCCTTCCCGCGAGCGGGGGGATTCAGCCGCCCATTATTTCAAAACTCCGCCGCGCCCCTCGACGGCAGCGCATTTTTCGATCAGGCAGGAGAGGACCCGTTCCGTGGTCCGGCGGCGGATATCGTCGCGGCCGCCGTCGAAGCGGCAGCAAAAGGCCTCCGTGCCTTTTTCCGAACTGAAGCCGAACCAGACGGTGCCTACCGGCTTCTCATCGGAACCTCCGCCGGGCCCCGCGATGCCGGTGACGCTCATCGCGATGTCGGCGCCATATATCCGGCGCGATCCTTCGGCCATTTCGCGCGCGCATTCCTCGCTGACGGCGCCGTGTTTCTCAAGCGTGGACGGGGAGACGCCGAGGATGTTCTCTTTCGCGCTGTTTATGTATGTCACGGCTGATCCCCAGAAAATATCCGAGGCTCCGGGAATGCCGGTCAGCGCGGCGGAGATCATCCCGCCTGTGCAGGATTCGGCAAGGGACAGCGAAAGTCCGCGATCCCGAAAATTTTTGATGACCCCGGCGGCAAGTACGTCAAGTTTTCCCGTCATTTCCCGATCAGCTCCAGAATCGTTGAAAGTCCTCCGGCAAAGATAAGCCAGTGTATGAAATGCAGGAGCAGGTTGACGATCACGCCGCCCGCGATATCGTCGGCCATTATCCCGATCCCGCCGGGGAGTTTTTCAAATTCTTTGACGGGAAAGGGTTTCGTTATGTCTACGATGCGGAAGAGGAAAAGAGCCACCACCGCGTAGGTGAGTTCAAACCCCCATGAGGATATCCATACGCCGACGACTTCGTCGATAACGGCCTCGCCGGGATCTTCGCGCCCCGCGGCCTTCTCATATTTATCGGCCGCGTAACAGCCGATGGCCGCCACCGCCGCGATAGCCCAAATAGGGATGCCGCCAAAGAGCAGCCACAGCACGGTCCCGGCGATCGAACCAAGCGTGCCCGGCATCTTTGAGTAGCGTCCGAGGGTGCCGACCGTGGCGATCATTCCATACCATGTCTTCATTTCCGGGGTAAGTATCATATTTCTTCTCCTGTCATGTCGTGCGGCATCGCCTCTGCAACGCGCAGGGTTATGATGTCGCCCTCCTTCAGATCTTCTCTGATATTGCGTATCTCTATTACTCCGTCGACCTCCGGAGCCTCGCGGAAGGAGCGCCCTTCGGCGTAGCCCTCTTCTCTCTCTATCTTTTCTACCAGCACTTTTAGTTCCCTGCCGATAAAACACCGCTGGCGCTCGAAGGATATCTCCTCCTGAAGACGCATGAGCTCGCCGAGGCGCCTGTTTTTCGTCCGCTCGGGGACCTGCCCCTCAAGCGCCGCCGCGACCGTCCCCTCCTCGGGGAAGAAGGTAAAAGCTCCCATCCTGTCAAAGCGCACCTCGCTGACAAAGTTTTTCAGGTTGTCAAAGTGCCGTTTCTTTTCCCCGGGAAAGCCGACCATGCAGGTCGTGCGCAGGGCGAAATCAGGGTTTATCTCCCGCGCCGTGCGGAATATCCCCCGAAGCGTCTCCGGCGCGATGCCGCGGTTCATCGCCGCGAGTATCTCCGGGTCCCCATGCTGGACGGGAATGTCAAGATAGGGCAGGACCTGCCGCCCCGCGGCGACGCGTTCAAGAAGCGCGCGGTCTACGCGCGAAGGGTGCAGGTAGAGCAGTCTTATCCACAAATCATGCGGCAGCGAACTTTCGAGGGCGTCCAGCAGCTCTATGAGGCGCGGCCTGCCGTCTGTGTCAGTCCCATAAACGGTAAGGTCCTGGCCAACGACGCAGAGTTCGCGCGCTCCCTCTTCCGCAAGCTGCGCCGCCTCTTTTACGATGACCTCGACCGGCAGGCTGCGCAGCGAGCCGCGGATGCCGGGGATGGCACAGTATGTGCAGCAATTGCCGCAGCCCTCGCTTATTTTAAGGTAGCGGCTGTATTTTGACGACAGGGGCAGCGTTCCGCGGCGGCGCGCGTCATCCCCGGGCGTCTTCAACTGTTCGAGGACGAACTTCCAGTCTTCCGTCCGGGCCCAGAAATCCACCAGCGGCACCTCGGAGGGGAGGTCTTCCCCGTAGCGGTTCACAAGGCAGCCCACGACGCCGATCTTCTGAAGTTTTTTATCTTTTTTGAGTTCCTCGAGGTCGAGTATCGCCGCGATACTCTCCTCCACCGCCGGGCGTATAAACCCGCAGGTGTTCACCAGCGCGCATTCCGCATCTTCCGCCGACGGCACGAGCTCATGTCCGGCTGCGGCGAGCGCTCCGGCGAGGCATTCGCTGTCCACCCGGTTTTTAGCGCAGCCAAGCGTCAGGCAATATATTTTCATTTATATAAAGTATTGATGTCGTCGCTGACAGGCTGGTTCAGCATGTAAAGGCTGAGGCCGTTGTCGGTGAGCCCCGCGGATATCCCTAGGGATAAACGGATGCGCGCCTTGAACGGGTTGAGCCTGCCGCCCGACATTACCCCCATTTCCGTAAGTTTTTCAAATGAGCCCTCAAAATCGTTCGTCTTGTGCACATGGCACTGGAAGCAGCGGGAGGTTATCACCACCGGTATCCGGCGTCTGAGGATATTGCGGATAGGCGGCACCCACAACGGAGGCACGTTGCCGGCCCCAAAGCCGGCGAGCACCAGACCGCCGAGCTCTCTGTGGGCGGCGAGAAACGACAGCAACCCGTCTCCGCCTCCGAGCGAGGCCCACATTATCTCAACACAGGGAAGCTCTTTCGGCCTCCGCGCCAGAAACGAGGGCCGCCTGGGTTCGCTGAAGAATTTGATCTCGCCGTTGAGCATCTTTCCGACCGATCCCCTCTCCTGAGACTGGAAAGCGCTGTCCGGCGAGCCGGGGTCAACAAGCGTCACGTCGTCAGCTCCGAAGAGTTCGCCGCTGGAGCAAAGAAGCACGCCCTTGTCCCTTGCCATGGGCGAGATCGCGGCAAGCACGGAACAGTGCAGGTTCACAAGCCCCTCTTTGAGGCCGGCGCGCCCCTGTACCATGAGGTTGGCAAAAATCACCGGCTCCGAATGCTGCCAGAGCAGGTTGACGAGGTATGCCATCTCTTCCATGACGCCGCTGCCGCAGACGGTGATTATACCCGTATAGCCCTCGGCGATGAGCGATTCAAACATCTCCTCCATCGCCAACGTCATCGGCATGGAATAATGCGTGCTTGGCTGGCAGCTCCACTCCTTTATCTCACAGCAGCGTGCGAGGTCTTCAGGCAGATAGCCCAGCAGGATACCAGGGTCGGCACTTTCCTCATCCGCGGAAAAATTACCGGCTATGACAAGCGCGAGTTTAGGTAACGGAAGCAATATGACTCCTCCATCCTTTGCGATCATAAAAATGCTTCTCTTCCATGCTGCATTTTAGCGCAAAGAGGCAAAGGTTTCAAATTGCTATGGACTTTTATCACTTTTCCGTATATCTTCTTACGTGGTAAAAAATAATGAGAGGAGTTTTGCATTGGAGGCACTGTCATCTTTTTTAAGCTGCGGAATCCAGCTCTTCGGGGATTTGATACAGTGGCTGGTAGAGGTCATCGGGCACCTTGGGTATCCGGGGATCGTCGGCCTCATGTTCCTCGAGTCATCCTTCTTTCCGTTTCCCAGCGAGGTCGTGATACCGCCGGCCGGCTACCTCGCATGGAAGGGAGAGATGAATATATTCCTCGTGATTTTCAGCGGGATCGCGGGCAGCATCTTGGGCGGCCTGTTCAATTACTGGATCGCCGTGCGCTGGGGACGCCCCATCTTTGAAAAATACGGGAAATATTTCTTCGTCACTCATGAGTCACTTGATAAGGCGGAGGTCTTTTTTGCCCGTCACGGACATATAAGCACGTTCACGGGGAGGCTGCTGCCCGTGATACGCCAGTACATCTCGCTGCCCGCCGGGCTCGCGCGGATGCCGCTCGCGCAGTTTTCATTCTACACCGCGCTCGGCTCGGGAATATGGGTCGTCATCCTCGCGCTTGTCGGATACTTCCTCGGCAGCAATCAGGCGATGATCCACCAGGAGATGAGGAAGATAAGCCTCTGCCTGATCGCGGCCTGCGCCGTATTGATTGTGATATACATATTTATCTACCGCCGCAGACAGCACAAATAGAAGCTAATTTTCAGTTTTTTAATTACAATTAATCCTCTTTTGCGCCAAGCGGGAGAGGATTTTTTCTTTTATTCCGTTTCACAAATATTCCACATTATCGCAATATATCGACTTTCCACCTTATGGGTTGTAATTTTCAGAGCCAAGGCGTATATTCCCATCCGTTTTGCAAAAAGTGAAGAGACGGTTTTTGTTAAAAATATAAACATTTCCGTTGATTCGCCATTTTCTTTGGAGGTAAGATATATGACTATACAGGCTTGGGCGGCGCTTGCCATCTTTCTTGGCGTGATAATCCTCGCCGCCAGCGGCAGAATGAAGACCGCCACCGCCTCTTTATTCGGCGCATCCGTCATGGTGGCGAGCGGGCTGCTTTCGTCGGAGGACGCGGTCAAAGCGATAGACCACAACACCGTCGGGCTGCTCGTCGGCATGATGATCGTCGTCGGCATTCTTTCAAAGAGCGGCCTCTTCCAATATCTCGCCGTCAAGGCGATAAAGGTAACGGGCGGCAGGCCGATTCTTATATTCTGGATATTGTCGCTGCTGACGGCGGTGCTCTCCGCGTTTCTCGACAATGTTACGACGGTGCTGCTGGTGACTCCGGTAGTGCTTTCGCTCTGCGAACTTATCTCGATGAATCCTCTGCCGCTGCTTCTAATGGAGCTATTCGCCTCAAACATCGGCGGGACGGCCACGCTCATCGGCGACCCGCCAAATATGATAATCGCCTCCGTCGCCGGTTTCTCGTTCAACGACTTCATCGTCATCCTCGCGCCGGTCGCCGCCGTCATCCTCTGCGCGACAACGGCGTATGTCGCTTTTTACTACAAGAGCGAGCTGAAGTCCGACCCGGACGCCGCGGAGCGCCTCAGCGAAGTCGACGAATCGAAGCTCATCGTCAACAGGCCGCTGATGATCAAATCCGTGGTCATCATCGTGCTGGTGCTCGTAGGATTCACCACGCACCGCATCTTCCACCTCGACGCGTCGGTGGTCGCCCTGACCGCGGCGGGAGCCCTGCTGGCAATATCGCTGCTTGACGAGGGAACGATACTCCATAACGACGTCGAGTGGCCGACGATAATATACTTCCTTTCCCTATTTATCATGGCGGGAGGGCTGAAGGCCAACGGCGTCCTGGAGGAGGCCTCCAAGCTGCTGACCCTCTTGTTTGCCGGCAATCCGCTGCTGATGCTCATGGCGACGCTGTGGATATCGGGGCTCGTCTGCGCCTTCATCAATAACATCGCCTTCACCGCGATATTCGTACATATCATCGGTTCGATGGGGCAGGCTGCCGGCGTCGCCCCGGAGCCGCTTTACTGGGCGCTGGCGCTGGGAGCCTGCCTGGGCGGGAACGGCACCTACTTCGGCGCGGCGGCCAACGCCGTCGTCGCCGATTTCGCGGCAAGGGAGGGCATCGAGATACCTTTCGCGGCCTTTTCAAGGATCGGGCTCCGGATCGTCTTTATCTCGCTGTTGATCTCTTCCGCCGCCCTGCTTTGGATAGGACGCGGCCTTTGGATGTAGCGTGCCGTAGTATAATAATGACATTGGGTGAAGAATTCCGACAGGAGGAATGAGATTGAAGATCGGCGAATTGATGAATAAAGAAAAAGTCGTGCTGCATGAGAGCGATACAATAGAGAGGGCGATCGAGATGATCCTCCGCCACTGCCGCACGGGAGTGCCGGTGCTCTCCGCCGACGGCAGGGTCCGCGGCTTCGTAAGCGAGGAGGACATCATCAAAAAGTGCCTGCCCGGATATATGACCACGCTGAAAAACGCCGCTTTCCTGCCGGACTACGGGCAGTTCGCAAAGCGCTTCGCCGCCATCCGCTATAAGCTTGTGACGGAGATCATGCAAAAAAACGTCGTCTGCTTCAAAAAGGATGACAGCGACTTCACCGTCGCCGCCGAGATGATCCGCCGCCATTTCAAGATCTGCCCGGTCACGGATGAAAACGGCTTTTTCGTCGGCTGCATCAGCCGCGCCTACCTGATCCGCTCGATGATCCTTGAAAAGAACCGCGGGGAGAAAGCCGTATTAAAGTATGAATGATAAACGCAGGGCGGCTCGCGGCCGTCTTTGGAGCCGTCCGGCAGGGGCGGGCGACTCCAAAGCGCCGCCTTTTGCCCTCTTCTGTTTTTTCCGTCTTCCGCCGCGGCGGATGGACGCCTGACGCTTCTCTTCGCGCAATACTTCAAACTTTTATACTTTTATTTTAACCGAATAATGGTATCATTTCAGACGTAACGAAAGTGCAGCATTGCGCTTTCGCCGCGTTTGGCCCTCATTGGGCAATCAATATCACTGGGAGTGGTTTTATGTACAGCAGTCGTAAGGCAGTATCTCTTCTCATGGCCGTGGCTCTCGTCATGGTCGCCTGCACCGGCGCGATGGCGGCAACGCTCAACGCCTATACGGTCATGCCCGAAAAGTATGCCTCAAAGGTCTTCGAGCAGTTCACGAAGGACACCGGCATCAAGGTAAACTTCATCCGCTTCTCATCAGGCGAGGCCCTCGCCCGCCTCGTGGCGGAAAAGAACAACCCGCAGGTCGACATCCTCCTCGGCGGCCCCGCGGATATCTATACGGCGGGACAGAAGGACAACGTATTCGCCGTCTATGTGCCGAAAGAGCAGAAACTGACACCGGCGGAATACAGGGACCCCGGCAACCACTGGACCGGGATCGGCCTCATCCCGCTCTGTTTCCTTACCAACACCGACTTCCTCAAGAAGAACAACCTTAAAGCCCCCGGATCATGGCAGGATCTCCTGAACCCCGCCTACAAAAACGGCCTGCAGATGGCCGACGCCCGCACGTCGGGAACGGCGACGGAGCGTATCTACAGCCTGATCGGAGTCTACGGCGTGGACGGAGCCTTCGACTATCAGAAGAAGCTGCACAAAAACGTCCAGCTCTATACCAAGAGCGGCGCCGGCGGCGCGATGCCGATAGCGCAGGGACAGGCGGCAAGCGGGATATTCTACCTCGTTGACGCGCTCGACATCCAGCAGCAGGGATATCCCGTGATCATCACCTACCCGAAAGAGGGCGTCACCTTCGGCATAGAGGCGACCGGAATGATAGCCGGCGCGAAGAACCCCCAGGAAGCGAAAAAATTCATCGACTGGGCGACGAGCCCCAAGCTGGGACAGTTCTTCGTCGATCAGAAGATCAACTACATTCCCGTCGTGAAAGGCGTGAAGATCACCAACCCCGCGCTTGATATGTCAAAGGAGAAGCTCCTTAAGGTCGGGGCCGAACACAAGGGCGACAAGCGCAAGTCTTACGTCGAGCGCTGGATCAACGAAGTCATCCGTTAATTTTCAATTTTAGGGCTGCGCGTGAGCTTACTCCCGCGCAGCCCTTTTCATAGCAAAGGAGTACGAAAACATGGCGTCATCCTCTTCAATGAGACGCGACCCCGCGCTGCTGCCGGTAGTCGCCGCGCTTTGGCTCGCATTGGGGCTTTTTGTCGTTTATCCATTCGTCAAGCTGCTGATCACGACCTTTATCGTTGACGGACGGCTTTCGCTCGCCAACCTCATGCTCGTATTTTCAAACGGCTACGACCGCCTCGCCTTCGTCAACAGCATCTGGCTGGCGGTCGCGGTCGCCGTGATGGGCACCTTTCTCGGCTTCGTATTCGCCCTGGCCGTTACAAGGATAAACCTCTCCGCGCCGCTCAGATGGTTCATCTCCGCCGTAACCGTGCTGCCGCTGATCTCGCCGCCCTTCACGAGCAGCATAGCGCTGACGCTCTCGCTGGGGCCGAACGGCATAATCCTGAAATTTTTCGGCATCCCCGATTTCAACATATACGGCTTCTGGGGGACCTGGATCTCGGAATCTCTCACGTACTTTCCCGTCGCCTTCCTCACGATAACCTCCGTGCTGGCCTGTATAGATCCCAACCTGGAGGACGCGGGGCTATCCCTCGGAGGCTCGCCGTTCCGCGTCTTCCGCACGGTGACCTTCCCCTTGACGATGCCGGCCATCGCCAACTCGATCCTGCTGCTTTTCGCCTGCTCGCTCGCCGACTTCGCGACGCCGCTCGTGCTCGCCGGACACCAGTTCCCGGTGCTGCCGACGCAGGCATATCTGCAAATAACGGGCATGTACGACCTCAAGGGCGGCGCGGCGCTCTCCTTCGCGCTGCTCGTCCCGGCGCTGCTCGTCTTCGTACTGCAGCGCTTCTGGGTGAGCCGCAAAAGCTACGTTACGGTGAGCGGCAAATCGGGCGCGCAGACGAAGATCAAGGGTATCGGCACGGCGGGCGAGGCGGCGGTGCTCGCGATATGCGCCGCGGTCATCTCCTTCATCCTCTTCCTCTACGCGCTGATCGTGATGGGAGCGTTTACAAAAGCCTGGGGGCTTGACAACAGTTTTACCTGGGAGAGCTTCGCCTACGTATTCAACCACGGGCGCAAAGCGATGCTGGACACGCTGATAATCGCCTGCATCGCGACGCCTCTCGGCGGACTGCTCGCGGTATCGATAGCCTACATCACGCAGCGCAAAAGCTTCTGGGGCAACGGCCTGATGGAGGTCGTCTCCCTGCTGAACTTCGCGCTGCCGGGAACGGTCGTCGGCATCGCCTACATCATCGCCTTCAACAGCCAGCCGCTCGTGCTGACAGGAACGATGTCCATTCTCGTGGCGGCATACGTATTCCGCTACGACTCGGCGGGAATACGCTCCGTCATCGCCTCGCTGCACCAGATAGACCCCTCGCTGGAAGAGGCGTCGCTGAGCCTCGGCGCATCGTCGATCGGCACCTTTAAAAACGTGACGCTGCCTCTCGTCGTCCCGGCGCTGCTCGCGGGGATGAAATACCTTTTCATCCATTCGATGACGGCGATCAGCGCGACGATCTTCCTCGTCTCCGTGAGCTGGTCGCTGCTGACCGCAAGAATATTGGAGTGCATGACGGAGCTGCAGTTCGGGAACGCCTGCGCCTTCTCGGTCGTGCTCATCCTGCTCGTGTTCATTTTCAACGGGATGCTGACGCTCCTAGTGCGGGGCGCCGGCTATAACTACAGAGGGCAGGGAGGAAATCTGTAATGGCTGTAGATCTGCATCTTAAAAATATAACAAAAACCTTCATCAAAGACGGCGTAAAATTCGACGCCGTCGAAAGAGTTGACCTCGAAGTGGCGGGCGGCGAACTCGTAACCTTCCTCGGCCCCTCCGGCTGCGGCAAAACGACGACCCTGCGCATGGTGGCCGGCTTTGAGGCCCCCACCTCGGGGCGCATCCTCATAGACGGCGCGGACGTCACGGAAGTGATGGTCAACAAAAGGGAGATCGGCTTCGTCTTTCAGAACTACGCGCTCTTCCCGCACATGACGATCGGCGACAACGTCGGTTACGGACTGAAAATGCGCTCCGAGAGCTCCGCCGATATCGCCAGGAAGGTCGGAGAAGCGCTTGAGATGGTCGGCCTTAAAGGCACGGAGAGACGATACCCCAACCAGCTCTCGGGCGGCGAGCAGCAGCGCGTCGCGCTGGCGCGCGTCCTCGTCATGCGCCCGAAAGTGCTGCTGATGGACGAACCTCTCTCAAACCTCGACGCGAAACTCCGCCTCCACATGAGGACGGAGATCCGCAGCATCCAGAAACAGCTCGACATCACCTGCCTCTACGTTACGCACGACCAGAAGGAGGCGCTGACGATGGCGGACCGCATCATGGTCATGAACCGCGGCAAAGTCGAGCAGATCGGATCGCCCTTTGACATATACACCCATCCGCGCACGCTCTTCGTCGCGGACTTCATCGGCCAGGCGAACGCGATCTCCGGCACGCTCGACGCGCGGGAGGGCGCGGAGCGCGGCACTATGAGGATCGGCGAACGCCGCATCCCGGTAAAGCTCATCTCCGACGCCGCGTATTCCGCGGGTGACGGCGTATCCCTAATACTGCGCCCGGAGGCCGTGACCCTCAGGGCAGGCGGAGAGGGACTGCTCTCCGGCAAAGTGACGAGCGCCGTATTCAGCGGCGACCGCATGGAATACGTGGTGGAACTGGAAAACGGCGCGCCGGTCTCGGTGATGGAAAACTACTTTCCGGGCGCGGCAAGGTACGAAAGAGGGGAAGAGGTCGCGCTCCGCTTCAACTCGGAGCTCACCGTCGCACTTCCCCGCCCAAAAGAATAGACAAACGGCGCTATCTAAAAGGCCGCATAGGGCCGCCCGCCGCCAGTCACCCGTCATGCCGGGCTCGCCCCAGCATCCAGCGACGTTATGTTTGCCGCCAGTCACCCCGGACTCGACCCGGGGCCCAGATTCCGTCTTCCTTGTCATGCCGGCCTCCGACCCGGAGAGACGGAAAGGGCGGAGCGCTGAATCTGTACCCTGTCATTCCAGCTCCGCCGCTCCGCCGCCCGCCGCCTTGTCATGCCGGGCTCGACCCGGCATCCAGCGGCTCTATATTTGTTGTTTTGTCATTCCGGCCTCCGAGCCGGAATCCAGTGGCTTTATGTTTTTGCTCCGCCGCCCGGCCTACATAGGTTTGCCCCACTTCTTCATCACTATATCGCGCAGGTCGCCGGGGCCGAGGATGGCGCGCGCTTCCGGCCGCATCTTATAATAGGCGCGGCATACGGCGGAGTCCAGCTCTTTCGGGCTGAAATCGTAGCCTAGCGCGCGGATCGCCGGCCCTCGCTCCGATTCCGGCAGTGATGCTATATCAAGGCACATGCCGCGTATTCTTTCGCTGTGTATGACGTCGTAAAAAAAACTTTCAGCGCCGGCTGGCCGCAATCCGCCTCACTCCTTTTGCGTATCGCTTGCCGGGCGGCGGACGCCGCCCGGCAATACTCGGTTATTTCTTATCTTTAAGAGCGTCTTTGAGCTCTTTGATGGTATCTTTGTTTTTCTCGTTTTCTTCTTTGAGCTGTGTCAGCACCTGCTGCATTTCCATCATCTGGCGCTGCATCGCGGCTACGTCTTTGATCATCGACGGCTGTTTCCTGCCGCTTTTGCCGAGCGCGAAGCTGATGCCGGCGCGCCCCATCGTATCGCCGTCAGAGTTGAAGGCGATGCCTGCGTTGAGCAGGACGTTTTCACGTGCGTAGTGGAATATGCCCACCGCCATCGAGTATTCGCTGCGGTAGTAGCCGACTCCCGCTGAGAGGGTGGTCGGTTCGTAGGGGTTGTAGGCTACGGGGTGCATGGCGGACAGGGCCGCCGCGTGCGCGCCTACGACCTGGACCCGCTCGTCTATCGTCTCGATGCGGCGGTAGGCGTTCCAGAGCTGGCCGCCGGTGACGGCGTCTCCGCTGCCGTCGTATATTTCGCCTTTGGCAAGTCCCGTGATAGGTTTGCCGCCCATGTCGATGCCTTCTTCGCGGATGTCGATGTTTCCGACTTTGACTCTCTCAAATTCGGGGGTCTTGGAGACGGAGACTTTTGTTCCATCCACGACGATGTTGTCTCCCGCTTTTACGTTGCCGGCCTGCACGGCGCCGATGGCGTCCCACATGTTTTGCAGCGTCTCGCTGAGGTGCGGGGTGCTGGCGGCCTGGGCTGCGGCCTGGGCTGCGTTTTGCGCGGAGGCCGGCGACGGCGCCGATGCCGCCGACGATGCCGACGCCTGGGCGGCGGGGTTCGCCGGCGTGGGGCCGTCAGGGTAGGTGACGGTGAATTCGCCTGTGACTGGGTCGTAAGTGCCGCCGATCCTTTCGGCGAGTGTTTCGCCGAAGGTCTCGACTTTTCCGCCGAGGGCTTTGAGCTGTCCGTAGTTGACGGCGTCGCTGTCGGCGGTCCCGGCGGCGATGTTGGTCAGTCTGACGGCGTTTCCGCCTTTGTTTAAGGTGACGACGCTGTTGGACGGGTCGTCGTAATGGATGCCGGAGGCGGCGATCTCGCCTCTGAGGGCCGCCACGTCTCCGCTGACGGTATTGATGCTCGTTTCGTTAGCCGCTACCCTGCCGTCAAGCACGGTGTATTTCGCCGCCACGTCTCCGCTTACTGTGTTTATGGTTTGGTTTGTCTCGTAGAGCTGTTTTCCTGTTACCGCTTGAGTGCTCGCGTCAGAGAGTTCCGCATCCGCGACGTTGGACAGTCTGACGGCGGCTCCGCCTTTGTTTAAGGTGAGGACTTCTTTAGAATCGTCGTCGTATTTGACGCCGGAGGCGGTGATCTCGCCTCTAAGGCCCGCAACGTCGGCGCTGACGGTATTGATGCTTGCGGTGTTGGCCTTCACTCTGCCGTCGAGCATTCTCACATCGCCGCTTACTGTGTCGATGCTTAACTTGTTCGTCGTGATGGCATCGGCGTTCGTCGCTATGCGCGCGTCGTGCGAGGTCACTCGCGTGTCGAGCGTGCCGATGCTCGTCGTGTTGGACGCTATGTTCGTCTCGTTCGTCGCTATGCGCGCGTCATGCGAGGTCACTCGCGTGTCGAGCGTGCCGATGCTCGTCGTGTTTGCCGCTATGTTCGTCTCGTTCGTCGCTATGCGCGCGTCATGCGAGGTCACTCTCGTGTCGAGCGTGCCGATGTTCGTCGTGTTGGACGCTATGTTCGTCTCGTTCGTCGCTATGCGCGTGTCGTGCGAGGTCACTCTCGTGTCGAGCGTGGCGATGTTCGTTTCGTTGGCCGTTATCCTGCCGTCAAGCGTGGTGTATTTGGTTGCCACGTCCCCGCTGACCGCCGCTATCTCGTTCGTGTTAGCGGTGATGCGTCCGCCGAGGTCCGTGTATTTCGCCGCCACGTCTCCGCTGACGGTATTGATGCTCGCTTCGTTGGCCGCTATCCTGCCGTCAAGCGTGGTGTATTTGGTTGCCACGTCGCCGCTGACCGCCGCTATCTCGTTCGTGTTAGCGGCGATGCGTCCGTCAAGCGCCGTGTACTTCGTTGCCACGTCGCCGCTGACCGCGGTTATCGCTGTTTTGTTTTCCTTGATGCCGGTCGTGTTGGTGGTGATGTTCGTCGTGTTGGACGCTATTTTCGTCTCGTTTGTCGCGATGCTCGCCTTGTTCGTCTCTATGTTCGTCCGGTTCGTCGCGATAGTTTGGTTTGCCGCGTAGAGCTGTTTTCCTGTTACCGCCTGCGTGCTCGTGTTGTCGAGAACCGCATCAGCGACGTTGGACAGCTTGACGGCGGCTCCGCCGCTGTTCAGGGTGACGGCAGTTTTCGTGTCGGCATTATCGTATTTGACGGCGACACTGTCCATCGCCTTTAGCTGGGCGACGTTGACAGCGTCGGTGTCCTGTATGCCCGCGGCCAATCCTGTGAGCTGACGGGTGAAAGCTCTGTTCCCGCTGGTGGCGGTGTTTTTGCCGTCCGGGTCGCCGATAGAGACTACTCCTTTGTCAGTGCCTTTTACCGTCGCGTTTATGCCGCTGTCGGACGCGCCGGCGGGGACATAGACGTCGGTCGAGGTGGTGGTCCTATTGACGAAGGAACCAGCTCCCAGCGCCACGCCATTAGCGCCGGTTTTGCCCGACAGTTCGCCCACCTGCGCGAGGAACCCGATGGCGGTGCCGTAATCCGCTAGTGCATACGCTGATCCTATGGCGGCGCTGGAATTCCCACACGCATACGCGCCCATTCCATAGGCGGAACTATTCTCTCCTCTCGCCGATGCTGCGGACCCAACGGCGGTGCCGTTTGCGCCTCCCGCGTACGCATCGCTTCCGGCGGCGAGGCTGCCAGTACCCATCGCCTGCGCTTTGGCTCCATAGGCGGAACTACGGATTCCGGACGCCTCCGCCTGGAATCCGGTGGCGGCACTGTAGAGTCCGGTCGCCTGCGCCTCGCATCCGGTGGCGACACTGTAATCCCCCTTCGCAGACACGAATTGTCCATAGGCGGAACTATGTAATCCTATCGCCGATGCATAGTATCCAACGGCGGTGCCGCAAGCGCCATCCGCCTTCGCACTCGCGCCGATGGCTATCGCGTATTCGCCCGTCACTTCCGGCGAGCGGCCGTTGATTGTGCCGATGGCGATGGCATAGAACACGCCGTCTTTGACGATGCCGTCGCCCGCTGTGTAGCTCGCCGCCGCCGTTCCCGCGAAGGGAGCGAGCGCGAGCGCGGCGAGCAGCAGCCAGAAGGCGATCTGTTTTGCCTGTCCGTATTTTTTCATTTCACGCGGTCTCCTTTTCCCGTTTCTTTCAGGCTGAAATCTATGGCGGCCGTGTTGAGGCGGCGCAGTATCTCCGCGTTGACGTCGCTTTCCGGCGCGGCGGCGAGCGTCGTGCCGGCGGGGATGACGACGGTCGCCCCCTGTTTGTTGCCATTCAGCCACTCGGACGTCACGCGGCGGAGTTCCGCCGTGAGCAGGCCGGTGACGCGCGAAAATTCGCTCTGGTAGCGCGCAGAGAGCTGGGCCTGTTTCCGCGCGAGGCGCGGGTCGTCCTCTTTTATTTCGCCGAGGCTTTTTTTGAAGTTTTCCAGTTCGGCGTCGAGTTCTTTTTTGAGACCGTCAATGTAGCGCTGTCCGGCTTTGCCGGGGACGCTGGCGTCTACGACGCGCACGACGTCTACGACGGCGACTTCCTGCGCCCGCGCCGGGAGGGGCGAGAACGGCGATGCCGCGGCTATGGCCGCCGCGAGTATGGACGCGGCCGCTTTTTTGATGTTCATTATTATGGTTTCCCTTCTTCAGATACAGGTATTTAAATATATGTTCCGGTTCGTCAGCTTTTGCCTGTTTCGCCGCGATGGCACGGCGCGGCGGGACGGAAGGTTATTTCGGCGGGCTCGGGGCGCGGACAAACAGGCCGGCGGCGTTGGCAGGCTTGATGCCGGAGGGTCGTCTGTATGGATGTTGGCGGGTATGGCGGCGCGCTTCCGCGCTGTCAGAGGGAGCGGCTTTTGGGCAGTCGGATGTTTTCCGCGCGGGGCAAACGGATATGGATATGGATGTGAACGTATGTAAATGAAATAAAGAGTTTGAATATGAGTGAGAGGGAGATCCTAAACTTGACTTTACTTCTGGGGGAATCCATGGCCGGCTTCTGGAACTCCGTAACGTCCAGGGTTTCCTCCGCTGTTC
>OGYB01000805.1_pt1 | contig 17155 bp, 14 predicted proteins | sample 1576421 | NCBI WGS metagenome assembly OGYB01 (sample SAMEA3541577, study PRJEB24748) | human gut metagenome | biome: human gut; feature: human-associated habitat; material: faeces | place: China | collected 2012
ATAACGTAAATAGAATAAAGAAAACCCGAAACAGAATTGTAATTTTCCGCTCCGGAACTGGGTTTATTGATGGGTTGATTTGTGGACTTCTAGATTTTCTGTAAAAGTCGGGTTATAACATATTTCTGCCAAATACGAATACACAGCAATACTATAGATGACAATGTAATAATTTTATCAAACTTTGTTCTATATTTAATCGCCGGCAACGGAAGCTGCGCGATACCCTTCATGGGGGCGTTATGCGGTAAAAGTACGCGGCGCTGCCCCGCGTGACAGCCGTCCGTGCATTTTCCCGTGGGCAGGCAAGCAAAACCTTGACATATCACGGCGCAGGGGCTATAAATATTCGCGGAAGAAGAGGGGCAGCCCCCTTCGGGATCAGTTTGAGCGAAGAACGGCGCAGCTAAAGAGAAGCGAAGACAAGTTGATTGACTGTATGATTACATTCAAGGCTTTGTCGTTTGCGCGGCGGAGTCTTTTTTTATAGTTTTATATTGGCCGGTATCTTTTGAATAAAATGTGTGGGGGAAATATCAATGGCTGTAAAGGTCTGCATGGGAAACGAAGCTATCGCGCTCGGAGCGCTGGCCGCCGGGATAAAGGTGGCGGCCGGATATCCGGGGACGCCGTCGACGGAGATAATCGAGACTCTCGTCGCCGTCCGTCATCCCGGCGTGAAGGTGCAGTGGTCGACTAATGAGAAGGTGGCCCTCGAGGTCGCGGCGGGCGCGGCCTACTCCGGCGCGCGCACCCTCTGCACGATGAAGCAGGTGGGGCTCAACGTCGCCTCCGACCCGCTGATGAGCCTCGCCTATATCGGGATCAGGGGCGGCATGGTGATCGCCGTCGCCGACGACCCCGGCCCCTGGTCCTCGCAGACGGAGCAGGACACCCGCAGCTTCGCGAAGCACGCCAACCTTCCCGTATTCGATCCGTCGTCGCCCGAAGAGGCCTACGAGATGGTGCAGGCGGCCTATGAGCTCTCCGAAACCTACGCGCTGCCCGTATTCATGCGCCCGACGACACGCGTCTGCCATGCGAGCGCCGACGTCGAGCTTCGCGATCCCGCGCCGGCGCGCGAAGCGCCTGGCTTTGAGAAGCGTCCCGAGTGGTGCATCTTCCCCGCGCTCTCCTACCGGCGTCACGGCGAGCTCGAGGTGAAACAGAACGAACTCGCGCGCACCTTCGACGAACTTCCCTTCAACCGCATCGAAGGCGGCAAGGCGGGAGCTGCGGTCGCCGTCTCCGGGGTCTCCTATCTCTACGCGAAAGAGGTCATCAGGGAGCTCGGCCTTGACGTTAAGTTATATAAAATAGGCACCCCCTATCCCCTGCCCGAAAAACTGACCCGCGAGTTCCTCGACTCTGTCGATTCCGTTCTCGTGATCGAAGAGCTGGACCCCGTCGTCGAGGAGCAGCTTCTCATCGCGGCGGCGGGAAGAACGCCCATCCTCGGCAAACGCAGCGGGGATATGCCGTGGAACGGCGAATATTCCTACGAACTTATAAAGAAGGCGCTGCTGAAGTATCTCGGCATGGCGGCGGAGAAAGCGGATGCCGCAGAGCTGCCGCCGCTGCCCGTCCGCCCGCCGGTACTCTGCGCCGGATGCCCTCACCGCGCCTCGTTCTATGAGGCGAAGGTGGCGACGAAGGACTGCGAAAAGGCCGTCTACTGCGGCGATATAGGCTGTTACACCCTTGGCAACGCCGCCCCGCTCAATATGGTAGACACATGCCTCTGCATGGGGGCCGGCATCACCATCGCGCAGGGGCTCGCGCTCGCTGAGCCCGGCACGAAATGCCTCGCCTTCATCGGCGACTCGACATTTTTCCACACCGGTATCCCGGGGGTGATCAACGCCGTCTATCAGGGAACGGATATCACGATGATCATCCTCGACAACCGCACCACGGCGATGACGGGACACCAGCCGCACCCCGGCACCGGCAAGCGCGCGCTCGGCGACGACGCGCCGGCCCTCGATATCGAGACGATCCTGCGCGGCTGCGGCGTCCGGCATATATCGAAGGTCGATCCCTTCGACTACGAGAACGCCGTCGCGGCGATGCGCGAGGCCGTAAGCTTTCCGGGCCCCTCGGCGGTGATCGCCGAAGCTCCCTGCATCGCGCATATAAAAAAGCCGGCGACTGTGCATTTTGTAGATGACAAGTGCATCAAATGCGGCAGATGCATCCGTGAGATCGGATGCCCCGCGATCACCCCGGACGAGGCCGGACGCGCCGTCATCAACGGTTCGCTCTGTACGGACTGCGCCCTCTGCGCCAATCTCTGCCCCGTCCGCGCGATAAAAAGAGGTGAGATAGATGGTTAAGAGCATCGTAATCGCCGGCGTCGGCGGACAGGGAACGCTGCTGACTTCAAAGATACTCGCCACAGCCGCGGGAGCCAGAGGGCTCTTCGTCCGCACCTCCGAGACGATCGGCATGGCGCAGCGCGGAGGCTCGGTCTCCAGCCACCTTCGCATAGACGCGCGGGAAGTTTCGCCGATCATTCCCTGCGCTCACGGAGACATCCTGCTCGGCTTCGAGCTCGCCGAGGCGGTCCGCATGATCCCGAAGCTGAAGGCGGAAGCCAAGTGCGTCGTCAACACTGACCGCATCATCCCGACGAACGTCGCGCTGGGCAAGGGCCTTTACCTCGGAGACGAATACCTCGCCCTGCTCAAGAAAAAGTTTCCCGAAGCTGTTTTTATTGAAGGCGCGCCGCTAGCTCTCGCGGCGGGAGACATCCGCACGCTGAATATCGTGATCCTCGGCGCCGCGGTGGGAGCCTCGATGCTGCCCTTCCCGGAAGATGAGATACGCGCGGCGATAAAAGCCTGCGTCAAGCCGAAGCTGCTCGCGATGAACGAGAAGGCCTTCGCCCTAGGGTTTGAGGCCGCCGGGGTTCGATGGTGAGCCCGCGCGGCAGCCAAAACTTTTTTAGATACTATTTCCGAGAAAAGTAAATCAGCCAAGAAAGTTTTTCAGAACAGAGAAGACAGTTAGGAGAGAATAAATTATGAACGAACTTACGATAATGAGCCAGTGTTTCGCCCAGGTACGCCGCGCCGCCAAGGCCAGCCCGATGTACAGAGAAAAGTTCGCGGGGCTGCCCGTGGATACGATGATGACCCGCGAGCAGTTCGAAACGCTGCCCTTCACGACGAAACAGGACCTCCGCGACGCCTACCCGATGGGCATGCAGTGCGTGCCGAACGAAGAGATCGTCCGCGTACATTCCTCGTCGGGGACGACCGGCACGCCGGTCATCATGCCATACAGCGCGCAGGACCTCGAAGACTGGGCGGTGATGATGGAACGCTGCTATCAGTTCGCGGGAGTGACGACCGCCGACCGCATCCAGATAACCCCCGGCTTCGGCCTCTGGACGGCGGGGCTCGGTTTTCAGGCCGGCGCCGAGCGCCTCGGCGCGATGGTCATCCCGACCGGCGCGGGCAACACCGACCGCCAGCTCCAGCTGATGCGCGACCTTGAGGCGAGCGTCCTCATCGGCACCTCGTCCTACGGCCTCGTCATCGCCGAGGAGGTCGACAAGCGCGGCATGCGCGACGACATCCACCTCAAGCGCGGCATCTTCGGCTCCGAACGCTGGGGCGACAAGATCCGCGAGAGGATCTACGAGACGCTCGGCATCGAGTTTTTCGACATCTACGGACTGACGGAAATATACGGCCCCGGCATCGCGATCGACTGCTGCGAACACACGGGCATGCACTACTTCAACGATTATATCTACTGCGAGATCATCGACCCGGCGACCGGCAAAGTGCTGCCAGACGGCGAGCAGGGCGAGATCGTGATCACCACCTTCCGCAAGGAGGCGGCGCCGCTGATCCGCTACCGCACGCGCGACATCTCGCGCATCATCCCCGGCGAATGCCCATGCGGCTCGCCCTTCCCGCGCCTCGACCGCATCGTCGGCCGCAGCGACGACATGATCAAGGTCAAAGGGACGAACATCTATCCGGCGCAGGTGGAGGAGATACTGAAGCGGATCGACGGCTTCTCCAGCGAATACCGCATCGTCCTCGAGAACGAAGACCTGCGCGACCGCATGATCGTTCAGGCAGAGATGAAGGATGGCTGCAACCCGGAAGCCCTCGCGGAGTCGCTCGTCCGCGAATGCAAATCCGGCATCGGCATCCGCGTAGTCCCGCAGGTGATGAAGCTCGGCGAACTGCCGCGAAGCGAAAAGAAGACGCAGCGCGTCATCGACAACAGGTATTAGCGGCGCGCTGCGAACACAAAAAAAGGCTAAAACAGAGAGGCGCTCCGCATAAATTTACCGCGGAGCGCCTCTTAAAAATTTAAAATATCTTGTGGCGCGCGCTAGTGTTTCCTGCGCCACAACGCCGGAATAAAGAGCGCTGGGAGCAGAAACAGGGCGAAGAAACCGTGGTTGCAGCCGGACGAGCCGCCGCCATCTCCCTTCAACTGAAAGGAGAAGATGTTGTCATAATCCTGAGCCGCCGCCACTTTCGCCGTCAGGCTGGAAAGATTGTAGACCACGGACCAACGGGTGTTGCTCGTCCCTGTCTCGCCCGGTTTTTGGCTCACATCCTTCAGCAGCGCCATCGCTTCATTCTCTGAAAGCACGTTGGAGGCAGCTTTCAGGCGGGCTTCGATCTTGTTATATCTGTCGAGCCCGTGGTCGTGATGGGATGGGGTCGTGATCAGCGCCTGCACGTCCTCGTTTAGATAGAAATTCGTGACATAGTTGGCGTCAAAGACATGCAGCACGTTGTCATTGTCATATTCAAGAACCTTAGCGGCCCCAGTCTTATCGGCGACGAGAAAGTGGAAGCTCGCCCGGGGAAAGGCAGACCACATATTATAATCTCCCAGCAGCTTCGCTGCCTCCTCCACCGTCGCGGCCCTGTCGAGCATCAGGCGCAGCGCCACCGTAGTTGTGATGTCATATTTTCCGCTCTCATCCTGACTCGTCGGGAACTCGTCAAGCCACAGGACGCTGACTGCGAGCCCGGCCTCGTTCATCCCATCCATAATCAGAAAGGGAAACAGCGCCGTATTGGAGATATCCGTCTCTCCATCGCAAAGGCTGTCGGTGCCGAAACCGGCGAAGGCCCCCGGGACCATGCCGACGGAAGAATAGCCCTCTTTGGGCCTGACGCGCATGAGCACGGCAGCGTTTCCCTCCACCCCGGCGTCAAACTGGTTATAGTCAAAATTGCGTCCGAAAATCCTGTCGCCGCTCTTCGTTCTCACAGCAAAGGCGCTGCACCCGAACGAAGGCAGGGCCGCCTGAGAGTTCTCCACACCGAGAAGCTCGGCCAAGAGAAATTTCAGAAGATCATCTGAGGTCCTGGAGCCGGACTTTAGCACCTCGTCAAGCCGGTAGTCCGCGCTATATTCCATCTTATAAAGTCCCTTGTCGCCTAGCTTCTCGATTGAAGCAGCAGAGGCTTTCTGTTCCTCCGTCTTAAGGTAATGCGCAGGGTTGTCGCTAGCGTAACACAGGCTCGAGCAGATGGACAAAGCGGACAGCGCCACCGCGACAACGAACAGGCATCTATTCATCAAACAACCACCCCTCATAAAGTTTTTGCTAATTATAGCATAGCGCCGGCGGCGGCAAAATCGCTAAAACCGAAAAAACGGCGCAATTATAAACGCAGGTTGCGGGGTGATTTTTGATAAAAACCACACATTCAGGATGTATAATCCCGTCTTTGACACTTATTATCAGAATAGTTGATGTCGGTTGGGTGAAAAGTGTCAAAGCCCCTATTTTGTTTCTGCGCCTCTCTGCCGCGCGCGCTTGACTTAGAGTCCTCTCTAATCGTTATAGTTGTGGCCGCTGCCTCCGAAGATAATATTTTTACACGCGGAGACACAAAAACTCCACATTTGGGATGTATAATGTGATACCGTAGCAGTTATCTATTTATATTGACCGTTAAGGATGATACGACTTTATGAAAATCACCGAAATTTCCCTGCGCCGCCCGGTAACAGTCCTTATACTCACGATCGCCACGGTGATATTCGGCACCTATTCCTACCTTAACATGGGAGTGGAACGGATGCCGAACGTCGAATTCCCCATCGTCGTCGTGCGTACGACGATGGACGGCGCCAGCCCCGCGATCATCGACAACGACGTCACGGACGTGCTCGAAGCGCGCATCAACACTATCGAAGGCATCAAGAATATGAGCTCAAGCAGCTATGAGGGGCGTTCGGTGATCGTCGTCGAGTTTGAACTCGACCGCAACATCGACTTCGCGGCGGCCGACGTGCGCGGCAAGGTCAGCATGGCGACGGGACAGCTCCCCGACGACTGCGACGACCCACAGGTCGACAAGTACGACCCTTCGGACCGCCCGATAATGAACATCGCCGTCAAAAACGACGGACGCACCGACATGAAGACGCTCTCCCGCTATGTGGACAAGATAGTGACCGAGCGTCTTCAAACCGTAAAGGGGGTCGGCGGCATCCAGCTCGCGGGCTTCCGCGACAGGGAGATGCGCGTCTGGCTGCGTCCTGAGGCGCTTGAAAGCTACCGTCTAACGACGAAGGATATCAAAAACGCGATCTACAACAAGCATGTCGAGCTTCCCGCGGGGCGCGTCGAGACCGGCTCCAAAGAGTACGGCATCCGCATCGAGGGAGAATACGCCTCCGCCGCCGAGCTTGAATATCTGCCGGTGGCGGTGAGAAACGGCGCCGTCATCCGCCTGCGCGACGTCGCGCGCGTCGAGGACGGTTTTGAAGACCAGCGCAGCAGCTCCCTCTACGAGGGCAAGCCCACGATCATGGTGATGGTGCGCAAGCAGAAGGGAGCCAACGAGGTGCTCCTCTCACGCCTGGTCAAGACGCGCATCGAGGAGCTCAACAAGACGGCCCCCGCCGGTACCAGCCTCGTCGTCGTCTCCGACAACGCCAAGTTTATCCTCAGCTCGATGAACGGCGTCTTCTGGGACATCATCGCCTCTATCTGCCTCACCTCGATCATCATGTTCGTCTTCCTGCGGACGCTGCGTGCCACCTTCATCGCCGTCATTACGATACCGGTCTGCCTTCTCGGCAGCATGTCCGTCCTCTACTGGATGGGGATCACGATCAACAATATGTCGATGATGGGGCTTTCGCTCGCCGTCGGCATGGTCGTCGACGCGACGACCGTCGTTATGGAAAACATCACGCGCCACAAAGAATCGGGCAAAAGCGCCTTCCGCGCCGCCGAGGACGGAACCAACGAGGTCGCCTTCGCGGTGCTCGCGGGGGCGGCGACGACGCTCGCCGTATTCGTCCCCGTCGCCTTCATGGGCGGCATGATGGGACGTTTCTTCAACTCCTTCGGCGTCACGGTGGCGATGACGATCTCGATATCGCTCATCATCTCCATCACGCTGACGCCCTTTCTCTGCTCGCGCCTCATGGGGCGCAATCAGAAGATGACTCCCATGCAGCGCAAGATGGAAGCGCCATTCCTCTGGCTCGAGGATGAATACCGCGCCTCGCTCGCCTTCGCCGTCGGCCACCGCAAGGTGATATTGTTGTCAGCGCTCGTGCTCTTCGCGCTCGGCATCTTCTTCGCGGCCTCGCTCGGCACCGAGTTTTTCCCCAGCGAGGACCAGGGCCGCCTGCGCGTGCAGGTGGAGCTGCCCGCCGACACCGCGCTTGAGGTCACCGACAGCGTGACCAAGGCGATGGTCGACATGATCCAGCAGGACAAGGCCGTCGCCTATACCTACGGGGTAGTCGGCAGCGGCTCGGGGCAGGAGGTCTACAAATCTACGATCAACATCGAACTTATCGACAGGAAGCTCCGGCCCAAGGCGTCGGCGATAATGAGGCGTCTCCGCGAAAAGCTCGCCCGTTTCCGTGACGCGGACATAAAGATGGGCACCTGGGGCGGCTCGGACATCACCCTCGTCATTCAGGGACCGACCAGCGAATCGCTCGCCGACATCGGCGACCTGATCAAGAAGGATCTCGCGGAGCACGCGCGCGGCCTCGTCGACATCACGACGGACCTCCAGATGAACAAGCCGCGCATCAATCTCGCGCTGAACCGCGCGCTGGCCGACGACCTCAACGTCAGCATCCGCGACCTGTCGGACGAGATGCTCACCTGGTTCGCCGGAGACAAGGGCGGCTCGTTCAACGAGGGCGGCTACCGCTACGACATCACCATCAGGTCGGAGAGGGAGGGGCGCGACGATCCGGGGAAAGTCCTGAAGACGCTCATCACCACGAAAACCGGCGAGACGATCCCCGCCGAGGGACTGGTAAAAAGCTCGATCGGCATGGCGCCGAACGTCATCAAAAGATATAACCGCCAGCGCTCTCTGCAGATAGGCGCCAACGTCGAGGGCATCTCCCCCGGCGAGGGCATCCTCATAATGGAAGAGGTCTTCAGGAAATACGCGCCGCAGGACGGTACCTACAGCATGGTGCCGACCGGCGATTCCGAGAATATGAAGGAGAGCTTCGGCTACATGGCGGTGGCGCTCGTCTTCGCGATCATCCTCGTCTACATGGTGATGGCGATCCAGTTTGAATCGTTCATTCACCCCTTCACCGTCATGTTTTCGCTGCCGCTGATGACGGCGGGCTCCTTTGGCCTGCTGGCGCTGGCGGGGCTGCGCCTCTCCGTCATGAGCTTCATGGGAATAATCCTCTTGGTCGGCGTCGTCGTCAACAACGCGATACTGCTCGTCGACTTCATCAACCAGCTGCGCGCCGCCGGCGACGACAAGCTGACTGCTGTACTCAAAGCCGGACCGCTGCGGCTGCGCGCGATCCTGATGACAACCGTCTCCACGATGATCGGCTCGCTGCCGGTGGCGCTCGCCCTCTCCGAGGGCGGCGAAGTGCGCCAGCCGATGTCCGTCGCCGTCATTGGCGGGCTCTTCACCTCGACGCTGCTGACACTGCTCGTCATTCCGGTCGTCTATCTTATGCTCGACGACCTTATGGATAAAGCGCGCGCGAAGATACGGCGCTACAACGCATACAGAAGACTCAGGCAGGGAGGACGCGCATGATGATAAGACCAGCCGCAAAATTACTAGCCGCCGCGCTCTGCGCGCTGGCCGCTGCCGCGGCCTGCGCCGCGGAACCGGTCGATATAAACGAGGCCGTAAAGCTGACGCTGAAGGACAACTCCGCCTTGCGTTCGCTGCGTCAGGAGCTCATAAAGGCCCAAGCCTTCAAACTGCGGGCGGACGGCACGCTGCTGCCCTCGGTTTCCGCCGGCGGCGTTATGGACGCCCAGCGCGAACCGCAGACCACCGACGGTTCCGACCGCGGAGGCAGCCGCTCGGCAAACGCGACGCTCGAACAGGTCATCTATTCGGGCGGTAAAAACAGCGCGCAGCGCGCCCAAGCGCCGCAGGTGCGGACCATCGCCGAGATGGCAGTCGCGGACGGAGAAAACAGCGCCGTGGGAGAACTTTACGCGCGCTTCTACAACGTGCTGCTCAAGAAAAAGCAGATAGAGGCGGAGCTTGACGCCGTCGCGACCTCGGAGCTGCACCTGAAGCAGGTGACGCAGATGGCGGAGCTGGGCCTTGCGAACAAGCTCGAGGTGATACGCGCCGGACAGCAGCTCGCCACCAACACCGCGAACCTCGCGACGGCGCGCGGCCTCCACGAGACCGCGGTGATATCGCTGATGAACTACATGGCGATCGAGCCGAGCGATCGCCGGGAGGTGCTCGGGGAGCTCTATGAGCCTACGGTCTCCGGCGACAGGGGGCAGTCTCTCGCACTCGCGGAAAAGTTCCGCGCCGACCGGCGTCAGTTGGCGGAACAGCTCCGCTACCAGGAAAACCAGATCAAGATCGAACGCAGCGGCATGCTGCCTAAGGTGACGGCCGGACTTTCGAGCGGCTGGTCCAACCCATACCGCCAGCAGGACAAGAGCGGCGATTCATGGCGCGCGGAGCTATCCCTTTCCGTACCCATCTTCGACCGCGGCGTGACACGCAGCTCCGTAATGAGCGCGAGCGCGGTGCGCGAACAGGACAGGATCGCGCTCGAACAGAAAGAGCTTGACATAAAGTCGGAGGTGGAGACCGCCTGGTCCGATATAGATACCAGCCGCCGCAGCCTGCGCGCCTCCGAAAAGGCGCTCGAGCTCGCGAAAGAGACTTTGCGCCTCGCCGAAGTTGGTTACCGCGAAGGGGTCACGCCCCAGCTGGACCTGCTTGACGCGCAATCCTCACTGACGCTGGCGCAGCTTGAATACAACCGGGCACAGTATAACCACCTGATAGCGGTCGTCGCGCTCAAAGTGACCGAGGGTACGATCATACAATGGACAGGAGCAAGATAAAATGAGCAGGGTAAAACTTCCGCAGAGAAGCACGATAATCGTATTGGCGGCAGCCGTAGCCGTCGTCGTCGGGATCGGAATCTACAGCCGGCGTGAAGCTCTATTCGCCTCAAAGAAGATAGATACGGGACCGACGAGCGTCATCGTGAAAACCGAGACCGTGCGCCCCGACAAGACGATCGCCGACAAGATCATCCAGAACATGTCGATAGACGCTGAAAAACGCGTCGAGCTGCTGCCGCGCGTCACCGGACGGCTGCTCTCGCTCTCCGTAAAGCAGGGAGACTTCGTGCGGAAGGGCGAACAGGTCGCGACGCTCGAACACGACCAGCAGAACGCGCTGATACTCTCCACCGAGGCTCAGGCCGCCTCCGCGCGCGCCGATACCGAAAAGGCGAGAGCGCAGATGCTGAACGCGAAGACGAACCTTGAACGTTACCGCCGCCTGGAAAAAGAGGGCTTCAGCACCAAGCAGCAGCTTGAGACGATGGAGACGGAATACACGAGCGCCGCCGCCTCTCTCCGCGCCGCGCAGGCAAAGGAGCGGCAGTACGAGGCCGAAGCGTCGCGGGTCCGCTCGGCCAAGGACGACTATATCATCCGTGCGCCGATGGACGGCGTCGTGCTCAACGACTACAGCCTCACGCCGGGGGCGATGATCTCCCCAAGCTCGCCGATACTCGATATCGCCGATCTGCGCAAGCTGAAAGCGACGCTCAAAGTCCCCGAATCGAAAATATTTATCGTCACGCAGGGAATGCCGGTGCGGCTGCAGTTCGACGCGCTGCCGGGCGAGACCTTTGAGGGCGGCGTGACGCGCATCGACCAGTATGTGGACCCCGCGACGCGCACCAGCAACGTCGAGATCGCGCTTGACAACGAAAAACAGGCCGGCGGCAGACTGCGCCCCGGAATGTTCGGACAGGCCTCGATCGTCGAGAAAGAATACCGCAACGTGATAACGGTGCCGGAGGGCGCGCTGCACAGCAGCGAAAAGGGCTACTATGTTTTCGTCGTCAGGGACGGCAGGGCGGAGATGCGCGAGGTCGAGACGGGCGTCAGGGAAAATTCCCGCGTGCAGGTCAAAAAAGGGCTGATCTCCGGCGACGAGGTGATAACCTTCGGCGGCAACAACCTCAACAGCGGCGAAGAGGTCACGGCACAGAACTGATCCGCCTCCCGGCAGCTCCGCATGATGCTCCTACGCGACGCGGTACGCTCCTTTTTGATGAAATTTGAGAGAATGGGGCTGCTCCGCGCGCGCAAATACGTCAACCGCACAAAGTACCGACTGCCCGAATAGACGACCTCCGCGCGTGTGTGCCGCATTGGCGGATATGTGTTATTATTATCAACAGTTTTTAATATCAAGCCTCCGGCGCGGGGGAATGCGGTGCGATCCCGCAGCGGCCCCGCCACTGTGACCGGCAACGGAAGTCAGGATACCTGCGCGGGGGGAAGCGGATGTTATGCGCGGGCGTTTTTCATCCTGATAACTGAAAAGTTTAAGGGAGCCTCGGGCTCCCTTTTATTTTTTCCCAAAAAGGGGTTTTGTTCTCTTGAAGGCAGCAGCTTTTTTTCGTCTCTCTCTGATTATTTCTCTCATCCTGACGATCGCCCCCGGCGCGGAGGCGTTTCCCAAAAGGATAGTCTCGCTGACACCGGTCGGCACCGAGATACTCTTCGCGCTCGGACAGGGGGACAACGTCATCGGCGTGACAAACTTCTGCGACTACCCGCCGGAGGCGCTCAAGAAACCCAAGATCGGCGGCTACGCCGAGGTAAACTTTGAAACGCTGCTCTCAAAAAAAGCCGACCTTCTCGTGCTTCAGGATATGCACCTGCAGTTCCGCGACGATTTGAAAAAACTGAAGATACCATACGTGGTCGTGCGGCAGGAGAGCATCGCCGACATCTACGGCTCGATCGCCGAGCTCGGAAGGATCTGCGGCGCGCAGAAAAAAGCCTCCGAGCTGACGGCGAAGATGAAAACAGAAATAGAGGCGATCGTCTCAAGGGTAAAGGGACTGCAGGCCCCCTCCGTGCTGCTCTGCGTCTCGCGCGAGCTTTCGGAGAAGCGGATCTCCGTTTTCTACGCGGCTGGAACAAAGACATTTTACAACGAGCTTATTACGCTTGCGGGAGGGAAAAACGTCCTGTCCGGCGAAAAAAGCGGTTCACCCTATCCTAAAATATCACAGGAGGGACTTGCCGCCATCAACCCAGAGGTACTCATCGACCTCGTCGGCGAGCGGACCTTCTACCACTCAATGGAACACATCGACCTCGACAAGGTCTTTGACGAAAAAAATCTGCGGGGACAATGGCTCGCGGGCGCCAAGGTCAAAGCCGTGCGCGGCGGTCGCGTGACGGTCCTTGACGGCACCGTCTACCTGCGCCCCGGGCCGCGCCTGCCGGTTATCCTCAAGGCTTTCGCGAAGGCCGTCCACCCGGAGGTGAAATGGTGACCCCGCTCCTGGAGGCACGCGGCCTTTCATACGCCGTCGGCGGGCGCGCCGTGCTCTCCGACATCTCTTTCTCCGTCGGCCGCGGCTGTTTTCTCGCCGTCATCGGCCCCAACGGCGCGGGAAAGAGCACGATGCTCAAATGTCTCGGCGGCCTGAACCGCGGCGCGTCGGGCGAGGCGGCGATCGAGGGGCGCGCCATAAGCCGGATGACGGAGCGCGAGAGGGCGCGCCGCATCGCCTGGCTCCATCAGAGCGGCGGCGACTCCCTGCCCTTCACCGTCCGCCAGTTCGCAATGATGTCGCGTTATCCGTGGCGGCCGGTGCTCAGCGGCGAATCGGCGGAAGACCGCCGGATCGTGGACGATGCGCTGGCCCGCGCGGGAGTCAGGGAGCTGGCGGAACGCAGCCTCTCCACGCTCTCGGGCGGCGAGCGTCAGCGCGCGCTGCTTGCCGCGGCGCTCGCGCAGGGTACCGACATACTCTTCCTCGACGAACCGACGAGCTTTCTCGACTACCGTCAGCAGGTGGAGATGATGGCGCTCGTCGAGAGCATCAACAGGGACGGCATGACGGTGCTGATGGTGACGCATGACATAAACCTCGCGCTGCATGGAAGCGGCGAGGTGCTCGCGATAAAGGATGGACGCGCCTGCTGGCACGGCGCAACGGACGAACTGCTGGGCGGCTCTGTGCTCGCGGATATTTTTGACACCGGCTTTGAGTTTTTATGCCGCGAGGGACAGCGGCGTCCCTACGCGGTACCCAGGGGGTTCGTCTTCTGATGAATAAAAAAACATTCCTGCTGCTGATATTATCCGCCGCCGTCCTCTGCGGCGCGCCCTTCGTCGGCGCGCACTCGCTCTCGTTCTCCGACATCTTCGGCGGCGCGGACAACCCCTCGGCGCAGATATTGTGGGAGCTTCGCATCCCGCGCGTGCTGCTCGGCTGGCTGATCGGCGCGACGCTCGCCGTCTGCGGCCTCATCTTCCAGGCGCTCTTCCGCAACCCGCTCGCCTCGCCAGACATGCTCGGCGTTTCGATGGGGGCGGCCTTCGGCGCGGTGCTCTACATAAGGCTCGGCCTCGCCCTCTCCATCTTCGGACTGATACAGGGGATCTCTGTCGCCGCCTTTCTGGGGGCGTTCCTCGCGATATTGGCGCTTTACATCGCGGGCAGCCTGCGGCGCGGCGGCATGTCGCTCGCCTCTCTGCTGCTGGCGGGCGTCGCCTTGAACTTCCTCTTCGGGAGCCTCAATATGATAATTCAATACAGCGGCGGCTACACCGACACCTTCCGCATGATGCGCTGGACGATGGGCGGCCTCCAGACCGTCGGCTTCGCAGCCTCATGGGCCTCGCTGCCGGGGCTCGCCATGATCCTGCTCATAGGCTGGCTCACGGGACCGCAGCTCGACCTCTTCGTCTGCGGTGAGGAGATGGCCGCAAGCCGCGGCGTCTCTGTCAACGGACTGCGCAAGCTGCTCTTTCTCTCCGTATCGCTCGTCGTCGGCATCAGCGTCGCCCTCAGCGGCCCCATCGGCTTCGTCGGCCTCATGTGCCCGCACATCTGCCGCCGGATCGCCGGCAGCGGCCACCGTGAGCTGTCGGTCACCTGTGCCCTCTTCGGGGGCGCCTTCCTCGTGATCTGCGACACCGCCGCCCGGCTCCTCTGGTCTCCGGCGGAGATACCGGTGGGGATAATCACCTCATGCCTCGGTTCGATATTCTTTCTCTGGCTGCTCATAAAAGGAGGACGTTAGGATGAAAAAACTAAGCTTTCCCGGCGTAAGGCTCGGCGGCACCTCGTGGGTCGTAGAGGGCAGCTTCGCCGACAATCTGCGCGAATTATCGCGCGAGGCGCGGGACATGCAGTTCGTGCTCTTCGATAATAAATACGGCGTCAACATTCCCTCAAAGGAGGAAGTGAACTGGCTCGCGGCGCTGAAGAACGAACTGGGGATGAGCTGCACCGTCCATTTCCCGCATGACATCTGCCTCTCGACAGAACCGGCGGAGCGCGTCCGCTGTGAAGACTCCTGTCTGCGTATAATGGAGCTCTTCGCGCCGCTCGATCCCTTCGCCTGGATACTCCACCTCGACGGCGAGCAGTACGGCGCATACCCCAGCGCCGACATGGAAGGGTGGCTCGAAAAGACGCGGCGCTCCGTCGCGCGGCTTGCCGCGGCCGCGGCGGACAAAGAGAAAATCTGCGCGGAGACGCTGGATTACAACTTCCGCCTCGTCTACTCAGCGGTCGCCGAAAACGGCATCTCTGTCTGCCTCGACGTCGGACACCTCGTGCGCTACGGACATCCCGTGCTCGAACAGATGGAGACATATCTGCCCGTGACGCGCGTCATCCACATCCACGGAGTGAAGCCGGACGGCACAGACCACGTGGACATGAGCTGGTTCGACGCGGAGCTCTTCCGCGAAATTCTGAAAAAACTTGGCGGGGACGGCAGAGAGCGTGTAATGACGCTCGAAGTCTTTGAAGACGGCTATAAAAAATCTCTAAAAGCGATAAAAAAGATGATGGGGGAGTAATAACGCATGTTGGAGTACATGAATCAGGGCGGAAGCATCATGTGGATAATCGGCGCGCTGTCGCTTATCGCGGCCGCCATCGCGGTAGAGCGGGTGATCTTTTTCCATAAGGCCTCCGTCAACCCGGAGAAACTCGAGACCGCTTTCGGCAAGGCGATGTCGGAGGGGGACTTGAAAGAGGCATGGCGTGTGGCGGAATCCTCCGACAGCTCCATGAACCGCCTCTTCAAAGTGACGCTGGCCCATTGGGACATCAGCACAGAGGACATGAAACTCCTCACGGAACAGCAGGTGCGCCGCGAAATATATCGCTGGGAAAAACACATCTACGTGCTTGAGATGATCGGCAAGATCGCGCCGCTGCTCGGCCTGCTCGGGACGGTCCTCGGCATGGTCGAGATGTTCCAGTCGCTCCATGTGGGCGGCCAGATAAACGCAGCCACAGTTACAGGCGGCATCTGGAAGGCGCTATTCACGACCGTCGCGGGCCTGACGGTGGCCATCCCCACGATATTCGTCTACGGACTGCTCAACTCGCGCATCGACAACGAGGACGAAACACTAAGAAGGGGCGCCGACTTTCTCCTGCGCGAACATATAGCCGCCGGCGGCGATAAAAATGTCGGGACGCAGAAATAGACGCCACGCGGAGATAGACATCACTCCGCTCATCGACGTCCTCTTCATGCTGATAATATTCTTCGTCCTCACGGCCTCCTTCGTGCAGGGCAAACTTGACGTTCAGCTCCCCTCAGGCGAGGGAAGCTCCGCCGACACACAGGGAGCGGTGATCGTCACCGTCGCCGCCGACAGAAAAATATTCTGGGACGGGCGCGAGGTGACGCGGGAAGAGCTTAAAAAACTTGCCGCCGAATCGAAAGGCCGTGAAATGCTGGTCGCGGGAGACGAAAAGGTCCCCTACGGCGACGTCGCGGGGCTGCTCTCGCTACTGCGTAAAGAGGGAGTCACCTCCGCCGGCCTCATGCTTTCGGGAGAGGGAGCGCGATGACCCTTCTCTCCGGCGAACGGGGCCGATGGACGGCGGCGCTGCTCATCTCGCTGCTCATACATTGTGCTCTGTTCTTCGTCTTTGGCGGCGCAAAGACAGAAAAAGAGCCGGAACCGATAATGAACGTGAAACTCGTATTCGCCCCCGCCTCCCACGGAAACAGCGGCGGTGGCGACGGCGGGAACCAGGGAAAGGAAAAGGTCAGGCCGCAGCCTCAAAAAGAAAAGCCGGCGGCGTCCGTATCACAAAAAGTCACGGTGAAAAAAAAGAAAGAAACTCCGATAAAAGAGATCTCCGCGATCCCGGCAAAGAACAAAGAGATCGCCGCACCGGCGGAGTCTCTTACAGGCGTCCCGGATGAAACGGCGGCGGAGGCAGGCGGCGGAAGCGGAGGAGGGAGCGGCACCGGAACGGGAACTGGCTCAGGCAGCGGAACCGGTTCTGGCTCAGGCTCAGGTCCGGGCATGGGCCCCGGCAGCGGCGGCGGGATCGCCGACGTCAACACGCTCGAAGTGACGCACAAGGTACTGCCCGACTACCCCGCCTTCTCGCGCAAGCGCAGAGAAGAGGGGACCTCCGTGATCGTCGCCGCGGTGGAAAATGGCCGCGTGCAGAGCGCCGGAATAGAAAAGAGCAGCGGCTACGACCGCCTCGACAACGCCGCGCTGCGCGCGGTGAAGGAGTGGCGTTTCCGCCACGACGGATATATTCGAGTAAGGGTTCCTTTTATCTTCAAAATAAGGTAAATCGGCGTTTATAAGCGCGATTTGCGTCATAACTTAGGGCTCTGGCGTCC
>OGYB01000823.1_pt1 | contig 16886 bp, 18 predicted proteins | sample 1576421 | NCBI WGS metagenome assembly OGYB01 (sample SAMEA3541577, study PRJEB24748) | human gut metagenome | biome: human gut; feature: human-associated habitat; material: faeces | place: China | collected 2012
TTTCGTGGCTCTCGCTATGACCTAAAAACTCGTTCTTCACTTTCTCGGCGGTCACATAGTTGTCACGCCGCTGCATTTCGTGGTAAATGGTGTTCAGGGAAGAACGTATGTCGTCCAAAAGGGCGTTTATCCTCCCGGCATCCCTGCCTTTGGCTTTGCCCGCAGCCGTGTTCCAGTTGTCGGGCTGGATGCTCTGTTTCGTACTGAACTGGCAAAGTTTGCCGTCTATGGTGATGCGTGCCATAATCATAACCTCGCCGTTTTTCTTTTCAGAACCTTTCTTCAAATAAAAAAGAACCTTGAATGTCGATTTCATAACTCACTTTTTTAGTTGCAAAATTAATTTTTACCTCTCGTTTTCGAGTTATGCAGACTATGGACTAATCAAGTCATTATCAGGTCATTTGAGGACAAATCGTTACCGTTTTTGTCCGGCAGGGAATAGGTAACGATTTAGTAACGAAACTTTGTCTTTTACCGTACTTTTGAAGTCTTGGAAGCTGGACTTTCGGGCAATAAAAAAAGCCACAAATCATTGATTTGTAGCTTTTTGTCCGTTTACTGACCATTTCTGTCCAGTAAGTTCAGCGGAGAGATAGGGATTCGAACCCCAGGAACCTCTCAGTTCAACGGTTTTCAAGACCGCCGCAATCGACCACTCTGCCATCTCTCCAGTACGTTTTGCTATCGTTTTCTCTCGATTGCGGTGCAAAGGTAGTGATAATTTTCATATCTCCTAATTTTCCGGAGCATTTTTTTCTTTTTACATGAATATTTTTCTTTTAGGGAAACTGGATGAGGGTTATATTCTTTTTATTACTATTTTTGTATCTAATAATTATCAATGAATTAATAAGTTTTATATGAGAAAGTTGAAAGATTTATTCTTGATTTCGGTGGTACTGCTGCTCGTTAGCTGTTCCATGTCGGCCAAATCGGATAAGAATGAAACGGAAAAGGTGGCAGCCCAGGGCGAAGTTGTCGTTTTGGACAAAGCTAATTTTCTGACCAAGGTATATAATTACGAGAAAAACCAATCGGAGTGGGTTTACGAAGGTGAGAAACCTTGTATCGTAGATTTCTATGCCGACTGGTGCGGCCCCTGCAAGAAGGTGGCTCCTATCCTGAAGGAACTGGCCGGAGAGTATAAGAACGACATCATCATCTATAAGATCAATGTCGACAACGAGAAGGAACTGGCTGCCGCTTTCGGCATACAAAGCATCCCTACCCTGCTGTTCATCCCGGCGAAAGGCAAACCGCAGCTGGCGCAGGGCGCACTTTCAAAGGAACAGTTTGTTGAACAGATCAACGGTTTCCTGCTGGGCAAGAAATAAAATCCGGACGAACGGATTTGAAGGAAGTTGTAAGATGTAATGTTTTACAACTTCTTTTGTTTTATAGAAGCGGGAAAGCAACCGGACAAAGAGTGACGGATACAGACATAAAAAAAGAGGATATCTCTCAGCGAGACATCCTCTTTTTTATTTGGCATTTTGCACGAATTATTCTGCGCTTTCTGCTGCCGGAGCTTCTTCTACAGGAGCGTTTGCTGCTGCTTCTTCAGCTGCTTTTGCTGCAGCGGCGGCTGCTAATTCTGCTTTCTTTTTAGCTACTTCTTCAGCTTTTGCCTTGTTAGCTTCTTTTTCTGCATCCAAACGAGCTTTTTCTGCTGCTTTGGCTGCTTCGCTATCCTTAGACTTTACTGCTTCAACTGCTGCCTGTTTGTTTTTCAACCAAGCCTGGAATTTTGATTCCGCTGCTGCTTCGTCGAAAGCACCCTTCTTAACACCTTCCAATAAGTGTTTCTTCATGCATACACCTTCGCGTGAAAGAATGTTACGAGTTGTGTCTGTAGGCTGTGCACCTACCTGTAACCAATACAAAGCTCTTTCGAAGTTCAAATCTACTGTAGCAGGATTAGTGTTCGGATTATAAGAACCTATCCTTTCAATAAACTTTCCATCACGTGGAGCCCTGCTGTCTGCGACTACGATCTGATAAAAAGCGTAGCTTTTGCGACCGTGTCTTTGCAATCTAATTTTTGTTGCCATGTTTGAATTATTATTTTACGCTGTTTGTATTAGCGGGTGCAAAGATAGTGCTTTATGCACATAAAACAAATATTAAGCGGGTATTTTTCTTCCTAAAACCTACATTTCCATCGGCATAGCGGGTGCGGGATTGCTTATACGAACATTTTTCCTACCTTTGCGCCTTCTTTTTACTATATATATAATGTACGTATGATTTCAATTGATGGACTTACAGTAGAGTTTGGCGGCAGCGCCCTCTTTACAGATATATCTTTCGTGATTAACGAGAAAGACCGGATCGCCCTGATGGGTAAGAACGGGGCGGGCAAATCGACTTTGCTCAAGATACTGGCCGGGGTACGCGAACCGAGCCGCGGAAAGGTTTCGGCCCCAAAAGATACGGTAATCGCTTATCTTCCACAGCATTTGATGACCGAGGACGGACGCACGGTATTTGAGGAGACGGCGCAGGCATTCGCCCACCTGCATGAGATGGAGGCCGAGATCGAAGCGATCAACAAAGAGCTGGAGACGCGCACGGATTACGAGTCTGACAGCTACATGGAGCTGATCGAACGGGTATCGACCCTGAGCGAGAAGTTCTACTCGATCGAGGAGATCAACTACGACGCCGACATCGAAAAGACGCTGCTCGGGCTGGGTTTCAAGCGCGAGGACTTCACACGCCAGACCAGCGAATTCAGCGGTGGCTGGCGGATGCGTATCGAGTTGGCCAAGTTGTTGCTGAAGAAGCCCGACGTGTTGTTGCTCGACGAGCCGACCAACCACCTGGATATCGAGTCGATCCAGTGGCTGGAGGATTTCCTGATCGAGAACGGACAGGCGGTGGTGGTGATCAGCCACGACCGCGCGTTTGTCGACCACATCACCACCCGTACCATCGAGGTGACGATGGGACGCATCTACGACTACAAGGTGAATTACAGCAGTTACCTCCAGCTCCGCCAGGAACGCCGCGTGCAGCAGCAGAAGGCTTTCGACGAGCAGCAGAAGATGATTGCCGAGACACGCGAGTTTATCGAACGTTTCAAGGGAACTTATTCCAAGACCTTGCAGGTGCAGAGCCGTGTCAAGATGCTCGAAAAGCTGGAGATACTGGAGGTCGACGAAGAGGACACCTCGGCTTTGCGGTTGAAATTCCCGCCTTCGCCCCGCTCCGGCTCGTATCCGGTGACGATCGAAAATGTGGCGAAGTCGTATGGCGACCACACGGTGTTCCGCAACGCCAACCTGACCATCGAGCGGGGCGACAAGATTGCCTTTGTCGGTAAGAACGGCGAGGGTAAATCGACGCTGGTGAAATGTATCATGAAAGAGATCGAACACGACGGTACGCTGACGATCGGGCATAACGTGATGATCGGCTATTTCGCCCAAAACCAGGCCTCACTGCTGGATGAGAACCTGACGGTGTTCCAAACGATCGACGATGTGGCGGTAGGCGACGTGCGCAACAAGATCAAGGATCTGCTGGGCGCGTTCATGTTCGGCGGCGAAAATTCGACCAAGAAAGTGAAGGTTCTTTCGGGAGGTGAGCGCACGCGCCTGGCGATGATCAAGCTGCTGCTCGAGCCGGTCAACCTCCTGATCCTCGACGAGCCGACCAACCACCTGGACATGAAAACGAAAGACATCCTGAAGCAGGCGCTGCTCGACTTCGACGGTACGCTGATTGTGGTGTCGCACGACCGCGACTTCCTCGACGGGTTGGTAACCAAAGTCTACGAGTTCGGCAACCAGCGGGTGACGGAACATCTGGAGGGTATCTACGAGTTCCTCCAACGCAAGAAGATGGAAAACCTCAACGAGCTGGAACGGTCGAAAAAGAACTGAACGTCAGATCTTCATCCCGATGCTGAGACGCAGGTCGTAAGTCGAACGGTTCACGTCGTCGTGGTAGGTATAATGGGTGCGGCGCGAGAAATAACGGTTCGACAGGCTGATATTCCACTTCTTGTCGGAAAGATACATCAGCCGCACCTCCATCACCGTCAGGCGCGAATGTCCCTTGTCGCCCTGCACGTTAAAAGTGTGCGGATCGACGGTCGAGAGGTCGATATCCGGGTCGTATCCTTTCCAGGTGAAGATATGGTAGTTCTCGAGGTTGAGCAAGAAAGCCCAGTGGCGATTGTAAGTCAAGCCGGAGAAGGCCTTCGCGCTGTAGCCGCTTCCCATGTTGTAATCGCGATTGTCGAGGCGGAAATAGTCGGACGAGCCACCACCGAGCGCCACACCGTTGAGGTAGAACGAGCCGAAGGCATCCACCTTGTCGTCGGGTTCGGCCCGCTTATAATAGATGATCCCCCCTCCCACAGCTGCGGCTTCGGAGATGCGGTAGGGCGCCACCTTCCCTCCTTCGCTCGAACGTAGTTGCGAGTCGTAATAATCAAAGTGCTGGAAAACTCCGGCGGTGAGCGAACGGGCTCCTTTCTCCCAAACACGCTTGCCCCACAGGGCACCGATGGCGTTCACCTGGGTGATGACGGGCTGGCTCGAAAAGAAGTCGAACCCGGCACGCAACTGGAACCATTCGTAGGGCGAATAGAACTTATCTTCGAACGGGTCGCCGTAATCCAACCGCAGGCCGACATGCATACTGGTCGTCCCATGCTTGGAATGTTCCTGCTCGGCGAGGAAGCGCGGCCCGACGGTCAGTATGAAGTTCACGGGGACGTACGAGTAAGTTCTTCCCTTATGCGCCCGGTGCTTCCAGGCCTCCCCTGTGATCAGGCGGTTGATCCCCCTGACAGGAGAAATCAGGCCGGAGAGGATCTCGCGGCCAACACGTTCGGCACCGCTCGTACGGTCGTCGATAAAAAGATCCGAAAGGCGGTAGGTGATCTCGCCCAGTTCCACGCCCCCGAAGGTGGTGGCCAGCAGGTCGTTGATCGAAGGCGGTTCGTTCTCCATGAAAAATTCCCACATCAGGCTTCCGCTTGCCGCATAAGGGATTGATTGCCAGAAGTTCATCCCGTTGCTACGGGCGGCGTTGAAATAGAGCGAACCGTGGTAGGGATGCGCCACGAGGTTGGTCGAAAACATGTCGGTGTCCCAAACCGGGCCGCGTCGGAAATTGCTCTTTATCGTATGTCCGTTGATACGTGCGAAGTCGGCGTTGAGGGCGAAACGGTCGAATGCCCAGATCCCCATGTTCAATCCGAACACTTCAGCTGCTGCCAGCCAGGGCTTCTTCGGCATGAAATAAGTGGAGTCGCTCACGTAATTTCTCGTATCCATTTTAGGGAAATGCTGCCCCCATGCCCACTGGAGCGAGAACAAGGAAAGCAATCCCATCCATATAATCTTTTTCATTCTCTAACAATCTTTTAACCTATGCATATACCTTTTCGTTCATGCAAACTTATACATAATTAACAGTACAGGACTCGTTTGGTTTAAATTATTGTTAGGTTGTCTCACTATAAACATCCACAATCCAAAGGAAATACTTATTTTTGCAGAAAAAACAAAATGATAGATTTTATCACCTTTTGCGACTATACCGGAACTTTTGCATTCGCAATTAGCGGTATCCGACTCGCTTCTGCCAAACAATTTGATTGGTTCGGGGCATATGTGGTCGGGTTAGTCACAGCCGTTGGTGGAGGTACGGTACGCGACATTCTACTAAATGCCACACCGTTCTGGATGGAACAGACATCTTATTTAACAGTATCGGCACTTGCGTTATTGTTTGTTATCATTTTCCGTAAATACGTTATCCGGTTGAACAACACCTTCTTTATCTTCGACGCGATCGGTCTGGGACTGTTCGTGGTGGTGGGTATCGCCAAAACGATCGAGTTCGGCTTCCCTATGTGGGTGGCTATCGTGATGGGGACGATCACCGGTTCGTTCGGAGGGATGATACGGGATATATTAATTAACGAAGAACCCCTGATTTTCCGGAAAGATATTTACGCACTGGCCTGCGTGTTCGGCGGATTTGTGTATTACCTCTGTATGCTGGCGGGACTTAGCCCGGCCATAACACAGTTCTCGTCGGCCCTGGGAGTATTCCTCATGCGCATTATAGCCGTAAAGTATCACATAAGCGTCCCGGTATTGAAGGGAGAAGAATAATTTATTACCTTTGCACTATGACAGTAAACATGAACGATCAGAAGGATAAGGCTTCTATCTTGCTAATCTATACAGGCGGTACAATCGGAATGATTGAAAATCCCGAAACCGGAGTACTTGAATCTTTTAACTTCCAGCATCTTAGAGATAACATGCCGGAGCTGAAGAAGTTGGGCTATTCGGTGTCGACCATCCAGTTCGACCCGGCGATGGACTCGTCGGAAATGGGGCCGGAATCGTGGATGAAGATTGTGAAAATTATTGCCGACAACTATGCCCAGTTCGACGGTTTCGTGATACTGCACGGCACGGACACGATGTCGTTCACAGCCTCCGCCTTGAGCTTTATGCTCGAGAACCTGAGCAAACCGGTTATCTTCACCGGGTCGCAACTACCCATCGGGATGCTGCGTACCGACGGAAAGGAAAACCTTATCACAGCGATCGAAATCGCCGCAGCCAAGGAAAACGGCGTGCCGGTGGTGCCCGAAGTATGCATCTTTTTCGAGAACGACCTGCTGAGGGGCAACCGGACAAGCAAGATCAATGCCGACAACTTCAACGCGTTTCGTTCCTATAATTACCCGGCGTTGGCGCATGCGGGTATTTATATCAAATACGATACGGGGCAGGTCTATCACCCGGTTTCGCGCAAACCGCTCAAACCGCATTACCTGCTCGACCGGAACATTGCGATACTTAAACTCTTCCCCGGAATCTCTCCCCAGGTAGTGGAAAGCATCCTCAATATCCCGGATCTGAAAGGGGTGGTGATGGAAACGTTCGGAAGCGGCAACGCCCCCAGCTACGACTGGTTCCTGACTATGCTCAGGGATGCGGTAGACCGGGGAATCGTGATTGTCAACGTCACCCAGTGCTGTGCCGGAAGCGTGGAAATGCACCGGTACGAGACAGGGCATAAATTGCTCGAAGCCGGCGTAATAAGCGGGTTCGACAGCACGACGGAAAGTGCCGTCACCAAATTGATGTTCCTTTTCGGCCACGGACTGAGTCCGGAGGAGGTGAAGGATCACATGAACTGTTCGCTCATCGGGGAAGTGACGATCCCGGATGCGTTCCGTTCTTGAATATATATACTATGTAAAACAGAATGAGCCGCGATGCGGATTTGAAGAATATGAAACTATCATTTCTAAGCTTAGCAAGTGGAAGCAGTGGTAACTGCTATTATCTGGGTACTCCCGAATTCGGGATATTGATTGATGCTGGTATCGGTATCCGTACCATCAAGAAGGTGTTGAAAGATAAAGCGATCGACATATCTAAAATCGTGGCTGTCCTGATCACTCACGACCATGCCGACCATATTAAAACCGTCGGTTGCCTGGGTGAGAAAATGAACCTCCCGATATATACTACCGCCGATGTTCACCGGGGAATAGAGAAGAGCCGGTATGTGGAAGAAACTTTGTACACTTCACGGCGGATCATCGAAAAGGAGGTTCCCTTTACCATCCGCGACTTCAACATCACGGCCTTCGAAGTGCCTCACGACAGCACCGACAACGTAGGCTATTATATAGAATACGGCGAGCATAAATTCACTTTCGCCACCGACGTAGGCCATATCACCGACACGGTGACCCGTTATATGCGCATGGCCAACCACCTGATCATCGAAGCAAACTACGACGAGGAGATGCTCCGCTTCGGAACTTATCCGGCCTTCCTGAAGGAGCGCGTAGCCAGTCCGACCGGTCACCTGAGCAATCGTGAAGCTGCCGAGTTTCTGGCCGCCAACTACGACCCGAAGCTGAAAGATATCTGGTTGTGCCACCTGAGCCGCGACAATAACCATCCGGAACTTGCCTATAAGACGATCGATATTCGTCTTTTTCAGGAGGGGGTTCGGGTAGGCAAAGATGTCTCTCTTGTAGCACTTAAGCGCACCACGCCGTCTGATATTTTTGAATTCGAGTAAAATTCCTTTGAAAAAAGCGGGCGAAAAGTTTGCAAAGAAAAATTAAACCTCTATCTTTGCACCCGCAATCAGGAAACAACCTGAGGCATGAATGACTTGGTAGCTCAGCTGGTAGAGCAAATGACTCTTAATCATTGGGTCGAGGGTTCGAGCCCCTCCCAGGTCACTCTATAAAAAACCAACACATGTTGACTCGGTAGCTCAGTTGGTAGAGCAAATGACTCTTAATCATTGGGTCGAGGGTTCGAGCCCCTCCCGGGTCACAATTAAGCAACAAGTTAATAAACAGCATTTTACAGCAAACACTGTGAAGTGCTGTTCTTGTTTATACTCCCTTCCTATAGGGCGAATTAACTAAAAACAGCCTAATGTACGAAGTTTCTTCGTACACCTTCACACAAAAGATTTGAAACTAATTTGAAAACGTATTTGAAGATAATTTGAAAATCGTTTGAAACTAATTTGAAAATGGAGGTAATATGGCAAATTTAAAACTAGTCATTAGAAAAGGCCAAACAAAAGAAAATGGTGAAAGTGTTATTTACGCTCAAATCACCCATCGAGGTAGTGCAGAATGGATATCTACTGGTATCTATGTAGTTCCACAAAACTTCAAAGCAACCCGTGTATACGGCGGTAAAGGTGGTGATCCCAATGCAGGTATGAAGAATATTCAGCTTAACGAGATCGTCACCAAATACGAAAGAAAACTGCTTAATTTAGGCGAAAAGGCGAATTCTTTGGACGTAAAGGTAATAAAGAACTTCCTTTTATCCAGAAGTGAGGTGTTCTGTGTAACCGATTTCTTCGAATACACAAAGCGTCGTATTAAGGATCTGGAAGAAATGGGCAGAGATGGAACTGTAGCTCCCCTAACGAACACATTGCATCGTATGCAAGAGTATCATCCGAAGCCTCTGGATTTCTCAGAGATCACCGTAGCCTTTTTGGAGAAGTTTATAGCCGATCAGCACAAAAAAGGGAAAAAGAAAAATACAGTTGCCCTTTATCTTCGATATATCCGATCTATGTTTAATTCGGCGATTGACGAATACAACTCCAATCCTGCTGATCCGGTAATCACGAACTATCCTTTCCGTCGGTTAAAGATAGAAAGTGAGCCGACAAAAAATCGAAATTTGTCAATTGACATAATCCGGAAGATCAGAGATGCTAAACTTCCTACGGTAAAAATGGAAACAGCCAGAGACATATTCATGCTTCAGGTGTATCTTATGGGTATAAATACTAAAGATTTATTTTATATGAGAAAAGAGGCCATTAAAAATGGCCGACTACAATTTAATCGTTACAAAACCGATCGGTTCTATAATATGAAAATTGAGCCGGAAGCCGAGGTTATCTTAGATAAGCACAAAGGACAGAAGTATCTTCTTTGGTTTGCTGATTACTGCTTGGAAGAAAGAGATCTCAACTATGCTCCGCATACCCGCAGATCTGAATTTCAGTATGCTAAGTCAGAAGCCTTTAACAAAATGCTTAATCAACAACTGCGAAAAATCACCAAATTACTGGATATTGAAATCGACGGAAATCTTACGACGTATTTCAGCCGGCACTCATTTGCAACCATCATGCGAGAAATTGGAGTTAGTAAAGATGATATATCAATCTGTTTAGGACATCGGGAACCGGAACACAATCTCATTACAACTGGTATATATATAAACGAAGATTACCGAAAAACAGATATTGCTAACAGGCTTTTTATTGATGAACTGAACAAAAAAGAAGAAATAAACGAAAATAAAATAGTTATATAAAAATCAAGGCCGGGCATAAAAGCTCGGCCTATTTCATCAATATCATCAATAAATCCTTAACATCTACTTCAATCAACTTAACATATACATTCTCTATCTTTGCCACAAGGAGATTGAGATTTATGAGTAAAAACGAGAAGAATTTAAATATCTACAAGGTAGATGCTGAAACCTTTATGCCCCTGCCCTATGCAGACGGAGGTATCAAAGCCGGGTTCCCGAGTCCGGCACAGGATTATATTAGCCAGGCGATAGACTTAAATAAGGAACTGATCCACCATCCCAGTACTACATTTTACGGTCGGGTATCTGGAGATAGTATGAAAGATGCAGGATTGGACGACGGGGATATACTTGTCATTGACAAATCGTTGGAACCAAGAAGCGGAGATATGGCTGTCTGTTACATTGATGGAGAGTTCACGATCAAGTATATTAAGATAGACGCTAAAGTCATTTGGTTGATCCCTGCCAATGAAGCTTATAAACCAATCAAGGTTACTCCTGAAAATGAATTTCAGATCTGGGGTATAGTCACCTACTCTATCAAGAACCATAATCGGAGGGTATAGTATGTTTGCTTTAGTCGATTGCAATAATTTCTATGCAAGTTGTGAGCGAGCCTTCAATCCGTACTGGAACAACCGACCGGTCGTCGTTTTGAGCAACAATGACGGTTGTGTCATTGCTCGATCAAACGAAGCGAAAGCATTAGGTATAAAGATGGGCGTACCTGCTTACCAGATCAAAACCGAGATTGAGCAGTATAACATCGGAGTATTCTCTTCTAATTACACGCTGTACGGTGACATGTCCAATCGGGTAATGAGTTTGCTTTCCTCCTACTCTCCCAATGTAGAAATATATTCAATTGACGAGGCGTTCTTGGATCTATCAGGGTTCGACCTATACAACCTGAAAGAATATGGAGAAGGTATTGTCCGATCGGTTACACAAGGAACCGGAATACCGATTAGTATAGGGATTGGCTCAACTAAGACATTGGCCAAGGTCGCTAACAAGTTTTCGAAAAAGCATAAAGGATATAAAGGAGTTTGCATTATTGATACTGAAGAAAAGAGAATCGAAGCGCTTAAACGCACAGATATTGGTGATGTTTGGGGAATCGGACACCGACACGCAAAACGACTAGAGAAATACGGTGTACACAACGCCTACGAATTTGCTAAAATGCCAAAAGCATGGGTTAGGCAACAAATGACCGTTGTCGGTGAACGTACCTGGAAGGAATTAAACGGGGAACCCTGCATTGATCTGGAGCTAGTTGCACCGGCAAAGAAACAAATCTGTACCAGCCGAGCGTTTGGCCAATCAATAACTGAAATAGAAGGGCTGGAAGAGGCTGTATCTTCCTTCGCTAGTATCTGCGCAGGAAAACTTCGAAAACAAAAGTCTTGTGCCCAATCACTCATGGTCTTTATTCATACCAATAACTTCCGGGAGGACTTACCACAATACTTCAAGAACTGCGTTATCAAACTACCGGTACCAACAAATAGCACACCGGAAATCGTTCACTATGCCCTGGCCGCTCTCCGGAATATTTACCGGAAAGGATATTTTTTCAAGAAAGCTGGTGTCATAATCATGGATATCGCGCCCGATAGTGCGATACAACAAAACATGTTTGACGCAGTAGATCGGGAAAAGCAAAAGAAGTTGATGGAAGTTGTCGATCGGCTCAATAGCGGATTTACCCGAAATAACCTATCTTTGGCGATCCAGGGTGGCCGGAGAAAATGGAAGCTGAAACAAGAATTACTCTCACCTTGTTATACAACTAGATTGTCGGACGTTATAAAGATTAAGTAGTATGTGTTTCTATAATAGCATGAGTGCGAAAGCTACAAAATTAGCCGCCAGATATGGTCGCAATCTAAGCGTGGTGGAGATCGCGGAAAAGATTCTTAAGGAGCAGGAGCACTATAGGGTTAATGCTTTCAGTTTTCCAGAATATCCGATCATAACTTCTGATCCAGAACTTCAGAATTTCAAATGGGGACTAATCCCGTTCTTGGTGAAGGACCAGAAGCAAGCAGACGAGATAAAACGGATGACGTTGAATGCTCGAGCAGATACGATCTTTCAAAAACCTTCGTTCCGGGAGCCGATCATGAAGAAACGGTGTATTATTCCTAGTACCGGCTATTTTGAGTGGAGACATGAAGGAGACAAGAAAATCCCCTATTATATTTTTCTGAAAGACGAAGAGATATTCTCAATGGCTGGAATATATGACACCTGGCTAGACAAATCGACTGGCGAAGTTGTCAATACATTTTCGATCGTAACGACAGAGGCAAACTCTCTCACTGACTATATCCACAATACGAAACACCGGATGCCAGCAATACTCAATAAGGAAGACGAGGAAAAGTGGCTTGATCCGAAACTAGGGAAATCAGACATAGAGCAGTTACTGCTCCCCTTCCCTGCCGATCAGATGGATGCCTATGTCATTGATAATGATTTTCTAAAGAAACCATCCAATGATCCGACAATATTAGACAAAGCATCATAAAAAAGAGCGTCCAGATGATCGCTCACCCGGACGCCCAACCTTAACTATGAAATAGTTTATGTTTTTCGATTGCTCTATTTAGAATTCATTAATAGCAAGAAATTATCTTGCACTGTTTACAAACTTAGAGAGTTTGTCTACGCTCTTCTTCGATACATTGAAATAACAATTGGGAGAAGCCCCCTTCTCTCTTTTGATACGATAGCCAGCATCATACATAGCAAGAATTAAAGTGCCATTACTGACATAGTTGACTTCTCCATTTGTTTCAATTTTCAAAGCACTTTCAACTAAATGTTTTAAACCATACGACGTTGAACTTTGGTTGAAAGTTTGTATTGGGCTAAATTTAAATGCTATTATATCACGAGCAGCCTTCAATTCCAACTGATTGAAGTCATTTATGTTCAGTGGTTTATTACCATTAAATCCCCCAATAGTTAGACCTCGGAGTTCTTCCTCTCCTTCGTATATAGAAAAATCATAATCTAAACTCGCATAAAATTCTGCTGTTGCCATATTTTATATATTGTTTTACGCAAACATACCGCTTATTTCGATCTCTTACTTAGTAAGAGACATGTTCTTCAACAGATAGTTCAAATCTTTCATGATGTGAGCTATAGACGAGGTTCTCCGTAACCTTTAGAAATATTCAAATCTCTTATTTTTACATATAAATCATACATTCCTCCCTTTGAAGATATCCAATCTGTTACAAGATTAACTAATTCATTCATATCTGGTATGTATCCCATTCTCCCATCTGCACCACGAATTCCTTTGTCATCCTTTCTATGTCCACGCGTTAAGAATGTATTCTTTTCCTCATATATTAGATCCCTAGCTTGCTTATGCTCTTCTCCTTTTGGAAGATATTTCTTAAGTAGTGAATTTATCACATTATAATACAAGCTATATTTAGTTTCTGGATCATCTATTGCATTGAGAGAAAGATCCTCTAATTCATTTTTAAGCGATATCTGACCATCAATATCAAAAGAAAAAGTTTCTTCTTTTATTTCATCAGCCTTCATCAATATTGAGAGACGTTCTCGTTCTTCTTCACGTTCTTTTTCTATTTTCTCTAACTCTTCTTGAGTTAACTTCTGTTTATTAGCCATATCAATTATATATTATAAATTAAATCTTTTATTTGTTGTACAGACTCCATTAAAGTTTCTTTTTCAAAGGGGTGTGTATTTAACAACTCTAAAGCTTCATCCATTTTGGGAATATACTTGGTATATTTAGGCCATTCATTTGTTTTGTAGCAATATATCGCATATATTATTGATGAATGCACTCCCCATTCTTTAGCAAGCTGTTCTACTATCTTCTTTGAATTTATATACCCAGAAACATAACGCAACCTTGATTCACTAAGCAAATATTCACAGGCAAAATTATCCGCCCTCTCTTCATTCATTAGAAATATATCTCCTTCACCACTACTTAAATGAAAGACCCTTTTCTTAATTTCATCAAAGTCATATAAGACATGATGTAACTCATGAAGTAGAGTAAACCACAATGTTGGATAATTTTTTTGTAAGTCAGAAAGAACAATACAAGGTTTATTATTGCATGAAAATGTAGCTCCTCTAATTTGTAATTTTTCTATTGAAGGTTGAAATATAATTGTTACGCCAACTTTAAATAATGCTTTTGCGACCTGTACAAGGCCATTCTCTATATCACGAGTAAAAGGCCTGATCTTAGGCATTAGATCAACTAACGCAGCCCGATCATATCTATTAGGATTATTTATTTGTTGAAATTGGACTAATGCAGATTGTACCCAAAAATTGCGAATTAAATTATCCGAATTTCTTTTTGTTTTACTAAATACTGGAAATACAAGACTTTCCGAATAATCATATATTGTATTAAATCCAAAAAAGTCTTTTATTCTTTGGGACATTTCCTTAGAGCTAGACTTTTTCTTAAAAAACCTTATCTTGGTTAATGTTGCGGTATCAAAATTTTCAACGATATAACCAGCTTCACGAGCTCTCTGTATATCGCCTATTTGTTCCGGTCTCATTTCAGGCACATAAATTTTAATCAAATCATTCACTGACACCCCCAAAAAATGAGCTAGTTTAATAACACTAACAACATTCATAAATTTTGCGGAACCATCTATTATTGGATTCAGGACATTTTTATCCATCTCCAACAAATTTTGAATTTGATAATCAGTCAGCCCCAATTCTTCTTTCCTCTTCTGATATAACTCTCTAACAGAAGTAACACTTTGTAAATCTATAGAAGAATTAACTGCTGCATCTATTACTTTTTGTAATTCTATATTTATTTCTTCTGCCATATTTCAGGAATATTTTCCTGCAAAAATAAGCATTATCCAACACAAAACAAGCTTTTTGAGGAAAATATTCCCGTAATACATACATAAAATAGCATATTTCCAATTTCCCCAAATAGCCAATAGTTTCAAAACCGTCCTACCCTCACAGGCAAGACGGCCACACTAGTATTAATATCAAACAAACTCACCAAATTCTATAGTATACTCCTACTCCGATGTACGGAGACAGTCCGGACCTACCGGCACCGTAACCTCCGATTATGCCCAGTCCCCACCGACGGGCCGGTATCTTTTTAGTTACGTAGACAGTCTTCGGAAAAACATCTATGCTATCCAGGGCCGCGTTATAGCCGGATACCCAAGCGTGATAATCTGGTGTAAAGTATTCCTTTTGGATGACCGGTAAAAAGACTGTATCACCTTTGATGTACTTAACGATCGTGTCACCCGGTACCTGGATATACTTTGTCACTGTTTCTCGGACTAGAACCGGTATAGTATCTCTAACCGTATCAATGACTATGACGGTATCTATTTCTGCCGGGTGGGGATCGAGCCGGCAGAAACGATAGCCGGCTAAGAAGCTACCGACTAAACAGATCAGGAGTAATATGACGTGCCAGGCTTTCATCAGTACCCTCCTTTCAAATACTGTCTCCGGTTCTGGCCGGATAGCTTCAACGACAAATGCACGAAGCTGGAATACTGGATACACTGGTCAAAGTCTAAACCGGAACGTCGGACACATTCAACTAGGTAAGATGGATGTTCGCAAGCAACATCGGCAGCCTCCCCTTTCGTGTGTTGGCTCGTCGGAACACCACCGACGACCTTGTTCAGTTCCAGACACCGGTAACCTGAATTGATAACCATTCTCTTGCCATAGACCTTCCGGAGAGGTTGCAGTAAATTTGTTACCAGGTTCTCGATTGCTTTCACTTCCTGCACTCCCGGATCGTTTGCTATTCCTTTACGGGTGGCTGTATCGCTCCGGGTAAACTCTCTCAATTCAAAATTCTCACTTAACTTCATTTTCCTTCTCTCCTGTTTGATTGTTAAAACCTTTCAGTCTCTTTATTATCCATACCGGCATAAAACCGGGTATAATCTCTTCGCAGTTTTCTATAATACTAATACCCTCCCTTACCATAAGTGCAGAGCAAGCAAAATAACGGAACCAGACAAAGCTGTCTACAATATTACCGGCTATCACAAAACTGGCCAGAACATGACTTAATGCCATCACAGCGCTATACACAACCAGTTTCTTTCCGATCATCCCCCAAGCCTTACTCGAAACATCATGTGATATCCAATGTTTGACAAACCCTAACATTGTGTCAATAATCATCAAGACAACCAGGAACTTTATAAACTCCCAATCACCAAACACATACTTTTCAAATATCTCCAAAAACGGAGCAATTGGTAAGGCTATTAATATTGTCATCTTTAAATCTCTCATAACCGGTAAATAATAAAAGAGTAGCCTGTCACACTACCCTAATAACCTAAACTACTTATTATAATGTATCACTTCGTCCTGCTTACCGAACAACGATCCGATCACTTTGATGATATCGTAAAAACCACAACCGGATAATCCGACAGCCAGACCATACAAGAGCGATTGCCACCACACGAGATCATTGAGTAACGGAGTTGCTTTCAATAGCCAACAGACCATACACACCACAATACCGGTTCCGACTGAGATCAGAATTTTAATCAGCTTACTTTCGCTGATTGCCGGAACAACCTTTGTGATCTGAGTAACTAAGGTTGACACTACCGCTACGATGCCGGTAAACGTTCCGAGGTCAATTACAAATGAGGTTGAAGGGTCCGTTACTACCTCCTGGGCGTAAATGTTTCCTGAAATCAAAGAAATCAAAGCCACAATTAAAAATAAAATCTTTTTCATACTACATTTTTTTAAATTAAACATTACTTTTGCTGCATACAACTCCTTCAAAGAAGGAGTTTACTTTGACAGACTACCCTGGGCCGTGAGGTTCGGGGTAGTATATTTTTATTTCACATCGACTAAAATCTTTAGCCAGGCATAATGCTTTCTCACCTTTAGATAATACCGATCGGATTGAAACGCATACGCTTCCCTTTCAAATGAGATGTTTTCATAAGC
>OGYB01000832.1_pt1 | contig 16627 bp, 13 predicted proteins | sample 1576421 | NCBI WGS metagenome assembly OGYB01 (sample SAMEA3541577, study PRJEB24748) | human gut metagenome | biome: human gut; feature: human-associated habitat; material: faeces | place: China | collected 2012
TATGCAGGAGCATTTCTACACTACCTTGGGGGGGCAGTTGATTTTTCAATCGGCCAACTTAAATTATATGTTGAAATTCTCGCCTTATACTTGACTTTTACGTTTTATTCTGCTGTACTTGTCTGTATGGAATTTTTGACAAAAGGAGGGGCTTCGCTTGTGGTGCAAAAACTGCAGTCGAGAGACTGTTAAAGAGATATGCGAGTTATGCGGACAGCCGACTGACCCCGATGCCCCTCTTGAAATATATTGGTGCGATATCTGCAGAGTACCGCTCATCAAATCTGCGAAAGAAATAGACAAGTCAGTTTGCCCTGCCTGTGGCGGAATTACCTCATACCTGTGCACCGACCTGCGTCCGGTCTTTCCCGAAGAAAGACTGTTTTTTGAAATTATCCAAGGCAAACCATTGGCTCACATAAATGACAGCGTATGGGCTTGCGATAATCGCTACTACATAAATGGGAAGCCTGTAGCTATTACCAGCGCTTTTTACAAAAAGATCACACCTGAAGAAATACGTGCTAAACTGGAACAGTTTCGGGAGCAAAACGGTTATGCACAATTCAATTTTTTGACTGATAGATTCATCACCGTCAACAAAGACCGCCTTTCCGCAGTCACGGATGAGGCGCACGGATTTATTGCTAAAGCCTCAAAGGGCTACAAAAAGAAAGAAATCGTAATATCTTTTTCCGGTGGAAAGGATTCCACCGTCACGGCCGATTTGGTTACAAGGGCACTGCAAGACCCAAGCGTGGTTCACATTTTCGGTGATACCACTTTAGAATTTCCTTTGACGATAGAGTATGCAGAGCGTTTCCGCAGGGATAATCCTAAAACGATATTTAAGGTGGCTCGCAATAACGAGCAGGACTTTTATTCCGTGTGCAACGATATAGGTCCTCCGGCAAGAATGCTCCGTTGGTGTTGCTCGATGTTTAAGACGGGGCCAATCACCCGCACCCTAAATCGTCTGTATGGGGACAAGAACATCCTGACGTTTTATGGAATACGCAAATGCGAATCCGTCTCTCGTAGCCGTTATAACCGCATCGAGGACGATGCAGTGTCAGTAAAAATCCAAAAGCAACGGGTGGCCTCCCCGATATTTCTGTGGAAGGACATTGATGTATGGCTATACATACTTGGCGAACATCTTGATTTCAATGATGCTTACCGCCTTGGCTATGACAGGGTAGGCTGTTGGTGTTGTCCGAACAATAACGCACGTGCACAGTTTCTCGCCCAAATCTATATGCCTGAACAGTTTAAGTGCTGGCGAAACTTTCTCATTAGCTTTGCGAAGCGCATCGGCAAACCAGATGCAGAAGAGTACATCGATTCAGGAGCATGGAAGGCAAGGCAAGGCGGCAACGGGGTAAAGGCCGCGCAGGATACAAAAATCCGTTATGCCAATTGCACGACCGAGGACAACGCCAAGGTCTACCAGCTTAACAAGTCCATTGATGCATCTTTCATCGAGTTGTTTATCCCGTTTGGTAGAATTGCCCCAGAGCTTGGCCGGAAATTGATAAACGAGACAGTTGTCGTTGATTTGTCCACAAACGTTCCTATCATTTCCATCCAGCCATTTGCTCACGATGGGTATGAATATTCTGTGAAGGTCAAAACGATGAACGTCGCCAAGCACGACGATCTTCACAGGATGATTGGCTACCAGATTAAGAAATACAACGCCTGCCGCAAATGCCTGAAGTGCGAATCCCTCTGCAGATATCAGGCGATTTCAATAACAAATGGTGTTTACCATATCAACGCACAAAAATGCAAACGATGCAAAATGTGCGTAACTGCAAAATACCTTGAAGGCGGCTGTCTTATGGAAAAATACCTTAAAACCAAGGGGACGTAACTATGGAAACCGCTATGAAATTCAAAGCGCATGACACATTTTTCATCCGGAAAGGATGGCTAAGTAAGGGGCTAAAGAATGTCAAATTAGACCCTACGGTTTTTGTGCGCAAGGATATAAACCCGATGGATACGCTTGGCCTGGGTGCGAATATGGTCAAAGCAATGCGCTATTGGCTTCAAGCCGTCAGGCTGACCGAAGAACCGTTAAGTGGCAAACGCAACCAAACTCTCACGCCACTTGGCGAAGTTATATGGGACAACGACAAGTATATGGAGGAAATTGGTACGTTGTGGCTTCTCCATTATGAACTTACTTCAAATAAGACAGAGGCTACTGCATGGTATTACTTTTTTAATGAGTTTAAGCCAACCGAGTTTTCTTACGAAGACTTCAAAACGCACATCCGTAACTTTTTATGGGAGCATGAGCGTGAGGTAGCCGACAGTTCCATTGAGGGCGATTACAACTGTATACTGGGGACTTACCTGTCCAGAATTAAGACTAATCCCAAGAAAGTGAGTCCTGAAGATAACATTGACTGTCCTCTCGGCGAGTTAGGACTAATAGACATCGTGGATAGGAAAAAGAGACTCTATAAAAAGCGCCAGCCCAAAAAAGACACGCTGCCGCCACTGATTCTCCTTGCCATTATCTTAGACCAAGCCAAAGGAGAAAAATCGGTACGCATTTCCTCAATTCAGAATGACGTGTGCAATGCCGGGAAAACTTTCAATCTCGATGTCATCCTATTGACTAACCTACTTTACAGGATTGAACTGCTGGGGTATATCAAAGTTGTGAGGACAGCTGGGTTGGATGTCATTGAAATCAAAACGGATATGGGCTTTCTTGACTGTGTTCGCGAGTACTACCGGCAGATAAACAGTTGATGAGCTTAAGTGGAGAGTGCCATATGTTTAACGGATACATAGACGTAGCGAAGGGGTTTCAGACCTCCGTGAACATCGCTTACGATTTGAATAACGCCGAAAAGGTGCGAGGGTTTATCCCTACACAATCGAGCCTTGACGTCATTGAGGACGTTCTGTTGTCGACTGCGGATAACGCCACACAGAGGGCACGTATGCTTATCGGAGCATATGGCAGAGGCAAATCTCACATCATTCTTGTTTTAATGGCACTCCTTTCAAAAAAGGATAAGACTCTTTTTCCCTCCCTGCTTGAGAAAATGAAGGAGGCCAATAAAGACCTATATGAGTTCTCACTGAATTATCTGAACCGCACTGAAAAATTGCTACCAATTATTGTACGCGGCAGCAACTCCAGTTTATCATCATCATTTCTGAATGCGTTGCAGCTCACTTTAAGTGAGGACAATTTATCCGATGTCATGCCAGAGACGCATTTTCAAGCCGCAATTACGGCGATTGAAATTTGGAAACGAGAATTTAAGGACACCTATAACAAATTTTCTAAGGCGCTCGGAAAGCCGGTTGACCAGTTTATCCTTGCTCTTCAGGAATTTGATGTTGCGTCATATGATAAATTTACGGAATTGTATCCTAAACTAACGTCGGGCAGCACGTTTAACCCGTTTCTTGGCTTTGATGTGGTCGACCTGTATGAAAACGTCGCCCAAAAGTTGAAAACAAAAGGATATAGCGGCGTGTACGTTGTTTATGACGAATTCAGCAAATACCTTGAATCAAGCATAGCAAACGCCACCATCAGCGACATTAAACTGCTACAAGATTTTGCTGAGAAATGCTCTCGAAGCGGTAACTCTCAGATGCATCTGTTGCTTATCTGTCATAAGGACATTGCCAACTATATTGACGATGGCTTGCCAAAAGAAAAAATCGACGGTTGGCGTGGGGTCTCTGGGCGTTTCAAACATATAAATCTCCATAATAATTACGCCCAAATGTACGAGATCATCTCAGCCGTTATTAAAAAGAGCGAACCGTTCTGGGCGAAATATCAGGAGGAAAATGCGGCTTTATTTTCGGAATTAAGCAGTAGGTTTTCGAAAAATGGCTTGCTTGATGCCACAAATACCGATGAGGTTATAAACGCTGTTTATGGGTGCTATCCAATGCATCCGGTATCAACGTTTATTTTGCCACGGCTTTCGGAACGTGTCGCCCAAAACGAGAGGACGCTCTTCACCTTCCTATCTTCGGACGACCGCTATACCCTCTCGGCGTTTTTAAGAGCGAAAATAGAGCAGTTTCCTTTGGTGACGCCTGATTACATTTATGACTATTTTGAGCCTTTGCTCCGAAAAGAACCATACACCAGCGAGGCCCACAAAATCTACAAGCTGATCTCAACCGTTCTCCAAAAGGTTGAATCGCATACGCTTGAAGCCAAAATTCTAAAGACAATTGCGCTCATCTATCTGGTTGAGCAGTTTGAAAAATTGCCGCCCATAGTAGACGTTATTTCAGATTCGTTCAGGGATGTCGTGGAAGACCCGAAGTCAATAAACGATGCCCTTACGTCGCTTATCGATAAGGAATGTATAGTATACCTAAAACGGAGTAATGGTTATCTTCGTATTAAGGAAAGCAGCGGCGTAGATATTCCAAGCGAAATCACCGCATATATTGACAGGAATCGTTCTGTGCTTAAGGTGACCGAGATTCTCAACCGGTCGGCATTTGACAGCTATTTGTATCCTACAGGCTATAACGACCGTTTTGAGATTACCCGTTACTTTGATTTCACATTCATTGATGGAAAAGAGTTCTTCTCCATACAGGATTTTGAGGCAAGGATAGCGGCAAGCGATGCTGATGGAATAATTTACGCTGTCATACCACGAAACATTGATGAACTGAAACGACTTGAAACAGTGGTCAGAAAAGCGGAACGTTTAACTGAACGCTTAGTCATTATCCTCCCATCTTCCTTCGAGGATATAGAAAAAATCGCTTTTGAATATGAAGCCGTCAAGAAACAACGGGAAAGAGTGCCTGAAACTGAACCGATTCTTGCAGATGAATACGATATCTATATCGATGACCTGACCGAAGTCATCGGGGCTTTTATTAATAATTACGCCCGTCCGGAAAACGGGAATGCCTCATATTATTACAAAGGGAAGAAACAACAGATATACAGGAAAGCCCAACTTACCGGTCTGCTTTCGCGCATATGCGAAGAGGTGTTTTGTCGGACACCGGTCATTAACAATGAATCCGTTAACAAAAACACACTACCATCTGTGACTATAAACAGCCGTACAAAAATTCTGGCCGGGTTACTTGAAAACGAAATCAAACCTAATCTAGGGCTTACTGGGACAGGGCAAGAGGTTTCCATAATGAGAAGTACACTTATCCAAACGGGCGTACTGATTTCTCCTACCGATAATCCGCAGATAAACCTTGTGCCTAAAGATGTCAACCTTGCGTTTATGCTTGCCCAAATTCAGGAGTTCTTTTCAGAGACCTCGGCTACAGGGACAGCGACTTTCGAAAAGCTATATGGACGACTGACAAAACCTCAATACGGCATAGGGCTGAAACGCGGAATCATACCTATTTATTTGGCGACCGTCCTCCACTTAAACAAGCAGAACCTTGTTATCAAATACAACGGCAAGGAAGAACGTATTACCCCCGACCTACTTAACGGCATCAATGAATCGCCGTCAGAATACGCCATTTTAGTAGAGAACTGGAGCGCTACGAAGGCCACCTACATTACCGCACTTGAAGGTGTCTTCAGGAAAGATATCAAGGAGCGCGAGAAGATTTACAACGGTTTCGCATACATCCTTTATGCGATGAACCGTTGGTATATAGCTCTGCCAAAATACGCCAAGGAATTAACCGCGGAGTATCAAGGACGCGATCAAAAAGCATTGCCTTTGCCGCTATCGCATATCAGTTTCGTCAACAGCCTGAAGATGCCGGACGAGAATCCTCATAATTACCTGTTCGATAAACTTGCTGGGATTTTTAAATTAAAAGAACTGACCATAGATTTGGTGCAGCTAATTCAGTCTGCAAAAGTGGAGCGAGACAATGCAATTAGGAACCTTGTAGGCAAACTCGCCGACGATATTAAATTTCTTTTTGCTGGAAGGAACGCAAACACAACGTTAGCAACCACCGTAGGCAACTGGTATGAGAAGCTGAGCGAACGCACCCTCCGGCAGTTGTTTGCTAATAACGAGAACAAAATACTAACCATTCTATCTTCGGTCAGCAACGATGACTCGGCGTTCGTGCAGAGGCTTGCGAAGGCGGTCAGCGGGCTTCGCATTGAGGACTGGACGGATGGCACAATTGACGGATTTTTTAAAGAACTTTCCGCATTCAAGGAAACAGTCGACGATTTTAATAACAAAAAACCGTCGGACAGGGGCGCGAATGCCGAATACAGAATCGTTTTCAAAAATGCACGCGGTCAGGAGACCGTTAGGATATTTAACAAAGCCGATTACAGCGAAACGGCAGAATTGATGCTGGGAGAAGTATCAAGAGTTGTGGATGAGTACAACCAATCTTTGACCGAGCAGGAAAAAAGGCAGGTCATCATGGATATTTTAGAACGGCTTTGCCACACGGAGGGTTAAATGGAACATATGGCATATTTTGATAATGCGGCTACCACCTTCCCTAAACCGGAAGATGTATATTTATTCACTGACCGCTTTTACCGTGAATGCGGTGTAAACGTCGGTCGGGGTCAGCACAAACTTGCAGCAAGAGCCTCCGCCCTTGTTGCCGAAACCAGAAACCTATTGCTTGAACTTTGCCATTGCCACAACAAGTGCGTGGTGTTTACACACACCGCGACAGAGGCACTCAACACCATCATTCGTGGCCTGCAATTGAAGGATGGTATGAAAATCTATCTGTCGCCCTTTGAGCATAATTCCGTGACGCGAACTTTGCATTACCTCAGTAAAAACTGTGACTTCACGGTTTTTGACCTTGCTTTTGATAAGGGAAATGGACGTTATGATTTAGACGGGATAAGCGAGCAGTTCCTTCGTAACAATCCTAACGTGGTCATTGTCAGCCATGCAAGCAACGTGTGCGGGGTCGTTGCTCCGATTTTGGAGATTGCAAAGGTAGCGAAAGAATATGACGCCGCCACTGTTTTCGATATGTGCCAGACAATGGGGCTGATTGACACTGATTTAAGTCTCGATGCGGTTGATTACGCCGTTTTTGCCGGCCACAAGACGCTTTATTCACCGTTTGGCGTGGCGGGATTCATCAGCAAAGCATCTCCGTTACTTGCCCCGCTGATTTACGGCGGTACCGGCATAGATTCTGCAAGCCCTGAATTGCCCTCTACAATACCGGAACGCTACGAAGCTGCAAGCCCCAATATCCAAGCAATAGCCGGGTTGAATGCCTCTCTTCGATGGATTATGGAAACAGGCATAGGAAACATTTTTCAAAGGGAACAGGCTAACCGTGACCGACTTGTAGCACTGCTTAAGGGATATGACAATATTCATATTGTGCCACAAGCCGACGGTGACTCCATCGGCGTGGTTTCTTGCGTGTTCGATGGATACGGAAGCGATAACATCGGTCACGTTCTAAGTGACCATAATATAGCTGTACGCACAGGATTGCATTGTTCACCGGCCGCCCATAGGTTTTTAGGAACGTTTCCGGGTGGCACGGTCAGATTCAGTGTGAGCTTTTTTAACAACGATGAAGATTTTGCTCTATTAGAGGACGCTCTGTCATACATTCAAAGTAATTCATAAGGAGGATTTAGACATGGAATGGAGTACAAGTACACATCCCATTTCTGACATCAGAGATTGGAATAGGGCTAACAGACTGGAATTACAGCCTGATTTTCAGCGCAACGAGGTATGGTCTAAAGCGGCTCAAGTGGCACTTATCGACACAATACTCCACAATATACCCATGCCTAAAATTTACATCAAGGCAGTTATCCGTGAAGAGCAAACATACCGCGTTGTTATTGATGGTCAGCAACGCCTAACCGCAATTCTCGCTTTTACTGAGAACCGATTAAAACTAAAAACACCTTATATTTCATTCTCAGAGTATGACGGCCTTATATTTGCCAAGTTGCCGGAAAACACAAGAAACCGCATCCTTCAATATAAAGTTGACTTCAATGAAATTGTAAATCCGACTGATGATGAGCTACGTGATTTATATGCTCGTGTCAATAAATATACTGTTCAGCTAAACAAACAGGAATTGCGCCGTGCTGATTTTCCTGGCGAGTTCCTCAGTCTCGCGGAAAAATTGTCCGATTTAGACTTCTTCGCTGAAAACAAGTTTTTCTCAGCAGGCCAAAAACGCAGGATGCTTGATGTTGAATATATTGAAGAACTGCTTGCTCTATTGCTTGAGGGTGAGCAGGATAAAAAAGACAGCCTTGATGATTTTTGTGAGAGGTACGCTTCTTTCCAACAGGGAATTAACGCTGTGCTGTTGAAATTCGAAGACGTTCTTGCAGACATAAGTGTCATCTTTGGCGAATCCTTTGTGTTGCTTTCTACCCGTTTCAAGCAGAAAGCAGACTTTTATAGCTTGTTTGGTTGTATTCGCGATTTCAAAAATCAGGGCAAGAGCATTATGCCTGATTCTCTTGTACGTGTACGGGAATCGCTCCGGAACTTAGATAAACAAATTGCCCCGCACGCTGAAGATGAAACACTGCGTGAGTATGCGATTCATTGCATATCGGATGCAAATTCTGCTTCATCACGCCGTTGGCGCAAAAAATTCCTTTATGATTATATTGCTCCTCTTTATATTTCCGCTGACGAATTAAAGGAAAACGACTGATGATAATATCCAAAGATGATAGACAGTTCATAAAGATTCCAGACAAAATCAGCACATCGCAAACATTGTATACGATTGACGATACCACAGGGCGACTTGGTGCAGGTGGTAACGCCGCAGTTTATGAGTGTGTTGACAGGCAAGGCAACAACCGAGCAATTAAGTTCTTGCTTAATTTTAGTGATAAGGCAAGGAAACGGTTTGCACAGGAAGTTGATGTTTTACTTAAGCTGGATGACCCACACATTATTAAGTGTGTTGATAACGGAGAACTCAATGGTGTCGATACTAAGACAAATAAAAATTTTATAATTCCGTTTTTGGTTATGGAAAAGGCAGATATGAACATTGTTGGTTATATGCGAAAAGCTGAAGGCACATTGGGATACAACGTATACGCTCCGCAAATTCGAGGCCTTGCTCATGCGCTTAACAAGCTGCACAAAATTGCCGTACACCGAGATATTAAGCCTGAAAATATTTTAGTTCGCGGTGAAACATGGCTGTTAAGTGACTTGGGATTGTGTACAGCTATAGACGAAGAAGAGCGAATAGATGTTACGAAAACACAGGAGAGAATAGGTCCAAAATACTGGCTGTCTCCAGAAGCTTCAGACCGCATCTATTTTGGTACACAGGAAATAGACGTAGCCTCTGACGTATATCAACTGTGTGCTGTGTTTTGGTTTATCATTACACGCCGTTACCCATTAGGCGTAATTGAAGACGATGACTACCCTTCGCATGATGGAGTTGTATGCAAAGAACTGCTGAAAGCCTTGAAATATAACAAAGGCAAGCGCACTCAGAGCAGCACGGCTTTGTATGAGAGCATTTGTAAGGCAACAATAGATCGTGAGGTCGCTGTATGAGTTTTATTGACATTGATGTAAAAAAAGAATACCGCTCGTTGCTCCACGACATAACAAGGGAGTTCTATATCCCTTTGCTTTCTCAGGCCGTGGAGTATAAGAGAGCCGTGGGCTTTTTCTCATCGACTGTCCTTTGCCAGATTTCCGATGGAGTTGCTTCATTGGCAAGAAACGGCGGCACAATAAAGATTGTCGCCTCACCCTATTTGTCCGATGACGATATTAAGGCTATCAGAAAGGGATACGAACTGCGTGGCATCGTTAAGAACGCAATCTTGCGTGAGATAACCGAGCCCGCGGATGCTTTCTCAGAAAAGCGTCTGAATCTGCTTGCCAATCTCATTGCTGACGGAACTTTGGACATTAAAATTGCTTTCACCGATAGCGGTACAGCCACAGGGATGTATCATGAAAAACTTGGTATTATCACTGATGCAGAGAACAACACTGTCGTCTTTTCCGGCTCAATGAACGAATCGGGCAATGCCCTGACCGCAAACTACGAGGTTATCGATGTTTGGTGTTCATGGAATGGAGACGAGCAAGCCGAGAGGGTGACAGGCAAAATTGCAGCATTCTTATCCATTTGGAGCGACAACGAACCGAATATAAAAATTATCGAATTCCCGGAACTAAAACAGGAAATTATCGACCGATACCGTCACACTTCGTATGTGGATTATAGTGAGGCACTTCAGGACGAACTACAACAGCCGCTTCCATTCCCTCCTGCGACAAACAGAAATGTGCCACAAATTCCCGCTGACGTTAAGCTACACGATTATCAAGTCAAAGCAATAAATATGTGGGAACAAAACGGCTTCCATGGTATCTTTGATATGGCAACAGGAACCGGTAAGACATATGCAGGTCTTGGCGCAGTTGTCCGCTTGTGTGAAGCCACAAACAACAAGATCGCAGTTTTTGTCGTGTGTCCTTTTCAACACCTCGTGGAGCAATGGGTGGAGGACATCAAGCGGTTTAACATTAACCCAATAATAGGGTACAGCGCATCGCCACAAAAAGACTGGCTAAAACGGCTATGCAATGCAGTGCGCGACCAAAAACTGAAAATTAAGGGTAGGGGGTTTTTCTGCTTTGTTTGCACTAACGCCACTTTCTCCTCCGATAAAGTGCAGACAGCCCTCGACAAAGTATGCGGTAATGTCCTCCTGCTAGTGGATGAAGCACATAACTTCGGAGCGGAGAGGTTAAGCCGACTAATGGCCGACCGCTATAATTACAGGCTTGCGTTGTCCGCCACCATCGCCCGCTATAACGACGAGGAAGGGACGCAAAAGCTGTATGACTACTTTGGCTCAAAGTGCATCGAGTATCCCCTTGAGCGGGCAATCGAAGAGAAGAAACTCACGCCCTATAAATACTATCCTATCATCACGACTCTGAACGAGAACGAAAGCAGGATATACACGGAACTGACCATTGAAATGGCTAAGTGCATAATGAAAGGTAAGGACGGCAAACGGAAGCTGAATGAAAAGGGCAAGAAAATTGCTTTGAGACGCGCACGACTTGTGGCGGGCATTGAAGACAAGCTGACAAAACTCGCACTGTACATTCAGCCCTATGTACAAGACAACCACCTGCTTGTTTATTGTGGCGCAACCACCGTTTTGCAAGATAGCTGTGACGGTTCAGATACAAGTGACGAGGACATACGGCAAATAGACGCAGTAACCCGCCTTCTTGGTGGAACTCTGAATATGATAGTGTCACAGTTTACCTCAAAGGAAGATATCTCCGAACGCGAAGTGCTAAAGAAGGAATTTGCTGCGGGCGACAATCTTCAAGCCCTGATTGCCATTAAATGCCTCGACGAGGGCGTGAATATTCCGGCCATAAAGACGGCGTTTATCCTTGCATCCACCACCAACCCAAAAGAGTATATTCAGAGACGCGGGCGAGTGTTACGATTATACAAAGGCAAGGAATACGCAGTGATATACGACTTCATTGCCCTGCCGAGACCGTTAGAAGAGGTGCCTTCCATAACCGATGAGCAGCTGAAGCGAGAAATGACTCTTGTTCGAAACGAACTCGCTAGGGCGGAGGAATTTGCGAGGATTGCCTTGAATATGGGCGAGGCAGAGCAGGTTATCGATGCGATAAAAGAGGCTTATTCAATAAACGATTACGCAATAGAATTCGAGGAGGGCTACAGCTATGCCGAATGAGACAGGCGAAATAACCGTGAACGATGTTACAGTCGACACAAAAAAAACGGACAAGATTTTAGTATGGCTTATTCGGCGCGAGGCTGAAAATGTTCGCACCAAGGCTCGTTCTGATGTCCAGATGATTTCCGACATCCAGAAACGCATTAGGGAGGAAGCGGAATGTTACTGAAATCTCTGAAAGTCAAGGACTTCCGTCAGTTCAAAGGCGAGCAGACCATTATGTTTGCGAATGACCTGCAAAAAAACGTCACCGTCATTATGGGCGACAATGGTACCGGCAAGACCACGCTTGCTCAGGCGTTTACTTGGTGCCTTTATGGCGAGACTGACTTTGAGGATAAAATCCTGCTTTGCAAGGCTACGTCTAAAGACATGATGCCTGGCGACACCCAAACAGTACGCGCCGCACTCTCGCTTACGCATAAAGGGATAGATTACATCATCATCAGTGAGCAACTTTACTTGAAAGACTCAAACGGTAGTATCCGGACACAGGGACAACGCAAGTACACTATTATGTTTAAGCAAGATGGTCAGATTAAGTATGTCAAAGAAAGCCAGCTTGACGGACGTATGAAAGAAATTCTACCGCCAGAACTTGCCCGCTACTTTTTCTTTGATGGTGAGCGCATCACTGTAATGAGCAAACGCCTCAGCCAAGGTAAAGGCGATGAGTTTGCCCGCGCTGTGCGCAGTCTACTAGGTTTGGACGCTTTCATCGCCGCCATTGAGCATTTAAAGAAAACCGTGAATGACTATGACAAGCAATACGATGTGCACAGTGACAGTCACATTGCGGATTATAACCAGCAAATCCAACAGCTTGACGCTAAAATTGAGAGTATTGACGCTCGGCTTGACGACATTGACCGTGAAGAAACGCCCATAACCGAAAAAATAGAAGAACTCCGGATACAGATAGAAAAAAACAGGGCGAGTTCCAAACTTGCTGAAAAAATGACGCTACTTATCGCGCGGCGCGATTCCCTTGTGGCTACAAAAGCCCGGAATATTGGTGAGTTACTGTCGGCGTTCAAACGTGCCCCTTCTTATTTCGCCATGAAAATGATGCGTGATTGCCTAGTATTGTTAAAGGAAGAACGCAAGTCGGATAAAAGCGTTCCTTTTGTTAACGACCATACCATCAAGCATCTGATTGAACGTGGTCGATGCATCTGCGGTAATGAAGTCTGCACAGGTAACGAAGCTTTTATTGAGTTGAGCAATCTCCTGAAATATGTTCCTCCAAAAAACATCGGCGACTCCATTACTGAATTTAGAAGTAAGTGTCAAGAGAAAGTCCGCAGTTCTGAGACGATGTTTACTGATTTTAAATCTAAGTACGCTGACGTGTGCGCATTCGATTCAGATTATACCGAAGTGCGACAGGACATATCCGACATTGAGCAACAACTGTTGGGTATGGCGGATGTTGGAAAACTTCAAACCGATTTGATGCGCTATGAAACGCAACTTCGAAAACTGCGGTCTGAACGCGTTAATATCAGCGGGGATAAGCGCGTGAAGGAAACCGACCGTGACCGTGCCGGAACGGAGCGCAACAAACTCACTTTGAAAGACAAAAATAACCGCAGAGTGATGATTTATAAAGCGTATGCGCAGCATATGTACGATTCCCTTCACATTCAATACGCCACGGAGGAAAAACATATCCGCGAGGAACTGGAGAAGACTGTCAACGTCATCTTCCACAGTATCCTTGGCGAGGGTTTCTCGCTAACGCTAACAGAGAAGTATGACGTTCAGGTAGTTGTGAACGAGTATGGCGGCTCAGCCGAAACGTCCACGGCACAGAACATCTCTATTATCTTTGCTTTCATTGCTGGAGTAATTCAGATGGCTCGTGAAAGCCAAGAAAAAGAAGGAGGTCTGCTTGTTTCCGAACCGTACCCGCTTGTGATGGACGCGCCGCTTTCAGCCTTCGATAAGTCACGCATCAAAACCGTCTGTGACGTTTTGCCGAGAATTGCAGAGCAGGTCATCATCTTCATCAAAGATGCCGATGGTGAGATTGCAGAAGAACATCTCGGAAGCCGTATCGGGAAACGGCTGACTTTCAACGCAGCAAACGATAGTAAAATCGAAACCTACGTGTCGTAAGGAGGGAAAAGAGTTGTTATTTCAAGGACAATACCGGTTTTTCGGCACTCATGCAGATAAGGTCAAAAGTCTAACGGCTGAATTTGATACAGGAAAACACAAGTTGTTTGGGACTGTACACGAAGTGTTCCAACTTGCTCCAATAGTTGGTTTTTTATATAAGAGGAAAGTCGATTTAAACAGGGATGTACCGGGCGATATTAGCATTTTCGATGCTGAGATGTCACGGCACATGGATGTTTTCTTATTTAATTACCGACTCATAATGCTTCTTGACGCAGATTATGCGGCGGATTTCGATACCCGCGTAGATAAGGCGTTCAAGGATTACGGAACGGATAGGGCAAAACCTGATGAGGATTTGTATGAATCCTATGTGCGCGGCGGCGTGGATGTTCTCTATGAAAAACTGATTGAACCGTCTAACGCTCCTGACGACTATACAAAGAACCTTTATACGTTTATGGAGGACTTTGAGTCCCGCTATGGACAAAACGCTGACGAAATACTTGATTTGTGCAGGATCGCTAGGAGTTAAGAGCAATGTGGCAAGGCAGCGGGCATCAAACCACCGTGGAGAATCTGTATGCTTTGTATAAAAGACAAGGCTTTCTGCGTGAAGAGGAAGCCTTAGCTGTAATGTCTGCCGACGGCATTTCACTGGTTGGGGTAAATAGGGTAACAGACAGGCTGATTGCACTTGGCGTTATTTTCGCAGACGATTCGACAGCTGATGACGACGAGGATAACGACCGCGCCCAAACTAACTATGATGCTTTATTTACGGAAATTTTAGAGATTTCACCCGGACAGCATGTATTGATTGATTGCATTCGGAACGTACGACCGCCTCAAAATCGGGAATGGCGTCCGCTCATCACACAGATGAACAGCGGAAACGAATATGCCTTTAACAGGCTATTTAATATGTACCTGCGTGTCGTTATGAAGATAGCTCTGCGTTTTTATAAAGAAAATGGATTTGAACTGGACGATGCAATTCAGGAAGGGAGTATGGGATTGATACGGGCGATACGGCAATACGACGGTAGCAAGCACGGAAACCTTGGCTCGTATCTTCCACTTTGGATACAGCAATACATAAGCAGAGCCGCAGCCGACAAAGGCAAAATTATTAGGATACCAGTTCGCGCTTATGAAATGGTCCAAAAACTTACTCAAAGTCAAAAAATGTTGCTTGATAGGACAGGAAAGGAACCGACATTTAGAGAAATGGCCGCCAAAGCGGGAACAACTACTGAAACAGTTATAAAATTACTCGAAGCTACACAGGAGCCGGTTTCGTTGGAAGAGATACTCGAAAATGAAGAAAATGAGGAAATCATATTCAAGTATCTTGCAATCCCTTCGTTTGAAGAAGAATCGGATAATAACATTCTTGCGGAGTTGATGCATGAGGTACTGGATACTTTGACACCCAGAGAAGCGAAAGTATTGTCCCTACGTTATGGTTTGTATGATGGAAGAGAGCGGACTCTTGCAGAAGTCGGAGAAGTTTTCGATGTAACCCGTGAGCGTGTGCGTCAAATTGAAGCAAACGCACTCAGAAAACTGCGTAACTCTTCAAGGTCACGCCGTATCCAGGATTTCGCCTAAATGGAGGTTGTGAGTAAGCGTCAAACCTCCCCGTACCTACCCTAAAGGCATCGTCAAAGCGAATTTTTCCCAGAGCCCAAGATTGAAGGGTGGTGGACGTCATGATAATCAACTGCGGGGCAGGCGCATATACCTTGTCTGCGGCGCAACGGACATGCGCAAGGGCATCAACGGGTTTGTCATACCTGGTAGGGCTGGCTGAGGCTGGCACAGGTATCACTGCCGGGTTCAGCGTTCGTCTTTTGCAACACCAGCCGCAACAGGATGAAGGTGCTCACATGGGACGGCGACGGATTCTGGATGTCAGCCAAGCGCCTGGAGAAGGCATGTTCCCGTGGCCGCGAGGCAGACAGCCTGCCATGCGAGTGAGCGAGGGTGAGTTCTCATGCCTGCTGTCAGAGACAAAGCTGCGCAGCCGGATGGCAGAGGCGACGAGGTGGATCATATACCGGCATGGCATCCGCTTCAGCGACATTGCCCTGCTGCATTACAGCCGCTTGGAAAGAGTCGTAATCGTTAATCCTTGATATCACTGGATTAATCGTGGTTTATGGTGTAATATCCCCTCATGGAGAAGATTATACGCGAGCTTGAAGAATTATGCAGCAGATACAAAGAGCTTGAAGGAAAGAACACGGCTCTCGAAGACAAGAATACAGTTCTTGAAGGCAAGAACACGAAACTCTCCCGCCTTGTCAGATACTACGAGGAAAGATTCCGTCTGAGCCAGCACCGTATGTTCGCTGTCTCAAGCGAGAAGTCCGCAGATGAGGGCCGCCAGACAATCCTCATATTCGACGAGGCGGAGAACGAAGCCGCCCCTAGGAACCCGAAGCCGGCAGCGGAAGAGATCACCTATACAAGGCGCAGGCGCACGTCAACAGACAGCAACGTTAAAGACGATATAGAATCCCTCCCTGCCAGGGAAGTCATCCACTCCGTCCCAGAGGAGCGACACACGTGTTCCGTGTGCTACGGCCCGATGCACGTCATGGGGCACGAAACCATACGCCGGAAGCTTGAGATAATACCGGCCCGGGTATGCGTCGTAAAACATACGCGCGAAGTATACTCCTGCCGCGGGTGCGAACGCGAAAACACAACCGCCTCGTCATAAATGAGTATTCCGCTCCTCAAAGCGCACCTAAAATCCTTCGCATGAGCCCAGTGTAA
>OGYB01000840.1_pt1 | contig 16539 bp, 10 predicted proteins | sample 1576421 | NCBI WGS metagenome assembly OGYB01 (sample SAMEA3541577, study PRJEB24748) | human gut metagenome | biome: human gut; feature: human-associated habitat; material: faeces | place: China | collected 2012
TGTTAAGCCTGTAGCTAGCGTTCATCCTGAGCCAGGATCAAACTCTTCATTGTAATAATATCTTTTTCCAACTGTTCAGTTGATAATCTGCTCAAGGATTCCAAATCTATCAATATCAATATTGACGGTTCTTGTTTTTCCGTACACCATATATATATTACATACGGTGCACCGGCTTGTACTACTTGTTTGTTTATCTTAAATCTTTCAAAGAACTCTCATTTATGTTTTGCCATCGTTTCCGAAAGCGGATGCAAAGGTAAGAGATTTTATCGTAACCACCAAATGTTTTCGAAAGTTTTTTTTGAAAAAGTTTTTTTTCGAAACTTCCATAAAAGGCGGGACGTCCATCCTCCCCAGGTCTTATCCGTTCTCGCTCCCTTAGCCCCGCTAAGGTAAGATACTGGGTGCAGACACTGTCAAGGAAAACTCTCCTACGTTTGTTTCACCAAGTCAGTCACACACTGTCTGAAGTGCCGCATCTCTCTCGATTGCGGATGCAAAGGTAGACCTTTTAACGATTACCAGCAAACATACGAAGGAAAAATTATACGGATTTCCTGAAACTTTTTTGTAATACTCTGAATAACAGATGTGTTACAAAGCATGTTTTTATAACGGAGGACACCGGAGGAAAAAGACACACACATTATAATATTCGCACGCGCGTATAAGGACGGAAAAAAGGAAGGGGCCCATACGAAAACAGCAGACGAAAAACAAGAAAAGACGGAAAAACGGAAGGCAAACTTGCAAACTTGCAAAACTTGCAGCATCTCCACACCCACACACGTGCGCGTACATTATAATGCAACAAAATAATATGTTCCAGAATTCCACTCTATTTCTTTATTGTGATCTGTGAATGATCTGATCTCCTCCTGTTTTCTTGTTCACGCTTTTTCTCTTTTGCGAAATATATGCGTCTTGATGAGGAGATTTCTTTAAAAGACCATTACTACAGCCAGTGCCGGCTGAAGAACAGCAGCTGGCAGGTCTTCTGGCAGGACAGTGCCTCGGAACAGGATGCCATGCCGTGCGTCTTCATACAGTTCATATGTTCCGAAAGGTTAGTAACATGTGTTCCGTAAAGTTAGTAACGTGTGGCCCTATACGTTACTAACATACAGGCCTGCACGTTAGTAACGTGTTCCATTTAGATTGATAACGCGTTATTCCTCATGCCGACAGCTTGTTCTCCCCAGGATTGTACAAGCTGTACCAGCATGATTGGCGGAAGGCCCGGCCTATACAAGTACCTGCTGAAGATTCGGGCAGTCATCCCTTTGCCACCTGTGTCTGTCCGATTCCGGTTTCTGTCTTCCGCTTTCCTTTTTTCTTCTTATACGGTCCCTCCTCTTTCCACCAAAGATCCTGTCACATCTCTCCCTTTTCCCCGCTCCACTTTCTGTGCTCCGTCATGCTTTCCTCCATTTCAGCTCTCCCCTGCATCGTCCGTTTGTCCTCCTCCAACCCTTGCTTGTCACATTCTCCTTATGTTCTCTCATTTTTCCACATTATAATGTACGCGCACGTGTGTGGGTGTGGAAGTGCTGCAAGTTTTGCAAGTTTGCAAGTTTCATCCCCACTTTATATCATAAAGGGAACTGAAAATAAATAATATTCTGGCATTTAGTCAATGCCCCCATAAACTATATAATTTTTTATTGCTATATTTGTCCTCATCAAATCATCAAAATGAATATAACTTCTACTATCATAACAGCTTCGGACGGAACACCCCTCTCCTTATATGATGTATGCCGGTTCCTATCCAAGCAGCAATGGAAACACATATTAAAACAATTGAAACAAGAAGGAATACATATAGAAAGAATAGAAGCTTATGAATATCCGGAAGTTCGAGACATCAAACATCTATTTATACGCTTTGAAAAAGAAAAAGAAGACCCTCCTTTTTATTTACTGTCTCCGGAAATATTCTCTAAACTAACCAACGCGATAATACAAGAATACTCTTCAAATATAAAATAAAAAAAGTTGTACAATCCATCAAATTAGGATGAGATGAAAAACATCAACGGTCAAGGCAATGAAATTACAATTATTTTACCACATAAGAAAATAGATTGTATATCCTCCCATCATGAACAATTCAATCAAATCATCCATCAATCCCATATCATAATTACAGGAAACAACAATCATGTTTCCATGCATTTCGATTCAGAAGAGAATGTTGAAAAACTACTTCTTAACGAAGGTTTTCTATTGATTATCAAGGGAAACAATAACACGGTTAATTTAGGAACAATCATTTTACGCTATTCCAACATACTAGGGATGAGTGGACTAAAACTCATCATCGGCCAGTTGCCCGGTTTGGGAGCTGGTGTTTCAAGAGTTGCCAATAATTGTAGAGTTGATATAGGTAATCGTGTAGTTATCAATGGAGTTACTTTATATTTACAAGAAGATAAATCAAATGTTAGCATAGGAGAAGACAGTCAATTAAGCTGGGGCATTGATATTTGGTGTACCAACGCACATACTATAACAAATTTAAAGGGAGAACCGATTAATTTTGCTCAAAGTATAGAAATAGGCAAGCATGTATGGGTAGGGAAAGATGTAAAGATCGGTAAAAATACAAAAATACCCGATAACAGTATTGTGGGTTGGGGAAGTATTGTAACCAAAGTATTCAACGAACCGAATATAATATTAGCAGGTATCCCTGCAAAAATTGTAAAGAGAGGTATAAATTGGGATCGTAGATGTATTAATAAATACTTACTAGAATAGTATTTAGGGTGTCTGAAAAGATAGCTAGTCAGACCCCCGATTTGATAACTATTCCGTTAGAACTGGAAATAAATAAACGGCTGAATATCACTGCTCTTTATCTGGATAACCAAATAAATCAGTACTACCAACAATAATGCCTTTCCCAATAAAGGTAATTTTACCACTCCACGACAACACGCATTCTGCCAACTATCAGGAGCAAAATGTAGCAAATACCCTATTCCCATCAAAACAAACACTTTCCAATAACCTTCTATCAGCTGCATGAATACCTCGGGATGGAAAGCTGTACATATCTGCTTCAACATAACAACCGAAGCTTCAAAAGTCGTATTACGGAAAAATATCCAGCAGAAACAAACAAAATTGAAAGTAATAAGAACTGCAAAAAATTTACGAATGCCCTTACTGGTAGCCGTCTTAGGCTTATGCAGCAAGTTACGCCAGAATTTCTGTGCAGCCAGTGCTATTCCATGAAATCCTCCCCATATCACAAAATTCCAAGATGCACCATGCCACAAACCACCTAACAACATAGTAAGGCACAAATTAATATAAGTACGTACCTTCCCCTTGCGGTTTCCCCCCAATGAGATATAAAGATAATCCCGCAACCATGTAGAAAGAGAGATATGCCAACGATGCCAGAAATCGGTTATACTATCGGCTTTATAAGGCGAATTAAAATTCATAGGGAAACGGAAACCCAACAGCAAAGCAAACCCGATAGCCATATCACTATATCCGGAAAAGTCACAATAAATCTGTAAAGCATACCCATATACACCAAACAAATTCTCAACCCCGGAATAAAGAGCCGGATTATCAAAAATACGTTCCACAAAATTTACACTGATATAATCGGAGATTACAGCTTTCTTGAATAATCCGCTGATGATAAAGAAAACACCAGTGCCAAACATCTCCGAGGAAACAAACAGCGGTTGCCTGATTTGAGGAATAAAATCGCGGGCACGTACAATAGGCCCCGCTACCAGCTGCGGAAAAAAAGACACATAAAATGTATAATCCAGCAACCTGTTCAAAGGAACCAGCTCACGACGGTAAACATCTATGGTATAACTTAAAGACTGGAAAGTGAAGAACGATATTCCCACCGGCAAGAAAATATCCAACGGCTGGAATTTCCCATTCCACAAAGGAGCCAGTATCTGATAAAAGAAATTGGTGTACTTGAAATAACAGAGCAATCCTAAATTTATTCCCAAACTTGCCAGCAGCAAAACCCTCCGTTTCCATTGAGTTTCGGTATTCGCCATACGCCCTGCCAGCAAGAAATCCGTCACTGTCACCACCCCCAGCAAGAAAAAATAAAAACCGCTACTCTTATAATAAAAATAATAAGAAAACAGCGTTACAAACAGGATGCGTGCCGTATCCTTCTTCTGCAATAACATATAAATCAGGCTAAAGCCTAAAAACAGAAACAAAAACAAGCCGCTGCTAAAAATCATCGGTTGCTTGGCATTATAAGTCAATACCTCAGCCAGTTTACTCCAATCCAGTTGCCACATATTCATTATACGCTTTAATCAGTGCCTGATGTAATAAATTACCTTGTAAACGATATCCATCGGGAGTGAAATGAATGCCATCCGCACGAAGCATGTGGTGCTTCGTCCAGTTACGACAAGCATCTGTCTTTCCTCCTACTATATTATACATATCCCAAACTGCCATTTTATTCTCTTGTGCATACTCCTTTATAATACGCGCCGCCGTTACGGTTCTCGGATTAATGGTACGTGCACGACGACGTCCCACGTATGCTCCGGGAGGTGTAGTCAGTAAAAAAGCCGCTTCAGGACAGGCTGCTTTCAACATACCCAACAGTCTGCCTATCTGCATTTTGTGAGCCTGAGCCAGATAACGGCGGCTATGGGCCTCATTGGTTCCAAAAGAAACAATAATCAGATCGGGATGCAAAGAAGCTATTTCTTTTATTTTTTCATCATCAGAAAAAGTAACAGAAGTAGCTCCATTAATGCCAATCATATGATAAACAATACCCGGTTCGCCCGTTTCATGTGCCAACCCACCGGTACGATATGAAATAACATCAGGATAAACAGCCTCAGCACCAAAATCATGTTCCAGACGACGACGGGTTATTAATGGATAAAGATGCCCCCGCACATGAGAATCACCTATATGGACTATCCGTACCGGTCCTGTCATATCATTCAACTTTTGAAAGAAAGGAGAAAGCGAACGGTTCTCATCTTCTATCACATTATCCAAAGAATGAGTAAAACTCGCCGGAAGTGAATCATGTACTGTTATCAGCCGCATACCCCGATGCATTTCCTTTGTTTCACCGGGTATGCGAAGCGGCTCCAACGGCCGGGACAATGCCGGAATAGCATCCTGAGCATAAAGACATGGAAACAGCAAGAACAGGAACAATACCATTGCTATACCGGACAGACCAGGAAATCTGTTATTCCTCCTCATAAGCTTTCCGTCTTTCATATTGCTCTTTGCCATACATCAATGTTTCAAATAAGATACCTGCCAAATGCTTGCCTCCCTTAAAATTGATATGGGTATAATCAAGATTCGCCATTTTTTGCCCGATCATATCGACAATGCTTCCTTGACCTCCCATTGCCTCATACATATTCCAAAAAGCGATATGGCTATCAGCCGCAATGGACTGTTGATAACGGATAAGATTCTTGACTCCGGGCATGGTGCGGAGATCTCCATTCTCGTTTTTATATTCACGGTCACCCACACTGACCAGTAAAATGCTGGTTTCAGGAAAAGCAGTCTTCAAATGTTCTATCACCGAAAGCATCCCTTTCTTATAGCCATCGTATTTTACTCCCCGTTCCGTAGCCACATTCAAACCATATTGGACCACAATCAAATCGTATGGACGAAGACGTTGGAAATCGCAAAGCGTATGTAAAGGAATACTACGTAAATGAAGCCCACTGCTACCACGTACGCTAAAATTATCCAAAGATATTCCCTGCCTGCCGTCCATAGCCACTCCATAGAAAGTAACAGAATCAGCTTGTTCCACACTCCACCGTACTTGTCCTATCCTTCCTCTCACCGAAACAGCCTGCACACCTCCTGTTCCTACTTCCTCATGTAACTCTCCTTCCGCAGCATTATTCACTTTAGAACGGACAGCGGCAAAACCTTTATTCAGGAAATAAAAAGTAGAAACCTCACAGGTATCCAGTCGGGAAGCGTATTTACTCTGTCCTTTCAACTGTACATAAGCACCTTCACGAGGAAAAAAATAATGTCCGGAAATATCTTGCTGCATTTTATCAAAACCAACGGAGTCATTGGATGAATGACTGCTCCATCCCCCAAAAGTATGGCGTACCGTAGGACGGTAACCGCTGATGGAAGAGGTTACAGGAACATATCCCACTCCGCAACCACCAAATTCTTGTTGAAGCATTTCGCGCAAATCGGCAGTAAAAATATCAGCTTCTATAAAAGAATCACCGAAGTAAGCGATACGCACAGGGCGTTTCATGGTTTTCACTTTGGAAAGTGCCTCATAAAAATGTTTCATTCCCCGCATGGTGGAATCCGAATAATCCTCAATACAGGTAATACCCGTTTTACATGTATCCACAAAAATAGGTTTTACAGGAGGAGGAAGGACAATGGTGTCGGAATCACATACTTCTTCTTCCACATCCGGACGGATATCAGCCAGCAGGTCCACCTTGCGCAACGGTTTGCCGCCCACCGACATGGAGGGGAGGAAATACAGCCCCATTAACACTCCTACTACAATAAGAGTGAGAAGAAAAGTGGCCGGTATATAGTTTTTCATATTGCTATATTTGTAAATTAACCGCAAAAGTAGTGATTTTTTAGACGGAGTACTTCATGATAGAGGCTAAAAAAAGAAAAAAGACTGCGCCAGAAAGAGGGCAACAGTCTTTTTCTTTAATGATGAAAAGACAGATTCAAATCGTCTTTTCTATGTTCCACACAAAAGCACGTAATCCCAATTGTTCGGTTTCCTTATCCATTTTATGCAAAGCGTCCAATAAAGGCTCCACTTTGGTATCATCTACCACTGTCATAATGGCCGAGCACATACTGGGCCACGCGTGACTGCCATAATGCGGTTCTCCTTTTACAGAGCCGCGCCCCTGCAACTGCTGCCAATAACTGAATCCACGACAATTCTGACGGTCCAACAACGCCAGAATACGTTCGTAAAAAGCTTGGTCGAAAGTGATGAAAACTGATTTCATTATTCCATTTTTTATTTTAAGTTCTGTCATCCGGTCTCCTATTCATTTCAATCCGGATAACAACTATATTAATTATTCTTTTTTGCCTTTGGTCATCTCCGTCTTATGTGCTTGATAATAGTCATTCAGTTCACGGGAAGCTTTCATCTTCTTACGGTTACGCTTGATACCTGTACCCGCAAATGAACAGTAGAGCACCGGAACCAAAATCAAGGTGAGCACGGTAGATACAGTCAAACCACCGATTACGGACACCCCTAAAGGCTGCCACATTTCAGAACCTTCCCCTCCTCCTATCGCCATCGGCACCATGCCCAGAATAGTGGTCAAAGTGGTCATTAAAACCGGACGTAAACGACTACGGCCCGAAACAACGACCGAATGAATAACAGACATACCCCGCTCACGACATAAGGTAATGTAATCAATAAGCACGATACCATTCTTCACTACGATACCAATCAACATGATACCTCCCAACAAACTCATGACATTCAATGTAGTCCCCGTTCCATACAATGCCATCAATACCCCACTGAATGCAAACGGAATAGAGAACATAATGATAAACGGATAGGTCAGAGACTCAAACTGGGCAGCCATTACAATAAATACCAATATAATAATCAAAACAGCCAAAGTTCCCAGATCGCTGAATGAATCCTGCTGATCCTCATAAGACCCTGCCACCTGGATACTGATACCGCCAGGTAAATCCATCTTATCAATAATAGACTCACCCGCTGCCACCACACTACCTAAAGGCGCACCTGAAATCACAGCAGATACTGTTACAATACGTTCACGGTCTTTACGTTCAATAGTAGGAGGAGCTGAACGCTCCACTACCGTGCCGATATCTTTCACCCGAATTGCTTTACCTTCATTGGTATAAATCAGAATATTCTCCAAACTTTCAATACTGGTACGGAACTGGGGAGCATAACGCACCTTGATATCATATTCGTCACCATCTTCCCGATAGTAAGAAGATAAAGCACCATTAACACGGTTACGCAGATACAAAGCTGCTGTAGAAAGATTCAAACCATGTAAAGCCAGTTTTTCACGATCAAAATCCACCTGATATTCCGGCTGATAATCCTGACGGCTGATATTCACCTCAGACACACCGTTCACTTTCAATAAAGCTTCTTTCAATTCAGCGGCTGCCTTATCTGTTTCTGTAAAATCATATCCATAGATTTCAAAATCGGCAGTGGCCTGTCCACCCATGCCTCCACTGCTACCACCCAAGATAACCTGGGCTTTATCCAGTTCGGGATAGGCTTTCAGATCCTCACGCATACCATCGCAGACTTCTGCCAACGTAACAGAACGCTGATCGGGATTATAAAGGTTGATATTGAATGAAATGATATGGCTACCATTATCCTGAATAGAAGCCCAAGTATTATCCGCATCAGCCTGTCCCACAGTATAGTTACAGATACGCATCACCCCTTCATATTTCTTCAGCCACCTTTCGGTCAGCTCCTGGGCCAATGCCTGGGCACGCTCTACGCGAGCTCCGATAGGCAATTGTAATTGAACAGAAATACGACTGTTGTCTTGTGACGGAAAAAACTCTGTACCAATTCCTTTCGCACAAATCAGGCTCAGCAGAAAGAACCCGAAACAACCGGCAATAATGGTCTTGCGGTGACGGACAGCCCAGTTCAAACGTTTCTGATACCAGTTATCCAATCCATCCAACGCACGTTCTATCGGTTTGTAGAATGTGACAAACCACTTACTTTGTTTTTTTTGCAAGCGAAGCATCTGCGCACACATCATCGGAGTAAATGACAGAGCCGAGATAGTAGAAATAGTCATAATGACACACATCATCCAGCCCAACTGACGGAACAAAACTCCCGACATACCACTGACCATCGTCAACGGGAAGAATACCGCAATCATGGTCAATGTGGATGCGATAACAGAAATTGCCACCTCATTTGTTCCATGGATAGCCGCCTGTTTCGGCTCGGAGCCACGCTCGATATGGGTCGTTACGTTTTCCAAAACAACAATAGCGTCATCCACCACATTACCAATCGCAATAGAAAGGCACGACAAAGAAATAATATTCAGAGATCCCCCATCCGTGATAGCCAAATAAATAAAGGAGGCAATCAATGACATGGGGATAGTGATACAGATAATCACCGTAGCACGCCAACGACCTAAGAAAACAAATACCACCAAGACCACAAACAGAATGGCATACATAATAGTTTCCGTCAAACTGTCGATGGTATTCAAAATATTATCCGAAGTGTTCACAATAACCCCCAGTTTCACATCACTGGGCAGTGACTTCTGTAACTTAGGCAACTGATCCATTACTTTCCGGGAAATGTTCACTGAGTTTGCTCCCGATTGTTTCTGTACAACAATCATGGCTCCCTGCACCCCGTTATTATAGGTTTCCTGAGCACGTTCTTCTACAGAATCGACTACCGTTGCCACGTCACGCAAATACACCGAAGCACCATTGCGCCCGGCAGGGATGGCAGTCCGTCCCGGAATCTTCCTTTCTTTTGCCAGATCCCTGACCTGATCTTCAAGTGTATCACAAAAATATTTTCCATCTATGTACAATTTTCCGATTGTATAATCCGGTTTCAGGTATAACCGTTCGAGTTTCAGTTTCATTTCTTTTCTCCTTTCTCTTTTAAAAAATTTGCCAGGCCGGATATCTTCTTCACCCATTCTGAGCTGACCATAAAGTGCATATATTCAAGAAATACCACTCCCGGGAAAATCTTAATCAGGTTTTCGGTAATGGATACTGCTTCAATCCAGAGGGCTACATACACCTCCAGCTTCATGATGTTAATGAAGAACGGCAGTTTGTTGAGACACAGACCGGAGATGACCGTGAAGACAAATGTCCCGAAATAGCAGAATGTCTTGACAAAACTCCAGCGTAGCCGGTAGGATTCGATTTTATTGCCAGTCAGGAAACTGGCCACACAGCCAGTAACAAAATCGGCGATGAACAGAATAAGAAACAGTATGACAATTCCGATTATATCACTCATATAAGCGGTTATGGCACCTGCAGAAAATAATAACCATTTATGTATATACTGTTCCATATTTTGTTATCTGTAATAATATTTTTCTCCTTTATTCCCAGGTATTTATTTGCAATTTTTCTTTGTGTTTTATAAAAATTACTATAAACTTGTAATTAATTGACTTGGGATGTTATGCTTGGGAAATTCAATACTGAGGTCGCGAGGGCGGCCTCTTTTTTATTTGTTTCTGATTGCAGAGATAATAGCGTTTTTAATAAAAACATGCCAGGTTGAATCCATTATTGAGGCTTTGAATAATTCTGTCTCATTTTCATTCATATCCACCGCTTCCCCGTTGAATATCTTTTTTGCAATCTCATGCATTTCAATCGTATTTGTGCATACATAAACAGCATTCCCGATAAGTTGATGAATGCCTTTATTTTGATTCTCTTCCAGCAATTGAATATAATTATTACCCAATAAATCAATTGCAAATACATTTTTTGCGTCGAATCTATATTTCATTTTGTTAGTAGTTAGTGAATGTTTCAGTAATCTTTCTATAAAATTCCGTAATTAGCGGAACAATTTCCTGAATAATACCCAAGTCAACATTTGATCCGTTAATCGAATTGAAATCCTCGGACTTAGGATTGTATTTAAGGGCTGCGTTCATGAATTTCTTCCCGTCGTCCAAGTATCCGTTTGCTACTACGGAGATAACTTCCGGTGCTTGCTCTTTTTGATACTCTGCACTCAGCGATACATTTATATTCTGTACCGTTGCCGTTGCTTTTGCTGAAATAAAATAGTTAATTTCCATGTTTTTTATAATTTATCTGTAATACAATTGTCCTGTTGATCTATCTATGCATAAGTAATAATTTTTTTTACCATTAACGTTTTGAACATTTTTAAAATATACAGCACCGTTAAATGTAGATTTTCCATTTACCTCAACATCTCCGTTAAATATCGATACTCCCTCTTCAACTATTAAAGCCGCAGTTGGAGCCATCTTTTTACTATCATCAACATAGTCTATGGCTCTTAATTTTAATGCTGTTATTTTTGCTAAAGTTGCATAACTGGAAGTATTTTTGGCTATTATCTCTAATCCGATTATTTCTGCGTTATCTCCTGTTGCTGTTATTATTCCGGCTTGTAACATACCTGTTGAAGGGGCAAGTACGCCGGATCCTGATGCATATACAGAAAAACCATTTTTAGCATAACAAGAGCCTATTTTTGAACTCGCATTGAAATCAGATGATCTCAATCCATTATTGCTTAATTTCAGTCCGGCAATTTCTCCTTCTGTCGCTGTAATTTTTCCTGTAAACTCTCCGTTAACTGCAATAAGTTTTCCATCTGTTGTAATCTGAACATTCCCGTTTGCACTAATAGCTCCATTAAGATTAATCCTACTTGCATCAATTGTAACGCCTCCTCCGCCAACATTAATAGATTCAATAACTTCTTGCCCTAATGCATTTTTATTTGAAGAAAAAATTGTAACGAAATTACTTTGTGTTACAACACCAGATATTTCTTGGGTACCATTTATAATTTTAGATACTGTAGAAGAAATTTGGTTGTAACTAACTTGTAAATTGCTAATATCTGATTTTATTAATTGATCATTTTCATTATAGACATCTAGAGATACTTTATTTTCGATCAATCCTTTTGTTATATTTATTTCAGCATTAAGTTCTTCCTTTGTTGCATTCGTAAGAACAGGCCTGATTACCGAAGCAGCAGGAGCAACAGATGACCCATCTGGAGCCGTATAACGACTATCGTGTACTACTGCTACACAATTGTTCCCGATTTTAAATAGGTACCTACCACCTCCACGAAGATAAATAAGTTCTTCGCTACTACTAATTATTTGCACAATACTGCCGGCAGGGAGTATATATTGCACTGGGGTAGTATCGGGTATTTCCTTGGTAAATCTATATTCGAAAACCTCAATTATTCTATTAACAACATTTGCCCCCCATCCACTCCCGTTACTACGCCATACACAGTTCATTGAAAAACCATATTCATGTGTTGACCATTTTGGTTTTGCATCACCCAATTCCGTAGTAACTTCTATCCTTGTCTCATTTATTGGTAGTTTAATAGTTACCGGATAATATGTGTCCTGATCCCACTTTTCAGCCCTTAAGTCGATCTCTGTTTCACGATATGTTTGAATAGTTGTGTATTCTTTTGCTTCATCAATTGCCTCTTGTTTAGCCTCTTCCACTCTCTCAGAAACTTCGTTAATCCTTAAACTTATTTCTCCGTTTTCGGCTTTAATTTCGGTCAGGGTTTCCGTTATCGTTTTTATTTCTGCTTGCTGCTCGGAGAAAGAAGGAGTCCAAACAGGGGCGGGAAGAAAGCCTTCGACTAGCATCACTTCGGTGAATTTTACAGAGTTACCAGAAGTTGAACCATAAACACCAGCATAACACAATAAAGAGGCATCCTGTTCTTCGAAATCATTTTTAGTTATCAGAATTCCGCCATTTTTATCAAAATTTTTGATACTTAAAGATAAAGGTTCCAACGAAGCTTCGTTGTAAAGCCGGAAAGAATATGTCGTCGGATTCCCATTTAAATTTTCTATATTTTTAGCCTGTACATAATATATCGTGTTGGGTTTTATCCGTGCAGGTAATGCTTTATAAGCTGAATTATCTCCTGTTGCTGCCGTGACAGTAAACTCCTTCGTACCATCTGCCAGATTCACATTATTTGCTCCGGTCTGATCTTCTTCTGCTACTGGAAAGCCTTGCAGGGGTTTATTGCCTTCGATTAGGGAGATGTTGTAGATCAATACGTTTTCATTCGAAATGGAATTATTTAAAGATATCCTGTCAACCGTTTTGCTAGAATCTGTTATGTAATCAGTACGTGTTTTTGTAGTATTGGAACCACTTAAATTTACATTCTTGTAACTTCCATCTGTATAATAAATACGGAAACTGATAATAGGAAAAATAATTTTTCTCCCCGATTTATATTCGAAAGATAGGACATTCTGTGTATTTTGTTTGAATTGGATTGCGCTGTTAAAAATGTCTTTTTGCTCAGTTCCTTCTGCTATCGAATTGTATAATAATTTTTGACTTACAGCTAAATAAATGCCATCTTCATCCTGCCCCCAAACTGCAATATCCTTGTTCTTCTCATTCCACTTCAACATCATTTTTTTGGATATAAGGTTCTGGGAACCGATCTGTAATCCATTTACTGCTTCCTGTCCGCCTTCTAGCCCTTGCTGTTTTGCTATTTCCTTTCTATCAGATTCAGGGACAGAATAAGTTGTCGCTTTGTTTCCATATTCAATTTGTACATCTTTTACAGAGATAATAAATTCGGAACCATCCGACATACCATTGTGATCAATCCTTAAATAAACTAGTGTCCCTTCTCCCCAGTCCGAAGGTGTAGTAAATTTAAATTCATTGTATGTCCAATCCGTGCCTGACTGATATGAACTAGTTAATAATGCATCAATTTCAGGATAAGAAGCAGGAAGAATATAAAAATCAAAATAATTTTGATGGCCTGTATGTTTTGCGTAAAAAGAAACAACAATTTCTTTATTCCCAGGTATTGTTATCATCGCACTACGGATATAACTTTCTCTCGTAGAGGCGTCCTTTATTGAAAACTCTGTATCTTTATGTTCCGTATATCCTGTCCACCCAGTTCCGGTTGTACTACCGATTAATATATTTACTCCTCCTACCTGTATCCCATCAACAACCTTTCCCGCTTCATCTATTGCAATCTGCCTCTGATCATTGATAGAGGGGGTCCACAATAGCGAAGTTTTATTGCCTAATACTAGTTTTACCCACTCTATTTCAGATTCAACAGATACACTATTAGGCATTGGATATATCCGAATAAATGTATTATCAATAGCAGGCGTTAACGTCCATTTAAAAGTTTTCAAAGCAATATAATCTGTATCGGGACCACCAGGATAAAAACTAGCCAATACAACATTCCCTCCAGAATTGTAAACACCCCAGCTTGTTTTATTCGCCCCTAATTTGCCTTTAATAACAATTGTACATTCTTCTCCCTGCTTAGGTTTATAGTCTCCTAAGTAAATGGTCGCTATTGGATAACCAGTATTCTTCCATCCCTTGTTACTATTGTCAAGAAGGTTGGTTTCTCCTACTTGGAGGTTGTCCAGATTACTCTGCACGTCTCCGATGGACTCTTCTGCATCTTTACCTGTTTCGAATGTAAATTTACCTGTAAACCGATTCTGGTCAGGGGAAATGATAATTTTTGCTTTACCCTCCAGGGAAAAGGTATTTATCCCTTTATACTGAATAAAGGAAGGTGATCCTTCACCATATACAGAAATTATTATCGCATTTTGCCTGGCGGAAACGGTTTTATTTCCGATCGTAACCATGGAATCGCCGATTGCAGGGATATCACTATCTGTATCACAATCTGATTTAGAGAGGTCAATGTAATCATCTCCGGTTGCTATACATCTCCGCCAATAATACCGGTTACTGATATTTTCGTAAGTTCCTGATTTTATATTCGATTCCCGGCATTGCACAAAATCATCGGTGCGGAACAGATTTTCCACAGCTTTTTCTCCGTCATCGGCAGTAAAATAACAACGGTAAAAGCCTTCTTTATCTTCAACCATGGTACAGGTTGCACCTGCCGGAGAGAAAATATAATTTCCTCCGGCATAAGTCAGTTTTCTGATCTCGAGTGCTGCAAATACTGCTTTATAACGTGCGAATATCTTATCTATTTCCAGATAGGATTTGCCGCTACTATCGCGCCTTATAAGGTTCATCCCTTCCCCTAAAGGGCCTGAAACAAAATTATCGGATATTATTTCATCAGTTGTTATTTTATCCGCTGTTACTTGTTTGAATTGTACGCTGTCTGTCTTCCTGACGGGTTGATCCAAAAGTTCAGACATTTGTTTGTTATTCCATTTTTCAGAATTACCTGCTTTATCGGCATAACCGGAACTGATTTTTTTATCCAGAAATTTCAGGTAAAGTTCATCGCGTACTAATTCTTCTTTCTTCCAATAATCAGTCAGGTCGATATTATCCAGAGTGGCATCGATGGAAGCACTGATTGCTGCCTGAATAATCGCTGCTATGGAAATTCGCCGCCATTGGTTTTCAAAAGAGAATTGTGCCGGTAATACCAGATCGTCGGCAATGGCGGCGATCGGAAACTCAGATAATCGCGGGGCTAAAAAAAAAAGTTCGTTGCCGATCGGAAATTCGAGTAATTCGGGGAGCATCTCCTGATTCCGGGTGACAAAATCATATTTACCCTGGCGGGAATAGCGGAACCCGAATGTATAACTGTTCAGTTCTGTCAGCCTGAACGTGTTTTCGGACTCTTCAATATAGATCTTCCGGAAAGAGTCAGTGACATGATACCTTTGACAGGATAGAAAGAAGCCCCGAAGCCAACGAATATATTCGAAAGTGGGAATATACCCTGTATTCTGTTCGTAGATTACAGAAAAATCTATGTCTGAATCTGATGATTCGTCGTTTATCGTAGTGATATTACCGTTAGTTTCCAATTTTTCTGAGAAAAGTCCGGTAAAACAAACGGAATCCAATCCTCCGAGCGTATTTTCGAAGACATAAATTTGTGAATTATCTTTTGGGTGGGTTAATATATACCGTTGGATGTAGGTCAGACGGTTACCTGCTGTATTTTCGATCCACGCATCATAATAGCCGACCTGTTTTTCGAATTTGCCGTTGACTTTCAGAAAGCTCAGATCAATGGTATATAACTTTCCGGTTTCCATGTCGGCTATATATTTTTCTTCATTAGTGCCGTCGGCAAAATAAGCCCGGAGTTTTAAGCGGCACTGTTCCTGTGTGTAATAGTTTAAAAATTCAGGTTGCCAGGTGAGAGTTTGTTTCTGCTGTGGCTGAAGGGTTAGAAATTGCGATTTCAGGAAAACAGTTGAAACTTCGGCTGCATCACCTATACCTCCTTTGATTACTCTGAAAGATACAGTTGTGTCTCCGATATGTGCATTAAAATCCAGTACACCCCTTGTTTGTACAAAAACATCGGTATCCGGCAGGCAGATAGTAAATTGTTGTTCAATAACTTTTTTACAAGGTATTATGATTTTGTTGTTGTAAGCGGTATAAGTTTCAGCGATCAGGATTGTACTACCTGAATAAAGGGAGAAAGAAAGCTCTGATTCTCCTGTTATGATAAAATCTTTCAGATTGCCGCAGAAACTCAGGGAGTCGGGTTGTTGTACAATAGTCATGGCTTTATTTTTACTTAAAAATAATGACTGGTTTTACGGATATAAAGGACAATCAGGCCGGATAACACCTGATCAGGTATTCGGTGATATAATCTTGGTTTAATTTGATTTCCTGTTCATAGCATCTGAATCTTTTGTTATTTATCAGTAAGATCTTTGAGAAAAGTTG
>OGYB01000850.1_pt1 | contig 16377 bp, 18 predicted proteins | sample 1576421 | NCBI WGS metagenome assembly OGYB01 (sample SAMEA3541577, study PRJEB24748) | human gut metagenome | biome: human gut; feature: human-associated habitat; material: faeces | place: China | collected 2012
CAAAGGCCGCCGCCGGTTTTGACCTATGCCGGATGGCTGTGAGCGGTTGTCGGTATACCGTAATAAAGAAAGTAAGGCAGAAAACAGCGGCCGCGAGGGAGCGTCCCTTCCAAGTCTTTTAATCCGCCGCCGCTTGTCAGTTGCCTTTTTGCAGCTTTACAAATTCTGTGATGCCATCGTGGATCTTATCGCTAAGCGTTCCTTTCGGGATCGGACGCCATTTGTCCGAGGCGTATTCCATCGTTTCGCGCCCGACATGGTCGTTGCCCAGCACGACGTCGGCCTCAAGCAGCTGGGCCTCGCACGCCTCTTTGATAAGAGCCGGTATGGGCCTATGAAAACGCGGAGAAAAAAACCGTAAATTCTTCTCAAAAAAATGACGCCTGTTTGAGTAAAAAATCGTGCAAAAAAGTCCGCTTCACTATAAAATTAATTGTGAATCCAATATTTAGGAGGGCTCCGTATGCTCCACGATTTTGCCGCGATTTCAAGGACCATCATTGAATTTATCAGCATACTTATCATCATGTGCGGCGTGGTCGTCGCCATCTTCAGGGGATGCCGGCTTTTTTTTGCCATGCGCTCGGGCAGCAGCCTGCCGCGCGACGCCTGGATCCAGTTGCGGCTCTCTTTCGAAGATACGCTGATGCTTGGTTTGCAGTTCCTGATGGCCGCTGACATCATCGGCACGATAAGCGATCCGGACCTGCAGGGCGTGATCGTCCTGTCTGTCATCGTTCTGCTGAGGGTCATTCTGAGCTTTACGCTGAGCCGCGAGGTCGCGGAGATGGACCGTCAGAAACGCGAAAGCGCCGCCGCGCCGCACGTCGAATAAAACTTTACCGTTCTGCTATAATGAGCCAATAATCTAATCAGCTGAAAGGAAGTCCTTGCCATGAAATTTTTTCTCGATACCGCAAATCTTGAAGAGGTAAAGGCGGCCTGCTCATGGGGCGTCATCGCCGGGGTCACGACAAACCCCACCCTTGTCTCCAAAGAGGGGAATATAGATTTTCACACACGAGTGCGTGAGATCGCGGAGACAGTGAACGGTCCCGTCAGCGCGGAGGCCGTCTCTCTGGAGAAAGACAAACTGATCGAAGAGGCAAAGGTGATCGCCAAGATCCATCCGCAGGTCGTCGTCAAGGTGCCGCTCTGTCCCGACGGGCTGGGCGCGGTGAAGGAGCTCTCGGCGTTGGGTATAAAAACCAATGTTACGCTCGTATTCAGCGCCAACCAGGCGGTGCTGGCCGCTGCCGCCGGCGCCGCGTATGTGAGCCCCTTTGTCGGGAGGCTCGACGATATCGGCGAAGACGGCATCAAGCTGATTTACGACGTGGTGGAAATATTCGACCTCTACGGCATCGAAACAAAGGTCATCGCCGCCAGCCTACGCCACCCGGCCCACGTCCTCGAATGCGCGAAGGCCGGCGCCGACTACGCCACGGTGCCCTTCAAGGTGCTTAAAATGCTCTTCGACCACCCGCTGACAACAAAGGGAATCGACCAGTTCAATGCCGACTGGGCGAAGTATCTCTCAGGCGGGAAATAACGCTTTTCTGATATTTCGTGCATAGACGGCCGGTCCCTCTTTGCGGGGCCGGCCATTTTCTTGGGGCGCGGCGGCTTTCGGGCAGCCGCGCCCTTTCATGAAAGCGGGGCTTCATCGATACTGCCGAAGGTTCGCATTGCCGTAACAGGGAGACGCGGAAAAAGGATTTACTCGTCCGCGGCGATAATAGTTTACAATATAAACTATCAAAAACTCCAGAGCGGCGGTGAAAAAAGATGACGGGCGGCGGGGAAATAATTTTATATCAGGCGCATGACGGCAGCGTAAAACTTGAGGTACAGACAGACGGAGAGACGGTGTGGCTGACAAAGGAACAGATGGGGGCTCTCTTTGACAGAGACAGGAGTGTAATCAGCAGGCATATAGGGAACATATACAAAGAAGAAGAGCTTGAGGAAGAATCAACCTGTGCAAAATTTGCACAAGTTCAGACCGAGGGCGGCAGGTCGGTGCAAAGAGAGATCGAACGTTATAATCTTGACGTCATCATCTCCGTCGGTTACCGTGTCAAATCAAGGCGCGGCGTGGATTTTCGCCGCTGGGCCGGCAAAGTTTTGAAGGACTATGTCATGAAGGGATACGCCGTCAACGACAGGCGGATGGCGCAGCTCGGAGCGGCCATCCGAATACTGCGCCGCGCGGAAAACAGGCTTGACGCGAAACAGGTGCTGAGCGTGGTTGAAAGCTACACCGCGGCCCTGGATATCCTTGACGACTACGACCATCAGAAGATAAATAAGCCCGATGGCCGCAAGGCGGAATATGTTCTCAGCTACGACGAATGCCGCCGCTTCATCGACATGATGAAGTTCGCGGACGACTCGCCGCTCTTCGGCAACGAAAAAGACGACTCCTTCAAATCGAGCCTGGGCGCGATTTATCAGTCGTTTGGCGGAGAAGAGCTTTACCCAAGCGTGGAGGAAAAGGCAGCTAACCTGCTTTATTTCGTGACGAAAAACCATTCTTTCTCCGACGGCAATAAACGCATTGCCGCGGCGATCTTTTTATATTTCCTCGATAAAAACGGCATCCTCTTCCATAACGGGCAAAAGCTGCTTGACGATTACACGCTCGTGGCGGTGACGATAATGATCGCCGAATCCAAGCCGCAGGAAAAAGAGACGATGACCGCCCTGGTCATGAATTTTTTGAACTTTGGCGCATAAGTTTATGTTGGGTAAGGATTATTGCTCATAACCGTAATTTTGACTTGCTAAATTCTACATTTTCTGTTTATATATATCAAATATAAAAGATTATGTATTACAATATCTCGTTGGAGGAGAAAGGGTATGAATGCCAATAATCCGTTTAGCTCATTAAGCCAGTATGCGCCGAGCGCCGCCTTTAATACCAGCGTAGAGACGCTGGTCGTGCAGACTTTGCGCTCAGCGATAACGCAGGGTGCCTTTTACCCCGGACAGGAGATAGACGAGGCGGCGATCGCGGAGAGCCTCCAAATAAGCAAGATGCCGGTGCGCCAGGCGATCGCCGCGCTGGAGGTCGAAGGTCTGGTGACGAAGGTCCCGAGAAAAAAAGTCTATGTTACGAGCCTGGATAAGCATGACATCGAGGAGATATATACCACGCGAATAGCGCTGGAAGAGGTGGCGATCAGGGCCGCCGTCAAAAAGGCGTGTGAAAGAGACTATGAGCTGTTGGAAAGGAACCTTGCCATACCGCTGTCGCAGATGGACGGCTACGTGGGGTTTTTGGAGGTAGACAAGGAGTTTCATTCGCTCTTGTACGCCCCGTCCGGATGGCACAGGGTAATGAAATATTTACAGCAGCTGCGGAACAACACTGCGATGTACAGGATATTGAGGGAGCCGTTGCCGCCGGAAAAGCTCCAGTTGTCGCTTTATGAGCACAGGGCGATCTGTGATGCCTATAAGGCAAAGGACGAGGAGAAGACGGCAAAACTTTTAAGGGAGCATACGATACGGACGGTGCCAAGCTTAAATGACATCAACCATGCAAATGAAGTAGCCACGCAAAAACAACAATGACGGCTTTTACAGCAAACGCTGTGCGGATATCCATGCAATATTTACTTATATCGAAGCCACTATTCGTCGGAGGCAGGACTTGTCTTTAAAGTATGTTCCCGCAGCAGCGTTGCGGCTAGATCTGCGTTGCGTGATCTGTAAGCGTCAAATATAGCATGGTGGTCATTCAGAGAAATTTCTAATTGCTCCGCAGATAACGGAGCTTTCAATATGCGATATGTAGCCGTATTGTTTCGTAGTTGTTGTATGTATTTAGTGACGCGCATCCATCCTGAAGGTGCGTAGAGTAAAAAGTGAAATTCCTTGTCGATTTCTAAGAATTTCGCATAGTCAAGAAGTTCCTCGTCCGGTATGGCAAGTATTTTTTCAATCTTTTGCAGATCAACCTCTGTAAACTTATCAATGGCGGCACGAATCGCGACCTCTTCCAAGGCTACTCTGGTAGTATATATTTCTTCTAGGTCATGTTTATCAAGAGCTGTAACAAAAACGCCTTTTCTCGGTATTCTCGTGACGAGACCTTCTGCCTCCAGAGCAGACATGGACTGCCTTACCGGCATCCTGCTGATTTGCAGATCTTTTGCGATCGCAACTTCGTCAAGTTCCTGTCCAGGATAAAACGCCCCGTGTGTAATCGCGTTTCTTAAGGTCTCCTGAACAATCATTTCAATGCTTGTGTTAAACGCCGCCATGGGGGCAAACTTTGATAAATCGGACATCTCTAAATCCTTTTCTTTCATCAATTCCACCCTCTTGTTTTAATTTTTGCATCTCGATGAAATATATCACATTCTTTGAAATTTTGCTTTATGAATTTTAAAGATTTAATATTGATTATATATTATCTGTGATATATAATAATGTATGACAATTAATAGAATAAATCAAAGAAAGGAGGTGAAACAATGAATTGCGCAATAGCCGGTCTTGCGACATATCATTTTATGATCTATCTGGTTTTCTTCGTGTTGGTAATGTACTTCATTAAAACAGGGAAAATTTAGTGTCAACGCCATGACAAATCAGGACAGAAGGGAAGATGTAAGTTGAATCTTTATCAGGGCATATTCATGTTGTTTCTTGTGATTTTTATCTCTCTATCCATGTATCAGGCAAAACAAAACCGCGGTTTGAACGATTTTTACACAATGGGCGGTAATGCCGGCATCTGGTTAATTTGCGGCACGTATACTGCTACGCTTGTCAGTGCATTGGGGATGGTTGGCCTTACTGGCTCCGCTTATGCTAATGGTCCGGTGGCGGGAATATTGGTATGGGGAACGTTTTTAGCTTTTCCGATTACGGGGTTGTTTATGGGACCTCAGCTTAGACGTTTTGGCCAGGTTACGATCGGTGATTTTCTTGAGGCGCGTTATGAAAGCAAATTTATGAGGGTCATGACGACAGTCATCACCATTGTTGGCATGGGATGTTTTTTCGTAAGCCAGCTTGTAGGCAGCGCGCTGATCGTCGAAGGCGTGCTTGGTATCCCTTATAACTACGTTGTGCTGCTGACGGTGCTTGTTTTTGTCATTATTGCCTGGAGCGGCGGCTCCCGTTCCGTTACGATTACAGATACCGTTATGTTCGCGATGATTTGCCTTCTGTTGGGGTTTATCTTTTCCGGGGATATCATGCGAATTATTGGTATAGACGGTTTCAAGGCATTGGCGTCAACAAAGCCTGGTTTTTATACGGCGACAAGCGGAGGAAAGATCGCCTGGGGCGCTGTACTTGGCTGGCAGATTTTATGGTGTTTCGGTAACGCTTCAAATCCGGCCAACTTGACTCGCTGCTATCTTGCAAAGGACGGCAGAAGCGTTACCTGCGCGATGATGGCGGCTTTGGCTTTAATAATACCTGTAGTCTGGATGACTCACGTAGCGGCGGCAGGAATTCAAGCGGTCAACCCTGACATTCAAAACCCCTCTACAACATTAATTTGGGCAGCAATGAACGTCGTATCTCCTTTTGTCGGTGCCCTGGCTATATCAGGTTTGTTCGCCGCAGTCCTGTCAACGGCATCGACACAGATACTTACACTTTCACTTTGCATCTCAAGAGATATATATGAACGTTTCTACTGTAAGGTCGATTCTGTCGAATCAGAGAAAAAGGTGTTGCTGATGACACGTATGGCGATACTTTTCTTTGGAGTATATGGCATCTTTGCAGCTTGGGGCAATCCTACGATAATTGTGCAGATCGGCAATTTCGGATCGTCTGTTTTTGCCTGCACATTTTTCCCTGTTCTCATTTGCGGGCTTCGTTGGAAATGGGCGACGCGTGAAGGAGCTATTGCTTCGTTTGTCGTCGGTTTTCTTGTTGACGGCGTGTTGAGCGTCATTCCTCTTTTTATGGGGCAGGGTCTTGCATGGAGCGGATATTTACCGTTCTCGCTTCACCCCGTAGTGTGGGGTTTTGTCGCTTCTTTTGCGGCGATGTTTATCGTAAGCGCTCATACCTCGGTGACGCCGACGATGAAGGCGTTGGTGGATAAATGTATGACGGTAACTGCAGAAGAAAATGTAGGCACGCCTATTGCAAAGGTCAAGCAATATGCCTATGGCATGCTGGCGGCGGCAGTACTGTTCTATAGTGCGGCACTCTGGTTTGCGACACAGTTAGGTTGATTTCAGCGTTATCGTTCTCAGCTTTTTGAAAAAGGAGGCACAATATGTTTATTAAAGAAATAAAAACATACCCACTATTTATTGAAACGCCGTCACCCTTTTATTATGGTGAAGGGTGGGTAAAGAATAGGAGTTCCTTGATAGTTGAAATAGTAACTTCGGATGGCATATCTGGGTGGGGTGAAGGGTTTTGTCATGGGAACCAGCCTCCGGAACTGGCACAGGCTGTGGTTGAAAAGGTCCTCAAGCCGCTTTTATTGGGTAAGAACATTGAAGATATGGATGTCCTTTGGGAACAGATGTATTATATAACTCAGCCATATGGACGGAAGGGTATAGCGATCAGCGCGATCAGCGCCGTTGATGTGGCTCTGTGGGATTGCCTGGGAAGAAGCCTTTCTCAACCTATTTATAAGCTTTTGGGTGGAGCCTACAGAACGGATGTACCGGCTTACGCCAGCGGTTTCTTTAGGAGCTCTGGTAAGAAATACCCGGAAGCTGATGTAGAAGAAGCAAAGGGATATGTGTCTCTCGGTTATAAGGGGATGAAGGTCAAAGCCGGATTTGGCGTGGAAAACGATATCTGTACAATGAGGCAGATTCGCGCGGCTGTGGGCGACGATATAATGCTTATGGTTGACGCGAACTGTGCGTATAATGTCGCCGCTGCTCGTAAATTGCTGAAGGCGTATGAGGCTATCGACGTTTATTGGTTTGAAGAGCCCCTGCCGCCTAGTGATTTTGAGGGATATCTGGAACTGAAAAACCTAACGTCTGTCTATGTTGCCGGTTGTGAAAACGAGTTCACAAAATATGGATTTAGGAAATGGATATCTCAGCGTGCGGTTGATATATTACAGCCTGATCTATGTTTTGCCGGAGGTTTTACTGAATGTCGAAAAATATTGGCGCTAGCTCAGGCATGGCACATGACGGTGATGCCCCATGCATGGGGATCCGGCATCGGTCAGGCGGCATCGATGCAGTTTTTGGCGACAGTTCCTCCGGCGCCGTCCTCCTTTGTGGAATCTGAGCCGATGTTGGAGTATGATAAGTCAGATCATCCGTTCCGCAACGAGCTTATATGTCCGAATTTGGAATTGAACGAAGCTGGACGTGTTTCGATTTCTGATAAACCGGGAATAGGCGTAGAGGTAAATAGGGACGCAATAAAGAAATATGTCAGAAACTAAAAGGTTGGAGGTTTACTGAACATGCAAGGCGACGTATGTATCAAAGGCGGTCGAATTATAGATCCTGCAAGGCAATACAATGAAGTAGGTGATGTCGCCGTTTCTAAAGGAATAATTGTGGATGGACGGCATGGCGGATATGATTCGTTTGACGTTGAGGTCAACGCAAAAGGTTGCTACGTCTTGCCAGGTCTGATTGATTATCACGCCCATGTTTTTACGCCCGCCTGCGATTTTGCCGTCCCGCCTTCTCTGCTGCTGGCCTCAGGAGTGACGACCGTCATTGATGCCGGTTCAGCCGGCAGCACAAGCTACGCTGCGTTTAAAACTTTTGCCACGACTCAGCCGATAAGAATCAGAGCTATGTTGAATGTATCTCCTACCGGGCTATCAACGCTTAGGTATCACGAAAATGTTGCTCCTGAATTCTGGGATGAGGATAAAATTCAGGAAATCTTTAACAATAAAGAATGGCCGCCTGTAGCTTTGAAAATTAGGATCAGCAAGCAGATTGTCGGCCGCCTGGGCGTCTCCCCGCTGAAAGCCGCTGTAAAACTGGCCGATAAGATTGGTTGCCGTGTAGTTGCGCATATTACGGATCCCCCATGCGAGGTCAGAGAGATTATCAGGATTTTGCGGGAGGGAGATGTATTTTGTCACGTATTCCAAGGGGAGCAACCTACCATAATTGAACGGGGAGGTGCTTTGGACGAAGCTGTTTGGGAAGGGCGCCGGCGAGGAGTGCTCTTCGACGCTTCAAACGGATACAGCCATTTTTCCTTTGACGTGGCAAAGGCGGCGCTCAGAAATGGTTTTATGCCTGATTTGATCAGTACGGACCTTACAAAGAAAACTTTTCTGACGACGCACGCTTTTGGGTTGCCGTATCTTATGTCGAAATACATGTCGTTGGGCATTGATTTTAATGAAATAGTTAAGGCCGTTACTTTGATGCCGGCTGGAATATTAGGTATGGATGGCAAGATCGGGACTTTAAGGTTAGGCGCTCAGGCTGATATTTGTATCGTTAAAATTAAAGAGGCGGAGGTGAAGTTCAAAGATGCAAAAGGGCTGGAGCGCGAGTATAACAAAATGATAGTACCGCAAATGGTAATAAAAGCCGGTGAGATAGTTTTCAGGCAATATGATTTTTATCCGGGTTTTTAAATAAAATTTTGAAAAAGTTGAGTTGTGTGATATGTCCTCTAACAAAAGTGTAGATAAAGATTTGTTTGTAATCCCCAAAAGAAACCTTAACAGCGACGAAGTCGTATGCGGCGTCGACCGCGGCGGCCACCGGGCGCTCCTCTATTCTCTAGGCATAGAAAAAGAGGAAATGTCGCGTCCATTTATCGCAGTCGTTAACAGCTGGAATGAAATTGTTCCTGGATGCGCTCCGCTGAGAGAGATAGCTTCTTTTGTAAAGAGAGGTATCTCCGAGGCAGGCGGCCTCCCCTTTGAATTCTGTACGATCGGCGTGTGTGACGGACTGGCGCAGGGACATCGTGGAATGTCCTATTCTCTCCCAAGCAGGGAGGTCATAGCTGATTCGATAGAGATAATGCTCAAAGCGCACTGTTTTGACGGAGCGGTCTTTCTCGGCAGCTGTGACAAGATAATACCTGGTATGCTCATGGCGGCGCTTCGCGTCAATATCCCCTCTATTTTTGTGCAGAGCGGCCCGATGCAGAATGGCTGCTATAAGGGGCAGAAGCTATCCATGCCGTCGCTGCGTGAATATACCGGAAAATATTTTGAATCGGAAATATCCAAAGAAGAACTGGAAAAGATAGAAAAGCGCGCGATGCCGACACAGGGCAGCTGTGCGATGCTAGGCACGGCGAATTCGATGAGCTGCGTCGTGGAGACCCTTGGCCTTGGGCTGCCCATGACGGCTACGACCCCTCCATTTACTTCGCAGAAAAAACAGGAGGCGGTGCAGGCCGGCAGGACGATCGTCGGTTTGATTCACGACGGCATACGGCCCAGGGATATCGTTGGTAAGAACTCGATAGAAAACGCGCTGAGAGTTGGATTTGCCATCGGCTCTTCGACCAATCTTGTGCTGCATATGAGCGAGATCGCAAAAGAGGCGGGAATCGCCGTATCTCTGGGAAAGATGGATGAAATAAGCGCCTCTACGCCTTACATATCAAAGATACATCCCTCCGGTACGGTACCGTTCAACGACCTGAACGAAGCTGGCGGCGTGCCGGCGATAATGCAGTCGCTTGGCGGCCTGCTCCACGGAGAGGAACGGACTGTAAGCGGTAAAAGCGTCGGCGAGGTTGCCGGCTCGGCTGAATGGAGCGATAAAGAGATCATCCGCCCCGCAGAGAGGCCCTTCCATAACTCCGGTTCGCTGAAAGTCCTTTGGGGCAGCCTGGCTCCGGAAGGGGCTGTCGTCAAGCAGTCTGGCGTGGCAGAGAATATGCGCAGACACCGAGGTCCTGCGGTCGTCTTTGAAAATATGGAAGCCGCGGTTGAGGCGGTCGAACATAACCGGATAGAAAAGGGTTCCGTCTTAGTGATCCGCAACGAGGGTCCAGTCGGGGGGCCTGGCATGAGGGAGATGCAGCTTGTGACTACGCTTATGGTAGGTACCGGCCTGTCGGATACTACTGCGCTGGTCACAGACGGGCGCTTTTCGGGAGCCACTAGGGGGCCCTGTATCGGCCATGTCTCGCCCGAAGCGGCTCTCGGCGGCCCGATCGCCTGCGTACGCGACGGTGATATCATTTCGATCGATCTGAACAAAGGGACGTTGGATATTGAGGTAGGCAAGGATGAGCTGCAAAAAAGGGCTTCTGTTTTGGGGGCCTCACGCGGAGACCGGCCTGCCGCCGAGGGAGTGTTGGGAAGTTTTATCGAGCATCATTTGAGAAGAAGCGAGAAGAAAGGAAAATGCCTACAGCGGTCATAAACCTCATTGAGGGCAGATACGCGCGGTCACCGAGGCGATCTGCAAATCATTCGACGCTCCGGTACAACCTGTGCGGGTGATAATCAACGAAATGCCGAAAGATAATTTTGCTATAGCCGGAGAGCTTGTACGTGGCCGCAAAGCGGCGAAACAGTAAGATTTTTTCTTGTCTTAATCGGCAATATGTCATATAGTAGGTCAGAGTTTATTATATGACTTTTTCTAAAAGGGTGGTCCGCCATGAATACATCTGAGGCAAAAAAGACGAGCAACAGAAAACTTGGAGAGAGTATCTGCAAGGCTCTGGAGGCGCGCGGATTCTCCGCGCAGTACGCCGAAAACGCGGAGGCCGCCTGCGAGCGCGCGCTGGAATTGATTGAAGACGGCGCCAGCGTGGGCATTCCCGGAACGGTTACAGTGCGTGAGATCGGGCTGCCGGAGAGGCTTGAGGAAAAGGGCTGCAAAATAGCCGAACACTGGCTCCCTAATATGACGCGTGAGGAGCGTAAAGCGGCGCTTATCGGCGAGCTTGAAGCGGATTGGTTTGTGACAAGCGCTAACGCGCTGGCGATGGACGGCACCATCGTCAACATCGACGGCACGGGAAACCGTGTCGGCGTGATGGCATGGGCTCCGGGAAAGATACTGTACATCATCGGCGTCAATAAGATCGCGTCCGACGTCGATTCGGCGCTCAAACGCGCGCGCAGTATCGCCTCCCCGCCGAACGCGGTGCGCATCGGCATGAAAACGCCCTGCACCGCCGTCGGGCGCTGTATGGACTGCAACAGCCCGGACAGGATATGCCGCGTGGTGACGATGATGGAGAGAGCTCCCATCGGGCGTGAATGTCACGTGATAATTGTCGGGGAAGAGCTGGGATATTAGCGTTCATCCTTTTAAAACTCCGCCGCGAAGATGATTGCCATACGTTAAAATGAAAACCCTGGATGTCTTTTGATATCCAGGGTTTTTTGCGGGTTATTTCTCCGTCAGATCAGTCCGGCGTCATAACCGGCTTCGTCGATTATGCTCAGAAGCTTGTCGGCCTCAGCCTCGATATCGACGACGACCTCTTTGCTCTTGAGGTCAAGGGACTTTACCCTGCCGCCCGCGTTTGACACCGCCTCGCGGATTCTCTTTTCGCAGTGTTCGCAGCTCATGTCGGGTACCTTCAGTTTGAATTCAGCCATCTTTTAGAAACCTCCTTTTTATTTTCGGCGGAGCCGGCGATCCTCAGCGAGTTGAGGATCACAGTTATGGAACTTGCCGCCATCGCGAATTCGGCGGCTATCGGGTGCAGCAGTCCCGCCATTGCCATTGGGATCGCGATTATGTTGTACACGAAGGCGCCGAAGAGGTTCTCCCTTATCACACGCCAGGTCTTAGACGAAATCTTTATCGCGGCGACGATGCGGGAGAGGCCGCCCCTCATTATCACAATGTCCGCGCTGTCGACGGCCAGATCCATGCCGCCTCCCATCGCGATCCCGACCTCCGCGCCCTTGAGCGCCGCCGCGTCGTTGATGCCGTCTCCGCCCATCAGTACCCGGCGCCCCTCGCTCTGTGCTTCGTGTACTAGAGAGAGCTTGTCCTCCGGCCGGACCTCCCAGCGAACATCCTCGATCCCGGCCTCTTTCGCGATCGACAGTGCCGTCTCCTTCGCGTCGCCGGTAGCCATCATGGGGGTCACTCCCATCTTTTTCAGTTCGGAGATCGCGGAGGGGGAGTCCTCGCGGATGGGGTCGGTGATCGCGAAATAGCCTACCGGCTCTCCATTCCTGCGGACTTCAACAAGCGTCACCGCGAGCGATGAGGCGTCGCTCCAGCGGGAACGGTCGAGAGTCCTGCCGACAAACCATTCCGTATCGCCCCATTTGCCGGTCACGCCCTCGCCGGGAGTTTCCGTCAGCGAATCGGCCCTGTCTGCCGGGTGAATGCCGACCGCCTCCGTCACCGCGCGCGCCAGAGGGTGTCCTGAGTTTGATTCAAGTGCGTAGATATAGCGCAGAGCCGCTTCGGGAGCCTGCCATTTTGTGACCTTCGGCTCTCCCTTTGTGATAGTGCCCGTCTTGTCGAGGATCGCGAAATTCACGTCCTTCAATGTCTGTATCGCCTCCGCGTTGCGGATGAGCAGTCCGGCTCGCGAGGCCTCGCCGGTGCTTACCACGAGAGCGAGCGGCGTGGCGAGGCCGAGCGCACAGGGACAGGCGATGACGAGCGTCGCGATAAAGGCGTAGGCCGCGGCTCCGGCAGGCGTCGACAGGTTCGTCGGCCAAGGCATCATCGCGGCGAGCGGCGCGATCAGCGCGTGCAGCTGCGGGAAGAAAAAATACCACGCCGCGGCGCTGAGGCCGGCGAGACCGATGACCGCGGGGACGAATTTCAGCGTGAGGCGGTCGGCGAGGGCCTGTAACGGCACCTTGCCGCCCTGCGCCTCGCGGACGAGTTCGAGCATCTTGGAGAGGAATGTGTCTTCCCCGACCTTTGTCGTACGGATCGTGAGGATGCCGTAAGTGTTGAGCGCTCCGCCAGTAACCTCGGAGCCCTCGCTCTTGGCGACCGGCAGCGATTCGCCCGTGAGCAGCGATTCGTCAACGCCTGATTTTCCCTCTATCACCACGCCGTCGAGCGGGATACGCTCGCCCGGGTTGACCTGCATTATCGTCTCCGGCTTCACCGCTTCGATCGGCACCATGATCGTTTCTCCGTTATCGCCCATGACCCTCGCCTCGCGCGGCTGCAGCGTAAGCAGGGTCTTTACCTGCTTGGCGGCGCGGTCGCGCAGGTGGGATTCAATGTAGCGCCCCGTGAGGTGCAGCATCATTATCATCACTCCGACCGTGCCGAAAGAGGGGATGGCGAAGCCCATGATGTTGAATATCGCCGTCAGCCACGAAGCGGCGGCTGAGAGCGCGATGAGCGAATCCATGTTGGTGTGCCCGTGCCGCAGCGCTATCCAGGCGCCGCTTATCGTCTTGCGCCCGCACCAGAAGATCGCCGCGGCGCCGAAAACTATCTCCAGCGAGCCGTACCACGGAAAGTGATAACCGAAAAACATGTGGAGCAGCATCAGAAAGGAGAGCGGAATACCTATGACCAGTATTTCGATCAGGTTCCGCCTCGCCTCTCGGTAACGCATCTCATCCAGGTCGGCCGGCACGTCTTTCACGATCTCATAGCCGCTTTTTTTAACGGCCGCTTCCAGCGAGTCTTCCCTCACCCCAGGCTCCGCCAGCACGAAGGCGCTCTCGGTGGCGAGGTTCACGGAGGCGAATATGACGCCGGGCACTTTCTTGAGCGCGCGTTCAACGATGCGCGAACAGGTGGTGCAGGTCATCCCGAGTACCCTGAAATTCCATTTTATTTCTTGTTCTGTCTTTTTTATCTCTTCCATTATCAACACCTCTTGGGCGCATTCTAACAAAGGCAAGCTTGCATTAATAGAAAAAATCCCTTATAATTCCTTACCGTAATTGGAGAGTTGTCCGAGTGGTCTATGGTGATTGACTTGAAATCAATTGGGTGTCACAGCCCCGGGGGTTCGAATCCTCCACTCTCCGCCAATATGCTTTCTCTAGCTTGCTGCAAGCTATTGCTCAACCTTTGAAACCCCTGCTATAATCAGTCTGGCAGGGGGTTTTCTTATTTACGGGGGTGCTCCAGGCCGCTCTTGATTTTTCCATCCTGCATTTGTGAAAGTGTTACGTAAATTACTGTTTTGGGTAACGCAAAAATGTTTTGAGTTACGCAAAGGAGGATGCGGATTGCTGACAGCTGGGTTTACCTTGAAGCCCTGCCGATATAACCGCCTTTGATATTCTGCCTGTTGTAAAAGGGCTGGACAATGCGGTGTATCAGACTCAGTACGGAGTATCTTGGGGGATCTGTGGTTGGATTCTCCGCTAAGGGATGCCTCCTGTGGTGTGGATACTGTGAGTTGCGGGCAATATCCGGTATAATAACTTAAAAGTTATTGCACGTTAATTACTTTTAAGTTATTATAATGCTGTGAGGTGTTGTTATGGCGTTTGAGATTATTTTTTACCGGGACAGGCAGGGGCGCGAACCGGTTCTTGAGTATATTCAAGCGCTGGACGGCAAAAAGGATAAGGACAGCCGCATAAATGTCAACAAGATATATGATTATCTTGATTTTTTAAGTCAGGTTGGGACGTCGGCGGGCGAGCCTTATGTAAAACATCTTGACGGCGAGATACTGGAGCTTCGGCCTTTAAGAAACAGGCTGCTTTTCGCGGCATGGAACGGCAGCGGCTTTATTATTCTTCATCACTTCATAAAGAAAACTCAGAAGACGCCTCGGCGCGAGATTGAACAAGCAAAGAGGAATTTGGCCGATTACAGAGAAAGGAGCGATCTCAATGAGTGAAAAAGCTATCAGCCCGAAGGGGCGCAGCTGGAGCGAGGTGCGCGAGCAGATTTTGACGCCAGAGGAGAGGGGCGCGTCCAATCTGCGAGTCGCGATGATGGTTGAATTGGCCGCCGCGAGGGCGGAGAAGGGCATTTCACAGAAAAAACTCGAGGCTTTGAGCGGCGTAAAACAGCCTGTTATCGCGCGTATGGAGAAGGGATATACCAGCCCGCAGCTGGATACTGTCCTTAAGGTTTTGGCCCCTTTGGGCAAGACTCTTTATATAGGGGATCTGCCGAGGGCGTAGGTACTTTCGGCAATAACTTATAGATAGCGTAAAGATTCTGTGTTCTTCGACGGGGATTTTTCGTTTTCTTAGCCTCCACTCTCCGCCATAGCATATCAAGCCTTACAAACACGGAGTTTGTGAGGCTTTTTATTTTTTCTGTTGAATACTCCTTGAAAATCGAAAGGAAATAAAGATAACTTTAGTGTTTATGCAGCGCCAGTCAACATGGCGGCCGCCATGGGGTATGAATAAAGTTAATATTCCCCCTTTCTATTTAGCCGGAGATTCGACGGTTTTGCTTTCTTCAATGTATTTATCTATGGCTTTTTCTAAAATGAATTGAGCAGATTGTCCGTGCGATTTCAGAGCGGATTTGAAGGCGGAGGCCTTATGTTCATCTACTCTGACCATAAAATAAGGTTTTTTGTTCTCCGTCATAGGCAATATCGACCTTTCTAAGTTAACTGATATTTTATCTTGAAATCATACAAATATATGCTTTATCATGCATATATATGCAATAAATATGTATTAGGTCATATATATATTTAGTAATTATATCATGAGAGGGTGATGACATTGTCTGACCGTCGTGTATTACAGATTATCGAAACAGAACTTGCCAAAGCTGTGACCTTTATCGATCTCGAAGATGAAAGAATAATGAGCGAAGAGCTCTCTGACCGCGAACTGATCGACGCCGTCGTTTCAAGAAATTGTTGGAGCCGTGCTTTGGGCACGCTCAAAAAAGTGAAAGGTGCGATAGACAGGTTAGATCAGCCGTGAGCGCATCCGCGCTATTCGGCGATCTGCCCTCCGCGCCGTTGTTATCGTCTGCAAAGCCGGGTACTGGCGGCGGTGTCGTTTGCTGTTATAATATCAAAATGAAATTTTAAGCATGGAGGAAGAGCTGATGAAAAAATTTACAGCCGCGCTGATCATAATACTCTGCTTTGCCACCGCCTCTTTCGCCGCCTTCGGCAAGAAGGGCTTCGTTCCCGACGGCGATCCTATCGCCTATAAGGGGCTCAAGGTGACGGAAAACGGCGTGAACATCATCTTGATGAACAAGGGCGATAAAACGGTGGTTTTTAACGCCGCGCTCGCGTTTCTCAATAACCGGCGTCAGGAGATCGGCGACGTCTATATAGAAAAGACGACGATCGAGCCTGGGGGCGAGGCGGCGTTCAAGGACCTTTTCCTCAAGGGGGACTACAAGGCCTGCCGAAAGGCCGAGTCGCTGCGCTGGACTATATACGAACTGGAAGTCAAGTAGTTTTCCCGCCCCGCGCGGACGCTTCCGCGCGGGGTTTTTGTATTCTTACGGCGTCGGCCGATTGAAAAATCAACTGCCCCCCCAAGGTAGTGTAGAAATGCTCCTGCAT
>OGYB01000863.1_pt1 | contig 16252 bp, 5 predicted proteins | sample 1576421 | NCBI WGS metagenome assembly OGYB01 (sample SAMEA3541577, study PRJEB24748) | human gut metagenome | biome: human gut; feature: human-associated habitat; material: faeces | place: China | collected 2012
TCTTAGAACCTTTTTTGCAAAAAAGGTTCTAAGCCGCCGGAGGCACAGCCGTTTTTTGAACCGCCTATGGCGGTAATAGGTTCTAAGCCGCCGGAGGCAATTTTAAAATCCGTAATTTTGGGCGGCGTGTACGGCCAAGATTACACCTTCGGCGCAGAGGCCGCTTTAGATGCTCCTATACCAGCTCAATGACAAGCTGAGCAATTTGACGCTTTCTGCCGCTGGCAGCTTCGCCGCCCGTCGCTATATCGAATACCAGCGAAGCGCCCGTAATGCTGGGCACGCTCGATGAAAGCCAGCCGCGCAGCAATTCGGGAAGGGCGTCAAACGAAAGCGGTTCCCCGCTCCGCTTGCTTATGCCGCCAATGGGTATGGACACCTGCGCCGAATTGGGATTCATATTCAAACGGTATTGATATGAGACCGCGATGTCCACCGCTGAGCCATGGGCCTCCTTCCGGCTGGCCCGCGCGTCTGAACCCCTGACATATTCACAGAGCGTCTCTTCATTATCAAGCATATCCCTGATTTGTGTCAAAAGCTCCCCGTTATCAAACCACCGCGTATCGCCGCCCGTTTTGATATTGCCGATCACGCTCTTGCCAGCGCTCTCCGCCAGTGCGTAAATCCACTCGAGGCCCGCGGTTGTGGTCCTGAAGATAAACGCCGGATTGACAGCCGCTCCCGATAGGATGTTTTCATTTCTTACTATATATACGCTGGGCTTGGCGCAGTCATGGACATCCGTTGAAATATCCCTCAGTTCAAATACGAACTCGGACTTGTCGCCAAACGATGGATACGATCCATCGCGCCCTGGCAGGATATAGGGCTGCACCGCTGTATAGCCCAACGGGCAGGATATGTTGGCAAGCGTCATATTCATTGGCGAATCAGAGGTGAATTCGGCCTTTCCGTAATACGTGTTCGGCAGGTCGGTTTCATCAGGCATGACCTCCGCGGGCTCGGCTTCCTTGTCAACCCAGGCGTTCCAGCTTATGGCTATGCCGCTAGCAAGGCCGCGGAACGTGCCGTAGGCATTGGCAAAGCTTTCCCCGCGCTGTTGTATCGCCTCAAGCAGCGGCTCCCTTACGTGCATATACTGCGCAAGATGGTCGAACAGGTCGAGGGGAACTGATCCGAACTCAGGCGTTTTTTTCTTGAGGTCAACCCTAATATACCAGCTGTCCTGAGGCGCCGCTTTACCATAACAGTTCAGCTTATAATTCCAGCGTTCGCCGCCGCTGCCAAGCTCAACGCTGTGTCCCATGAGCGTTGGGGTTTCCGGCAGGCTCTTTTCAGGATGAGGCCAAAGCTTAGCGCACTGGAGGTAGTTTCCGTCGTTGATTTCCACGGGATATATGAATTTCAGCCAATCCGAGCTTTCGTATTCGCCCTGATCTGAAATATTATATTCCATTTCGTCGATCACTAGCTTTACGCCGGGATTGATTTGGATGTATTCATCCTGATACCTTACGATAAGCTGCAAATCCTCCGAGGGATTCTTATACGTACCTATCTTGGAGCTTTCCGCCGTGCACTTATCGCTGTCAACGACGGCGCGCGTCGTAAACCTGAATGCCGGCAGCCCGCTGTTGGTATTAATTTTAACCTTATACTGCGTCACAATGTCAATGTCGTTTGCGTAGGCGGCATTCCTCATCAGACGGTCTTTCATCAGCTTTCTTGCGTTGTCTATAGGCGTTTGCGAACCGCTTTTGATATGCGTAAGCTGTTTTGAAACGGCCTGTGCAAGCTCCTTTTTCAGATTAATGAGATTATTTAACTCATCGGCCGCCTTCTCCCCAGCAAGGGATGTAATATCCGCCCTGAGCATGTTTTCATAATCCTCAAGGAAGGTTTCGCCCCATCTTTGCATATCTATATCGGCAAAAACCTTCTTTTCGGGGCTTTCATTCAGAATGCCCGAAGCATCCAGGTCCTTAACATTGACCGGGCGGGTCATAAACCGCGTGCTCAGCGGCTTGAACGCCAGGAATTCAGGAGTTCCCGTGGAGTAATGTCCAAAACTTGCCTGGGTTATGTATCCGTTTTCGCCCATGGTTACGCCGTAAAGCTCGTTTTCGTCCTTTTTGTACGCTATATGGAGTCCCTGATATACCGACTCGGCGCCCCTGACAAAGGCTTTGAGGTTTGTATCCTGATCCGTAACTGAGGATATCTCATCGTGCGGGGTTATTGAGGACACAACCTCGGATATGCCGCTGGGCAGCCCGTCTATTGAGATTGCCATATCAAGCTTTATGGGGAACGGCCCTTTTGGAAGCGCCTCAATCCCTTCGGCTACAGGCAGAATGATGGACAGCGGCCCAGGCTTAGCGGACGTATCGCCCGAAAGATATTGAATCAGATTTGTGATATGATTCAACAACATAACCCGCTGGTTGTCTGTAATATTTATATCGCTTGAGCGCAGCGTTGTACGCACGCTAAGTCTTGTACCGGAATAATGAAGCTGGTTATATGCCCTTATGAGCATCTTGGCCGAATCCTTGAGCAAACGGTCCTCATCCTCAAGCGGAATAAAATTGATTTCTACGGCCGGCTTGCCCGTACTTAAGTCCCTTACCACCCTGTATGTAACGGTTTGCCCAGGCCACTGATGCAGCCCGATAGGTTTTTCGTTGTTTTTTAATACTGCGGGCGAATCCCAGCCGATGGTTTCCGCCTGGTTCCCAAGCACGTCTCTTAAGGTAAAGTTCAGCATTACCCCTTGGTCTATGTTGTAGTAGGGGTTGTTCCGTTTTAAAAGGAACCTATGGAGCGGCACGATGGTCCTATACTCCCAGTGCCCGCCCATATCATATGGGAAAACCGGCGCCGAGTCGCCGCTTGCCATAAACGGCTCTCCGCCTAAAATCCTGTATCCGCCTATGCTGAACAGTTCCCTTGTATAGCTGATTTTGTCGCCTGGTATGTGCTCCGGTATTTTCGCGTACGCTTTCATGGCTGCGCTCCACCTTGGATGCGCGGGCTGGTATTCTCCCAGGCCCGTGGTGAAGTTTATCACCTCGCCCAATTCGGTTGTGTTCCTCACCATTATGCAGTTTATCCAATTAACGGCCTTATTGTATTCTACAGCGGGGGTATTGGCGCTGTCGTGCCCTATACCTATCATCAGATACAGCCGTGCATTCTTGTGAGAGTCGAAAATCTCCATGGGCAGGGGCTGGCCGTTTGTGTTCTGTATCCTCAGATAGTATCCGCCCCCGCCGACAACGCTGCATTCCCATAACAGCCGGAGGAATTCGCTGGAATTGCCTTCCTCCAGCGTAGCTATGTGGTCATTGCCGGCGGTGGATCTGAATACAGGCTTCCTATGGGTTTCTACCGATAGATTTGCCTGTATTATCGAGCACTTCGGCCTGTTAAGCTCCTCGCTCACAAGACAGGTCTGCATGCCCGATACGGCGGGCGATTTATACATAAGATCCACGCTTATGCGGGAGGGATCGTTTAAATATCCGCCAAGATCGTTCAGCGCTTTTATTAGCGTCTGCCGGTCTTCAGCGTCCGCTCCAAATACATTGAACGTATATGGATCGCCTTCCACCCTTGAAACCGCGATGGGGATCAGGCACCCCCACTTCCCGGCCAGCCAGCCGCGGCTCTGATCAGTGATTGAGGGATAGCTGCCCATTTTAAGCATTGCCTCATGCAGTCCGTCGGAAATCTTATGAATGGTATCGGAGCTTTCTGAATTTTTCCTCTTATGCAGGTAGCCTGTGGAGGAGGAGAAGTATTTCTCAACCTGTTCAAAGGCACGCTCCTGCTCAAACAGCGAACCTGGAATTTGAACATAGCTTTCGGGCAATAGTTCGTCGATTATATCAGGCTCTATAAGGTCTTTCACACCTGCATTTTCAATCCACAGACAGCCAGGGTCGTCGCAGTAGAGCTCAATCAATATTGGGCAATGCCTGGCTACAGGGAACTGCTGGCCTACAAATTTATAGAAGCCCGTAGTCTTGTTAAACTCATTTGTTTCCGGCACGCGCAGCCCCTGCAGCAGGAACCTTGAGGCAAGCGCGGCGGTCTGGCCGGCAAAATCGTCGCCCATTACATCGCTAAGATACATATCAACAGGCAGATTCATTATGTTTGCCCTAAGCTTCTGGCGTAAGTTATAATTGCTCATGCCCCCGCTTTCGATGGCGCCGGCCAGGTCCTTGACGCTTATGTGCCTTGCGCCCACCAGCTCCTTCAGCCTAGTGGTCCTATCAATGCTTATTGAAGCGTTCATAAGACAAATCGGCGTAAGCGGCGTAAGCGGCAGCTGCGCGGTTAAAGCGTCGTCGATGAGGCTCTCATGCCTGCTTTCAACTGTAAGGCGCGTTCTGAGCAGACTTATATTTATATCGGATTTCACCGGTACTTCCACTCTGGGCAGCCGCCATCCGTCGCCCCGCAAATAGATGTAATCCGAGGTATCATCAGAAAAATTGTTTGTCTCTTTAAACCGCCTGTAGAATTCATCCCATTTTGGTATTATTCCTTTGCCCACCTCAAGCAGGTAACACATCCTTGAGAGGCTCTTTACCGTATCGCCAAGCCGCGTATACCATCGCGGCGTTCCAGCAACCGGAAGGATTATCTCCCGGCTGGTTCCGGTATCCACCCAATCCTGTGAGATATCAGGATTATTTTCGAGTATAAGATTTGCGTAATATTGATATCCGTTTTCAATACAATCCCCCAGGTACCTGCTGAAGTAAAGCGCCGCCGCCTGCCTGAGCTGCATGCCCTCTCCGTAGAAGGTTATGCCTTCCAGTACGATGCTTCCGCTGTTATCCATCAGCATGGCCTGGTTTAAAACGCTTTCCAGCATATCCTGCTTCGTCATGCCATAGCTGTTCATTATATTTATAAGCCTATCGTTTTCCTTTGTTATATACTCAAGTTTCGGGAATTGAATCCTGCCTGGCTGCATTTCAAGCTCCGGATTCTGCGTAAGAATTTCTTCAGCGCTTATTCCAAGCTCCGCGCGGCGCGGTATAAGCTGGCCCGCCTCAATGCTGCGCTCGTTAAACTGGCCGCCGAGATTGCTGTGAAGCTCCATCAGCAGCATATGGAAATAGTTGAGGAATACCAGCTTTGATATGGGTACACGATTGCTGCTGAACGCAAAATCCTTAGGATCCACAGGCCCGTACGAATCGCTGTTGGGATCCGCGTTGAACTGGCCGAGATAGCGGTCCATAAATTCCATGTAGTTTTCCGGAACGTGGTTCCATTCCTGGAATCTTCTTTTCTCTTCATATACGCCTTCGCTGCGGTAGTACATGGCTAGCGGAGGGGGCATGGGCAGGGCTACCATATCTTCGGTATGTATAAGGTCCCTAAGCTCTTCCCACCGTGTTTGTATATTAAATGTCACGTTGTTTTGCAAAAACTCATTTAGCATATCATAACTTAGGTTTAAAATATCGTCATAGGAACTGGCTTGCGCCTGTTCTCTTGTTATTATATGGCCTTGCGTTATGCTTTGCGTGAGCCAGTTCGCCATAACTCCAAGCAGCTCCCTGAACTCCTGATTTCTTATGCAGGGAATGAACGCCACGCAGTAATCGGCCACGCCGTTGCTTCTAACCCGCTCTATCGTGGGGTTCTCTATTGAGAAGATCGGAAGCACGCGCATTTCGAACATCCTGACCGATTTGTCGTCCTTCAAACGGCCGGTATTGAACTTAATTCCGCCTTCCGTCAGCCCAGCCGTTCTTCCCCTGGTTATCCACGGAGGATTTGAGTCGCTGCCAACCTCTATGGCAAAATGCGGCCTAAGCGTAATATGGAATGGGAAAAACAGTATTTTGCCTGCCACCGTTACCTCAAGGTCAAAGCTCATCTTTATTGCCTTATATGCCTCGATACTGGCCGCTGCCGACGCGCTAACCTTTGCGTAAAACGTCAGGCCAAGATGCTTGAAGCCCACGTACACCACCACTTCGCCCACTACACCGATGGTTGCTTTGAGCGAATAATACAGGGACTCGTTGCCTGGCATGCCCTTGGGCTGATAGAAGGCCAGCAGCCCGTCGAAGATTCCATAAAGCATAAGCGAAGCGCCTATCTTATAGCCGAATGTAACGATGAATTTAAAGCCGCCTTCAAACGTACGCTCTATGCCCAGCGAAAGGCCAAGCCCCATTAAAAGCACCGTTGTAAAGGCCCCGTTTTGTACGGCGGGCAGGTTCTTGGCGGACGCCGCGTCGAGATAGCCCAGCTTTATTCCGCCGTACCCTCCAAACACCCCTACAAACAGGCCGAACGATTTTGAAAAATCATCGCCCTCGGGGAACCCGAAGTCGATATAAAACTTGCCGTCGGTGTATATCTCAGCGTACATCTTGCCAAGGATTATGACAAAGGTGCCGAAATCCAGCCTTTTGATCACGTCGGGGACAACGAATTCGGCACGGAACTTGCCGACCGACTCCGAGATCTTTTGATACTGCAGGTCCACCAAAAGCCCCTTGAGCATGGCGATTGCGCCGCTTGCGTCCCTGTCAACCACTACCCTCAAGCCATACAGCTCGGGATGCGCGATGAGGATATACGAGCGCAGCCCGCCCAGCAATTCAAATTCGGTGCCCGCGAAAAAGCCCGTGGAATCGCTGAACGCTATATTGGGTTTCTGGTCCGTTCCGCTGCTCTCCAACAGCTCCTTTAGTTTATTGGTCTTATCTTCGGTGGACGCTCCCGCCATAACCTGGCTTAGATCCAGCTTGTAGCCCATGCCAAGGAAGCTGAGGTCAAAAAACGGTCCGCTGCCCGTGGCGGCGGGCGGCTGCCCGTCTACGGCGTCCCATGTAATGGGGTTGCCTTCCGTGTAGCTCTCACCCAGGAATTTTCCGGTCAGGACCATAAACACCTTTTTGTCTGACGACGAGGCCGAAGCCCTCTTATAAGTAACGCCTACCTTCTCAATATCCATTATGCCTGGTATGGATTTATTGACCTGGTACAGCAGGGAAACGCTTTCGTCGGTCATATCGTACTGCAGGGAGATGTCGGAGAGGCTTATGTCGTTCAGTGCCGCCCAAGGGCCGGTAAGCTTGAAGCCCTGGTTTGGATTGACCTGCCTTACCAGGCTTTCGACAACCTCTCCAAAGCTCATGCCGCCCAGGGACAGGGTGAGTATATGGTGGTCTGCGCCGTCAACTTTTCTTTTACCATAGGTCGCCTGCGCGTACAGGTCTTTAAACTGTACCTGAAACTGGAACTCCCTGTTGTTTTTATCAAAGAAATCGTCAACCTGGGCCGCTACCTTAAACGCTCCCAGCTGGAACATTAGCATGGCGGCTGCAAACAGGCTGGACTGGTTATCCTCCGTTTTTTCCCTTTCAAGATGGATATAGCCCTTTGCTCCTCCGGCAAGGTTCTTGCCCAGCACCTCTATGTTCCAGCCTCCCTCAATTCCGGTTTCAATCTTAAACCTGTCGCCCTTGCCGCTTATCCCCATGTAAAGGTCCGTCAGCTTAAGCTCATTAAGGCCCGTGTCCTTGTCGTTGTCAGGGATATCCCTTCTCATAACCTGTTCGACAAGCTGCAACAGGTTTACCTCGCCGCTGCCAAGGCCGCCTTCAAACCACCAGTCCCCGTTATCATAGTCCGCCTCAAGGTCAAAGGAAAACGGCTTGGGCTGCTCCGCGCCCTCAGGCGGCGGGCTGCCTGGCGAAGGCTCGTTGAACGACAGGGATCCGCCCAGGGAAAAGGCTTTGCTTCCCTGCCTTATGTCGGCGCTTGCGAATATCTTTTTTAGGTTGACGGGAAGATCGCCTATGCTGAACTGGATCAGGTCGTCAAGCTCAGCGTATATGCTGAAGGAACGGCTGTCTGGCGAGGCATATACGTCCAGCCGGCCAAGCTGGTTCTGGGCGGCCGGATGGGCGTCTGCATTTCCCGAACCCCAATCCTGCGGAATGCCAGCACCCATCTCGCCGGCCAGCTGTGAAAGCGTGATCTGTTCTTCGGGGCTTTCCCATGGATCGTCCGACCAGACGAGATGCGCCTCCATATCCATGTCGGGCAGGTCGGCCGACGCGTTGAGCTTAAGCGTCGTGCCGCCTATGCCAAAGCTCAGCTGGCCAGCAACGTGAGCGGTCATAAGGTATTCGTCCAGGCCCGAGCCCCAGGTCACCTGCCACAATACGTTGAGGGAGTCCAGGCTAGCCTTTGGTATCGGAAGGTTCCATGGTTTAGATATGCTGAACAGCGCCTGGATGTCGGACAGGGACATGCTGAAGCCGTCGCCCACGTTGGCGCCTACCCTCAATCTGTAAAGCTCAAAAAAGTCAAGGATATCGGCGGGCATTGAATCCGTGGGCAGAAGCTCGCTGCCGCCCTCGTCCAGTCCCGCCAGGCTTCCGAAGAAGTTGATTATATCCGAAATCCCAAGGCCGGTTTCAAATTCGGCCGTAAGCGGCCAGTAGTTGTTGCTGCCAAACAGCGGTACGGTGAATTTAACCGGTGTTGTAAACCCGCCCGGCTGCATCTGTATAGTTATATAGGCGAGGCTTATGCGTTCGAAGGATTCGCCGTCAGGATCCTCCTCGCCGCTTACCAGGCACAAATCCACGTCGCACGGGAGGGAGGCCGCGCTTCCCGAAATAGCCTGGAACATGTCGTTAATTACCTCGCCCAGGTTAACCTTAAGCTCGAACGGCATGGAATCCTCAAATGAGAAGCCGTCGGGCAGGCCGACCCTGCCGGATATCCCGATTGAAGTATAGTAATCGCCCCAAATGGATTTTATAAACTTTTCATAGATCTTCCATTCGCTTCCCTCGCCGCCTGTGAAGAATATCCGCGCGTTCTCAATCGCAAAGGGCATATCCGTGTAGGCCGTATCGGAATTGGCCGTAAGCCTGATTCTATTGTTTGGGGCGGATATAAGCTGGAAATCCTTTAGTATGCTGTCCTGGTATACATAGAAACCCTCTTCAACCACACGGCTTTGCGGCAGTCCGCCGAAAAACGTTTCGAGCGGCACTCCCGCTGAGTCAAGCTCCAGCCAAAGCTCAAAGTACACGCGGCCGTCCCTTTCGCTGAAACGCATATTAACCTCTATGGTGTCGCTCGCGTCTTGGGCGTTTGTAAGCGGAGGCAGGCTCAGGTTGGCCTTTGCGTCAAATGGCTCCCGCTCGCTGCCCAGCCGCCCTGTTATAAACGTTATGGAGTCGCAGCGCGTCATGTCGAACAGCGGGTCTATATCAGTCAGGTCATAGCCTGGGTATTCGGCAAACCGGTCCAGCGTCGATTGTCCATTCGCCCAATTTGCCATTAATAATCTTCTAAATTCAAATATGTTCATGTGTTAGCTCCTTTCTTAGCCTGCTCTGCCGCGCTTAACGGCGCGCGGGAGATCTGCGGCGGCGGCAGGGGATTTGCCGCTGTTTTTGTTGCTTTTCCTATAATCGAACGGGGACTGCTTTGTTTTGATATTTTTGCAGTCTGTTGTGGATGAGTCGTATACCGCGCTGGGGGCTTGTGTGCATTGATTACTCCAGTTTCCATCAACAGGTGTATATGAAGAGTCACTATATTGGAGTGCCCTAAAGCACAAATTACCGGCGTCATTCTTCTGTAATATGCTATAAATGGGCGCTTTTGTTTTATACAGGCCATAACGCCTATTACTATTCTTAACGGTATCATCTAAATTGGCATAGATGGAGTGCTCGGTTTCATTAACCTTATTATTGTTGTTAAAATAACAATATGTAACGTCGAGGAAGTTGCGTCCAGGATGGCCATGTTTGTTATCGTATCCCGCGCTTATGGCAATCCCCTGCGGTTTGTATTTGTTTATGAGATCGCTGTAAATTTTCCACATATTTTTGGGCTTTGCTTCTCCACTCTTCTTTATGAAGCCCCTTGACGTTAGATCGGCTCCGTGGTGAGGAGCCGTCATTACGTTTGCGTTCTCATAATCGTTTTTATATATATTATTAAGGTTTTCCATGGTGTGTACAGTGGCGTCGCCCGCTAAGATATACTTGCCTTTTCCCGTATTCCACAGGGATACTGCGGAAGCTAGATTTTCTTCGCTTTTTTTTACATTTGAAATTTTTTTATCATATTTACTTAGACTACATAAGATTTCGATTTTAGCATTAGTATCCGGTACATTTATAGTGGACATACTGTGATTAGGTAGGTATTTAGGATCTTTTGCAGCTTGCGTAAACAGCTCCACTCCATCAAGGCTAACATCCTTACCGCTGTAATAACATAAATCCACAATAGGAGGCGCTAACGGATGCTTGCCTATTTCATCATCTATGCTATTATAGTTAATGTCAGATTTCATTGTTTCTCTGAATTCAGTTATTATATCGTCCTTCTGTGCTTGATTAAACGTTGTGTTATTATTCAATTTGTCTTTCAAACCTTCCAATACCGAATCTGTATCCACTGATTCAATTGTCTTTTCAGAATCATCGTTAATTTGAACTTTATAGTAATTTTTATACTTACTTAGCTTAATTTTATTATTGTTTCTATTCAGAGTATATCTTCGTTTAATAATTTTTGGCGAATTTTCTTTATAAAACTCCGCTAACATTTGCATACCTATTTTATGCAATGAGTATATTCTAGCTTCTTCGTCGCCCTTGCTATATGCTTTATATGATTGAAAGCCCTTCTTTACGCTCCTTGTATAAGTCTTTTTTTTAGCCGTTTTTCCCCTGCCCTTTGTACTATCGTATGATATTACATTGTTTTGCAGGTACGTCTCCAGCGGCATAAACTTATCATGATGGTCGCTGTCACGGTGTGTAAGCAATACAATATCAATTAGTGGCTTGTCTGTGTTGCGTACTTTACCTCGTTCATACATTTTGTTCCACAAATATGCAAACGATTCGTTTATATTGATATTTTCCTTTGAATCGTCGCTGCCGCAATCCACCATGCCCAAGTAGATCAATTTTTCGGGATCGTTTGCCTTATCCCTTCCATATATCTCTATCAGGTTGCACGCGCCCTGCCCCATTGGGAGCACGGTCAATACTGAATTTGTAACAGTATACATATATTTTCTCCTTTTCTAGTTATTTTAGATAGCCGGCGTACCAGCCAAGGCTCTCGCCGTCGCTGAAAATGAATATGTCGTTTGAGCCAGGCGGGAGCGAAATGCCCAAAAGCTTAAGCGCGAAGTGGTGAAGCTGCAAAATGTAGTCGCGCTTGCCGTTATCATTATCCCGCGCTATAAGCTCGATTGAATTGAACCCGAGGTTCAATATGCCCATGATGTCCAGGCCCTCGGTGTTAAGCCCCATGGGAAGCTGCATTCCTATGAACAGCCTGGGGCCGCCGGATTCGCCTCCCGGGCTCCAGGCCGTAAGCAGGCGTATATCCAGGGGAACCCCCTTGTGCCCGCTTCCAAAGTCGCCCAGATGAACCTTCCATACAAGGCCGTACCAGTTTCCGCCGAGCTTTCCCTGCTTTACCGGACACGTTATGGAGCCGTAGCCCATGCTCTCTGGGGTCGTGTCGTCGTTCCCCGATACCATCTTTTCAAACTCGCAGACAAACCTGTCCTTAAAGGAATTGGGACGAGTGTCGCTGTCCTTTATGTCAAATGAGATTGAGTTGTACAGCACGCTTAGCCGCATGTTGTTATCCCTGGCTATTTGAAGGCCATGATAGGCCAGTCCCTCAACGCCGTCCTGGCCGCCGCTTCCGTAGCTGAACAGGTCGCAGCCGTCGGGATTGATAAAGTCGAGCTTGCCGCCCAGTGTGAATGTACCGGTCCTGCCATCCTTGTCAAAGCTGCATTGGACGCTGTCAACGGATAGGCGGGAGATAGCGCTTGAATTAAGTCTGTAGCTGACGGGATTTCTCAGCGTAAACGAATAGCCGCGAAGATTGCCTTTATTCTGATATACGCCGTCGAGCAGCATACAGTTTCCGCTCTTGGCGTCCTCAACGACGCAGCTTGAGCCAAACAGCCTGTTTATCATCAATTCGCAGGCGCAGTAGATGATATCCACTCCCGCGTCCGCGCCGGCGGCCCCGTTTTTCATGCAGATGACGGCGTTATTCGTTACAAAGCCGGCCTCGTCCGTTTCTTCGGCGTCTACAATCATGGAATCCGGTTCGTACAGCGCCACGCTGAATACGGGCGAGCGCGACATCCGGCACGCGCCCTGCTCAGAGCTCAGCTCACCCATGGGAAGTATTAAATGATGAGCGTAAATCTTCTCCGGGTTCATGCTGTCAACGATCAGGCTAAGCTTATCGGGGATAGTTTTCGCCTGTACAGGGCAGTTGAGAATTATAGTCCCTTCAAATCCAGGGTCGCTCACCGTGCTGATGAAGTGTTCAAAGCCCTTCCTTGGGTTTCCGTTTTCGTCCAGGGCCCGTCTATAGGCCGCCTGGAAAACCGCACGGTTTCTGTAGCTTTGCTCATTGCCGTTCATAAGCTCCAGTATGCTGTTGCCGGTATGCTTCCGCTTAAACAAAAACGCGGTTTTCGTCGTGCCCGAGCTTCGCCAGCTGGATTCGGCCTGCGTACCCGACCCATTGACAGGCTCCTTAATAACCAAGTCGAACACGTCCGTTTGAACACGGCACTCATCAACGAACAGGGGTTCGCCCGCCGAGCCAATATCCTCCGGTTGCGTGTAATAGATGAATATATCCTGCTGGCTCAATATGCCGTCAAGGCCTTCGCCGTGCCCTGATATATACACATTAGGGTCCCCGCTCTGAGCCATATCGGTGTTGGCCAGGTATAGGCGGTCCCATGCTCCGTTGGCGCCCATTCTATACATGAGGCCGTTTGAGCACGTTACAGTGCCTTTTTGAACGGCTTTCTCCTCATGGCCGCCATATTTAAGGGTAATCCCGTTATTCCTTAAATTTGAAATGCCCTTATCAATGGTTTGGATGAATTTCTTTTGTAATGCCGCGCCTATCCCGCAGTATGGGACGACCGGCACGGTTAAGCTGTCCTTAAGGATTGTTTCATCAGCGTTTGAGCCCTGCTGTCCCAATCCGTCGGCAAGGGGTCTGTAAATCCTTGTATGTTTCGTGCCGGCCGGAAGCTCTGCCCACGCCGCTGTAAACGCGCCGTTTGGCGCGGCTTTGTCGGACTGCTCCAAAGCCCCGCGGACCGCTATGCTTGACGCGCGATGCGGATGGAATATAATTGAGTCCCCGCCCTTTGCGTATGTGATATACTCGCGTCCGTTAAAATCAAGCATCATCGTGCCATCGCCGCTGGCAATGGAATACCTTCCGCACGGTCCGATGTATAGATTGCCGCCCTTTTGCTCGAACACAAGGCTGCGCTCTTTGGCGGGGGATATGGCTACCTCATGTCCGAATATGGAATTAAAGTTCGTGATCAGGGATTCCGCCTCGAGCGTGAAGAACGTCGCCCTTTCGTTAAGCGGTGAAGACGGGTTTACCGCGGCGCTTACGGACGCGGCCTGGCCTGATTTAAACAGCGGATAATGGATATACCTGCCGCTGTCAACGGCATACTCAAAGCCCGGATTCAATCCGTCGAGCAGTCCGGCGCTCTTTGAAAGTGAAAAAACTATCGAGCCGGCCAGTTCACCGGTTAAATCCAAATGGGCGGAAACCGCGTTGAACCCCATATTTTCCTTTGACAATGATAATACGCTTAGTCCGGCCGGAGCGGCAAAGGTTATCCGCCCCTCCTTGTACATCGCTTTGGCGCTTTGGGAAAACGTCAGTATATATTCCCCAACTCCGATGTCGCAGTCTTCGACTAGCATTTCACCGCTATTATTCTCACTTCCAAATTTAACAAACGAATAGCCCGAATCAACGGGATGTCCTTTTATCCAGATGATCGAACCGCATCCGACCCTGTCCAGGATGTAAACCAGATTATCCAAAAGCGGGTTATCCGCTATACGGTCATCCGGCATAAAGACGTAGCTTTCATTTTTAAAGTGGTCTAAACGGCCATCGTTGATTTTGGCCCCATTCTTAAAGAATAGAATGCATTTGTGCTCTAATTGTACATATTTGTAATTTTTATGTGTTTTATACATTATAACACCTCCTGCTCTAAGATATTGAAGTCAGGGTAAAATTGTGAATGTACATTCTGACAAAAAATAAAACGGCCGCTAAATCAACAGGTACGCGGGTTTCATCCTGATTTTAAGTAGATATTCCATAATAGTATGTTATCCGTTTAATGATACATTGGATATGTAGACATAATTTTGTATTCAGCCGCTGTGCCGCTATGTGACACGTCTATTGAAAAAAATGTAGTTGGATTGCCATTATGAGCAAAAATGTATTGTTCGCTATAACAAAAGGGCTGTTGTAATTTCCCGCCTAAGCCTGGCGCACTTGATGGAAATTCAACAGCCCTTTGTTCGGCCCGCCGTAACCGGCGGGAACCTGGCGGCGCACGTCCTTTGATTGACAAGCTGCCGGGAAAACCCGCGTACAGCTCTCTTAAGCCTGCGCCCCTTTACTCAAGCGTTTTAATCTCAGCTATACACTTTTTGCATATGCTGAATCCACGATAGCTCACAAGGGGTTTGGATTCCCTGTGGCACAGGCTGCAGCCAAAGCCACAGGGAAGCACCAGACACTCGCCCATTATGGACATTTCAACTTTGCTGCCGTTCTCGATTCCGTTGATCCTCCTCCATTCGGCCGGCGGAACCACTCGTCCAAAGTCGTCAATCTCTCTTACAATGCCCGTGGTTTTGATATCAGTCACCTCCATATCTTGCGGAATGTTTGACCGCGCAAATTTGTATCACTTTTACAACCTATTATACCATATTATGGGTATAAAATCAATATTATGGTTCTTATCGCCATTCTTAGGCATTTTAACGGCACGTATCACAAAAAGCATCGCTAGAATTACTAATCCTATAATCAGATAAGGAGCAATCAACACAGAAAGATCCGACTCTTTCAATACTTCAAACTCTGCCGGAGACAATTGGCTGCGTTCTACCGTATCCATAGGATTCAGACGCGCCTGAATGAAATTCATGGCAACATACATGCCGAGCAATGATCCCATCGGATTGAACGACTGCGCCAGATTCAATCGTCGGGTCGCCGTCTCTTCTGTACCCATTGATAATATATAAGGATTAGCACTTGTTTCCAAAAACGAGAGTCCACATGTCAAAATAAAATAAGCGAGCAGAAAAGGGTAATAATCGCCTGTCATCTTTGCTGGGAAAAACAGCAAGGCACCCAAAGCATATAGTCCCAGTCCCAACAGGATACCGGCTTTATAAGAGTATTTGCGAATAAACATTGCAGCAGGAAAGGCCATTGCAAAGTATCCCCCGTAAAAAGCGACTTGTACTAGTGCTCCATCAGTGACGCTCATACGGAATATTTTCGAGAAAGCCTTCACCATTGGATTGGTAATATCGTTAGCAAACCCCCATAGAGCAAAACAAGAGGTCACTAAGATAAATGGTAGGATATAACTTACTCCATCTTTATGGAGAATGGAACGGTTGGTGTTTTTCATGAATTGTCGGGTTATTCAGGATAATATACCTGAGGTTCTACACTGTTTATGATAATTTCTTTTAATTCTTCCCAAGAATCGACTTCGCCTTGGGCTTTTGCCTGCACTAAAATATTGCCGATAGCAGTGGCTTCTACCGGACCGGCATACACAGGAATACCTAAAGCATTGGCAGTAAGCTGATTTAACAGACGGTTCTGGCAGCCTCCTCCAATAATATGAAGCTGTTTGACCGGTGCCGGCAGACATCGATTCATCTGCTCTACTCCCAATTTATAACGATATGCCAATGACTCGATAACGCAACGAACAAATTCTCCTTGAGAGACTGGTGTCCGTAAATGGTGCTTATGACAATACTTAATGATCGACTCTTCCATATGGTCGGGATTGCAAAAAGCAGAATCATCCACATCAATCACCGAACGAATATCCGACGCTGTAGCTTCAGCTATTGCACAATCATAACTGATTTCCTTTCCCTGTTCTTTCCATTCAGCCATCAAACGTTGTAAAATCCAAAGCCCAGTTATGTTTTGTAGAAAACGTATCTTACCTTGTATTCCGCCTTCATTCGTAAATCCGGCCACACGTGCTTCTTCTGTCAGAATCGGTTGATCTACCTCTGCCCCGAGTAAAGACCAGGTTCCCGAACTGAGATAAGCCCGATTGGGTTCATTGGAGGGAACGGCAAATACGGCACTGGCTGTGTCATGCGAACCA
>OGYB01000864.1_pt1 | contig 16244 bp, 9 predicted proteins | sample 1576421 | NCBI WGS metagenome assembly OGYB01 (sample SAMEA3541577, study PRJEB24748) | human gut metagenome | biome: human gut; feature: human-associated habitat; material: faeces | place: China | collected 2012
ATCGTATAATAGTTTTTTCATATGAACACCTCTTTAAGCTGAAGCTGTTTTACCTGTAACGGTCAAAGTTGCATATTCAAACACATTATTACTTTAATATTTTTATATAGTAGATGATGAAAAGCAGCAAGCCTGTCAGCGAGAAAATCGTTGTACCCCACAAAACAGGAGACGGATTTTGATGTAAAACAAAATACTCAAATAAAAGATTCAGCGGCGGTCCGAGACAAACCAATATCATTAAAATCAATGTCGTTATATTATATTTTTTCATAAAGGCACCTCATTTAAATAATTATCGCTCGGTTAATACGCAACAGGGCAAAAGTGAGCTTGTGCTGCAAAAAATATTAAACATTGTACTTTGCTTTTGGTCAAGGAACCCTGTTTGGGTATACAAAAAAGCAAACGTAAATGTCGCGACCGCTTATCGATTTTTACGTCTCGAATTTTAAAATTCGGTGTTTAACAAAAAATCTCGCTCCGTTGGCTGAGTGTTCATAAGGAAGTGTTGGTTTTTTGCATATAAATCCATTGCCGAAAAGCCTTGCTTCCTTTCTCGGCTGACTTCAATATATAAATAATTTTATGAAATCGATATATAAAACGAGATTTACTCGGCTGTTTAATGATAATTCTTTTTATTTCGTTTGCGGATAAAGAAATTTCAAGGGCTATATATCCGCTGTTGTATTCATATTCCGTATTGCTAACGCCTTAAATTTCTTCTTCTTCTTTTTTAAATATATAATCGCAAGCGGGATGTCCGCAAGCAACCATGCGGCAGGGGCTGCGTAGCATACTGCATTGAAGCCGATAAGCGGAGTGAAAATAAGCGCTATTGATATTCTTCCTATCAGCTCGCCGGCACCCGCAACCGCATTTGCATATGTAAAGCCGAGACCCTGCAGAGTGTTCCTTAAAACGAACAGCACCGCGACAAGACTGAAGCACTCCGCCGTGGCGATAAGATATTTATGGGCGGCAAACAAGACGTCTTCATTAGGCTCTGTCATAAACAGCCTGACTATCGGCATACCTGCCGTCAGAAGAGCAACGCTTAAAGCGACGGAAAGAAGTATGTTGAGCGTAAATATTTTTTTAACCGATTTAATTATTCGATCGTACTTTCCGGCCCCGTAGTTTTGCCCGACGAAGGTTTGTGTACCGACGCTGAGTCCGCTCAGCGGTATATTTGCAATATTTTCGACCCTTCCTGCGGCGGTAAAGCCTGCAATAGTCGCCGTGCCGAATGAATTTACCGCGCTTTGAAGACACATCGACCCGATAGAGGTAACGGTAAACTGAAGCGAAACGGGTATTCCCAATTTTAACTGTATGAATGCTGTTTTGAGGTCAAGTTTGAGCTCTTTTCTTGAAATGTGTACGCTTGTATTGCGCCTTAAAATGTAATTTCCCGTAAGGACGGCTGCCGTAATGTGAGAAATAAGCGTAGCAAGCGCAGCTCCCTCAACGCTCCAGCGAAATACCTTTATGAACAGCATGTCAAGCGCGAAATTTACAAAAATACTTGCCGTAAAATATATGAGCGGTTTTCTGCTCTCACCGACGGCTCTTGAAATTGCGGTAAAATTGTTTGAGAGCATTTGAAACGGTATTGCAAAGTAAAGAATGTTTACATACGCCGAGGAAAGACCGAGAATTTCGTCCGGCGTGCCGATAAGCTTCAAAAGAGGAGTGGAAATAATGTGCGCGACAACAACAAGTAATAGGCCGAGCAAGAACGACACCGTAATGCTGCTTCCGGAATATCTGTTGACCCTGTCTTGGTCCTTTGCACCGTAAGCATGCGCCACCGGTATTGTAAATCCGCTTGTAAGGCCGAGTGCCGCACCGACAATAAACGAGTTTATCGAGGCGACTCCGCCGACTGCGGCAAGAGCGTCCGTGCTTACATATCGCCCGACAAGTATATTGTCGACCAATGTATAGTTATACTGTAAAAGCGATGAAGCCATAATCGGCAGCGAGAATTTAATTATACTTTTTATCGGCTTGCCGGTAAGCATAGAATTTTGTTCTGTCATTTGCCAACTCTTCCAAAGTGTTTTTAAAAATTAAATTCAATTAGAATTTGCTTAAATTTTAGCACTTGTGCAGTATTATGTCTATAAAAATATTCTGCCGGGAGAGCTTTAACAACAGCAGGATAAAACCAATGGCGGAGCGGCACAACGGCAGAACTGCTTCGGGCTTATCGAAACCGTAGAAAAAGCGGCGCAGATTTATATGCTCACTTGCAATATGCCGAGAGTCAACACGATAAAGGACAGTGAAATGCAGCAGCTCGCCGAATTCTTCGGAGTTGATTACAGAAAAGATTTTTTGAATTTGTAAAAAACAAGGTGCAATTCATTCGGAATTGCACCTTTCTTTATTTTTTTGCTTTAATGAAGTGCCTTTGTGGGGCAGTTTTTTGTACACTCGTAGCAGAGAATACACTCTGTTCCGTTTTTTCGCTTGCGTGAATCCTTGTTGACTTCAACATTCATTGGGCATACTTTCAGGCACTTGCCGCAATGAACGCATTTACTCTCGTCACAGTGGACGCGCAGAAGCGAAAAATAACTCATAGGCTTCAGAAATACTGTGATAGGGCAGAGATATTTGCAGAATGCGCGGTTATCTTTAAATATAAAGGCAAGCGCAATTCCGGATATATAGTAAAGCGCATTTCCGGCGAGAAACAGCCAAAACATAATTTTCTCAAGATTTGCGACCTTGAACAGAAACAGACCCGACACAAGAGCCAATGATAACGCAAACATCACATAGCGCAGAATTCCGAGCTTTTCTTTTCGCGGCTTCCGTGGCTGCTTATAAGGAAGAAAGTCCAAAACCATAGCCGTCCAACAGGCATAGCCGCACCATCCGCGTCCGAACAGCAGCGGTCCGAAGATTTTGGCCACGGCATAGTGAATGGTTGCTGCTTCAAAAACGCCGAGGAACAGATAGTACCAAAAGCCCTCAATCTGCATATTTTCTCGGGAGATTATGCCGAGGTACAGCAGCATATAGCTTCCGACTGCCAGCTGTACAAAATGACGCGCATAGCGTTTCTCGGCGGTAAAAAGTGCCGTCCCCAATGCGAGACAGGTGCCTATGTAGCTGAAATTCAGCAAATAAAACAGATTATCCTTTATTAGCCATAGTGTGATTGCCACCGCTTCGAACAACAAAAACAGTAATACCGACACAAGGTATCTCGATAAACCCTTGTTATTTCCTTTCTCTTTTTTCTTTTTCATTGTTTTTTCCATCCTTTTTTCGTGAATATGAAACGGCTGATTTTATTCGGATTTATACCGATTCTTGTGCCGCTTTTAATGCCTGCGACAATATAACTATATACTGTAATTTTAAAGCTTATGAGCAAAATGTGCAACTGTAATTCTGTTAAAAAACGGTAAAAGCGCCGCAAATTGTGAAAATCGGCAATCGGTCTGAGGAAGCTCGGCCGTTTGGCATCGCCGAATATGCCGCAAGCAATATAGACGTATTTATTATCGACTTGTTTAATAAAATAAAATAACGGACGATTTGGCAAAATACGGGACTATACGGCAAGGCAATATAATAATCTTACATACGGCTTCACATACAGAATTTACGGATATTTTTTCGCATTTAGTTGCGAAAACGTTTCCGCTGTGATAAAATTCTTTTGTATTTTACGGGCGAGGCGGCTTTGCGCCTTTGCCTGCTTTAACGGAGTTGAGATTGATGAAAACTGCAGTTGTTACGGGCGGTTCGAGCGGAATAGGACTTTCCTGCTGCTGTAAGTTTCTTGAAAACGGATACAGGGTGTATGAAATGAGCCGCCGCGAGCCGAAGATTCAAACGGTAGGCGTTAAGCATATCTCGTGCGATGTCACGGATGAGCGCTCGGTTTCAGAGACATTCAAAAAAATATATAATGACAGCGGAAGCATTGATATACTTGTGAATAATGCAGGCTTCGGCATCTCAGGGGCGGTTGAATTCACAGAGCTTGCAGAAGCTAAAAAACAGTTTGACGTCAATTTCTTCGGCTGCTTTATTTGCTCAAAAAACGTAATTAAATATATGAGACTTCAAGGCGGCGGAAGAATTGTTAATCTCAGCTCTCTCGCAGCTCCGCTTGCCATACCGTTTCAGGCGTTTTATTCGGCGTCAAAGGCGGCTGTAAATTCGCTGACTCTGGCTCTTGCAAACGAGGTGCGACCGTTTAATATAAAGGTCTGCGCCGTAATGCCGGGCGATGTTAAAACGGGTTTTACCGCGGCAAGAGAGAAAAATACCGCCGGTGACGAATTTTACGGCGAGACACTTAAAAGAGCGGTTGCCGGTATGGAGCGCGACGAGCAAAACGGTATGTCGCCGGACGATATAGCCGATGCGGTGTATGCTGCGGCAACCAAGGCTCGTCCGAAGCTTTTGTCTACAAAAGGCACTAAATATCGTCTGTTTTTGGCGCTTTCAAAGGCATTGCCGGTTTCGCTTGTGAACATCATAGTCGGAAAGCTTTATTCTTAATAATTCGGGGCGTAAAGCAATACTGCTAATTAGCTGCTTTTGCCCCGTTTTCTTGTTATTCAATAAAAACACATTCGGAGGTACTATGCAAAATTTTGTAGAGCTTATTCAGAATATCAACAGTAAGGTAAACAGCGTCGTTTGGGGGCCTCCGATGCTCATATTGATGCTGCTTACCGGTCTTTATCTCACGTGCGGTACGCGATTTTTTCAAATACGCCGTTTTTGCTACACAATTAAAAATACGGTTGCCGCAATTTTTAAAGACCGCAAGGTAACAAAAACCAAGGACGAAAAAGCCATATCGCAGTTCCAGGCACTTGCAACGGCTCTTGCCGCAACGGTAGGCACGGGCAACATTGTAGGTGTAGCCACCGCGATTTCCTCCGGCGGAGCGGGTGCGGTATTTTGGATGTGGATTTCTGCTTTGCTCGGTATGATGACGAGCTTTTCCGAAAATGCGCTCGGCATATATTTCCGCAGAAAAAACGAAAAAGGCGAGTGGGTGGGCGGCCCTATGTATTATATCGAAAAAGGACTCGGCCAAAAATGGCTTGCGGTTATATTTTCTGTTTTTTGTCTGTTCGCGTCGTTCGGAATAGGCTCGGTGGCTCAGGTCAACGGAATATCCACGGCACTTAAGGGTTCGTTTAATATACCGGGCATTGTCACGGGGATAGTCGTTTGCGCCCTTATAGCCGTTATAATTTACGGCGGACTGAAAAGAATAGTCACGGTGACGGAAAAATTTGTGCCTTTTATGGCGGCGTTTTACATAATAGGCGCGCTTATAATAATAATCGTAAACTTCCGCCATATAGGCGACGCTTTCGGCGAGATATTTTCGGGGGCGTTCAGTATGCGCTCCGTCGGAGGAGGCGTTATGGGATACGGTATTTCAAGAGCCATGCGTTTCGGTGTGGCGCGCGGAGTATTTTCTAATGAGGCGGGCCTCGGCTCGTCGGTAATGGTCCATTCCTCCTCTGATGCCAAGGAACCCGTAACACAGGGCATGTGGGGCATATTTCAGGTGTTTTTTGACACCATTGTTATATGCACACTTACGGCACTCGTAATACTGACTACCGGGGCAAATCTGCAAAGCGGACTTGAGGGAGTCAATATAACAATATATGCCTTCGAGAGCGTGCTCGGCAAATGGGGCTCTTATATAGTATCCATAGGTATAGTTATGTTCGCTTTTTCAACCATACTCGGCTGGTCGGTGTACGGCTCGCGCGCCGCAGAATATATAGGCGGAAAAAAGCTGACTGCGGTGTATAAAATAATATTTCTCGCAATGACATTTATAGGTGCCGTGTCGAGCATTCAGCTTGTTTGGGATCTTTCCGATACGTTTAACGGTCTTATGGCTTTGCCGAACCTTATAGGTCTGTTGCTTTTGTCGGGGACGGTGTTTAAAATAACCAAAAACTACGAGCAGAGAGTGATAGGCGGCAAAAAGATAAAGCCGATGCTGTCTTTTTATGACCGTGAGAAATAATTTTCGGTATTCACATTTAACTCCGAATTTGATATAATATACGGGATTTAAAAAGATAAAAGAGGAAATTTATGTCAGGTAAAAAGGACTACATCAGAAATTTTTGCATAATTGCCCATATCGACCACGGCAAGAGTACGCTTGCCGACCGTTTGTTGGAGCTTACGGACTCCGTAGCGAAACGCGATATGGAGGCGCAGCTTCTTGACAATATGGATATTGAGCGTGAACGCGGTATAACCATTAAGGCACGTGCCGTAAAGCTTGATTACAAGGCTGCCGACGGCAAAAAATATGAACTGAACTTAATAGACACTCCCGGTCATGTTGACTTCAACTATGAGGTGTCGCGTTCCCTTGCGGCATGCGAGGGAGCTGTGCTGATAGTTGACGCGTCACAGGGGATAGAGGCTCAAACTCTTGCAAATACCTACCTTGCGCTTGACCACGACCTTGAAATTGTGCCGGTAATAAATAAAATCGACCTTCCCGCCGCAGAGCCGGAGCGCGTTGCTAAAGAAGTGGAGGACGTTATAGGCATACCGTGTATGGATTCGCCGCGAATTTCGGCAAAAACGGGCGAGAATGTCCCCGCTGTGCTCGAGGAAATCGTAAACCTTGTGCCGCCTCCGGATGATAACGATTCAAAGCCGCTCAGAGCGCTTGTATTTGACTCCGTATATGACAGCTATCGCGGTGTAATTGTCTATGTCAGAATAGTTGACGGTGTGGTAAGGCCGGGGCAGACCATGCGTCTTATGGCTACGGGTGCCGAATTTACAATTGTGGAAACGGGATATATGCGCGCCAAGAGCTTGGAGCCGACAAAGCAGCTGTCCTCGGGTGAGGTCGGTTATATCACCGCTTCGATTAAAACCGTAGGCGATGCGCGCGTAGGCGATACCGTGACTCTTGCCGAAAATCCGGCTTCGGAGCCGCTTGCAGGATATCGTAAGGTAAATCCGATGGTTTTCTGCGGAATTTATCCGGCGGACGGAGCGGATTATGAGGCTCTTAGGGATGCTCTTGCCAAATTACAGCTGAATGACGCCTCGCTCTCGTTTGAACCCGAGACGTCAAGTGCCCTCGGCTTCGGCTTCAGGTGCGGTTTCTTGGGGCTTTTGCACCTTGAAATCATACAGGAACGCCTTGAGAGAGAGTATGACCTTGACCTTGTAACAACAATACCTTCGGTTGTTTACAAAATACATCTTACCGACGGAAACGTAGTCGAAATAGACAATCCGTGCAACTACCCCGACCCCGCAACAATCGATTTTGCGGAGGAACCCATGGTGGAGGCGCACATCTTTTCTCCTAAGGATTATGTGGGAGCCATAATGGATCTTTGCCAGGACAGACGCGGCGAATATAAAGAAATGACGTATCTTGACGCCGACAGGGTGGACTTAAAATATATACTCCCGCTTAACGAAATAATCTATGACTTCTTTGACGTCTTAAAATCGCGTACGCGCGGCTATGCTTCGTTTGACTATGAGCTTTGCGGCTACCAAAGGTCAAGCCTTGTAAAGCTCGACGTTCTTTTGAACGGCGATATGATAGACGCCCTCTCGTTTATTATTCACTCCGAAAAGGCATATCCGAGAGCGCGCAGAATAGCCGAGAAGCTTAAGGACAATATTCCGCGCCAGATGTTTGAAATCCCCATTCAGATAGCCGTGGGCGGCAAGGTAATAGCGCGCGAAACCGTAAAGGCAATGCGTAAGGACGTGCTTGCCAAATGCTACGGCGGCGATATAACGCGTAAAAAGAAGCTGCTTGAAAAGCAAAAAGAGGGCAAAAAGCGTATGCGCAAGTTCGGTACGGTAGAAGTTCCGCAAGAGGCGTTTATGGCTGTGCTTAAATTAGACGATGAATAATATAGGACTGTATATTCACATTCCGTTTTGCAATTCAAAGTGCCCGTATTGCGATTTTTACTCGTTTCGCGCCGATGACGATACAAAAAACAGATATGTTTCGGCTGTTTTGCGAGAGCTTCGGAACAATTCAAAACAGTTTAATTGTAAAGCTGATACGCTTTACATTGGCGGCGGAACTCCGTCGGTTTTGGCTCCGGATTATCTTTGTCAAATCATAAACGGCGCAAAATCAACGTTTTTGACCGATGATGCGGAAATAACGGTAGAGTGCAACCCGTTTTCGCTCGGCGACGAATTCTTTGAAAAAGTAAGCGAGTGTAAAGTGAATAGGCTTTCCATAGGCTTGCAGTCGGCAAATGACGGCGAACGCAGGATTTTAGGCAGACGAGCCGGCAAAAGCGAGGTTCAAAGTGTCGTTTCACGGGCAAAAAAAGCGGGAATAAATAATATTTCGCTTGATGTAATGCTCGGCGTGCCGGGTCAAACTAAAGAGAGCCTTAAAAGCACACTCGATTTCTGCATTTCTTCGGGTGTGCCGCATCTCAGCTGCTACATTCTCAAAATAGAGGAGAATACGCCGTTTTTTCGTATGAGAGACAAATTGCCGTTTCCCTCTGACGACGATACGGCCGATATATACCTTTTTATGTGCGAATACCTCGAAGAACACGGTATTATGCAGTATGAAATATCAAATTTTGCTGTTCCCGGCTTTGAGAGCCGCCACAATCTGAAATATTGGCACGATGAGGAGTACCTCGGCATAGGTGCTTCGGCACATTCGTTTTTAGGCGGAAAACGCACATATTATCCGCGTGATATTGAGTATTTCATAAGCGGCAACGAGCGTTTAACTGAGGGTGACGGCGGCGACGAAGAGGAATTTTGTATGCTCGCTTTAAGGCTTCGCGAGGGGCTTACTCAAGAGCGTTTTTACGCCCGTTTTCATCACGGCATACCGCAAAAAATGCTTGAAAGCGCAAAGCAATACGAAAAATACGGGCTTTGCAGATGTGAGAGCGGCGGAATTTCTCTGACGCGGCGCGGATTTTTACTCTCCAACTCCGTAATATCCGAAATTATCTTATAGATATAAATATTTCAGGGCTTGTAATTTGCTTTACAAGCCCGTTTTTTTGTGCTTTTCGGGCGTTTGTGAAATTAAAAACGGCTTTTTGTTACAATGGTGTTTTTTTGTCACACACGGCACGAGATAAAATCAAGAGGAAAACGGAAGAGTTCTCTGAAAGTGAATTGATTACAGAGAATTTCAGGTGTATAATTTGTACAAAATTACCTAAATCGGCTGCAACTATTGTCGAAATGTGTTTGTAATCTAAAATTTTACATAATTTCATTTCAAAATGACAAAAGAATGTCAAACTGCGTTCACAATTTGTTAACATTTGGTTTAAAGACTGTTTAAAATGAGTTTTTAAATTAGCTAAAAACTCTTTACACCAAGTCATTTTTGGTGTAAACTTAAGTATAAATATACGGTGTAATAGTGTACCCGTTTGCGCCTTAAAATCGGTAAATAGACGCTTGCTCCGCAAAATGATGAGAAACAAGCGTTAAAGTAAACCCGAAGCGGTGCGGATTTATCGTATACTATTATATATAGCGTTTTTAATCAATTTATCGGAGGTTTTTCATTTGGCAGATCTTATATTTCGGCATCTTACCGGAGCCGATGGCGAGGGCGTTTACAAAACCGGCAAAACCGGCTTCTCGGTTTCTTATTTCAAAAAGAAAGAAATAGACTCGCGCTATCCCTCGGGCGGCTATACGGTTGTCGGTCAAATAGGGAAGGGCAAACGCGAAATCGGTGATTTGCAGTCTGACGACGGGCAAACCGAAAAGGTGTATGCCGCAACGAAAATGCCTCATACCGCGGTAGTCGGCTACATAGAGACAGAGGCTGACAAATTCATTGCGATAGTTAAAGACAGGCTCTTACTTTGGCTTTTGTTTGCGCTTTTGATAGCGGCACTTATAATAGGTCTTATATTCCTTTTAAAGTCCGTTATACCGACAGGCGGCGATGGCACAACCACAACGACCCCCGCAGGCGTAATCGACCAAAATGCCATATTGGGCGAGGGCGAGATTTCCGTACCCGATAAAACAAAAACAAGGGGCAGGCAGATAAAGGTCTACGGTATTCCCGAGCTTCCCTTGGCGGCAAATACCAAGGAGCAAAGCTTTGTATTCTCAAATCCTGAGGAAAACCCGTGCTTCTTTGTTATAGAAATAGAGCTTTCAGATACAGGCGAGGTTATATATACCTCAAATCTCTTGCCGCCTGGCTATTCAATATCAAAGTTCACGCTGAACCGTGAGCTTGCGGCAGGAACCTATCCGGCAACAATCCATGTTAAGACATACAGCTTTGATAAAGAGCAGCGTAAACTTAACAATATGGATTTAAAAACGACCATCGTGGTTTCATAAGAAACTATATTCAAAATACAGATTTTGAGGAAAGGAGTTGCAGTTTATGCAAAAAAATTCAAAGATTAAAATCGGAAAAAGCATAACTGCTGTGCTGCTTTGCGTAGTGCTTTTGGTAACGTCGATTCCCATGGTTCTCGCGGCCGGCGAGGGCGAATATGACCCGATACCGACCTTTACCGAATCGGATAAAAGGGAAGCGGCTGCAACACTTAATGACGACGGCGGAATTACGGTCAGCTTCCCCGCGGCTAAGGTTAGCGAGCGCAAAACCGGCACAAAAACAATTGACGGGTATATGTTAGAGCTTGTTGATCTCGGAACATATACCGAGGTTCACACAAGCACGGTTTTGCTGCGCAAGATGGTTAGTCCCACCGGTACCGCACCGTACACGGCTGAGATTACGGCAGACGAAATCAAAACAAAGGTGCCTGCGGGTCTGTCTGACGATCACCGTTACAATATTACGATAACGGCGTACGACAGCGACGGCTGGTTCTCGGAGGCTGTTAACGCATACGTTTCGGATGTTCCGACTTATGTATACGATGCGGATGCTTATGCCCCCGTTACAAACAACGTTCTTGCCATGCGTGAAGTCCTTACCTTTGATAAAAAAGGTCAAGCAGATAGCCACGGTTCGTTTTCGGATGACGGAACCGACGAGAGAACCGCCGAAATCAACAATGTACGCAGTACGTCAGGCTCACTTGACTATATGCAGGAGGGTAATCACCTTACAGTCGGAGGCAGAACCGATGGTGTAGGCGTTAAAGACACGGGCAACAGCTACGGCTACGCAATGCGTATCGAGTCCGCCGCAACCACCGACAGCCCTCAGTCCTTTGATACAACATGGAGCCGCCAGACTTGGGACCCGACGGGTGCTTCCGAGATTTGGTACTATCTTGACTTCTCACAGGTCAGCGTAACGGGGCTTTCATTCCGCCTTCGTTCAAACGAAAAGTGGTTTGCTCAGGACTTTGATAATAGCTATAACGACAAGGATAACGCTTTCAACAGATACGGCGATATGATTTATTCTACTGTCGGTACCACAAAAGCAGGCTATATGGGTGAGGACCCATATTTATACCTGCAGCAAACGGACGGTAGCTGGAAAAAGGTTATGTTAAAAGACGGTACTGTTGACCTTGATCACTTCAAGGGTTATGTCCGCATACCGCTTCAGTTTATGTGCTCCGAAACCGACTCCGTTGTCACGGAATCCAACGAGGATTTCGGTGTAAAAAATCCTGTGTCCGATATGTATGTGTGGAACAACTCGGATAAAACTAAAGCAAATGCCAACAAGTATTATAACGAGAAAATTAAGCTTTCGCAGTCGGTAGTTGTTGACCCTGCCGGTACTTCGATATCCGATGCTCTGCTTATTAGACGCTATTCCTTCAGAATTAACAAGACATCATGGACTAGCGGTGAATACTATATCGACGGCGGCACGATGCTCGCTCCGTGCATGACTACGGAGGACGGTGGCAAGACAACAGCCGATTCGCCCAAAAGAGCTTATATCGATAAGACCAAAATCGGTACGGGTGAAGATCCGGTAGTTAATCGTACAAATGCTTTTAAAGCTATCGAGGATATTATGTCCGCCGGCTTTAAGTTTACGGGTTGCTCGTATGACCCGGCTTCTACGAGCCTTGAAACCAACAACGGCAGCGTAGGTAAAAAGATTTTCCTTGATAATGTATTGTTCTACCGTACAGACGGTCAGAAATACAGCGAAAATACCCTTAACGGAGCTGCAAACACAGGCACGCCCGTTAAGACATATTATGACCAGGAAACAGAAATTCCGCGCGCTATTTTCAATGCCTGCCAAAAGTACATTGAAAGTCCGAACTCCTACGATTACCGCGCCGTTAAGTATATCGAGGACTTGATAGCCGGTTATAAAAAATCAATTGAGGAATATAACAAATCCGAAGAAGCCGGAAAATCCGGTATAATCGATGCATCTTTCCTTGAGGATTCTGCGCTCGATACCAAGGCGGCAGCACTCGGTATGACCGAGGCTTGGGAAAAGTACAAGACCGCCAAGCAGGCTTGTATAGACGGTAAAACCTACGGCTCTGCTAACTCGGGGGCAGAGGATTTCATTCCGATGATTTCAACGAAGCTTGAGCAGCTTCCCGATTTCGACGAAAATACTCTCGCGGTAAGCGATGAGGATAAAGCCGTTGTTAAGAGCCTTTATGAGGTTTATATCCGCCTTAACTTAAGCCAGCTCACTATGCTCGGCAGAGCGGAAGAGGAGAAGCTCTTAAAGTACTTCAGCTTCATAGAAGAAGAGCTTGCCGACAACTCTGTTGTAATAGGCCAGGCGCTTACAAACAATAAGGTTATACCGTTCGGCGACTTCAGCTCCTTGGAAAAAGGCACCAGAAGCTGGCAATTTGAAAACTCAAAATATGCCGGCAAGGTAGGGCAGGATTACTACTATTCTAAGGGATATTTGACATATCAGGTTCCCTTTGCCTCACTTTCGGCGCATCGTGAAGATACTGCAACGCCTACACTTATACCGACCGGCGCTCTCGGTAATGACCCGCAGAGAAACGGTATTACAAGCTATCGTCAAAACGGTACTTCGGCAATCATTACATCAAACGGCCTTGAGGGCAAAAACGCCGCAACGGTTACCATAAATAACCAGTATGCCGAAGACAGAAAAGGCTGGTATAACTGCATAAGCATTACAAAGGGACTTGTTGACGAAGAACCGAGCAGCAGCGGCGATTACTCCGCGCTGAGAGCCAACAATATGTCGTCTGAGAGTCTCGGCGATTTTGCTAAGTCATATACCAAAAACGACATAGGCGAAACCGACCGTCTGGCACTTGTATTCTACGCAGACTTCTCTCAGCTTGACACATTCTCAATGGCGTTTAATATCAGCTCATACTATGACGGTGCCGCTGAGGACTACACCCTCGACTTCGGCAGCAACAACGCGGCTTCTTACTTCTATCTCATTAACCCCAAGACGGGTGAATGGGCTAAATGTACTCCCAAGGATGAAAGCAAGAGAAGAATTTACGCTTACACCTCGGAGTACGGCATAGATACGGGAGACGGCGATTACCTGACCCTTTCTCACTACAAGGGTTATGTTATGGTTCCGCTCTTCCAGTTCTCGAGAGGCGTTCAGGGTATTTCGGCAACCTCTAACTATCGTATAGATGAAAAAGCCGAGTCCCTTAACAACATTTTCCGTGTTACCATAGGTATAGCGCCCTTGTCAAATTACAACGATTCGTCCGTAAACGGAAAGAGCGCAACTGCAATGAACGGCAAGAGCTTTACAATAGGCTCTGTCGGCTTTACATACAGACAAGGTACCTCGGCATACGGCGCAGGCGTACAAAACAGAACCGGCGACGTCTCGTTCGACGATTATGCACAGGTTAAGTCTCTTACTTCAATGCAGTTTGAAAACGCGGTAGCGGATGTTGATATTTATAAAGCGAACACTCGTACCGAAAAGATAAACACGGCACTTGCTCTTTATGCGCAGCTTTCGGATTATCAAAAGTCAATACCTTCCGTTGCAAGAGCATACAGCGTGCTTCAAAAGTACAAGAGCATCGACGACGGCATCACTTTGCTCGATCAGCCGCAAATTGCGGTTACCGATTTGAAACCTTTGATTGAGGCTATGCCGGCTGCAGCAACCGGCGGTTCCGTAACAGACAGCAACGCCTTACCTTATCCCGGTTTTGTTATCGGCACCGATGAGAGCGGAACAGAGAAGCCGCTTATAGATTACGGCGCATATTCTCTCACCGCGGCTGACGTACAGAACATAATCAATTGGTATGAGCAGTCTTATGAGCGCTATACCGACGAGGCGATTGCGGCGCTCGGTACGGAGAACGTCACAAAAATGGAAAACCTTTATAAGGTTGCAAAACGCTTGAGACTTCTCGAAAATTACCGTGACGGCTACACGAGTGACTCCGGTACCGCTATAACCGGTATTAAAGACCTTAACGCTCTTGTTGCTTCAATGTACGGCGAGACCGGTAAAGCGACCGACCTTACGACCGACTGCAGGCTTATGCCTACCGGCCAGACCGCGGCGCTTGAAAACTACCTCGAAAAGTATAACGACCTTGATTATTACGCTAAGTATATCTTAACTGATAAGGCCGACAAATTTGCAAGTGCTCCTCAGTATAAGAATTATGCTAAGGCGGCCGAGGCTGTTAACAAGGTGCTTGCCAACATCAAAACTTACACCGACGACATCACCGGCAAGACGGTTAAGGGCGGCGTTGTTCGACTTGAAGAAAAGTACACGGCTCTTTACAATACCGTTAAGGGTCAAATGGACAATAGCGGTATTCAGGACCTTACCGCAATAACGGAAGCGGTTGAAGAGTACAATTCGTTTAAGGGCTATATAAGGCAGGTTCAAGAGGTTAACGACGGTAACACCGTTAATTCCTCGGACGGCGAAGCTCTCCACGGTATTATAGATACCCTCCGTATTTTCCCGAACTTTGCTTCGGAGGTAGACAAAGACAGCGTCGCTCTCAATAAGGATGCAACAACGGGAACCGCAGTCTTTACTCTTTCAAATGCCGTTAACTATCCGGACGGAAGCTACACACTTCGTGTAACCTCTAAAAACGGAGGTCTTAAGGACACTACGGGCATCACCCACGATTACAACGTTGCAATGACGGGTGCGATTGAAAAGACCGTAACGGCAAAAGCTCTTAACACTTCTCCCGAAACCGCGGATGTCGCAAATAACACCGCTTCGGCGGCAGCTCCCAAGGCAATAAACTTTACGTTTACCGTCACGGGCGTTACCGTAACGAGTGAAGATGTTATTACAATAGAGCTTATCGATAATGCTACCGGTGAGGTTGCTGTTGACAAGACAACAAACGAGCCTGTCAGAAAAACTATCAATATTCATTTTGCCGCAGACGACTTCTTTGAGGTTACAATTCCTGCGGAAATAGATGTTCCTTGGGGCGAGACGGAAGCCGTTGATGTTTCCTATAAGGTTACGTCTTCGCTTGATACGGGCAGCAAGATTGGTGTTTCCGTAGCACGCAGCGCTTCTGTCGCAAATGACACTCTTACCAATGCAGCAACATCGACATACGCTCTTCCGTATACTTCACAGAACTTTACTTCCACAGAATTTACAGGTACAAATGAGGGAGCGCTTCCCGCTCAAAAACCGTCATTGACGATTTCCGGTTGGACGGACGCTCCGATAGCCGAGTATTCGACTACTCTTACTTATACCGTAGATTACACTAAAGGTTAATTAAAAAATTAAATGCTTTATCAAGACCATAAGGAGGTGGTTCTATGAAGAAAACATTATCAGTTTTGCTCTCAGTGCTTTTATTGTCGCTCGTGACTGTTCCGTCTTTCGCGGCTCCGGCTACGCTGAACAAAGAGAACCCCGTAGGCTCCGTAAAGATTTTTACCGGCGAGGGCAAACAGGATGAGTATGAGCTTACAATTCCTGCCGATACCGAAATACCGTGGGAAGCTACTTCTTACGCAATAGGTAAGGTTACGGCAACTAAAATGTGGCTGTCTCCCGGCAAGACCGTTAAGGTGGCTGTTACGTCGCTCAACGGCTCAAAGCTTGTCAACACTTTGGACAGCTCAAAGACTATTGCCTACACGCTTACAGGCGCAGAGCAAATGGCGTTTTTACCGGGCGATTATATGAAGTCTTATGACCTCTCCGTGAACATCGCAGAGGCGGAATGGCAAAAAGCCGCTTCGGGTGAGCATACAGATGTTCTTACCTTTACGGCAGAATATACTAACGCGTAATAAATATAAGGAGATAAATT
>OGYB01000872.1_pt1 | contig 16163 bp, 9 predicted proteins | sample 1576421 | NCBI WGS metagenome assembly OGYB01 (sample SAMEA3541577, study PRJEB24748) | human gut metagenome | biome: human gut; feature: human-associated habitat; material: faeces | place: China | collected 2012
GCTTTGAGAATAAGGAGGAACCGGGAAATGACAAAGGATGAGCTGCTTGCCCTGTGCGCCGCATATCCCGGCGCTGCTGTGGACTGCCCGTTTGAGGACGGCGGCAATGTCGTGGTACGTCACGCCGCCGGGCGCAAATGGTTTGCTCTTGTTTTTGAACGCGACGGAAAATTATGCGTAAATTTGAAATGTGAACCAATGAAAGCCGATTTCTGGCGGGCGGCCTACCCCGCCGTTACGCCGGGCTGGCATATGAACCATACCCACTGGAACACCGTGGAGGTGAACGCCGGTGTCCCGCCGGAGGACCTTTGCGAAATGATCTCCGACAGCTATCGCCTGACAACCTCTCCCGCTCGCGCGGAACGGAGTACGCGCCGCGCAAAGCAGCGGCCGCAGCCGTGAGACCTCGCTTCCGGCAAAAAACGTCCGCAGAGCCTCATGAGACTCTGCGGACACTTCTTTTCTCTTTACGCCCCAAAGGATACGCTCATGCGCGCCAGGCGTCGTACAAGGCCTGTACCTGCGCAGCCATGCGCTTGAGTTCCTTGTTGGGTCTTCCTCCCGCCCCCTGGGCCAATGCGGAAAGCTGCTTGACGGCCCGCTGCAGCTCACTGAAGGCCGCCATTGCGCGCGGGTCGCGCGCGGCCTCCTCCGGCTTTTTGCGCAGCACTCCGGCGGGCTGGGCCAGAAACGCCCCGGCGGCCAGATCATAACACGTTCCGCTGTACGGGGCCATCGCATTGTAACCGTATTCTTCTCTCAGGCACTGGGTAAAATCCGTACATGCTTCATCGTCGCCATGATTGACGAATATCTGCGCCGGCTTCGGTGAAACACCCTGGAGCCAGCGGATGAGCCCGTTTTTATCCGCGTGCCCGCTCACGCCCGCCAGCACGCGGATTTCTGCGTTGACTGCGATCGCTTCGTCGAATATTTTTACCGATGGTGCACCGTCCACCAGCGCGCGCCCCAGCGTGCCCTCTGCCTGATAACCAACAAACAGCACCGTATTTTCGCTGTGCCACAGATTATGCTTTAAATGATGCCGGATACGCCCCGCATCGCACATTCCGCTGGCAGAAAGGATGACCTTCGGCACGGCATTCGCATTGATGGCTTGGGAATCCTCCTTCGTCACGCTGGTCCTAAGCCCTTCAAACCAGAGCGGATTTACCCCGCTCCGCACCAGTTCCCGCGCCTCAGGGTCCAGATTTTCCGTGGGGCATTGCAGGAAAATGCTCGTTGCCTCATTGGCCAGCGGACTGTCCACATAAACAGGGAATCCGTCGTGCCCGTGCACCCGGCCCTGCTCCTTGATCTCCCGGATAAAATACAGCATTTCCTGCGTGCGGCCCACAGCAAAGGAGGGAATGACCACCGTGCCGCCCCGGTCAAAAGTCTGCTGCAGGATCTCCGTCAACGCGCCCACATAATCCGGGCGCTCACCGTGAAGCCGGTTGCCGTAGGTGGATTCCAGCACCAGATAATCTGCCTGCTCCACCCGCTGCGGGTCGTTGAGGATGGGCTGATGCGTATTCCCCACGTCACCGCTGAACACCATCTTTTTGGTAACGCCGCCCTCGCTCATCCATATCTCAATGGCGGCGGAGCCAAGCAGATGCCCGATATCCGTAAAGCGCACCGCAACGCCTTCGCCAACGGCCGTCAGCTTGTTGTACGGGCACGGACGGAAGCGGGATAAAACGCCCTCTGCGTCCGCCATCGTGTACAGCGCCTCCGCCTCCGGGCGTCCGGCCCTGCGCGCCTTTCGGTTTTTCCACTCCGCCTCGCTCTCCTGAATATGCGCGCTGTCGCGCAGCATGATCTGGCACAGGCTGGCAGTGGATTCCGTAGCATACACGGTGCCCCGAAAGCCGTTTTTGTACAGCAGGGGCAGATATCCAGAATGGTCGATATGGGCGTGCGTCAGCAGCACGCAGCTCAGTTCTGCCGGGTTCACAGGCAGCGGGATATTCTCGAACCGGTTTTCCCCCTGCTCCATCCCGCAGTCCACCAGGAAAGCGCTGTTCCCCACCTCCAGCAGGGAGCAGCTCCCCGTAACCTCATGCGTGGCGCCGATAAACGTTACCTTCATGGCTTTTGCATCTCCCTTTTCCGCGGCCCTTCCCGCCGCTTTCGCCTCCGTCCGTATGCGGACGAAGGACGTGTTTTTTTCATTGTATCACAGCCTCTGCCGCCGCGTCCCGTATTTTCCGCAAAATTTACAGGATGTACAAAAAGCCCCCGAAGGGATTATCCTTCGGGGGCTTTCGTTATGGATTTGCCTGAGGTTCGCGTTCCGTGCTTACGCCTGAGCCGGGGTCTGCGCGTTGTCATCGGGCTCTTCTTTTTCCTTGCGGGCAAAGATGCACACAATGACCTGCACCAGAGCGATGAGCACCATGAGCCATGTCCAGCGGTCCACGAACACCATCGGATTGCGCATATTCTCCGTGAGGAGGAAGGCGATGATGGAGCCAATGGCCGGGATGAGGCTCAGCACACGAGTCACGCCTTTGCGCTTCACCGTGTACTCCACGTTCTCGTTCTCATCCTCTTTCTTCTTTTTGCCCAGGAAGCCGATGAGCAGCAGGATGCTGACAAGGGCCGTGCAGAGCATCAGGATGAGGTTGAGCAGCGCCCATGCGGCGCCGGAAGCGAGCGGCGTATCGGCTTCCTCGATCTCCTCTTCGGCGGGCTCTTCCGCGGGTGCTTCGGGTTCAGCCGGAGCAAGCGGGGTTTCAGGCTCGTCGATGGTTTCCTCCGGGCCTTCTTCCGGCGCCGTCGGACCTACCGGGGTCACCGGAGGCACCGGGGGTTCTTCCGGAATGACGCCTTCCGCATTGAAGTCCGCCACAAAGGTGATGTCGCCTGTGATGGCGTAAGAGGTCGTCGGAGTCGCCGGGCCCCAGAACAGCGTGTTGGCGATGTATCCCAGATTCGCCAGCGCTGTCGGGATCTGTGCTTCAGTCAGATAACCGGTACCGTTCTCAGCGGGTTCGCCGTTCTCGTTCAGCAGTGTCACGACCGTGGTCATCTGCTTCGTATTCTGAGCGTCCGTGCCGCCCTTGGGCTGGAGTACGCCGTTGATCGCTTCAAACGTGACAGTTGCCTGATACTTATCCGGGATGTTGTCACCCGGGACCTCCGGGTCGGGGTCTTTGGTCGGGTCGGACTTCTCATCCTTTGTGAAGTTGACGTTCACGATATTCGCAGCCGCATCCTTCGAGATGAGCTTGCCCGCGCCGTCCACATTCTCCAGCACGTAGTTCGCGCCGTCAAAAGTGGTCTTGCCGGTGTCGTAGGGAATCGCGTCGCCGATCTTGCCGGTGGCATTCACAGCAGAAGCGGTATCCTCAACGCCGTCGTAGTAGTAGTGTACCTGGTAACCGGAGATCGCCAGCTCCCACGTCACTGTAAAGACAGCGCCGTCAGCCGTGATCTCAGCCCCTTCGGCCGGTACGGCCGGTGTCCAGCGTTCGGTGGCCGGGTCGTAATCCGCGGCTGCGGCTGCAGTCGGGACCTGAGCCTCAGCCAGCTTGCCTGTGCCGTTCTCGGCCCACTTGCCGTCCGCGTCGAACAGAGTCACATAGGTGACCAGCTCCGTGCCCGTGCTGCCGCCCAGCGTAACTGCGCCATTGACAGCCTGATAGGTCACTTTCGCCTGATACTTGTCGGGCACATTGTCCGGCTTATCCGGGTTTTCGGGGTCAGTGCCCTTTGTATCAACGTCGAAATATGCGGTGAATTCTGCATTGTCCGTGTATACCTCGCTCTTCAGCGTCTCCATACCGGAGGTCACATCGCGCTTGGTTCCATCGGTCCAGTAATCGAATGCATAGCCCTCACGTCCCGCCGCATTTGCACCGGCCGGGCTGGCTTTCTTCTCTTCGAGCAGTTCGCCGTTCAGCCGTTCAAAGGTGTGGATTTCCACACTCTTATCAACCGTGCCTTTCCGAACGTCCGCACTCTGATAGGTAAATACGATCTGCGCATAATCGGGGATGTCGTCCGGGCCGCCCTCTTCATCCTTTGCGTAGTACACCCTGACCACGTTGTCGGCTTCAATGTCGCTCACCGTCAGGCCGTTGTTTTCGACCCAGTCCAGCGTATAGTGTACGCCGTTCCGGTCCGTTTCTGCGGCCGCCGCAGTCGTGAATGTCTCACCGTAAGTGACAGACTGCACCCGGGTCATATCCGTATCCTGAACCTTGTCGAAGTAATATTCGACCGTGACATTGTACGGGTTGGCCGTAAAGGAGCCTGTGATCTCCACATCCTGTGCAGGCATCGTGAAGTCGCCGGTGCTCCAGCCGCTGAAGGTATGGCCCTTTGCGGTCGCGGCCTCCGCCACTGTTACAGAGGCGCCGTATTTCACAGCCGCCTTTTCCGGCAGTGCACTTGCGTCCGCAGGCACTGTGCCCGTGTAAGCGTAGCTCACTTCATAGCTGTTGCGCGTGTAGTACAGCTTCAGCACCAGGCTGCCGTCGCCCGCGATATTGCCGCTGGCGACCGTGCCTTCCACGGTCCGGTCAAGCGTAAAGCCTGTATAAGTCTTCGGGTTTGCCGTTGCGATGGTATCGGTCTTGCCCGTCAGCTCCTCGGTCTCCGCAAGAGTGAAGCCGTCATCCTCAAGGTTCTGCTTGTAATGCTGCACCTGATAAGCGGTGTCCGTGCGGGCTACAAAATAGCCTGTCGCCGTAACATCATTCGCAGGCATGACCGCGGGCTCGTTGGCCCAGCCGATGAAGTCGTAGCCAGCCTTGGCGGCAGCCGCCTCTGCAGCGACGTTCTGGCCGAAGCGGTAATCCGCCTGCTTATAGTTGGGGTTCGGGTCCACGGTACCAGTGACCGCATACGTTACAGTATAGCTGTTGCGGTTGTAGTAGATATCAACCACCGTGCTGCCGTCGCCCGCGATGTTCTTCTGCTGGAAGCTCTGAGCCGTAAAGCCCGCAACGGTCTTCGCAGCAGCAGCCGTGAGCGTATCCGTCGTGCCACTCAGCGTTTCGCTGAGCATGGCCGTGTCGGCATCGTACGCATCGTCCAAAATGTTCTGGAAGTGGTGCCGCACCGTGTATTCGGTGTTGCTGTTGGCCGTGAACGAACCGGTAATGGTCACGTTTTCGGCCGGCATTGTGAAGTCATTCCGGCTCCAGCCGCTGAACGTATAGCCCGGGGCCGTGGCGGCCTCTGCCACCGTTACAGGCGCGCCGTATTTCACGGTCGCCTTTTCCGGCAGCGCGCTTGCACCCGTGGGCACCGTGCCCGTATAGGCATAGGTCACGTCATAGCTGTTGCGCGTGTAGTACAGCTTCAGCACCAGGCTGCCGTCGCCCGCGATATTGCCGCTGGCAACTGTGCCCTCCGCTGTTCCGTCGAATGCAAAGCCTGTATAGGTTTTCGGGTTTGCCGTAGCAGTGGTATCGGTCTCACCCGTCAGATTTTCGGTCTCCGCAAGGGTATAGCCGTCATCCTCAAGGTTCTGCTGATAGTGCTCCACCTTATAAGGAGTTTCGCCGTTGGCCGTGAAGGAACCGGTAATGGTCACGTTTTCGGCCGGCATCGTGAAGCCGTCTTCCCGGCTCCAGCCGCTGAACGTGTAGCCCGGGGCCGTGGCGTCCGCTGCCACTGTAACAGCAGCGCCGTATTTCTCGGTCGTCTCCGCAGGCAGCTCGCTCGCGCCCGTGGGCACCTTGCCCGTGTACTGGTAGGTGACCTTATAGCTGTCGCGCGTGTAGTACAGCTTCAGCACCAGGCTGCCGTCGCCCGCAACATTGCCTTCGGTGACAGTTCCGTCCACCGTGCCGTCGTAGGTAAAGCCCGTGTAGTCCTTCGGTGTTGCCGACACATGCGTATCCGTAGTGGCGTTCTGTTCTTCCGTCTCAAACAGGACGAAAGCGTCTCCCGCCAGATTCTGCTGGTAGTGCTCCACCTTGTAGCCGGTGTCCGTATTGGCTGTAAAGCGTCCCGTGAGCTGTACGGCGCCGGCAGGCATCGTAAAGCTCGTGACCTCGGCATTGTCTTTCTTCCAGCCGTCGAAAGTATAACCCGGGGCTGTGGCCTTATCCGCCACCCGGACCTCGGCGCCGTACTTGTAGGAAACAGTTCCCGGCAGCTGGCTTGCGCCCGTGGGGGCAGCGCCGTAATCATAGCTTACTTCATAGCTGTTGCGCGCGTAGTAAACTTTCAGAACCAGCTTTCCGTCGCCTGTGATCACGCCTGTGAGAACGTTGTTTTCATTGTCCTCGTCGAACCGGAAGCCCTCATAGCTCTTTGCCTCCGCCGTCGCCGTTGTATCCGTGACGCCGGTCAGGTTCGCTTCTGTTTCACGCAGAGTATAGCCCTCGCCGTCCAGATCCTCCGTCCAGTGCTCCACCGTGTACCTGGTATCGGTATTCGCGGTAAAGGAACCCGTGAGCTGCACCGGGCCGGCGGGCATTTTGAAGCTTGCCGTTACCTTGCCGTCCTCGAGCCAGCCGTTAAACGTGTAGCCCGGGGCCGTGGCCTGCGGAGCCACCGTTACATCCGCACCATATTTGTAGGACGCGGCGGCCGGAAGCGCACTTGCGCCTGCGGGCACTGTGCCCGTGTAAGCATAGCTCACTTCATAGCTGTTGCGCGTGTAGTACAGCTTCAGCACCAGGCTTCCGTCGCCCGCGATATTGCCGCTGGCAACCGTGCCCTCCACGGTCCCGTCAAATGTAAAGCCTGTATAGGCTTTCGGGTTTGCCGTCGCAGTGGTATCGGTCTCGCCTGTCAGGTGTTCGGTATCCGCCTCCACAAGGTCGTAACCGTCGCCCGCCAGATTCTGCTGATAATGCTCCACTGTATAAGCGGTATCGCCGTTGGCCGTGAAGGAGCCTGTGATCTCCACATCCTGTGCGGGCATCGTGAAATCGCCGGTGCTCCAGCCGCTGAACGTGTAGCCCGGGGCCGTGGCGGCCGCCGCCACCGCCACAGGCGCACCGTATTTCACAGTCGCCTTTTCCGGCAGCGCGCTCGCGCCTGCGGGCGCCGTGCCCACATAAGCATAGGTCACTTCATAGCTGTTGCGGTCGTATTTGATCTCAACCACCGTGCTGCCGTCCGCGGCGATGGCCTGCTGAACGACCGCCTGCGCCGTAAAGCCTTCATAGCTCTTCGCCGCAGCGTTCGTGTCCGCCCCGGTCGTGCCGTGCAGGGTCTGCCGGGCCGCCGCATCTTCAGTATAACCGTCACCTGTCACATCCTGCAGCATGTGCTTGACGGTATACGCCGTGTCCGTAGCGGCGCGGTAAACGACCTCCACGGTCACACCGTTCTCCGCCATTGTGCCTGCTACCGCTGCAACGCTGGCCGTATAACCCGGAATCAACGGGCTGGCAACGCTGTAAGGCGCACCGAACGCGATATCCCTGGATACAGGCTCCGCCGCCTTCTGGCCCCGCAGTGCTGCGTCGGGCACGTCATCGGCATATTTGTAGGTGATATTCAGCGGATAGCTGTTCACCGTGTAGTAGAAAACGATTTTGTTGGCTGCATTGTCCGCACCGACCGTGATGGACCTGGTGCTGTCTCCCGCCACAGTATAACCCGTGACTGCGGGCGCCGTTTCCGTCACCGTCTCGTCAAACTTCGCGGACACGTTTTCTTTCGCCGTCGTGCCGGGTACAGGCGTCTCTGTGCCTTCCAGATAATAGTAAACGCTGTACGTCTGGTCGTTGGCCGCGTAATACACGTTGATCACCGTAGAGCCGTCTTTCGCAACATACGCGGAAAGCGCAGCCCCGGATGTAACGCAGGTGTACCCGGCTTTGTTTATGACGTCCGCCGTCACCAGGCTTCCGGCCTTGGCCGTGCCCGTAACAGTTTCCGTCAGCGAAGCATTGCTGCCGTAATAGTGGTTGACCGTATACGCCGAATCCGCGATTTTCTTATAATAGAACGTAATCTCGCTGTTTTCGCGGGTGGCCGTCTGAACATAGCTGGTACCCTCGGCCAACTCATAACCGCTGACCGTCGCGGAATATACCAGCAGGCTGTTGACCGTCAGGTCGCTGCGGATAACATCCTCGGCAACCTTTTCCGTGGTGCCCTCAATATAATGATGCACCGTGGCCGTCCAGTTCTGCAGCTTGTCATAGACGAACACTACTTCCTGCCCGTCATCCAGAATTTTGACGTTCTGGCTGCTCTGCTGCGCCTGATAACCGTCAATGACAGGCGCATTTACAGTGACGGACGCGCCCACTTCCACTTCGGAGCCATCGACGCGTTTGAGCTCATTGCCCTCCGTGTCCTTCGCCACGATGACATAGGTGCAGCTGTCCGTGCGCGTCCATTTCGCATGGAGCGTCAGGTTGCGGACGATCTGCTGCGTGGCCACGAACGGAACGGTGTACGCCTCGTCCGTATACCAGCCCGCGAACACGTAGCCCTCACGGGTGGGGTCTGCGGGCATCTGGTCCTCAATCGTGTCGTATTTCGCCACGCCGATGGGCGCCGGAGTCTCCGTATCCGCACCATGCGTGTTGAAGGAAACCGTATAATCCGGCTTCGCCCACTTGGCGTAGACCTGCAGGTTCCGTGCGGGCATCGTGCTGCTCCAGTCCACCGGAGTCTGGAACGCCTCGTCCAGATACCAGCCCATGAACACATAGTCGCTGTCCATACCGGCCGGCCGGCCCACGCTGCTATCAGCAGGCTTTGCACCAGAGAGCGGAGCTTCAAACTTCAGCGCTCTCGGCGAAACTCCCGTGCAATTTTCAAAGACGAGGTTATAGCTGTTGCGCGTATAATATAACCACAAGGTACTATCGCCCCAGCCGTTTGTATACTGTTTCCAGCTATCATAAGCAAAACCAGTGATAGGCATCCTGTCTTCATCTGTTAAATGAACACCACTGGATGCTTTAAATGTTGCGTATACATCGTATCCAGAACCGTTTATCTTTTCTACGCGATACTCAATAGTTGTCCCCGTGCCGGAACTTTTTTCATACATCGTCAGGTTCTCGGCCGGCATATTCGCAATCAGCGTATACTGTATATTATCATTTTTATTGGGACCCCAGCCGTCATCCTCACATGCAGCTTCCCAGCGGGCAGAAACATCCTCGCCGTACTTCGCCGTGATGCGCAGGCTGGTATCCTCGACCCATTTGTACTCAAAATCAGGCCATCCAACCCAACTTTGCCGATAGAACGAAATCGTAAACGTCCTGCGGCTGAAATAAACATTCTTGACCGCGCTGCCGTCTGCGGTGATTTCCACATTTCCCGCAGATTTGGCGCTGTCGAGCTCAAACCCGGCCGCTTCCAGGCCCTGAGGCATACGGCTGGCGGTCAGGGACGTGCTGTATGGGATATTGCCGCCCACAGCGCCGGTCGCTTTGTCCGCATAGAGGTAGTCGTAACCGCCCGTCAGGTTCTCGCCCCAGTATACGACCTGGTAGGACGCCTGCGTGGCGTTCGCCCACTGCGCCGTCACCGTCGTGGCGGCGGCAGGCATCGTTTCGGGAACAAAATCCCACCCAGCGAACGTATAGCCCACCTTCGTGGGGTCAGCCGGAGCCGACACCGCAGCGCCGTATTTCAGCATCTGCGGCTCAATATAGCTGCCGCCGTCGGTGTTCCACGTGAGCAGGTAGCTGTTGCGGTCGTATTTTACTTCCACGACCGTTTCGCCGCTGGACGCCACCTTCACCTGGGTGATGGGCAGAGCCGTAAAGCCCTCCACCGTTTTCGCTTGTGCGGCGGTGTCCAGGCCCGTGGTGCCCTCCAGCGTTTCACGCAGCGCTTCGTCTTCCGCATAAGCGGTGCCTTCCACGTTCTGGAACAGGTGCTTTACCGTGTAATTCCGGGCGGCGCCGCTGTAAGTAACAACGACCGTTAGGTCTTCGGTGACCGACTCGACCGCAAATACGACCTCCGCCTTGTCCGGCGTAAAGCCGTCGAGCGCCGGAGACGGAACCGTCTTATGGAACGGTTCGCCCACAACGGCCTGCTCCACATGGGAGGGGGCCGCCTGCGTGCCGTCGCTGTACCGGTACTCCACCGTCATGTTTTTGGCGGTAATGGCCTCGTAAACGGCCGTCACCGTCAAATCGCTCTGCACGTTGGTAAAATCCGTATCCCAGCGTACAAAACGCTGGCCGGATACCAGCGGCGCGTCCGGCGCCACGGCACTGCCACCCTGTTGAATGGTCTGGGTGACAAGCGTCTCGCCATTGGCCACGAACGTGACGGTGAACGTCACAGGCGCCGGGTCCCCGTCATTTGCCGGGAGCACGGCGCTGTTCGCGGCAGGCGCCGCCTCCGAGCTTGCAGGCTCCGGTGTGGTTGGCTCTGTCGTTTCAGACGCAGCCGGCTCGGCCGCCGTCGTAGACGGGGCCGGGTCGACAACATCCTCAGCGAGCGCGCCTGTGGGCATGCTGGTGAACATCATCGCGAACACCAGAACCACACTCATGACGCGACGCAGAGCGTTGGATGTGTTTTTCATGCGTTTTTCCTCCTTTTGGAATGCGTGTTGATCGTCCACTTGGGGCGGGAAATGTATCTTACATACTCAGTATAACGGTCGCCGGTCACAACTTGGTCACAAAACGATTTTTTGCTGACTTTTTTTGAAAATATTTTAAGCAGCAGCCCTTCACCGCGTAAAACCATGGCTTTTTCACCCCTTCGGCTGCAGGGGAAGCTCCCCCATGGGGTAAACGTCATACCGCAGCAGCAGCCCCGCATCGGGCGCAACGCGCGACATAAACCGCGTGTGGATGCGCCCGGCGATGACGGCCGCGTTCTCGCTGGACGCGCCCAGCACCATCAGCAGATATTGGCAGCCGCTGTACGGCGCGAACAGGTCGCCGCTGCGCAGGCTGGCCTGCAGGTCGTCGCTGAGGCGGCTCATATACTCCTCGCGCGCGGCCAGCGGCACAAACTGCCCCTGTGCGTCCGTAAGGGTCATCAGGATAATATATGCGCTCTGCCCGCTGCGCTTGAGGCCGCGCTCCACAAAACGGTAGATCTGTTTGAAGGTCTCGTAATCCTGACAGAACGCGCCTTTGGGCGGGTCTTTTTCCCGCAGCTCACGCCGGATGAGCGCCATGTCTGTGCAGATGCTGCGTTCTCCTCCGGCATCCGCACTGTCTGCACGGCGGGCGCGGCGGGCTTTTTTGCGGGCCAGGAGCATCTGGTCGGCACGGTCAAACAGGGAAATATAATCGTCCCCCGCCTGCTTTTCCGCAAGGCCCAGCGTAAAGGAAAGGTTCCACTGCATGCCGTAACGCCGGCCCGCCTTTCGCAGGCGCTCGGCCAATTGCGCCGCACGGCCGTCCACCGCCTCCTGAGAGCATCCGCCCAGAATGTAGATGATGAACTCATCGCCGCCCACGCGGCCGATGATATCCCGCGGAAAAAAGATATCCCGCAGCGTGCGCGCCGCCTCGCACAAAAGAGCGTCGCCGATGAGATGGCCGTAGCGGTCGTTCACTTGTTTGAAATGGTCGATATCCAAAACCAAAAGCATCCCGCCGCCGTTTTTCAGCAGCGCTTCATCCACATGCGCTTCCGCAGCACGGCGGTTGTACAGGCCGGTGAGCCAGTCGTGCTCCGCCAGCACGCGCAGACGGGTGTTTTCATCCTTCAGCATGTCAAGCTCCTGGTCCACCAGCATCCCCCCATTTCACATGCGCCCTGCGGCCGCCGGGCATTTCTCCGGGAATGTTCCCGGATTTTCCGCGTGTCCCGGACGGTCGGAGGCGCACCTTCCCCTCTTATTCTCTTATTATAGATTCATAAATTTTGACCGTCAAGAGTATTTCATAAAACAGTCTATTTTTTACGTGATTTTATCTTTTAAAAGACTTTTCCTGTGTTATCCTATGATTTTACTGTGTTTAAAACCACCTCATTTCCAGCGGCACTTGTATTGGAGGGCGCAAAAGGATTACAATAAAGAAAAACGCCCGGTGTGCTGCGACACGCGGGCCGGGAGGGAATTGAAATGACTTTGACGGAGACCGTGCGCGCCCAAACGCGACAGGCCGTGGCGGAGCTTCTGGCGGCAGCCCGGATGCGCGCGGGAGATATTTTTATCATCGGCTGTTCGTCCAGCGAGGTCGTGGGCCAGCGCATTGGGCGCGGCTCCAGCATGGAGGCCGCGCAAGCTGTGTGGGAAGGCGCCGCGCCCCTGCTTGCGGAAAGCGGATTCTATCTGGCCGCGCAGTGCTGTGAGCACCTGAACCGCGCCATCGTTGTGGAACGGGCGGCGCTTCCGCCGTGGGCGGAAACGGTAAACGCCGTGCCTCAGCCCCACGCGGGCGGTTCCTTTGCCACCGCCGCATATGCGCACATGGCGGACCCCGTACTGGTGGAGAACATCCGCGCGGGCGCGGGCATTGACATCGGCGGTACACTCATCGGCATGCATCTGCGGCCTGTGGCCGTCCCCGTGCGGCTCAGTCTGGCCCGCATCGGCGAGGCCGGCATTCTTTGCGCGCGCACGCGGCCGAAATACATCGGCGGCAGCCGCGCCGTATATCAAACAGACGAATTGGAGGTGCCGCGTTAAATGACGGCAGAAGAGATCAGGCGGATGGAGGAACGCGTCGCACAGGTGCGCGCGGAAATGGAGCGGGCGTGCCGCGCAGCCGGGCGCGCCCCCGGGGAGGTTCTTCTGTGCGCCGCCAGCAAAACGCAGAATTCCGAGACCGTGCGCGCGGCGGCTGCGCTGGATATCGACCTGTTTGGAGAAAACCGCGTGCAGGAGCTTTGTGAAAAATACGCCGCCGGCGCATACAGCGGCAAGCCGCTGCATTTTATCGGCCATCTGCAGACCAACAAGGTGCGCCAGGTGGTGGGGCGTGCGTGCATGATAGAATCCGTCGGCTCGCACAGGCTGCTGGAATGTGTGGCTGCAGAAGCTCAGAAGCAGGGCATCCGGCAGGATATCCTGGTCGAGATCAACATCGGGGCCGAGACAAGCAAAAGCGGCATCGCGCCCGAAGAGCTGCCCGGCCTTCTGGAATGCGCCCATGCTTTGCCCTCCCTGCGGGTGCGCGGCCTGATGTCCATCCCGCCTGCTGCGGATGCGCCGGGCGCGAGCCGCCCCTACTTTGCACAGATGCGCGGCCTGTTCGAGCGGGCGCAGGCCGCGCAGGGCGGCAACGTGAGCATGGAGTACCTTTCCATGGGCATGAGCGCCGATTTTGCAGACGCTATTTTGGAAGGGGCAAATCTGGTCCGCGTCGGGACCGCACTGTTCGGCGCGCGAAGCTATCCTGCACAGTAGCTTTATATAATATGTATTATAAAGGGAAAACGGCACCGTGATATTCAAATCCCGGCGCCGTTTTCCAAATTCCCAGAAACAGATCCTCCCTCTGCGTCAGCGCCCCGGCGGGCGGCGGCGCGGCGGACGCGGACGGGCAACGTCATGTTCGGCCCGCTCCCCCACATACACACAGGCATATACTGCCAGCGTGATGGGCACTGCTACCACGAACACCGCTTTGAAGATCGTATCCCAGATAGTCATCCCGCACTCCCCCTCCGTCCCGCTCATGCTCCTGCGGCCGGATACGCTGCCTGAGCCCTTTATAACTTATATGGACATCTTTGCCGCGGATATTCATTGAAAAAGGCGTACGAGGTGGAAAGTTCTTCCTTGTGCAGAACGGCGGCTGCCAGACAGGATTTTGTCACACCGCTCCTCTTTACATCCGCCGCAGGGCAAAGTATGATAGATGCGGAGACCGCATTCGTGCGTTAAGAAAGGAGCCGGCAATGAAACACGAGCCGTCGTCTGATTTGCTGCAGTTTCTGCGCAGCAAAAACATCCTGCCAAACGGTTACTTTTCCCTTGAGGAGCCGGACGGAACGTATACCTTTTACAGCGTATCCCGTTCCGGCGTGCTGTACACACTGGATCTGGAGCCGGCGGCTTTAAGTGCGGATGACGTTTGGGAAAAGCTGGACCGTATTCAAAAAATCTCCCGGGAGGCTTTCGAACAGGCACAGGAGTCGCTTTGGGACGCACGGAGGCTGGCGCGCGGCCTGCCCACCAGCCGGGAGCTGAAGCCGGTTGCGGAACAGTTTTACAAGGACTACACACAGCATTATGCGGAAGGCCGCTGGAAAACCGCCGCCCGGTATGACGAGGAAACGATCCGGCACATTCTGAATATCGTCTGTTCGAATCTGCAAGGGGGCGGCAAAAATCAGCAGGCCGCTTGGGACAGAATGTTCCGGGACCTTGTCCAGGCAAAGGTGTTTCGAACCCAACGCGATATTTAAAAAATAAAAAGCGCAAAAGTATTGACAACGGCGTTATTATTGGATATACTAGATAAGCACCTTAAAGAGGCGCAGACAATTTATATCGCGGGGTGGAGCAGTCCGGTAGCTCGTCGGGCTCATAACCCGAAGGTCGTCAGTTCAAATCTGGCCCCCGCAACCATTCAGAAGCCCCGGTGAATCAACGGTTCATCAGGGTTTCCTTTTTTTGCATTCTATAATTTCACCCAATGTTTTACCCCCAATTTACCCCCAATTACCCCTAAGCGCAGATGCATTATTGCGTCAAAAACGGCACTCAAAATTGCTTCACTGCGGTTTACTATCGTAACAACAAGTTAGCAGCGACTCTGCGAATGATCGGTATTTTCGTTACAAACACATATAGTGCATAAAAGCAATTTCAATAACCAAAAAAATAACGTGCCGAACTCAATCGACACGTTACCTTAATTTTCAGCCTACCCGTTATGCCTTAGAAGTAACGGCGTTTAATCTTTCGCGGCCGAACCCTGCCCAAATGAAAGATAGATCAGATTGTCTTTCGCTACCGGCTGCGAAGGCGATACATATAAATCCTGCATCAGCATCATGCTTTCCCGCTTGTGGTCATCCAGTAGGTGAGCATATGTATCCAGCGTAAACCCAACACTGGCATGTCCAAGTATTTTTGACAGCGCTTTGATATCCATCCCTTGCTCAATAGCCCGGGTCGCAAATGTATGGCGGAGCGCATGAAATGTGAAGTGTGGAAGCCCCGCGTCCTTCAGCATACGGACATAGTAATCCCGAAACGTACGCGGTTCAATTGGTCCTCCCAACTCGTTTGTTACAACGTATCCTTCATTTCGGTATGCTTCACCTGCAAGCTCCGCATCCCGTTGCTGGGTCTTCCCCCACTCGCGCAAATCTGATATAATAGCCTCAAAAAGAGGAATAGCTCTTCGTCCATTCCTGGTTTTGGGCGTACTGGTTACTATTTCTGTTTTCGTTTTCCCGTCTACCGTCGGAAGTCGGTTCAGAGTCGAACGGACAAAAAGCGTTTTGTTTACGAGATCCACATCGTTCCAATGCAGACCAACGACTTCCCCAATTCTCAGCCCAGTGGATAAGGCCAGCCGGACAAACACCCCATAACGGTGTTTGTAACTCTCTTTTAAAAGTAGCTTTTGTTCATTACGTGTCAAAATCGATATCTCCTTCTCCTCTTTTCTCGGAAGATCCACAGCATCACATGGGTTTCCCGGTAGCAACTGTTCCTTCACTGCTTGTTGAAGTGCTCGATGCAGACAAGCATGTAAATTCGAAATACTTTTCGAGGACAGGCCTTCCTTTTCCAGTTTGTAAACATACAGCCGCTGGATATCGGATGGCAGAAGTTTATCCAGTTTGATTCCTCCCAGCGATGGTATTAAGTGGTTCCGTACATACCCCTCGTAAGATACGAATGTACTATGTTTTACACTGGGACGTGCATACAACCCAAGCCAATGAGTGAGCCACGCCCCTACGGTATAGGAAACGGGCACTGCATTTCCTATGCCATACTGCAGCTGTAACTGCGTCAACAGCTGCACTGCTTCCTTATGGGAGTGTCCGTACCTTGAAATGCGCTTGCGCTTTCCTGTTGCAGGGTCTGCCTTTGTCCACAACCTAACCTCGAACAGCCCGTCCTTTCGCTCCCGAATGGAGCCCTCGCCAACGATTCGTCGCGCCACAGTGCCCGCCTCCTTTCCTTATAAATTATCTCTGTACCGGGACTCAGCTCTGTTGACTCAACCAAGCAAAAAATGCATCCCGCGCGATAAGCTTCCTTCTCATTTCGACTTTGATACGCGGAAAATCTGCCTGCTTGAAAAGCTGATAGGCAGCAGACTCCG
>OGYB01000874.1_pt1 | contig 16085 bp, 9 predicted proteins | sample 1576421 | NCBI WGS metagenome assembly OGYB01 (sample SAMEA3541577, study PRJEB24748) | human gut metagenome | biome: human gut; feature: human-associated habitat; material: faeces | place: China | collected 2012
AAATGCATAATCTGGCTGACCAGTATCCGGATAAGGTAAAAGATATGGTAGCACGGTATCTGGAGTGGGAAAAAGACTATATGGTTGTTCCCCGTCCGCAATAAGAATAAAGTAACAAAACCTGAACCTCTGAATGAACTGCATTTCGTTTGTTTGTACAACTTTCGAAGTGCAGTTTGTGTTTCTAAAAATCACAGAAAAGACATACTTCCCTTACTGTTTTACCAGTAAGCATTTTGAATTATCCGGTAGAAACATTTATTATCTCCATAAAAGGCCTATTATTACTCTGATAATACCGAATTATGCAAAATTTCCACCTCATTTTATCAACTATAACAAAATTCTGTTCTTTAATTTTACACAGTCCTTATTTTACTATCTTCATACAGAAGTAATATTAAAGGCAATGGTGGGTTTCCCTGATTATATCCATAAGAAAATTAATAAGTTATGAAGAAACAATTTAGAAGCGTAGCATCTGCCATAGGTATTTTTTCTCTCTGTTTTACCGCCTGCTCGGTAAAACACCAGGATGCACCATTAACATTATGGTATAACACCCCCGCCGACGCCACCGCCTCCGACAATCCTTATACGGGATACAAAGACGATCCGGAATGGCTGAAGGCTTTACCCCTGGGCAACGGCTCGTTGGGAGCCATGGTATTCGGGGATGTACACAAGGAACGCATCCAACTGAATGAAGAGACTCTCTGGTCGGGAAGCATGCAGAACTGCGATAACCCGGAAGCAGCCAAGCATGTGGAGAAGATCAAGCAGCTATTATTCGAAGGCAAATACAAAGAAGCCACAGAGTTGACGAACCGCACGCAAGTCTGTACCGGAAAAGGTTCTGGACACGGACAAGGCTGCAACGTCCCTTTCGGATGTTACCAAACCATGGGCGACCTATGGATCGACTTCGATAATAAATCACCCTACACCGACTACCGAAGGGATTTGAATCTGAACGATGCGACAGCTCGGGTTTCTTACAAGCAAGGAGAAGTCCGTTTCAAACGTGAAATCTTTATCAGCCACCCGGACCAAGCGATGGTCATGCGGTTATCGGCAGATAAGAAGCAACAACTCTCTTTCACTTGCCGGTTGAACCGCCCGGAACGTTATTCCACCTATGCGGAAAACGAGCAATTGATCATGGCAGGGGCTCTTTCGGACGGCAAAGAGGGCGACGGACTCCAATACATGACGCGGTTAAAAGCTGTGCCGGTAAATGGTACCGCCACCTATTCCGATTCGACACTGACCGTAAAAGGTGCCGACGAGGTATTGCTTTTCCTGACCGCCTCAACGGATTACAAAATGGAATACCCTTCCTACAAAGGGCGCGATTTCCGTGGTATTACCGAAGCATCCCTGAATAATGCCGTCGGCAAATCATACGACCAGCTTTACAAAGCGCATGTAAAAGAATATGCCGATTATTTTCAAAGAGCCGACCTGTTGCTGACCGATGCCCCCGACACGATCCCGACCGACGTAAAGGTACAGAACGCCCGAAAAGGGACGATAGACCCTCACTTGTACGAACAGATGTTCCAATACGGCCGTTATCTCTTGATTGCGTCGTCACGACCGGGAACTATGCCCGCCAACCTGCAAGGCATCTGGGCGAACAAGCTGCAGACGGCCTGGAACGGCGACTATCATACCGATGTCAATATCGAAATGAATTACTGGCCTGCCGAAGTAACCAACTTGTCGGAAATGCATCTGCCAATGTTCGACCTGATTGCATCGTTGGTTGAACCGGGAACGAAAACAGCACAAATCCAATACAATAAGAAAGGATGGGTAGTACACCCTATCACGAATGTATGGGGATATACTTCGCCGGGCGAAGCAGCTTCCTGGGGCATGCATACCGGTGCTCCGGCATGGATTTGCCAACATATCGGCGAGCATTACCGGTTTACGGGCGATAAGGACTTTTTACGTAAGACCTATCCGGTCTTAAAAGGGGCGGTTGAGTTTTACATGGACTGGTTGACCGAGCACCCGACAACCAAAGAGTTGGTTTCCGGCCCCGCTGTTTCTCCGGAAAATACCTTTGTCACTCCCGACGGCAGCCATAGCCAAATCAGCATGGGACCTGCTCACGACCAGCAAACCATCTGGCAGCTATTTGATGACTTCGCGATGATCTCCAACGAATTATCCATCGATGACGACTTTACCCGCCAGGTCGTAGATGCCCAAAAACGTTTGGCAGGTACGAAAATTGGTTCCGATGGACGTATCATGGAATGGACGGATGAATTCCCGGAGGTAGAACCCGGCCATCGTCATATCTCCCATCTGTTCGCCATCCATCCGGGGTCGCAGATCAACATGCTGCAAACTCCCGACTTGGTCGAGGCAGCCAACCAATCGCTGGATTACCGCATTCAGCATCGCAGAGGGTATGTCGGTTGGAGTTCCGCCTGGGCAATCAGCCAGTACGCCCGCTTGCATCAGGCCGAAAAAGCAAAAGAAAACCTGGATGATGTCATCGGGAAATGCATCAACCCGAACCTCTTCACGATATGCCCGCCTTTCCAGATCGATGCCAACTTCGGAACCACAGCCGGTATAGCCGAAATGCTGTTACAGAGTCATGTGTACGATCAGGGAGGTTATATCATTCAATTACTTCCCTCCCTTCCCGCCGATTGGAAAAAAGGAGAGTTCTCCGGCTTAAAAGCCCGTGGTGGATTTGAAGTGGCTGTGAAATGGGAAAACGGACAAATTGTAGACGCTTCCGTTAAATCGTTACAAGGGAATAAATTCCGTATCTGGTACAACGGTAATTATTTGCAGGCAGATGATTTAAAAGAAGGAGAAACTTGGAAATGGAATAAACAATAGATAAAAAAGCGCAAAGGTTTGCGTACATTTTTCATTAAGGAAGTGAAGTTATGAACAATATATTCCACTACCTTTGATAGCAAATCTTCTTACTTATACTCACGACATAATATGAAAAACTCAAGAAGAAACTTCTTCAAAAAAGGTTTGGCAGGAGCTGTTGCATTAGGCACTGCATCTATTACCCAACCCGTAACGGCAATTACAGCAAAAGTAAACGCATCTGCAGCAAAACGCATCGTTTTAATATCACTCGATGGCATCTGCGTTGACGGATTTCTGAAAGCAAAAACTCCCAACCTGGACGCATTACTGGCAGAAGGTTCACTCTCGCTCGATACCCGTGTGGTTATGCCCTCGGTCACTTTGCCAAACTGGACAAGTCACCTGACCGGAAGCGGCCCCGAACAGCACGGTGTCGTGGATAACAGCTGGGAAATCTCCAAATTCATATTGCCTGCAATAGAAACTGACAGCGAAGGTTACTACCCTTCGGTATTTAAAGTACTGAAAGAGGCACTTCCGCAGGTAAAAACAGCATTTTATTATAACTGGATCAATTTGTTCTATCCCTATAATAAACAGTATCTGGACGAAGTAAGCTACCTGGAAGAAGATGCTTATGTGCCTAATTATGAAAAGGCTCTTTCCTTTCTGAAGGAGAACCGGAAACATCCGACATTGGTCTTTCTTTATTCCGTCCATACCGACCATGCCGGGCACAAATATAAATGGATGTCCCCAGAATATATAAAATCCATCGAGGAAGCGGATGTTGAGATCGGGCGATTCATTGACAAAATGAAGCAGGAAGGATTATATAAAGATACTCATTTCATGTTCCTTACCGATCATGGCGGTATCAATTACGGACATGGCGGAGTGAGCACGGATGAAATGATCGTACCCTGGGGTATCACCGGGCCGCGAATAAAAAAAGGATTCAAAATAACAGAAGCCAACAATACCGTAAACACAGCTGCTACTATCCTGCATCTGTTCAAGGTGAAACAACCCTTATCCTGGACAGGAGAGGTAATAGAGTCTATATTCAAATAAATCTATAACAAAAAACTATGACAACACTCAAAAGTTTTCTACTTCTTTTGTGCATCAGCTTCTCTTTGCAGGCTTATGCACAGGAAAAAGTAACCACCCGCGAAGTCCTGTCTTTGGATAAAGGCTGGAGCTTCCATTTGGGAGATATTCCCTACCCTGTTATCAAAGGGCATAACGCTACTTACCGGAACGCCAAGGCCGGATATGTGAGTGGAGCCGCTTCCCCGAACTACGACGATTCTTCCTGGCGCATCGTAGACCTTCCTCACGATTGGGCGATTGAAGGAAAGGTGGATCCGGAAGCCAACCTTTCGCAAGGATACTACAATCGTGGTTTCGGTTGGTATCGCCGTAAATTCAAATTGTCTCCCGAAGATAAAGGAAAACATCTGGAAATACAGTTTGACGGTATCGCTACCCATGCAACGATCTGGGTAAACGGAACCGTACTGCATCGTAACTGGTGCGGCTATACTTCCATGTATATCGACATTACTCCCTATGCGACTTATGGCGATGATGTAAATACCATTGCCGTACGTGTGGATGCGGATGCACAGGAAGGCTGGTGGTACGAAGGAGCCGGTATCTACCGGCATACCTGGTTGGTAAAACGTTCGCCGCTGCATATCATTACCGATGGCGTATTTGCCAACCCTATAAAGAAAACAGAAAGCCAGTGGGAGATACCTGTAGAAGTTTCCTTATATAATTCAGGTAAACTTCCGGCAAATAGTGAAGTTGAAGTGTCTCTGTTTGCTCCTGATGGCCAATCGATCACCACACAAACCCAAAAACTCTCCGTCGGAGCATTGGGAGAAGAGATTGCCAAACTGTCGATGACAGTTGAAAACCCTCAACTTTGGTCACCGGACAGCCCTGCACTTTACAAGGTGAAAACCGTTGTCAAACAGAATGGTACTACAATGGATAAAGCAGAAACCAACTGCGGTTTCCGAACCATCCGCTTCGACAACAAGACTGGCTTCTGGCTGAATGGGGAGAATATTAAGATAAAAGGCGTATGTAATCATCAAGACCATGCCGGAGTAGGCGTAGCTGTTCCGGATGCCTTATGGGAATTCCGTCTCCGCAAATTAAAGGAAATGGGGGTTAATGCTTATCGCGTTGCCCATAACCCGGTAGCCAAAGAATTTATGGCGGCCTGCGACAGCATGGGGATCATGCTACTGGATGAAAACAGATTATTCAATACATCCCCCGAATATGTTCGGCAGTTGGAATGGCAGATTCGACGCGATCGTAACTGCCCGAGTGTAATCCTTTGGTCGGTATTCAACGAAGAGCCGATGCAAGGTACCGAAAACGGAGTTGAAATGGTACGCCGCATGTACGACGTCGTGAAGAAGATGGACCCGACACGCCCCATCACTGCTGCCATGAATGGTGGATTCTTCTCCGAATATAATGTATCGCAAGCCGTAGATGTCGGTGGATTCAACTATCAGATCGAAAGTTATGATCGTTTCCATGAAGAAAATCCGGACCTGCCTCTAACCAGTACTGAAGACGGTTCCGCTTTCATGATCCGGGGCGAATATGTCACAGACCGGTCGAAAAACCTGATGGACTCATACGATACACAATGTGCCGACTGGGGAGCTACCCACCGCAGGGCCTGGAAAGCCGTGGCGGAACGTCCCTGGATGGCCGGTTGCTTCTACTGGACCGGATTCGATTATCATGGCGAACCCACTCCGCATCGCTGGCCTACAGTCAGTTCTTTCTTCGGCATTATGGACTTGTGCGGATTCCCCAAAATGGCTTATCACCTGCATCAGGCACAATGGGTAAAAGACAAACCTGTCCTGGAACTGGTACCTCATTGGAACTGGCCGGCCGATTCCATCGGAAAGCCGATCAAGGTAATGGCATTAAGCAATGCCGACAAAGTAAAATTGTTGCTGAACGGTAAAGAGATCTCTGAGCAAACGGTAGACCCGTACGAAATGAATACCTGGTCTGTCCCCTATAAACCGGGCAAGCTGGAAGCTATCGGCTACAAGAACGGAAAGATCGTTTCACGTACCAAGGTAGAAACGACCAAAGAGCCTGTACAGGTTCGCCTGACACCCTACCGTAACAGCCTGGCAGGTGATGGCCGGGACGCTATGCCGGTGACCGTTGAGGTTGTCGACTCCAAAGGCCGTCATGTCCCGACAGCCGATAACATGATCGAATTCACCGTTATAGGCCCTGCCGAAATCATCGGTCTGGGAAATGGTAATCCGAACTGCCATGAACCGGAAAAAGGGAATAAACGCAGCTTGTTCTATGGTCTTGCCCAGGTTATCATCCAGAGCAAGGAAGGTTCGGGGCCAATCACCCTGACAGCCTCAACACCGGGATTAAAACCGGCTACCATCACGATCAACGCCGACCAGGTAGCCCCTGTCCCGTCCATTCCGGCTGAAAACCCGCCGATGTTGCTGAATAAATGGGTAGCTTCTCCCCTTTCCACCGAAAAGCCCGATGCCACCCGTCAGATAGCAGATAACGACATGAACAGTTGGCAGCCTATCTCCGGCGGCGACCTGATCAAATTGGAGAATGCCAACTTCGTTATTTTACGTGCTACATTCAATCCTTACCAGGCTCACCGGCAAGAAGGCGGAAGCATCCTCTTCAAACAACTGACAGGGAAAGCCGAAATCTGGCTGAACGGCCAACGGATCGGCTCTAAAACGACAGACAAAGAAGAAGACTTCATCATTGAATTCCCGGCGATCAAGGATAGATGCGACCTGCGCGTCCTGCTGAATGGTACGGCTAATGAGTCCGTAGGCTTAAAAGGCAATGTAACAGTTCGTACGAAACGTTCGGCATCAGTTTCCGATTAGAATATGTTCGTGCCGGCAAACTAAAAAAGAGGGATGTGTCAAAATGTACATATCCCCCTTTCTTATATTGCAAAACATGTAAAACAGAGGCTGAAACGTAAAATGAAAATTACGACACAGCCCCTTTAACTTATCTGCAAGCAATCAGCAATCGAACAAACTTACAGATGAAAGAATGAAGAATTATTCGGGGAAAGTTTCCAACAGACGATCTTTCTCATTGTTTAATTGCCGGTTTGTCGAAAATACTTTCTGCCAGGGTAAACGAACTTTTGTAAGAATCGGCCATTTCAGTCAATTCCTTCACAATGTCCGGATATTTATCAGCCACATTGTACAACTCTTCGGGGTCTGATCCCAAATCATAAAGCACAGGGGGTTCATACACCACTTTTTCCCCGGGTCCGTAGGCCGGTCTGTAGGAGAAATGGGCTTTGTAGTTTCCTTTTCTGACAGCGTACAGCTCGCTTCCTCTATAAAAATAATAGGAATCGCGTCTGCTGGCGGATTTGTTTGTGATGACATTCAACAAGCTGACCCCATCATAAATCCTGTCGGACGGAAGAGAGACACCTGCCATTTCGCAGAACGTGGGTAATAAATCCAACGTACTGCCCATGTCTGTAACCAGTCCGGGCTTGACCATGGCTCCCCACATAATACAAGGGACACGGAATCCACCTTCAAAAGAGGAGTTCTTGCCATCTTTCAACGGACCTGCGGAACCTCCAAGCTGATGATACATTAACCAAGGGCCATTGTCAGAGGTGAAGATAACCAGTGTGTTCTTATCCAGTCCTCTTTGTTTCAATGTCTCTAAGATATGGCCGGTACTCCAGTCCAATTCCTCTATGGCGTCACCGTATTTCCCTCTAGCTGATTTGTTTTCAAAATCGGATGAAGCGTAAACGGGAAAATGAGGCATCGGATGGGCAACATATAGGAAAAACGGTTGGTTCCCCTTCGATTGGATGAAGCGGACGGCAGCATTCGTTACCTGCTGAGTCAACTCGTGCTGATTCGGTTCTCTTTCGATGACTTTTTCTTGTTCATAAAGCATATATTCATACGGATAGTTGGAACCACGTTCCCTTTTGCTCATATCATTGGAATAAGGATATCCGTAAAAATAATCGAATCCGTGGTGCAATGGCATGGATTCAGGACGATGACCCAAATGCCATTTGCCGATACATCCGGTCTGATAACCTGCTTGTTTTAGTAATTCTGCAATCGTATATTCTTGAGAGGGAAGACCTTCAGGAGAATCAGGAAATAAGACTTCTCTTCTATCGCCGTACATACCTGTCCGTACACCTAAACGGCCGGTTAACAAGCCGGCTCTGCTGGGTGAGGAAACCGATGAAGATACATAAAAACTGCTCCATTTCTGACCTTCCAAAGCCATACGGTCCAAGTTCGGTGTTTTAGTGGTAGGATTGCCGAAACATGAGAGGTCTCCGTATCCCATATCATCGCAATTAATGACAATGATGTTGGGTTTTACATTCTTTTTAGGTTTTGCGAACGCATTACATACAATCAATCCCTCCGCAATGACCAATGCTACTTTCAATTTATTCATCGTAAGTTTATTTGAGAAATCGGTCATTTGAAGAAAACAAACGACCGATTTTGAGTTGATACTTAATTAGAGAAAACGGTTACCAACCAGGATTTTGTTCCAGATTGGGATTCAAAGAACGTTCTCTGTCAGGAATTGGGAGTAAATCATAATGCTTTAAATATCCATTCGGGAAGCGAGTTTCGATAATAGATCCGTTGTGGTCTTTGATAACCATCGGATAAAGATCTTTACCGATTTTCCATCTCTTCACATCAGCCCAATAACGGCCTTCTAAAGCCAATTCGATTCTTCTTTCATGTCTTACCCGTTCACGAGCCTCTTCTCGGCTCATCGAGGTCGGGAGCAACGAAATCTTCACGTCGTCTCTTTCTGTACGAATACGATTCAGAATAGAGATGGCATCAGCCACATTTCCATTTGTTTCGATGATAGCTTCTGCTTTGGAAAGTAAAACATCGGCATATCGTAAGATGATGTCGTTGATGTAAGACTGTCCTGCAGGAGGCAGATCTTCTTGTTTTTGGATTCTGTATTTACGTGTGCTCAAATGTTTCAGCCTATTGCCTGAATGGTTGAATGCACCATTAGGATACAGATAATTAGGGAATCTATAGCCAAGAATGTATGAACCCGGCAAAACAACGGTGAATGCTAAACGCGGATCTCTGTTTTCATACGGATTCGCGGAGTCGACAGGGGAGCCGTCGATCGTTTCGTAGGCTGCCACCAGATCGTCGGTCGGCACGTAGCGACTTCCACGTGTGTAACTGCCTGTTCCTGTGCCGCAATATTGGTCAAGATAGGTCCCTTGCGAATTTTCACCTTCCATATACTGAATGTCGAACAATACCTCCTTGTTGTTTTCATTTGCAGGATCAAACAATCCCTCATAGCTATGGAAAAGCCCGTATTTACCCAGTTTGTCTATCTCATCGACACAGGTGAGGACACCTTGGTATTTACCTTGATACAAATAAGCCCTCATCTTCATACCCAAAGCTGCACCTTTAGTCGCTCTTCCCGGTTCTGGAGCATCAACGCCTAGATTGGCGATAGCTACATCATAGTCTTTTTCTGCTTGTGCCCAAGTATCTTCCAGGGTCGCACGTGTTAATGTACGCGCTTCCTGAGCCGAGATGTTTGTCAATATGATAGGAACTCCGCCGTATGTTTCTGCCAATACAGAGTAGGCCAATCCACGCAAGAAATGACTTTCGCCGAGGTATTTTTTATTTACTTCATCAGACAATCCGACAGATTCCAGGCATGACAGCAAGTAGTTGGCACGCGAGATTATCTCGTAGCATCTGGTCCAACGGAAGGTAACAATTTCCTTATCGCCGGAGGTGATTTCTCCGCGTCCTAATTTGTTTAAAACGACTCGTGTCTCCCAATTGAAAGCGTTAGGAGTTGCTCCGTCGGTAATGCCAAATCCAAACAACCCTTGGAGATACAGATCACTTTCCCGTAATTGGGAATAAATGCCATTCAACATCATTTTGACTTCTTCCTCGTTCTCAGGAAAATTAGCTGATGATATTTTATCTTCAGGAAATACATCCAAATATTTATCCATACACCCTGTAAAGGTCAGACAGGACAATAGAAACAAACCGTATATTATTTTTTTCATGACTTAAAAATTAATATTTAAACCAAATGTGAATATTCTCGGAATAGGATAATAACCAGCTCCGTTGTTGAAAGAATCTTTTTCAGGATCATAGCCTTCATATCCTTTTTTCCACATGATTGTAAACACGTTTTGAGCATTGGCGTACAGATAGAGGCGACTCAAACCTAATTTTGAACTCAGCTTTTCAGGAAATGCATAGCCTAACTGTATATTTTTCAACTTAAGAAAGTCGATTCTGTGCATCCAGAAAGAAGAATCGTACCAATCCCAACTGGAGTCAATGCGCAACATCGAAATCTGGGAATCAGGGTTCTCGGGACTCCAGGCATCTTTCCAAGACTCGGTTAGGCTCATAATCATCAACATAGGCTGCGTACAATCGTTTCTTGTCAGTACATTGGCTTGCCCCATACCTTGAAACAAGAGATTCAAGTCGAAACCTTTGTAACTCAATCCGGCAGTGATGCCATAAGTAATCTTGGGAATGGTGTTCCCCAAAACCTGTTTATCTTGGTAGTCGATCTTTCCGTCGTTGTTGACATCTTCGTATTTCAGATTTCCGACTTTTGGCTTGAAAGAGTTACTGTACATATGCTCATTGATCTCTTCTTCCGACTGATAAATGCCGACAGCCTTATATCCGTACAATGACTTGTAGGAATAACCTTCACGGATCAAATAGAGTTGGTCAGGAGATTTACCTCCTTGAAACTTCGTCACTTTATTATCCACAAAAGTGAAATTGGCACCGATGTTGAAGCCCAGACGATTGCGGTCTCTTACCTGATTGTCATAGTTGACCACCAATTCAAAACCGTTGTTTCTCATTTCCCCAACGTTTTCGAAAGGAGCAGTCTTGTTACCCACAATGTTGGATATCGGTAACTGAACAATAATATCTGATGTTTTCTTGTCGAAATAATCGGCTTCAATACTCAGTTTGTTATCAAAGAATCCCATATCGAGTCCTAAGTCATAAGAAGTAGTTGTTTCCCAAGAGATGTTTTCATCCACTAATTTGGTTACTGCGGCTCCCGGTGCCAAATTACCGCCGTAGCTGTAACTCTGATCAAATTCCTGATTGAAAACGGACAAATAAGGCCAATAACCATCAATGCGTTGGTTACCCAATTGCCCCCAAGATGTACGCAATTTCAAATTTGAGAAAGCATTCAAATCCTTAATAAAGTTTTCCTCGCTCAAACGCCAACCTACGGAGAAACCAGGAAATACACCCCAACGATTTCCTTTTTTGAAACGAGAAGAAGCATCAGCTCTCAAGTTCATTTCAAACAGATATTTGTCGTCATAGGCATAATTCAATCGTCCAAAATAGGACCCCATACGCAATCTTGATAAGTTACCTTCCGCTTTGATACCATCCGTACCGGAGTCGATCTGTGTCAAACCGTCTTTGGCGGGATCTGATCTACGTCCGAAAACATTTCTTTCATTATAGTTCTCCAACTGTAAGCCTGCCACACTGGAAACAAAATGTTTGTCTCCAAATTTGTGACTGTAGTTTAATGTGGCATGGAAGTTGTTACGCATTGTCGAAACTTGCTTTCTGCTGACAATCATTCCACCTGAATTATAATTGATATTCTGTGTTTCTTTTCCGGAATCGGTATATCCGTAAAGCGTTTCATTGTAACGGTCTGTCATTTTCCAATTTCCGATAGTAGACCATGTGACTTGCAAATTCAAGTCTTTAGTGAAGTCTACTGTGGCAAAAGCGTTTAAAGACAAATAGTCTGTGGTTGTGTTGTTTTTACCGTTGGCTGCTTCAATCAAAGGATTGTGGTTTTCATACAACAATACCCCTTTTTCATCGGCTGCTTCAATAGAACCAAATCGGCCATCTCTCGTGTAGGCCGCATTGAATGGCACTGCTCCTTGAAGCATAATCCACACTCTGCTTAAGTCAAAAGGTTCAGTTGCATCGTTGCGTGAAAAGCTCAATCGGCTTCCAATTTTAAACCATGAATTTACCTTGTACTCCAAGTTGGCTCTGATACCGAATTTTTCAGCGTCCGTATAACGCAGGATACCGTCTTGTTTTAAGTAATTCAAAGACAAAAACGAGGATAACTTGTCAGAACCTCCCCGAATAGAAAGGTTATGGCTCGTAATTAGTGCATTACGAAACAACTCATCATACCAGTCCGTATTGGGATATTTATAGGGATCGGTACCGTTTCTAAAGTCGGTAATCAACTGTTCGGAGAATAAAGGCGAAGCTCCGTCATTCTCGAATCCTTGGTTGATCAGTGTCATCAAGTCGGCGCTGTTGGTCACAAAATTGTATCTATGTCCTAATTGTTGGATACCTACGTAAGAATTTAATTCCACTTGGGTTTTTTCTTTGTTCTTACCCATTTTTGTAGTCACCAAAACGACTCCATTAGCAGCTTTTGAACCGTAAATGGCGGCACTTGCAGCATCTTTCAAAACAGAAATGCTTTCAATATCGTTGGGATTGACTTGTCCGAAAGAACCTTCCACACCATCAATAATAACCAAAGGGTCGGAATTGTTCAAGGTACCCCATCCACGTATTCTAAGTTGTGCTTCATCGCTTCCGGGTTTTCCAATATTTTGGCTGACCCATACTCCGGAGACTTTGCCCGAAAGGGCTTGAGATGCATCGGTAATTGGACGATTGGACATCTCTTCGTCAAACTTGACAGATGAAACAGCTCCTGTCAAATTCACCTTTTTCTGCGTCCCGTATCCGACCACGACCACTTCTTCCAATGCGTGTGTATCTTCGTGTAATGTTACATTAATCACATTTTCCTCACCAACTTTCACAATTTGTTCATTAAAACCAATATAAGAAATCTGCAAAGAGCTTCTTGGTGCGACCGTCAATGTATATTTTCCATTCATATCCGTCACAGTCCCATTGGTTGTTCCTTTTTCAATGACATTTGCACCGATAACCGGCAGACCGGTTTCGTCTACGATCACACCTGTAACTGTCTTTCCTACTTGCTGGGCAACAGAAGAAATTTGTTTCTCACCCCGTTTCGTCAATACGATATAATCGTCATCAAAAACATACGTGATACCGGAGTTTTCGAAAACACGACTCAAACAATCAGCAACGGAACTGCTCCCGGCTTCCAGCGAAACCGTCTTGTTTGCATCCACTTCTCGTTTGTTGTACACAAACATATATCCCGTTTCTTTTTCGACTTGTTCAATAAAAGCTCCAATGGTCATACGGGAATTCGTGATTTTTACTTTTGCCGTTTGTGCATCCATATCTACCGCATAGGTGGCAAAGGCACAGGCGAACAATCCCAATATTGATAATCTCATAATGTTAAAAAATTTATCAAGATACAGTCTTTTGCATAATAAATGTATGGGTAAAGTATACTTTTTCATACTTTTGTGAATTATATATTTAATACTTTTTTTCGACTAAGAGTGTTAGATTTCACGACCGTCCGGTGCGGGAACACCGGACGGTTTTTTTATATAAAAAAACTTCTTCTATTCAAACCATAGGCATTATCTTTATAAGGTTATACATATTTTTTCCTATATTTATAAGTTTAACCCCTCACAAGCGGAACACCACTATAAGAGTTTACATATTAAATATTATTTAACAATTTGAGATTCCAAAATAGAAACAATACCGGAGATAGCCATAGCTGTGCCATGGCGCAATACCCTTGTTTCCATTTATGAAGATTTACCTACTGCAACACGATCAGGTTCTTATCGTCATCTTTCGTATACTTGAACGGATATACGATCTGAAGTTTTCGCAAAACGCTTTCCACTCCATCCCGTTGCCTGAACTTACCGGTATAGCGGTAGTTGCCAAGTTTTGTGTTTTTCACGACAATCGACACATCATAATAAAGTTCCAGTTTTTTTATTATATCTGTCAGCAACAAATCGTCAAAGATGAATATACCCTCTTTCCAAGACATAAAATCCGTTTTCTCAAACTGACAGATATTCAATGAATTATCTGATACTACGATCTGCTGCTGAGGACGCAAAACATAACGATGGTCCTTATCGAACGTCCAGGAGACAGAGACAGAACCCTCGACCAAGGAGGTCACAAAGTATTCTTCCGTGTCGTAAGCATTCACATTGAACTGCGTTCCAGTGACCTCGATGTCCATCTTTTTTGTCTTGACAATGAAAGGCTTCTCTTTATTTTTTTCCACTTCAAAAAAGGCTTCGCCATGGAGTTCGACCTCTCGCCTTTCCGAATCGAAACGTTCAGGATAACGCAACCTGGAGTTGGCGTTCAACCAAACTTCAGTGCCATCGGCAAGCAAGACTTTAGCACGCTGTCCGGCCGGAGTCGAAAACTCCTGAAAACGGACAAGCTCATCCTCTTTTTCTCCCGCATAATTCATCAGCAGATAAGTCGACAGGACGGAAAAGAGCACGATCGCGGCATAACCCGCCACTTTACGAAGACCGAATAGTAACGCACGTTTCTTCCGCATGCCAACAAACGAGCGATATTGTCTGTCCGAAGCAATTCCATCTTCATTCGCAATAGAAACAAGCGCGGACAGATTTTGTATCCCAACCGCCTCCTTCCTAAGCTCTTCATTTTCTTTCAACTGCTGAAAAAGTATTCCTCTTTCTTCAGTTGAAATCTCCCCTGCCAAATATTTTGATAACAGATCGTGCATACTTTCTTTTGTCATTATATAAGTTAAACCCTCATCACGGAACGTACCACTATGACCCAGTCTAAAATAAACATTAATTAACCAGAAACAACAATAACGGTAAATAGTCTTTCAGTGCCACACGTAACTTTTTGAGAGCTGTGACCATTTGATTCTCTACCGTATTCACGGAGATTCCGAGTTCATCCGATATTTCCTTGTATTTGAGTCCTTCGATGCGGCTTTTGATAAAGACTTCGCGGCAACGTTCCGGCAAGGTGTCAAGAGCACGACGGATAATCTCCTGCAACTCCTCTTCCGACTGATAGGAATAGTCGAACGCCTCCAAAGCATACAGTTTGAATCCCAGTTCCTCTTTCACCTGGCTGTTATACTCTTCTTCGATCAACTTGTGCCGCAGGAAGTTCAGACAGCGGTTTTTCACCAACGTAAATAAATAAGTCGTAAGCGTAAAAGAGATCTCGATTTCCTCCTTTCTTTCCCAAAGTGTAAGAAACACATCTTGTACTATATTCTCCGCATCTTCGTTTGCCGGAACATAGTTTTTAGCAAAAGCGAACATCTTCGGATAATACAGTTTATATAGCTTCTCAAAATCTCCTTTAAGGTATAACATACCAGTCAAATTTAATCTTTTTAGCAAAAATAATATATTATTTCAGAGTTTAAACATCTACCCGCAAAATAATCTCATTCATACCGGTAACCTCCGAACATAGTAGAAGACAGCACTATATAGAGAAGAAGCTAGGACAATAGTATCTTTCTGCTAATATTACTGTTCCAAACGAACAACACAGTAGTGCTGGCACTTACCAATCGGCTAAAACAGTCTCCTACAGAGTGTTTTTAGCCTTTACATTTCATCCATCATTGCTTTCAGTCGATTGATAGATAGCAGATTATGATGACAGGATATTGCTTTAATCTTTTTAAAAAAAGTCAAACATACTACATAAGATACCATCTATAAAGAAACGGATAGGTATCGAACGGTAAAGGAATAGGCACCGGATGACAAACGGAAAGGCACCCGTTTTTAAAGGTCAGGTGTTTTGAAATGTTAAGACCTTAGTTCTGATTTCAAAAGAAGGGACTTTTGATTTTAAAAGACCGGTCTTTTTTTCGGCTTACTATATAGCATCGGTGAAAGCAATAGGTGTCATCTGTATGTATTATTTATCAATGTTTATAATGTATTTGAAAGATGAAAGCAAAAGATTGAAGATATCAAGAGGAAGGTTCGGGCTAGGTTGAATGTTTCACTTACTGACAGATTTGAATCATAAAAACGCCTTCAGACATTGAAATGTATAAAATATTACCTACATTTGTTCCGTTGCCTGTTATTAGGTAATAAACCAATAAAACCATTGACATATGGAAAAGTA
>OGYB01000880.1_pt1 | contig 15974 bp, 17 predicted proteins | sample 1576421 | NCBI WGS metagenome assembly OGYB01 (sample SAMEA3541577, study PRJEB24748) | human gut metagenome | biome: human gut; feature: human-associated habitat; material: faeces | place: China | collected 2012
AGCCGTATTGGTCATACGGCGAGGACACTCAGAGGGCAAGTTATGACGCAGACGGTGCGTATAAACGCCGATTTACGCCGATTTACATTTTATCGTCCCCCCTGATGACGCGCTCCCAGGCGCGTTTTAGGGCCGCCGCCGCGCCGTTGATGTCTTCCTCGGGGATGCCGGCGAAGGAGAGCAGGATATTGTCTCTCCCGGCGTCGACTTTTACTCCCTCCATGAGCGCCGCCTGACGCATTTTTTCCGCCTTGCCGCCGAGGGGAAGCGTGAATGACGTCGATGTTTCGAGCAGCCGCCATTCAAACGCGGCGCCGAAAGCGGAGCCCAGCGCCTCGGAGAGCAGGCGGCTTTTGCGCAGGTATGTCTTTCGGCAGCGCCGCAGGTGGCGTTCGAGATGCCCCTCGCGGATGTATTCGGCCAGCGCGAGCTGCTCGATTTTACTAGATGTCGGGTCGTAGAAGCCGGCCGCCGCCGCGCAGCTCTCCGCGAGCCGCGCCGGAAGCGCCATGTAGGCGACGCGCACCGAGGGCAGCAGCAGCTGCGAGAAGCTGCCGATGTAGACGACGTTTTCCGGCGCGAGCGGCTGCATCGCCGGGATCGGGCGCGCAAGGTAGCGCAGCTCGCCGTTATAGTCGTCTTCGACGATAAGGCGCCCGTTCTCGCGCGCCCATTCCGCGAGCGCGCCTCTGCGCCGGGTCCTCTGCGCGAGAGTGCTCAGCGGACGCTTTGAAGCTATTTCCACGAAGATGTCGGCATCGTAGAGCCGCGAGACTGTCTCAGGCGATTCCGGAACGACGGAGACCTCCCAGCCGTAATCGCGCAGCACCCGTTCTCCCTGTTCAAAGCCGGGGCTCTCAAGCACCGCGCGCCCTCCGCCGCCAAGCGCGCGGCAGAGCAGCGAGAGTAACTGCTGGGTGCCGGAGGCGGTGATGATTTCACCGGCGCCGCATTTCACGCCGCGAGCGCGGTAGGCGTAGGCGGCGAGCTGGCGGCGCAGCTCCGGTTCGCCGCAGGGATCGCCGCGCGAGGTGATCTCATCCTCGCGTTTGAGCGCGGAGCGCAGGCAGCGCCGCCACGCGGAGATGTCCGTGTTTTTTGCGTCTATCCTGCCGGAGCTGAGGTCATACCGCGCTTCAGTGATGCTTGCGGCCTTGACGCCGCGCCGCGCGCCGCCTCCGCTCCTGCGCGGCGCGGTGAAGCAGCCGCTCTTCGGGCGGCTTACGATGTATCCGTCGAGGTGGAGCCGCTCGTATGCGTTTTCGACCGGCGACCGGCTGACGGAGAGTCCCGCCGCGAGTTCGCGTATGGAAGGGAGCCTCGTAAGCGGCGCGATCCTCCCGCCGTCCACCGCGGCGGCGAACTGTTCGTATATCTGCCGCCAGAGCGCCGTATCGCTGCCGTTTTCTATGTGTATGAAGTCGAAGATCATTAGTTCTCCTCATCTGTCATCTTAAAATAAATAATATTTGTCCATTGAAGCAATGACAAATATATCATATAACAACATCACACAGCTGTGAAGTTTTTTAGGATGAGTTGGAGGAAGAAAAAAGATGGACAACATGGAACAGATAAAATTGAACCGCGACCTGGCGAAGATGCTCAAGGGCGGCGTCATTATGGACGTCACCACGCCGGAACAGGCGAAGGTCGCCGAGGCGGCGGGGGCCTGCGCGGTGATGGCGCTGGAGCGCATTCCGGCGGATATCCGCGCGGCGGGCGGCGTTTCGCGCATGAGCGATCCGAAGATGATCAAGGGCATCCAGCAGGCCGTCAGCATTCCCGTGATGGCGAAGTGCCGTATCGGCCACATCGCGGAGGCGCGCATCCTCGAGGCGATCGAGATAGATTACATCGACGAGAGCGAAGTCCTGAGCCCCGCCGACGATACCTATCACATCGACAAGACGCAGTTCCGCGTGCCCTTCGTCTGCGGCGCGCGTAACCTTTCGGAGGCGCTGCGCCGCATCGAGGAGGGGGCGACGATGATCCGCACGAAGGGCGAACCGGGGACCGGCGACGTCGTGCAGGCCGTGCGCCACATGCGCGCGATGCAGGCGGAGATCGCGCGCGTGGTATCGATGCGCGCCGACGAGCTCTTTGAGGCGGCGAAGGAATTGCAGGTCCCCTGCGCGCTGCTGCGTGAGGTCCACGACACGGGCAGGCTGCCGGTCGTCAACTTCGCGGCGGGCGGCGTGGCGACTCCCGCCGATGCGGCGCTGATGATGCTGCTTGGCGCGGAGGGTGTCTTCGTCGGCAGCGGCATCTTCAAGTCCGGCGATCCGGAAAAGCGGGCGGCGGCAATCGTCAAGGCCGTCACGAATTATGATGATCCGGGAATATTGGCGGCAATATCGGAGGATCTCGGCGGCGCGATGGTCGGCATCAACGAGAGCGAGATCGCCGTGCTGATGGCGGAGCGCGGAAAATAATGAAGCGCGTCGGAGTCTGCGCCGTGCAGGGAGCCTTCGCGGAGCACTGCGCGATGCTTGAACGCATCGGCGCGGAGGCCGCCGGGATACGCGGGCGCGCCGATCTCAAGGGGCTCGACGCGCTGATCCTGCCCGGCGGAGAGAGCACGGCGCAGGGAAAGCTGCTGCGCGAACTGGGGCTCTTCGAGCCGATGGAAAGGATGATCGCGGACGGCCTCCCCGTCTACGGCACCTGCGCGGGGATGATCCTGCTCGCTAAAAATATCGAAAACGACGGACGCCGCCACTTCGCTGCGATGGACATCACCGTGCGCCGCAACGGCTACGGCCGTCAGCTTGGCAGTTTCATCGCGCGCGGGGAGTTCGCGGGCATGAAGGGGGTCGAAATGCCCTTCATCCGCGCGCCCTATATCTCGGCAGCGGGGGATGGCGTTGAGGTCCTCTCCGAGCACGAAGGGCTGATCACGGCGGCGCGCGAGAAAAACATGCTAGTCACCGCCTTTCATCCCGAGGTTACCGGAGACGAGCGCGTGCACAGGTATTTTCTCGCGATGATTTAGCCGGCGGGATGTATTTTTTTTAAAATAATTTAAGCGGGACGAGGCCTCCGTTAGGGAGCATTCACTTAGGGATTTACAATAGCAGGTAAATTTTGAGTGACACCTTCAAGCGGGTGCAACAGAAAATGGCCATGCAAGAGTAGAAATGTTCAAGCATGGTCATTTTTTATACTGTGTATTTCATTGTCGTATCATGATCAAATCTGTCCGAAATATCGTGTTTTTACTGGACTCTCACTAACATGATTCCGGATGGGGGCGGGACAGTTGTGCGTCTAAAACAGACTTTACACGGTAACCCACGGAAATAATGACATCAAGATTATAATAATCGACATTATAATCTTTTCCATCAGCAGTGTAGGCAAATTTTGCCCACACTGAATCTTTAACCAGTTCTCCTTCTTTAAACGCATTACGCACATGTTTTCCGATAACACTGCGGTCACGCTGAAATAATTCTGCCATCTGGTCAATGGACAGCCATACGGTATCCTTATCAAAGGTTGCTTCTATTTTTGTTGTGCCATCATCAGTGGTGTACATGACGATATCTGTAAATCTGCTTTGAGAAGTTTCGACGCACACCTGGATTTTTGTGGTTTGGAGAACTTGGAGATTAAGGGAAAAACGTCCCTCTTGGCACTACCTAAAAATCTTAATTCGTTAAGAATCTCGCTTGATAAAGTCGATAAAATAAAAATACCTAATAGAAGAAAAGAGAGACAAGAGTTTTTATCTCTTGTCTCTCTTTTCTTGCCTCTATTTGTATGGCGGACAAAATATAATACGGTCACTTATAATTGGGGCGACAGTATTTATTCTTTAATAGTAAATAAGATATTATGTGGGCAAAGGTAGATCAATTACGGCAGTCGTTGTCCCTCCCTATATGAAGAAAGGCCGGAGGCTGTCGTTATGACGCGCCTCCGGCCTCCCGTTCGTTCTATTACAGTAATGTTATCCGAGGATTTTTTTCAGATCCGCCTCCGGCGTGCCGATGGGGGCGATGTTGTAGTGTTCGACAAGGAAGTTGAGCACGTTCGGCGAGACGAAGGCCGGGAGCGTCGGGCCGAGCAGGATGTTCTTTATCCCGAGGTGGAGCAGCGTCAGCAGGATGCAGACGGCCTTTTGTTCATACCATGAGAGTACGAGCGTGAGCGGCAGGTCGTTGACGCCGCATTTGAATGCCTCCGAGAGCGCCACGGCGACGCGGATCGCGCTGTAGGCGTCGTTGCACTGTCCCATGTCCATGATGCGCGGGAAGCCGCCGATCGTACCGAGGTCGAGGTCGTTGAAGCGGTACTTGCCGCAGGCGAGCGTGAGGATTATTGTGTCCGCGGGGCTCTTCTCAACGAACTCCGTGTAGTAATTGCGTCCGGGTTTCGCGCCGTCGCAGCCGCCGACGAGGAAGAAGCGGCGTATCGCTCCCGATTTTACCGCCTCCACGACCTTATCCGCGGCGGCGAGCACCGCGCCGTGGCCGAAGCCGGTCATGGTATGGCCGCCGCCGTTGATGCCCGTAAAGCTCTTATCCTCGCTCCAGCCGCCGAGCTCAATGGCTTTGGCGATGACGGGGGCGAAATCTTTGTCCTCGCCGATGTGGACCAGGCCGGGATAGGAGACCACTTCGGTGGTGAAGACGCGGTCCGCGTACGAGGGCTTGACCGGCATCAGGCAGTTCGTGGTGAAGAGTATCGGCGCGGGTACGCCGTCGAACTCCCGCTGCTGGTTCTGCCAGGCGGTGCCGAAATTGCCTTTGAGGTGCGGGTATTTTTTCAGTTCCGGGTAGGCGTGCGCCGGCAGCATTTCACCGTGCGTGTAGATATTGACGCCCTTGCCCGCGCTCTGGTCAAGCAGCAGTTTCAGGTCGCGCAGGTCGTGGCCGCTGATGACGATGAAGGGGCCCTTTTTGACCTTAAAAGGTACGGGGGTCGGTTCCGGCGTCCCAAAGGTGCCGGTGTTCGCCCTGTCTAGCAGCTCCATGCAGCGGAGGTTGACCTCCCCCGTTTTAAGGACGAGCGGCAGCAGCGCCTCCATCGTATTTTCGCGTCCTATCGCGGCGAGCGCCTCGTAAAAGAAGTCGTTGACCTCCCTGTCGCTATAGCCGAGGACCATCGCGTGGTAGGCGTAGGCCGCCATGCCGCGCAGCCCGAAGAGGATCAGTGATTTTAGCGAGCGGACGTCCTCGTCCGCATCCCACAGCCCCCTCACGTCATACTCGCCGCATCCGCAGCCGCACGAACATCCCGCGAGCTTCTGTTCCTCGGCCCGCACCTTGCCGGTCATTTCTTTTACGGTGCCGCTGTCGAAGTTTACGTTAGTCACCGTGGTGAAGAGCCCCGCGAGCATCGCCCTGTCCGCGCTCTCCGACGGGCTTTTCCCGTTCGCGGCGCGCGCAAGGCCGATCAGGGCCCCTGTCAGCTCATCCTGCAGCAGCGCCGTATCCGCCGGTTTGCCGCAGACGCCCGCCCTTCCCATGCAGCCTTTGCCGCCGGCCGTCTGTTCACATTGAAAACAAAACATCTTCTCTTCCATGATTATCTCTCCCTTCATGATTTGCGGAGCCACCGGTCATAGTGCCGTCCGCGCCGGTCCTAATCGATGATCTCTCCCTCTACGGAGATGGTTGCGACCTGCCAGGGAATGAATTTCCCGCTGGCCTGCAGCGCCTTCTTCACCGCCGCCTCGATGCCGCCGCAGCACGGCACCTCCATACGCACGACGGTAACGCTTTTGATATCGTTGTTCTTCAGTATTTCAGTAAGCTTTTCCGAATAATCGCCGGCGTCGAGCTTCGGGCAGCCGACCAGCGTCACGTGGTTCTTGATGAACCGCTCGTGGAAATCGGCGCGCGCGAAGGCCGTGCAGTCGGCGGCGACGAGCAGCTTTGCCCCGTCGAAATAGGGCGCGTTTACGGGGACCAATTTTATCTGGACCGGCCACTGCGAGAGCCGTGAAGCGGCCTGGGGACGGCAGGCTTCCGTCTCTGTCTCCCGCTCCATGCGTGTGATCCCGCGCGAGTGAGTCCCCGGGCAGCCGCAGGGCAGGTTACCGCCTGCCGTCCTCTTCGCGGCTATATTTGCCGACGCCGCCTCTTTGTCATAGGCCGCCGCCTCACGCTCCACGAAGGTGATCGCTCCGGCGGGGCAGGCGGGCAGGCAGTCCCCGAGACCGTCGCAGTAATCGTCGCGCATCAGCTTCGCCTTGCCGCCTACCATCGCGATCGCGCCCTCGTGGCAGGCGTCGGCGCAGGCGCCGCAGCCGTTGCATTTTGTTTCGTCTATCTCGATTATTCTCCTTAACATCGCTTTTCCTCCCAAACCTGTTTATCTTCAATATTTATTTTTATTGATTTTCTGGCTCTCTTGCTTTTACGTTTAGAGGATACTACAATAAATATAATGAATCGGTTGTATAAACAACAAAAAGGAGAAATATGAAAAAATATCTTGAGACGATAAAAAAATCACCGCTCTTCAAAGGTATAGAGGAGAGTGAGATCGAGGCGATGCTCGGCTGCCTTTCGGTGAAGGCGAGAAAATATGCGCGGCACGAGTTCGTGATGCGTTTCGGCGACAGCACCGAGGCTATCGGAATGGTGCTGAGCGGCTCCGTCCACATTGTCAAGGAAGACTTCTGGGGCAACAGGAACATCGTGACGGAGATCGGGCCCGGACAGATATTCGCCGAAAGCTACGCCTGTACGCCCGGCGCCGCGCTCGGCGTCAGCGTCGTGGCCGCCGAGGCCGCCGCGGTTATGTTTATGAACGTGCGCCGCGTCCTCACGACTTGCAGCTCCGCCTGTGAATTCCACTCGCGGCTGCTTAGAAACCTGCTCTCCGTCCTCGCCGAAAAGAACCTGCGCTTCAACGACAAACTCACGCACATGGCGCAGCGCACCACCCGCCAGAAGCTGCTCTCCTATCTCTCCGCCGAGTCTATGCGCCTCGGAAGCCCTGAGTTCGATATAACCTTCAACCGCCAGCAGCTCGCCGACTATCTCTCCGTAGACCGCAGCGCGATGTCGGGCGAGCTTTCCAAAATGCGAGACGAGGGGCTGCTCGATTTTTATAAGAGCCATTTTCGCCTCAGACAAGGCTGAGCCGCGGGAGGCATTCCTTTTGTCCGTATACGGCGGCGCTTTAAGCCCCGTCATTTATGACAAAAGCCCCGTCCGCGAAGCTGGAGGCGCTCGCTGGCGGGGCTTTTGCCGGCCTTAACGCTATTTCTTTTCCTCTTTATGGCGGTGGATGTGTGCCTCGATCTTCTCCTTGTCGTCGTGCAGATGGTCTTTCAGATGATCGTAGTGATCGTCGAACCATTTCTTCGTACGCTGCCAGAGGTCGTCCTTCTTTCCGGAAAGGCGGTCTGCCATCGCGTGGATGTCTTCCGCGTGCGACTTCGCGAACTTTTCGTCATACGGGCCGGTGTGAGCCTCGAGCATATCCAGGCTTTTCTTGATCTCTTCGTCGTTCTTTACTGCCATCTTTATTTCCCCCTTGAATGGTATTTTTAGATTGCTGTCGTCAGATACCTGTTTCTAGCGTATATCACATGCAGCATCTTCTCAAATGGGGGAGCCGCCAACAAGGCCAATATACCTAGGAAGGGCGGCGTGAATGGCTTAAATCGCTTTATGACGGCACGATTTAGTAAAAAGAGCGGCGATGAAAGGTTTTAAGGGCCGTTTTTTTAGTTTAAGCGGGGCGGCCGGCGCGATTGCGGAGCAGTTATTCGCTTACTGTTGTATAATTTCGTGAGATTGGGGGCTTTTAATGATGTATTCCAGCGAAAAGACGGAAAAATGGTTCAACGATTACGTTGATTCATTCAGGATAGAGGGAGAGCTCGCCCGGATGCAGGAGCTCAAGAGAAGGCACAGCTTCCGCGTGCAGCGGCTGGCCTCGGCGATCGCCGAGTCGCTTGAATGGCGCGAGGAGAATGACGCCTGGATTGCCCACGCCGTGGGGCTGCTGCACGACACGGCGAGGTTTTCCCAATACCGTGATTATCAGACCTTTCAGGACAGCGCGAGTTTCGACCACGGCGATCGCGGAGCGGAGATACTGGCCGGACTCTTTGACTGGGAGGGCATCGATAGGGGCGATAAAGAGAAAGTGCTGGCGGCGGTGCGCCACCATAACAAGATCGAAATACCGGCCGACGTGCCGCTCTCGATCTACCGCTGGTGCGCCCTCATACGCGACGCGGACAAGATAGACGTCTTCCGCATGGTGCAGAGCCGCATTGACAACGGCACCGTATATGAGATGCTGCCGCGCCATAAAAAGGTCAGCGGGCTTTCGCCCGCGCTCGTGGAAGAGGTCCGCGCCACGGGACGCGGTTCTTACGCCAACGCGCGTTCGCTGCAGGACTACCGGCTGATACAGCTTACCTGGGCGCTTGACCTGAATTATCCGGTCTCGGTCGTTACGCTGAAAGAAGAGGGGATATTCCGGCGGATAGCCGACGATCTCAAAGAATACCCGGTCGCCGACGTGGTCGGCGGCTTGATGAAAAAGATCGACGAGTTTTAGGGAACAGATCTCAACATCTGAAAAATCGCAGCGCGGGAGGGCCCGCGGCGAAGCAAAATATTGCGGGAGGGCCGAGGGCGAGGGTAAATATGGCGGCATAAAGAAAACGGCGCTTATGCGCGCCGTTTTCTATTCGAACATATCTTTGCCGACGCCGCAGACGGGGCAGACCCAATCGTCTGGGATGTCCTCAAAGGCTGTGCCGGGGGCTATCCCGGAATCGGGATCGCCGGCTTCGGGATCATATACATAACCGCATACGGTGCAGACGTACTTTTTCATAATTTTCTCTCTCCTTTGGTTTATTTAAGATTTTTAACCTTAAAAAACTAAGAATGATTATAACAGTTTTAATTTAATTTTAAATACTGTAAAAACACTGATTTAGTTTTTTCGTTAATCTTTCGGCTCCGTCTTCCGTGACGAGGTAGTCGTCCTCCAGCCTCATGCCTCCGAAGCCCGGTATATAGAGTCCCGGTTCGATGGTCACGACGTCCCCGGCCCGCAGGATGTCGTCGCGCCTCGGCGATAGCAGCGGGGCCTCGTGTATCTCAAGGCCGAGCCCGTGTCCGAGGCTGTGGGTAAAGCAGCCGTCTTTGCCCTCGGCGGCGAATATTTCCACGGCTCTTTTGTGAACGCCGGCGCCGGAGACTCCGGCGCGCAGCATCGCCGCCGTCTCGTTATGCGCCCTGCGCAGCAGCTCGTGCATCTCCGCGGCCTCTCCGCTTGGTTTCCCGATGGAAAAATTTCTCGTAATGTCGCAAAAATAGCCGTTCCAGCGCGCGCCGTAGTCTACGGTGACCCACTCTCCCGCCTCCATCGTCTTTTCGCTCGCGCGCCCGTGCGGCATGACGCTGCGAAGGCCGGAGGCGACGATCATGTCGAAGCCGGGACCGCCTCCGAGGAGGCTTATCTTGTAGTTGAGCAGCGCTTCAAAGGCCTTTTCCGTCATTCCGGGCTTCGCGCAGTCGAGCGTCTCCAGGAAGGCTTCGGCGCCGATCGCGGCGGCCCTCTTTATCTCTTCCACCTCTCCCGCGTCCTTTTCGCGGCGGAGCTCTCTCATGACGGCGCCGCCGTCGCGCCAGCGTCCGCCTGCCGAGGATAATTTTTCCCAGGTGCCGTGGAAAGTCTTGCCGGCCTCGCAGAGTATCTCCCGCGAGCCATGCCTTTTGAGGTTTTCCGTCAGGTCGTCCTCGAGGCTCGTCTTCTGCTCAAGGACTCTATGCGGCGATTGTTCCCGTCCCTGCGCGGCGTAACGCCCGTCGAGCGTCAGTTCTGCCTCGCCGTCCGCGTAGACCGCCAGCGAGCCGGCCGTTCCGCGGAAGCCGCTCATGTAGAACAGGCTCTCCCAGTTCGTATCTTCGTCGTTGACGATGACGAAGGCATCCGCTCCCCGCGCTCTGAGCTCTTTCGCGAGCCGCTCGGTGCGGCGCAGGATGTCAGCGCGCATCTTTTTTCTCCATTTTGAGCAGGCGCCAGAGTTCTTCCTTCGGTTCGGGAAGGGGCGTTTCGAGCCTGCCGCCCATGCGCCCCGCGACCGCCGATTCGATCCCCGCCGCCTCAAGAGCGGAGCGCGCGGCCTTCGCATAGCGTTCCGGCACTGCCGCAAGCATGCTGCCGGAGGCGATCAGGTGCAGGGGATCGAAGTCCAGCTCTTTAGCGGCGCGTCGCGTCAGCGGATGTATCGCCAGCGCTTCGCGGTCCAGCTCGGCTTTGAGGCCGCAGAGCGAACATATTTCATCGAGGCCGCCCATGAAGCCGCCCTCGGTAGGGTCGTGCATGAATTTCGCATAGGGGCGCAGCAGGCGGGACTCCGCGAGCACCGAGGTCATCTCCGACCATGAGAGTATCTCGGCGATCTCATCCTCGCTCATGAAGGGCGCGAGCAGGTCAGGGCGGTCGAGTGCCAATATCGACATGCCCTCGATGCCGAGATGTTTCGTCACGATCAGCAGATCGCCCTCCGAGATGTCGGTCGCGCGCATCACCCTGTCGGCGGTGCCGACGAGCGCGCCCATGATCACGGGGCGGTCGTAGCGGTCGTTGAACTCCGTATGTCCGCCGGCGACGGCGATGCCCTGCGCCCGGCATTCCTCGTCGATCTCGCTCATGATGCGCGCCGCGCCCTCTTCGCCGAGGGAGGGCGGCAGGATCAGCGTCACCGTGAGGTAGGCGGGGTCGCCGCCCTTGGAGGCGATATCGTTGGAGTTTATTCTCACGAGCAGCCGCCCCGCGCCGCTTTCGGCGCCGACGATCGGGTCGGAGGCGAAGACCATATATTTCCCTTCCGGCCATTTGATGACGGCGGCGTCCTCGCCGACTCCGGGGCCGATCAGCACCTCGGGGCGCGGCGCGCCGACGTAAGAAAGGACGTTGCGCTTGAGCGCCTCGGGCGAGAGTTTTCCCGAAGGGAGTTTTGTTTTCGGTTTATCTGTCATTTCGCTCACCTCTGGTCAGTGGTCTTTTTATATGTCGTTCAGGTTTCCGGAGGAATAGTCCCTGATAGCAAAAGCCAACCCCCGCGCGCGAGGCCCGGGAGAGGTCTCTCCGAATCAGTTTGTCCTATGATTATAACTCTATGTTCTTTGAAAAAATACAGCCGCAGTAGTTCTGCCGGTAGAGGCCGAGCTCTTTGCTTATCTCAACGGATCGCTTGAAGCCATCCGCCTTGCGCCAGACCCTTTCCACCCATACGAGGCCTCGGGCGGCGGCGGCGCGGGCGCCGATCTCGTTGATCAGGTTCACGTCCTTGTGCGGGCTGATGGTGAGCGTCGTGCAGAGATGAGTGAATCCGCCCCGCGCCCCCCATTCGGCGGCGGCGGCGAGCTGCGTCTCGAAGCATCTTCGGCAGCGTGCGCCGCGCTCAGGTTCTTGTTCGAGGCCGCGCACCGCTTCAAACCACGGTCCCGGCGCATAGTCCGCCAGGAATACCTCCGCGCCTGTGTGCCCGGCCAGCGCGGAGACCGCCGCCGCCCTCCGGTCATATTCCTCGCGAGGGTGGATGTTGCCGCCGTAAAAATAGCCGGCGGTCTCGCAGCCCTCGCCGATCAGCGAGGGCCACGGGACCGTGGCGTCAGGCGCGCAGCATATGTGCAGCAGGAGCCTTTTCCCGTTCAATCCGCCGCCTCTATATGCAGGGTCCCTTAACGGCGGAGGGGGCGTCCGCGGCGGCGTCCCCGGCCTGCGCTTCGCATTTTGGAAGCGCCGAAGGTTCTGTCTCCGCCTCCGCGCAGGAGGATTCTGGACTTTCCTCCGCCTTTATCTCCGGCAGCGGCAGGGTTTTGATGGCGAAGATAAGGTAGCCGGTATGACCGATCATCATATCCTCGGGGCGTATCCTGTTCGGTTCGGTCTTGAAGTAGCGCAGCATTATCTCGACCACCTGCACGTCGGCGAAGCCGAATTCCTGAAGCGCGCGCAGCGTCTCGGAGATCTGGTTCGTCGTCGGCACGAGGATGCCGAGATGGTTGCCCGGCGCGAGCGCCTCGTAGGCCTTGTCGATATAGTCCCACGGTGTCGGGACGTCGAGGAATACGGCGTCTGCGCCGCGTTCCTTAAAGCCCTCGTCGAGCGAACGGACGTTGAACTCTATGCGGTGCGCCACGCCCCATTTTTCGGCGTTCTTGCGCGCGAGCGCGGAGAATTCCTCGCGGCGGTCGTATGTGCAGACCTTTCCCGTATCGCCGACGAAGTGGGCGAAGGTGCAGCAGAGGCTGCCGGAACCGGTGCCGCATTCCACGACGGTGCAGCCCGGAAAGATGTTGAGGTGTTCGATGATGAAGCCCGCCTCTTTGGGGAAGACGATCTGCGTCTGCCTTTTGAGGCGGCGCGTGTACTCGCCGAGCGTCGGTCTGAGCAGGAAGTAGACCTCGCCCTTGGGGGTGCGGAGGCCTTCGCCGTAGTCGTGTTCCATGAGGTCGGCATGCTTTATCTGCCCGAAGTGCGTGCCCTGGCTCTGCCCCGGCTGCACTTTGACGAGAAAACTGTCTCCTTTTTTGGGGTTCCAGATAAATACGAGGTCTCCCGCCTGGATCATTTAAGCAGTTCCTTCGCTCCGCCGGCGATCCCGTCGGCGTCGAGCCCCATGTCGGCGAGGACGTCGCCGTTTGAGCCCGAAAGGCCGTAGCGCGTCACGCCGAGGTTCTTTATCCTGACCGCCTTGCCGGCGCGCGCGAAGGCCAGCGCGGCGACCGCCCCGATCCCGGTGTCGGCGTGATGGTCCTCGCAGGTGAGGAGCGGCAGCTCTCCCACAAGCGTGAACAGCTCGTTTTCGTCCATCGAAAGCGGCGTCGCGCAGTGCAGCACCCTGGCGCTGATCCCCTCTTTCGCGAGCAGTTCGCGCGCTTCGACGGCGCGTCCCGCGAGGTGTCCCATCGCGAGGATGGCGACGTCAGTCCCGTCGCGCAGCAGGTCTATCGCGCCGTTACGGAACTCGTAGCCTTCGCCGTAGAATGGCGTGCCGTCCTCTTTCAGGATCACTGGCAGCACGCTGCGCCCCATCGCGAGGCAGACGTTGCCGGGTTCCGCGAGCATCCAGCGCGTCGCGCGGTCGGTCTGGTTCGGGTCGGCGGGAACGACTACGTTCCAGCCGAAGGTGTTGCGGAAGAGGCCGACGTAGTCGATGCACTGGTGCGTCATGCCGTCCTCTCCGACGTCAAGCCCCGTGTGGGTGAGCACCGTCTTCGCGCCGGCGCGGTTGATGTCGTTGAGCCGTTGCTGGTTATATACTTCGTCGCTCGCGAAGACGCCGAAGTCGGCCCACACGGAGACGACTCCCGCGGCCGACGCCGCGCCGGCGGCGGTCGCCGTCGTATGCTCCTGGATGCCGGCCTCCACGTAATTGTCGGGGCAGGCCTTCGCGAAGCCGTCGACCTTTACCGAACCGGCGAGGTCGCAGTCGAATACGAGCATCGGCGTCGCGCCCTCTTTTTTATAGTTGAGTTCGCCGACCTCCGCGAGGGCCTTGCCGAAGGCGCCGCGGTTGTCCTTCTTATCTTCCTTTGTATAGGTGTGCGGAACGCCGAGCTCAAGCACCGGTTTTTCCGGCGTGATGCGGCGGCCTTTGGGCAGGGGGCCCTTGCGCTCCGCGAGCGCCGCGTTGAACACGGAGATGTCGCTGCCAAGCTCCTTAAGCGCCAGCTCGAGCTTTTCTCCCGCGGCCGGTTTGCCGTGGTAGTCGGGGATGTTCTCCATAAAAGAGACCCCCTTGCCCATCGTCGTCCGGCAGAGGATGACCGTCGGCACGGGCGAACCCTTCGCCGCCTTCATCGCCCTGTAGAGCGCCTCGTAGTCGTGTCCGTCGCACTCCGTCACCAGCCAGCCGTCGGCGGCCCAGAGCGCGGGGATGTTTACCGGCATCACCTCTTCGAGGCGGCCGCTTATCTGGATGTCGTTCCAGTCCACCAGCGCGGTGATATTGGTGAGTTTCTCTTTTGCCGCGATCCTGCGCGCCTCGGCGACCTGTCCCTTGACCTGTTCACCGTCTCCCATGACGACCCAGGTGTGCGCCCGCGAGCCGCGTGCGCGGGCCGCGAGAGCGAAGCCGACGCCCGCCGCGAGTCCCTGTCCGAGGTTGCCGGTGCCCCAATCGACGCCGGGAACGTCGCGCTCGACATGTCCCTGATAGGGGCTGCCGGCGCGGCGGAAGTTCGCCGCCATCTCATGCGCGGGGAAGAAGCCGTATTCGGCGAGCGCCGCGTAGAAGCCAGCCGAAGTGTGCCCGTGGCTGACGACTATGCGGTCCCGCTCCGGCGAGTCCGCGAGTTCCGGCGTGACGTTCGCCGCGCCGAGCAGCGTCATGTAAATATCCATCGACGAGAGCGCTCCCGCGGGATGCCCGCTCTTTGCCGCCGCCGTCGCGACGACGGCCCACACGCGCGCCTCGCGCGCCGCCCCGCGCAGTTCGGCGACGCCCTCCGCGCTGATCCCCTCAGACTTAAAACCCCGTATTTCCTCTGTGACCTTCATTTAACAAAAAACTCCTCTCATTATGCAAAGGGAATTATGTAAACACATAACTCTTCTAATTGTACAGCCAAAGCGCTCAATTTGGGGAATTTTTCCCGAGGAAATATGAATTTAACGTAAAGGGCCGGCAAAACAGGCAAAAGGCGTGACTTTAAAGGATTTTTAACGCGGCTGATACACACCGGATGCTAAATACTGTAAAATGATTACATCAACAATATCTGCATAGGAGGAATTTTTATGAGCAGTATCGTGGCATTTTTAGTTCTTGCCGTCGTCTATTACATAGGCGAATTTGTCGGCACCAAGACAAAGGCGTGGATTCCGTCTGTCTTCGTCATCGCGTCGCTCTTTCTTTTCGGTTACTGGACATTTTTCCCCAAGGACATCGTGGCTCTGGCGGGAATGGGCGCGCCGCTCGGAGGCACGCTCGTCATCATGCTCTGCATCACCCACATGGGAACGATCATCTCCATCAGGCAGCTGCTTGACCAGTGGAAGATAATCTGCATCACGCTCGCGGGACTCGCCGGCATGGTCGCCCTCTGCTGGTTCGTTTGCATCCCGCTCGTCGGACGCGCCTACGTCATCGCGGGACTGCCGCCGCTCACGGGCGGCATCGTCGCGGCGACGATGATGAACACCGCCGCCGCGGAGAAGGGGCTGACGACCGCCGCCGTACTCGCGATCGCGATGTACGCCGTGCAGGGGTTCTTCGGCTACCCGCTGACCGCCGTCTGCCTCAAACTTGAGGGACGCCGGCTGCTTAAAAAATACCGCAGCGGCGAAGTCCAGGTCAACAAAAATGAAAAAGTCGACACCGCCGTCGGCAACATGGCTACGGGTGACGTCCTTAAATACCGCATCTTCCCCGAGATCCCCGCGAAATATTCGTCGACGGCGCTCATCCTCGCGAAGCTGATGTTCTCCGCGTATCTGGCCAGTCTCGCGGCCAAGCTCACGGGCATCAACATGGCGGTCCTGGCGCTGCTCTTCGGCATCGTATTCACCGAGCTCGGGTTCCTGGAGAAGGACGCGCTGCATAAGGCCGGCTCCTACGGCTTCCTCATGTATGTGCTGATGATCTTCGTCTTCGCGGGGCTCAAGGACGCGACGCCGCAGATGCTCGGCGAGTGCATCGGGCCGATGCTGACGATCATCGTCGTCGGCGTCGCTGGCATGGCGGTGCTTTCGATAATAGCCGGCAGGATACTCAAGGTGAGCTGGGAGATGGCCTTCGCGACTTCGCTGACGGCGCTCTACGGCTTCCCGCCGAACTACATCCTCACCGAGGAGTCGGTCAAGGCTCTCGCCGAGACGCCCGAGGAGCACCAGTATCTGCTGGACGCGATGCTGCCGCAGATGATCGTCGGCGGCTTTGTGACGGTAACGATCACCTCCGTCATCATTGCCGGTATTTTTATCGGACTGCTTTAATAAAGAGCTGCCGGCGGTACCAGCCGCCCGTGTCA
>OGYB01000884.1_pt1 | contig 15930 bp, 10 predicted proteins | sample 1576421 | NCBI WGS metagenome assembly OGYB01 (sample SAMEA3541577, study PRJEB24748) | human gut metagenome | biome: human gut; feature: human-associated habitat; material: faeces | place: China | collected 2012
GGATTTACGTTCGGCGTCGGAAACGGGCTCGCGATCGTCACGGCGCGATGCTTTGGAAGACAGGAGACGGAACGGATGAACGCAAGCTGTCCGACTATGCCCGGCTTATACAACGGGAATTGACCAATATTGAGGAGGTGGGACGTGTCACCATTTACGGAGAACGGGAGGAGTGTATCAACATCGAGATGCTGCCCGAACGCATGGCCACATTGGGTGTTTCACCAGCGGAGGTGCTCAGCACACTGCAAGGACAGAACGGCATTTATTATACCGGGTATTACGACAACGGGCCGAAGCGCGTACGTGTAACCGTCAGCGATAAGTTCCGCAAAGTGGAACAGATACGCAACATGATTATACAAGGTCATGAGGATGACCAGCTCCGACTGAGGGATATTGCGAAAGTGGAACAGAACTATGCCACCCCGGTGCGCAATTCTATGGCTTATAACGGAGAGCCTGCCTTGGGCATTGCCGTTGCCGCAGCTTCGGGTACGGATATTGTGAAAGTAGGCCGGCAGGTGGAAGAACGACTTGCGGAACTGAAAGCGGGACATTTCCCGGCAGGAGGGGAATGCCATCGGGTATTCTACCAGCCGGAACGTGTAACGGATGCCCTTACTACTTTCTTCATCAACCTGATAGAATCGGTAATCATTGTCGTGGCAATACTGATGCTCGTCATGGGGGCCAAGAGCGGTATAATAATAGGTCTGAGCCTTGTTGTCATTGTCACCGGTACTTTCTCGCTGTTGGGCATGGTTGACGGCTCCATGCAACGGGTGTCGCTGGCTGCTTTCATCCTGGCAATGGGGATGTTGGTTGATAATGCTATCGTGATTATCGACGGTATCCTGGTTGACTTGAAACGGGGTAAACCACGTATGGAGGCAATGACTTCCATCGGTAAGAAAACCGCTATGCCGCTGCTGGGAGCCACCTTGATTGCCATCCTTGCTTTCCTGCCCGTTTTCCTCTCGCCCGATACTGCCGGAGTGTATGTGAGGGACTTATTCATCGTCCTTGCCGTATCCCTGCTGTTAAGCTGGATATTGGCTCTCATACATGTACCGTTGATGGCAAACGCTTGGTTGAAACCTGATTTATCCGGCAAAAGCGAGGCATCGTTATATAACGGTCGCGTATATGGCTGGTTGCGTGCGGTCTTGAATTTCGGATTACGGCATCGGGTGTCATCCATCCTCATAGCTGTTGTCCTTGTCATTTTGAGCGCGTTCGGCTATAAGTATATGCGTCACGGCTTTTTTCCCGATATGGAGTACGACCAGCTTTATATGGAGTATAAACTCCCGGAAGGTACGAACTCGACACAGGTGGCGAGCGATCTGGAAGAAATCAGGGCTTATCTGAAAGGTCGCCCAGAGATACGCAACGTCACGACTTCGATAGGTGGTACGCCCGCCCGTTATAATCTGGTGCGCAGTATTGCTACTCCCTCATTGTCATACGGCGAACTGATTATTGATTTTGAATCTCCCGATGCGTTGGAGAAAAATATGGATGAGATTCAGCAGGAACTCTTGAAACACTATCCCGATGCCTATGTCAAGCTGAAACGGTATAACATTATGTATAAGAAATATCCCATTGAGGTTTTGTTTACAGGCCCTGACCCTGCCGTACTCCATGTATTAGCCGATTCCGCCCGCATGGTTATGGAAGAAACCCCTGAAGTCTGCTTGGTCACGACGGATTGGGAACCGGCCATGCCGCTATTGGAGATAGATTACGACCAGTCATCCGCACGCCGTTCAGGGCTGAGCAGGCAGGATATATCCACATCTGTACTGACAGCGGCAGGCGGCATACCCGTCGGTTACTTCTATGAAGGCACACACAAAAACACGATTTATCTGAAATGTGTCGAAGAAAATGGGGAGAAGATAGACAATCTGGAAAATGTTCCCCTTTTCTCAATGATACCGAATATAAACGGTCTGCTGGATGAAGAGACCCTGTTAAAAATAAAATCGGGAACAGTTGACCGCAGTGACCTCATCGAATCGGTCATGCAAACGACACCGTTGAAGCAGATTGGCAGAGGAATAAACGTCTGTTGGGAAGACCCCACTGTTCCGCGTTATAATGGACAACGAGCCCAAACCGTCATGTGCTCGCCTTCACCAGGCATTGAAACGGAGAAGACACGTACCTCCATTGCCGAAAAGATAGAACAGATCAGACTCCCCGAAGGGTATAAGTTGCAATGGATGGGAGAAAAAGACGCCAGCACACAGACCATGCACTATTTGTTCAAGAATGTGCCGTTGGGAATAGTGCTGATGATAGCCATCCTCATCATGCTGTTCAAAGATTACCGCAAACCGGCGGTTATCCTTTGTTGCATACCGCTGCTCGCCGTCGGTATCGTCGGAGCCATGCTCCTGAGCGGGCAATCGTTCACGTTCTGCGCCATTGTAGGAGCATTGGGACTGGTCGGCATGATGATGAAAAACTGTATCGTACTAATGGATGAGATAGGAGAGCAAATAAAATCAGGTATAGCGCCTGCCGAGGCGCTTGTGTCCAGCTCGGAAAGTCGCCTACGCCCCGTAATGATGGCTTCGCTTACCACTATCCTCGGCATGATACCGCTGCTGAGCGACCCCATGTTCGGCTCCATGGCCGCCACTATCATGGGAGGATTGCTTTTCTCCACGCTGGCAACGCTGTTTTTTGTACCGATTCTTTACGCCATGTTTTTCAAAATCAAGATAAAATGAAACGAATACTTCTATACATACTTGCCATATTGCCGTTTGCCAGCCACTCGCAGACGGTACTGACATTGGATGAATGCATCCGATTGGCAAAAGAGAACAACAAGAAGATGGAAGCCTCTGAACAGCAATTGCGGGCTTTCCTGTATGAAAAACGTAGTGCAAAGGCTCTTTTCTTTCCTTCTTTCTCATTGACGGGAAACATGCTTTATTCCACAGCCGACGGCTCATACTTGAGCGATGGAGGACAGCTACCTGTATTAGGTTTGGATGGAATCCCCACAGGGCAGTCTGCACTGTTTCCGGGTATAGGCCTCACATACGACCTCGGCTGGATTTACGGTGGAGGCATCAAAGTGGAACAACCCATTTACATGGGCGGGAAAATACGGGCAGGCTATCGCATGGCAAAGATTGGAAATGAGATAGCCCGGCAGAACAAGAGGCTGACGGAATCGGAAGTGGTCGTGGAAACATCACGTGCATACGCCGGAGTTGTACGTACTAAGGAACTGATGCAGGTCGCGGAATCTTATCATGATTTGCTGACGGAGTTGATGCGCACAGTGGAAAGTGCACGCAAGCATGGCATGAAATCGCAGAATGACGTGCTGAAAGTGAAAGTGAAATTGAATGAAAGCGAATTGGAACTACGTCGTGCGGAAAACGGGTATCGACTGGCAATGATGAACCTCTGCCATTACATAGGCCGCCCTTTATCGGACAAGATAGAAACGGACAGTGCATTGCTTGACACGGAGTATGCAGCGACAGACAACGGCATATCCAAACGTCCCGAATACTTGATGCTTGAACAGCAGAACGAACTGGCAAGGCAGAAAATCGCAGTGGCAAAAAGCGAGTCTCTGCCGCAGATAGGTCTGGTCGGACAATACGGCTACATGAATGGCATCGAACTGAACGGCCGAAAGTTGCTTGACAGCTGGAACTTCCTTGTCGGCGTACAGGTTTCCATGCCGGTTTTCGACTTCGGACACCGCATCAACAAGATAAAATCTGCCAAGGCGCAATATGCCCAAGTACAAGCCGAACGTGAAGACACCAACGAACAGCTAACGCTTGAGATGACACAATCGTTAAATAACCTCGATGAAGCCTTTCTCGAAAGGAATCTGGCAGAATCGTCTGTCGTCTCGGCAGAAGAGAATCTGCGTACAAACCGCCTGCAATACGAGAAAGGCGTGGAAATGCTTTCCGACTACCTGGAAGCACAGACCTTGTGGCAACAAGCCCAACAGACACAAGTGGAAGCACGGATAAACTGTTACCTGAGATGGCTGGAGTATCAGAAAGCAACCGGACGAATCAACTGAATAACTTCAGAATCATGTGTAAGACAATTATCGGAGAAAACGCAGGGTGCGGAGCATACAGGCGTTTATGGCAACCTTTTACTTCGTCTGTGTACTTTAAACCGTATACGCCTGTGTTTTGTTCCGGGTTATCAGGTCAAGCACAGTTTAGGTCTTCGTCGTGGTAAATCCGATCCTCTTGATGCTTGCCGTATCCGCAAATATGCCGAAACTTACGGTTGCAAATATGTAGAAGGAGCTAAACCTTGGGGTGAAAAATGTGATATCGCTCTTCCTTCTGCTACTCAAAATGAATTGAACGGTGACCACGCTCGTCAGTTGGTAGCAAACGGTTGTATCGCTGTATCTGAAGGAGCTAACATGCCTTCTACTCCAGAAGCTATCAAAGTATTCCAGGATGCAAAAATCCTTTACGCTCCGGGTAAAGCTGCTAACGCTGGTGGTGTATCAGTATCAGGTCTTGAAATGACTCAAAACTCTATCAAATTAAGCTGGAGCGCTGAAGAAGTAGACGAAAAGCTGAAAAGCATCATGAAGAATATCCACGAAGCTTGCGTTCAGTATGGTACAGAAGCTGACGGATACGTAAACTATGTGAAGGGTGCTAACGTAGCCGGATTCATGAAGGTTGCTAAAGCAATGATGGCACAAGGTATCGTATAATCAGCAAAAGATATATAAGCTATAGTTTATTTAAAAGCTCCCGTCTTCCGTGAAGGAAGTGCGGGAGTTTTTTTATGCAATAAAAAGATGTACGACACCCGGGTGTCAGCACAATAATCTTTGTAGAAAAATAAATAGCAGACAATACACACACAATTCATAGTTATTCTCTATCTTTAGATAGAAATTATCTGTTTGACAAGCGAGCAAAAGAAGCCTATCTTTGTTATATATTATAAACCCCGGATGAAAGAATAAAAGGAAACAGTCTGCTTATACTTGTATCCGACTAAAAAATCTATTTATGGAAAAGAAAAAACTTACTGCAGCGAACGGTCGTCCTATCGCTGACAATCAAAACTCGCAAACCGCAGGTCAACGCGGACCTGTAATGTTACAAGATCCCTGGCTTATAGAGAAACTTGCCCATTTTGATCGTGAAGTAATTCCTGAAAGACGTATGCACGCTAAAGGTTCGGGAGCTTACGGTACGTTTACTGTCACCCATGACATTACAAAGTACACCCGTGCTGCTATTTTCAGTAAAGTCGGAAAACAAACAGAATGTTTTGTCCGTTTCTCCACCGTAGCCGGAGAACGTGGAGCTGCTGATGCAGAACGTGACATCCGTGGTTTTGCTATGAAATTCTATACGGAAGAAGGTAACTGGGATTTGGTGGGTAACAACACTCCTGTATTCTTCTTACGTGATCCGCTTAAATTTCCGGATCTGAATCATGCCATCAAACGAGATCCGAAAACAAATATGCGTAGCCCGAACAGTAACTGGGACTTCTGGACGCTTTTACCAGAAGCATTACATCAGGTTACTATCACTATGAGTCCGCGTGGTATTCCTTATTCATATCGCCACATGCACGGATTCGGCAGTCATACTTATAGTTTTATCAATGCAGAAAATCAACGTATTTGGGTTAAATTCCATCTGCGTACCTTGCAGGGTATCAAGAATCTGACAGACCAGGAAGCAGAAGCAATAGTTGCTAAAGATCGCGAATCTCATCAACGTGATCTCTTCGAGAGCATCGAAAAGGGCGATTATCCGAAATGGTTATTCCAGATTCAGTTAATGACGGAGGAAGAAGCGGACAACTATCGTATCAACCCGTTTGACCTGACTAAAGTATGGCCGCACAAAGATTTCCCTCTACAAGATGTTGGTGTCCTTGAACTGAACCGCAACCCGGAAAATTATTTTGCTGAAGTGGAACAAGCTGCTTTCAACCCGATGAATATTGTAGACGGTATCGGTCTGTCTCCCGACAAAATGTTACAAGGTCGTTTATTCTCTTATGGTGATGCACAGCGCTATCGTCTTGGAGTGAATGCTGAACAAATCCCGGTCAACAAGCCTCGTTGTCCTTTCCACGCCTATCATCGTGACGGTGCTATGCGCGTAGACGGTAACTACGGTGCTACCAAAGGGTATGAACCGAACAGTTACGGCGAATGGCAGGATTCTCCTGACATGAAAGAACCGCCTCTTAAAGTTACCGGTGAAGTTTACAACTACAATGAACGGGAATATGACGACGATTATTATAGCCAACCGGGCGACTTATTCCGATTGATGCCGGCTGAAGAACAACAATTATTGTTCGAAAATACAGCCCGTGCCATGGGAGACTCCGAATTGTTTATCAAACAACGTCATGTGCGCAACTGCTACAAAGCCGATCCTGCATATGGAACAGGAGTTGCCAAAGCGCTGGGTATTGACTTACAAGAGGCTTTGAAAGAATAATCTGCTATCACTTTCCTCTACAGGTACTCTTTCTTTAGGAAGAAGGAGTACCTGTTTTCTTATACCCCATAGGGTATAATTCATAAAACCACAACTAAATTTATACCCTAAAGGGTGTAAAATAGAAAAATTACATTATCTTTGTACCCAAAAGGGTATAATATGAACGATAAATCATTATCAGAATACGTCAAGCAAATGCGTAAAGAACATAACTTGACCCAAGTAGAGCTGTCCGAAAAATCAGGAGTCGGGTTACGTTTTGTACGCGAACTCGAACAGGGGAAACAGACTTTGCGTCTTGATAAAGTAAATCAAGTGCTTAGTCTCTTTGGAACGGAAGTGGGTGTTGTACCAATAAGTAAATTCAACAAGCTATGAGACAAGCACTCATATACAACCAAGACCAGTTGGCAGGATTGCTTACAGAAGATGAAAATGGCTATACCTTTCAATATGATACAGCCTACATTAAATCCAGCGATGCGGAATCTATCAGCCTCACACTGCCAATCTCGGAAAAGCCATATACAAGTCTAATATTATTCCCATTCTTTGACGGTCTTATTCCTGAAGGCTGGCTTTTAGATATTGCTGAAAAAAGTTGGAAGATAAATCGACGTGACCGTATGTCACTACTGCTTGCCTGTTGCAAAGATTGCATCGGTGCAGTTAGTGTGATTCCCATCTTAAATAAAGAATAATGATGAGCAGATGCCTATATTGTTATCAGGAACTTGGCGAGGGAGAAACTGATTTTCACCCTCAATGCGGAAAGAAAATATTTGGGAGCAAAACAGTTCCTCTCCTACCTTATACAAAAGCGGATATTAAGCAACTTGCCGAACAAGTCATACGCTCACAAACCACACTTACAGGAGTGCAAGCAAAATTGTCTCTCGATATATCATCGTCCCCCAACCAACCGCAACGCTTTACTATCGTTGGTTTATGGGGACGTTATATTCTCAAACCGCAAACGGAACAATTTAAATACATGCCTGAAGTTGAGGATTTAACGATGCATCTTGCCGAATTGGCTAAAGTGAACGTTGTCCCTCATTCATTGATTCGTTTTGCCGATGGCGAATTGGCCTATATCACTAAACGCATAGATAGAACCGCAAAGGGTGAAAAGTTGCCAATGGAGGATATGTGCCAGCTCTCGGAACGCCTCACAGAGTATAAATATAAGGGCTCTTATGAAAAGATAGCAAAGATAATTATGCAATATTCCTCTGTGCCAAAACTTGACGTAATAAATTTCTGGGAACAAGTCGTTTTCTCATGGCTGACCGGAAATGCGGATATGCATCTAAAAAACTTTTCACTTTATAGTCAGCGTAAAGGCTATTATTCACTGACCCCGGGATATGACATGATCTCTACGGCACTCCTCATGCCGGAGGACACTGAAGAATTGGCTTTGACACTTAATGGAAAAAGACGCAAAATCAAGCGTTCTGATTTTGAAGTTGCCATGAATAGTTGCAGTTTAGAGAAAAAGATCATAGACAACCTATTTTCTAAATTTACCAAAGTTGCCGAAAAATGGTTAGAGTTCATAGATATTTCTTTCTTGCCTAAAGAAATGAAGCAACAGTACAAGCTGATTATAACAAGAAGGTATCAATCCTTCTTTGATGCGCAAATATAAAAACAGGCTAATACAACGAAATGACATGAAACTTAGAGAGGATAAAATTCTAAACATAAGGATCTATTAATTAGATATTTAATAGTTCCTTTCCTCTCGCTTTAAGAAAGAGGGCTTCCGAAAAGAAGCGGACAGCCTCTTTTATATATCATTACCGACAACTCTGATTTTTCTTTTAACATTCTACAGAAATAGCCACTCAACTATTTTAACTATCTTTGTCCCCTGTATAACCCCTTAATATTTATAACAGACTGATGAAACTAAAAAATTTATTCGCCGGAATGATATTATGTCTGGCAGTTGCTTCCTGCATTCAGGATGAAGCTCAAAATGTTGAAGCAGCTATAGATGGATGCAGTGGAAACCATATCCAACAGTACTTGATTGATCGAAATGACTTCACCATTCAGTTGTATGTATCAAAAGCTGCTGACCCATCCAAAACAAACATCAATTTCGACCTCCCTACTGGAGCTTCTATAAAGCCGGTACGGCAGTTAACCGGAGACGAAGCTAACGTCTATAACTTTAATGACGAAAACCCTAGAGAATTTAAAGTTACATCAGAAGATGGTGCTTTTTCTGCAACCTATACAATCAAACTTTGGCAAACAGAAATGCCTTTGGTATACGATTTTGAAACTCTAAGTTCAGATGCTCCTTATCACAAATTCTATGAAGATAAATCTTCTGAAAATATTATCCGTCGACTAGAGCTAGCTAGTGGAAACCCTGGATTCGAATTAACAAAAATGGCAAAAACACCAGAAGACTACCCCACGGTACAAGTAAACGGAGGAGTTAATGGCGGCAAATGTGTAAAACTGACAACGAAAGACACAGGTAGCTTTGGAAGTATGGTAAAAATGTATATTGCTGCAGGTAACTTATTCGTTGGCTCATTTGAAGTGGGACAGGCCTTAAACAACGCAATGAAAGCCACCCACTTTGGTTTCCCATTCTTCTACTATCCACTCAAGTTGGAAGGATGGTACAAATATAAAGCCGGTACCAACTTCTCATCAAAGGGAGAAATCGTAGAAGGAAAGAAAGATAAATGTGACATCTACGGTGTATTATATGAAACAGATGATAATGTACAATTCCTTGATGGCTCTACTTCACTCACTTCACCCAATATTGTAGCCTTGGCACGAAATCTTGACGCACTTCCTGAAACAGATAGTTGGCAACAATTCAGTTTTAATTTCGAACCAAAGAATAGCAAATCTATTGATCCTGATAAACTAGAGAAAGGTATCTACAAACTTGGCATCGTATTCTCTTCCAGTGTAGACGGTGCAAAATTTGAGGGAGCAGTAGGTAGTACGCTTCATATAGACCAAGTAGAGATTGTCTGCACTTCTAACCCGAGTGAATACCCCGCAAATCAATAATAAACCCAACCAATTGATAAGATAATGAAGAAAACAATATATAATAAAGTAGTAGGGATTGTATTCCTCGCAATACTTTTTTCACATGTTGCATATGCCCAAAACGAACGTAACAAAGCTCTTATCTACTCATATTTACATGGATGGGAGTATAGTATCAAAGCCGGATTGAGCATTGGAGGTACTTCTCCTCTTCCCCTACCTAAAGAAATACGTAGTATTGATAGCTATGCGCCAAACATAGCTATTGCTATTGAGGGAAATACCACAAAATGGTTCGGCAAAGACAAAAAATGGGGAATGACCGCAGGTATACGGCTTGAGAATAAAACGATGACTACCGAAGCTACCGTAAAAAATTACGGAATGAAGATCATCAATACTAATGGTGGCGAGCTACAAGGTCTTTGGACTGGTGGCGTAAAAACAAAAGTGAAAAATTCATATCTCACCATTCCTGTATTGGCTAATTATAAGATAAGTGACCGTTGGAAAGTATCACTTGGTCCTTATGTTTCTTATATGACTGAAGGCAACTTCTCCGGACATGTATATGAAGGTCATCTACGCACGCCTGATGAAACAGGCCAGCGTGTCGACTTCAACGGTGAAAGTATTGCAACTTATGATTTTTCAGACAACTTACGCAAATTTCAATGGGGAGCTCAATTAGGCGGTGAGTGGAAAGCTTTCAAACACCTTAATGTCTATGCGGATTTAACATGGGGACTAAACGATATCTTTAAGAAAGACTTTGATACAATAACATTTGCAATGTATCCTATCTACTTGAATATTGGGTTTGGATATGCGTTCTAAAAGAGTAACAGATATAGAACAGGCACAATGCAGTGCACATTACAGCCGTTTTTAATATAGGATTCTTATGTACCAAGAAGTATTCTACTAAAAATATCCCCGCTACAATTCAAATTTGTAACGGGGATAAATATTTTTTCTAAGAGGAACACTCAATATATTAATAATATTATTCTCCGATGATTTCTAGTTCGTCAACAAATAATGTACTATTAACCGCACCTTTAAATGAGTCTCCAGCTTTACTTGATGAGCAAACAATAGCCATTTTATATTTTTTTGATGAATCATAAACCTTACCTTCAAAATAAGTAAATGCTTCATTAAATTCGACCCATTTGTCTTCTGTATCCGAACCATCTTTTATTTGCGCAATAGCTACACGATATTCCGAATTAGTTATCGTATTCCCATCCAGTATAACTTCTTCTTCTTTTTCATTTGTAGCTTCATACAATAAAGCATAAATTCCACATTGATCTTTATCACCTGTATTTTCTTTTACATCATTTTTATCAGAACCATCTACAAAATTGTCCCCAGCTTTATACTTAAAGGCTCCCTTAAAATAAAGAGGCTTTTTAGTATAAGAAATACCAAACTTGGTCAACTTCAATTGTTCCTTAGGATCAGTAACGGCTTGAAATTCAAACCTACCAGTAAATAAAGAACCCGGCGTTATAGCAGGTGCCATACCAAAACCTGCACCCTTTGTATATTGAGTTATCAACTTAGCTGCAGTACCTTTATAACCAGCTTCTTTTTCTTCCAATGTACCATAAGACAAATTGTACTTATTAGTAAAATCAAAAGCTTTAAGATATGCAACACCATTATTAGCCGTAGCCAATTCATCAAGAGGAAGAGGAGAAGACCATTTCATTTTATCAGGATTAGTTTTGTCTGCTTGTTCACCCCATTCTTCAAATGAATATTTCAATATATTATTTTTCCCTACAATAGAAACTGTATATACCTTTGTAGTCCCATCCTCTGCCATCACAATATATTCCACAGATTTACCACCTGAAAAATCTTGTGCTATACCACTGACAGGAGAAACTGTAGCTTTATCAGAAACTTGAAACGTAGGAATCAATGCCTTTAAATCATCATTAGTTGTAGCATCATTAACTTTAAAAGCTATAGTTCCATTTTCATCATCAATGACAGGTTGTTCTGTAACAAACTCACTATCAATCACAAAATCTGAAATCTTCGCTTCACTGCTTTCATTACCAGTCATCTTATCTCCTTCAAAAGCAACATCCACTGTTTGGCCCAAAGCTGCAACAGTTACACCAATTTTCATACTAACTTTTCCGTCTTTCACTGTTCCACTTACTGACGTAGGAAGTGTTCCTAACAATTGACCAAACTCTGTAGTAAACTTCAGATCTTTCTGACCACTAAAAGATTGTACTCCATCTTTTTCTTCCACAGTACAAGGCACTTCAATATCACCTACCAATTGACCTGCAAATGAAAATTTTTTCAAAGACAATATGACTTGTGATGTTTGATCACCTGATTTAGCAATAGATATCACTTGAGAGACAGGATCAGCTGCACTTCCATCAATGGATACTACCAAATTACCTTTATAGTTACCACTAATATCAGTAACTTCTGTCTGATCATCACCATTCTTTCCATTATCATCATCGTCACTACAAGACGTAAACAATGTCGCAGTACACAATACTGCAAACAGATAATAAAATAATTTCTTTTTCATTTCTAAATTCTCTTTTTAATTAATAAAAGCAAATACGCGATATACCATCGCATAGAAGCCAAAATTTCACAGCTGCAAAGTAACTACTATTTCCACATCTCCGCAAGGTCTATTTTTCTTGTTTCTGTTCTATTTTTAAAGAAATATACTCAACCCCCCTTGTAATGTACCATTTTTCAAGTCAAAATTATAATATAAGAAAAAAAAGAGAATCTATTTCCCTAAATCTACATATCTTTGTAATAAAGTAAGAAGTACGATATATGGAAGAATTACCCAAAATAGACTTACCAGAAGAATGGCTCATAGGTACAGGAGTTAACAAAGAATTACTCAAATTATATACAAACTTTCCTTACCGGTTGAAATCGGAAATATTCGTATTATGTATGGATGGAGAAATTGAGGCTTCAGTCAATCTAAACCGTATTAGAGTACGGGCTAACGATTTTGTTACTATCATGCCGGGAAGCATTCTTCAGATACACAGTGTTAGCGGAGAACCAATACTTTATTTTGGAGGATTCTCATCAAAATACATAGAACAAGCCAATTTGACACCTTCATCTAGCAATCCTTTATTTATAACAATAGGAAGACCTGTCATTTCATTAAAACCGGAAGGGACCAAATTATTAGCGGAATACTTTCAATTCTTAATAAAATTATATGCCTTTTTCAATGAATCAACCCGTAAAAGCATTACTCCGCACCTGTACAACAACATACACGCAGGGATAGCTGCCATGTATAACACCCAACTACAAAACACCAAAGAATATTTATCTAAAGGTGAATTAATCTACAAAAATTTCACTCAACTAGTAATGCAGAATTACAATCATACTCGAAATGTAGCATGGTATGCCGAGAAGCTTAAGATCTCAAATATCCATCTGTGTACAACAGTTAAGAAAGTCACAGGAAATACATGTGCAGAAATCATTTCACACATGGTCATCATGGATGCCAAATCACAATTAAAGTCCACCCATCTTTCTATCCAAGAGATTTCTAATTCACTCAATTTTGCCAACACATCGTTCTTCGGCAAATACTTTAAACGATATGTTGGCATGAGTCCATTAGCATATAGGAATAGCGGATAAACAACATCGGTCTTAATTAACAGAATCACTTAATCTTCCGGCCTTAAAACGACACCCAGTTTTTTCTTTCCGTCCATCTTGACTATCATCGGCTTCTCAAAACGGACATGACGCAAGAATTTCGTTTCGTCTACCGCCGGTTGGGCATTAAGGAAATCCTGATCGTAAACACCGTCATTCATAAAAGCGTTGATAGTGAAATAGCCTACTCCGAAAGAAGTCAGGTTCTGGAAGAAGTGTGTGCCTTGACTCGGATCTACGCGGTAATTAGTCAAACCGGCTTCCACTATCACACGGGCAGCAGAAATATGCGGCCATTTCACCGGAATACCCAACCATGTATCGCTGCTTCCCCAACGTCCCGGACCGACAAGTACATAATTCTTACCTTCATTCAGGAACTGCCGGTTGATTTTTTCTATTTCCCAAGCAATAGCCTGATTGTTCGAAGCACTGTAACCCTCAGTCTTTACATAGACAATATCGTGAATTTCGTTCATAATGCCATGTCCCAACGAATTATAAGAACGAAGGATAACGTCCTCATCCCGTATCTCATTCAAATCTTCATCCAACATTTCCTTACTATCCACAATTGGCCGGATCTGTAACAAATAAAATGTGCCTGTCTTATCCTGCTCGCGACTCATGGTAGCCGCAAACTCAATTTCAACCGGACGGCGCATTTCCTGTTCGCCATACTTCAGCACTAATTGAAGAATCCGAGGCAACGGGAATACATCATGTTGCAGAATGTTTGCAAACGTAATCACCTTGCGTCCGCCCGGATACAAACCGTCACGGATAACCTGATCGTAAGGATCGTATGTAGAAGCAATATACCGCAAAGCTCCATCGTTTTCCGCCTCTTTCACATGAAGTTTCAACAAATTGAAGCCATCATCGATAGAGAAATCATGCCCTGCATTCTTCAAATCCAAGGCATAGAAGCGGGTCTGGGTTTCTTTCAGAGCTATTTCCATTTCGCTGGTCTGTAACACCTGATTGGGGTGATAAGGAGAGAAACGAAGCGTCATACCGCCGTCTACAATATATTTTCCCAATCCCAGTGCCAGATTGACGGTTCCTTCCTCCGCTTTTTCATCACCCAACGGATAATAATTCAGCGAACGCGCCACACCGGACATGGAAGGATAATAACGGTCACCATACTGATTGCCGACTACTTCCTGCAAAATAACGGCCATTTTTTCCTGATCGATCACATTCGATGTAGCCTGCATATAGGCTTTACTATCCCGAAAATAAACGGAAGCATAAACGCCTTTGATTGCATCGGAAAGCATACGCAACATCTCATACCGATCGTCCAGATAAGGAATCATATAAGTATTGTAAATCCCGGCAAATGGCTGATAATGGGAATCTTCCAACAATGAAGAAGAACGGATGGCAATAGGGGACTTCACTACATCGAAGAAAGTAAAAAAGTCCTCAACCAAGCGGTCGGGTAACTTTGCTTTCAGGAAATATCTCAGAATCGTATCGTCATCAGCATCGGAAAGGGCAACCTGATACAGATTGTTCGTATCCATAAACTCGTCGAATACATCGGTACAGAGCACTACTGTTTTCGGGATAGCTACACGGGCATTCTCAAATTCTTCAAATTCCGGATGGCGCTTCACCATATTGTCAATAAACGCCAGTCCGCGCCCTTTTCCTCCCAACGAACCGTCTCCGATACGGGCAAAGTTTGAATAACGGTCGAAACGGTCGCGCTTGAATACGGCTACCACTCCCTGGTTTTTCATCTTTCGATATTTCACGATGGCCTCAAAGATGATTTTGCGGTGTGCATCGACATCCTGCAGACTATGCCAGGTGATGGGACGAAGAAATTCGGCTACCGGAAACATGGCGCGTGAATACAACCAACGTGAGACATGGTTACGGCTGATATGATAAAGGAAAGATTCGGCAGGAACGGCAAAAAGGATATTTTGCAACTCTTTCAGATTCCGTACGCGGGCTATCTCGACTCCCGTTTCGGGATTACGGAACACAAAGTCACCAAAACCGAAATTATCGGAAACAATCCGGCGAAGATCGACATCCATCTTCTTGGAATTCTTATCGATAAACGTGGCCCCGTATTTTGCCGCATAGGCCGCATTCTCCGTCTCGGACGACTGGATGATTAAAGGAACAAACGGGTCTTTCTTTCTTACCTCGGCACACAACTTGATACCTGCCATACCGTCCTTCTCTCCCTTATCCACACGAGGAAAACGGACATCGGTAATAACTCCCAATATATTGTTAGTATACTTATTATATATATCCATCGCTTCCTCGTAAGTACGAGCCAATACAATTTTGGGACGACCACGCATACGGAGTGTACGTTGATGGGCATTCAAGGCCTCGGTAGAAAACTCCTGACTCTGCTTCAATACAAATTTATAAAGATTGGGAAGTACGGAAGAATAGAAGCGGATACTGTCTTCCACCAACAGAATCAACTGCACGCCCACCTCTTTTACGTCATGCTCCAGATTCATCTTGTCTTCGATCAGCTTAATGATAGACACCAGCAAATCGGTATTTCCCAACCAACAGAACACATAGTCGAATGCACTCAGATCTTCGTTTGCAATCCGTTTGGTAATACCATGACTGAACGGTGTCAGGATGACAATCGGTATCTGTTCGTACTTCTCCTTAATATGACGCCCGA
>OGYB01000885.1_pt1 | contig 15920 bp, 12 predicted proteins | sample 1576421 | NCBI WGS metagenome assembly OGYB01 (sample SAMEA3541577, study PRJEB24748) | human gut metagenome | biome: human gut; feature: human-associated habitat; material: faeces | place: China | collected 2012
ACGGTACGCACGGTGGTGTGAGAGGACGGGACTAAACGTCCCTCCTACTCGGTTGAGATCACGATCAAAGATCGCAGTTGTTGACTGTGCGCGGGAAGGGGATGACGTCGCGGATATTGCCCATGCCGGTCAGGTACATGACGCAGCGCTCGAAGCCGAGGCCGAAGCCGGCGTGGCGGGCAGAGCCGTACTTGCGCAGGTCAAGATAGAAACCGTAGTCCTCTTCCTTCAGGCCAAGCTCATGCATGCGGTTGCGCAGCGTCTCGAGGTCGTCCTCACGCTGGCTGCCGCCGATGATCTCGCCGATGCCGGGGACGAGGCAGTCCATGGCCGCGACGGTCTTGCCGTCCGGGTTCAGCTTCATGTAGAAGGCCTTGATCTCCTTCGGGTAGTCCGTGACGAAAACGGGACGCTGGAACACGACCTCGGTGAGGTAGCGCTCGTGCTCGGTCTGCAGGTCGCTGCCCCAATGGACCGGATACTCGAACTGGTCATTGTGCGGCTCGAGCAGGGCAATGGCCTCGGTGTAGGTCACATGGCCGAAGTCGGACGTCATGACGTGGTGCAGGCGCTCCAGAAGCCCCTTGTCCACGAACTGGTTGAAGAAGCTCATCTCCTCCGGAGCGTTTTCCAGCACATAGGAGATGATATACTTGATCATATCCTCGGCAAGGCGCATATCGTCGCTCAGGTCGGCAAATGCGATCTCCGGCTCGATCATCCAGAACTCGGCGGCGTGGCGCGTCGTGTTGGAATTCTCGGCGCGGAACGTCGGACCGAACGTGTAGATGTTGCGGAAGGCCATGGCATAGGTCTCGCCGTTGAGCTGGCCGGAGACGGTCAGGTTCGTCGGCTTGTTGAAGAAGTCCTTCGTGTAGTCGACCTTGCCGTCCTCCGTGCGGGGTACGTTGTTGAGGTCCAGCGTCGTGACCTGGAACATTTCGCCTGCGCCCTCACAGTCGGAGCCGGTGATGAGCGGCGTATGGACATAGACGAAGCCGCGCTCCTGGAAGAACTGGTGAATGGCATAGGCAGCGAGGCTGCGGACGCGGAACACGGCCTGGAAGGTGTTCGTGCGCGGGCGCAGGTGCGTCATCGTGCGCAGATATTCCAGCGTGTGGCGCTTTTTCTGCAGGGGATAGTCCGGCGTGGAAGCGCCCTCGACCGTGACCTCCTCGGCCTGCAGCTCAAAGGGCTGGCGGGCGTCCGGTGTCTCGACGAGCGTGCCGCGGACGATGAGAGCAGCACCGACATTCGTCTTGGAAATGGCGGCAAAATTATCCATCGTATCATGATAGACGACCTGCAGCGGCTGGAAGAACGTGCCGTCGCTCAGGACGATAAAGCCGAACGTCTTGGACGCGCGGACGGAGCGCACCCAGCCGCCGACGGAGACCGTCTTCCCGGCGTAGTCTGCGGTGTGCTTGAACAGGTCTCGAACAGTTACGAGCTCCATAATGACTTCAACCTCTCTTGTGTTTCAGGGTTCGCCGAAGCGTTGCGCTGAATTCGATTTGCAATCTATTATACTCGAATCGTGCCCATATTACAAGCTTTTTCCCACAAAAAACGCCCCGACAGCGAAGTCGGAGCGCTTTTGAGGCTCATCCTGCCATGGTCAGATAGCCCTCGGCGGCCAGCAGCGCGGCGAAGCGGCGCAGTGCTTGTGCGGCCTTCTCGATGGGAATGTGATAATCCGCTGCTGTGTGGCGGAGAATGTCGTTCTCCGGCAGCTTCTGCTGCAGAAGGTTCCAGAAATAGGCTCCCGGCCGGTTGATGCCCTTCACGGCAGGGACCTTGCCGCGGGCCTGCCCGGCGGCAACCAGAAAATGCTCGTCGCACACGGTCACGAGCGCCACATCTTTCTGTAAGGTGTATGTCATGTTTGCGCCTCCATCAGGGTATCGCGGCACAGAGCGGCCGAGGCCGCGTCGCCGCGGTTTTGCAGCAGCCAGACGGGTACCTGCGCCAGCAGGCGCTCCTCCAGCGCACAGGCTGCGCGGACATCGTCCGCGTTCTTGCGGGTAAACAGCAGCTGCGTCAGCAGCGGCCCGGCTGCCTCAGCCGGGAGCAGACGGCGCATGCGGTTCTCTTCGCTCTGCTCCAGCAGAATGATGCCGCCGAGCGGGGCGGTGTCCAGAGAGCCGAGGCCCTCCTTTCCGCGCCAGGGCGAGGGATGGACGAGAATGCCGTCCTTGCGGAATTCCAGCAGGGGCTTATCTCCGTTCAGAATTTTTATTTCGCTGCCGAAGCACAGCTTCCAGAGCATATACTGCGTCGTTTTCCCGGTTCCGCTGTTTGCGGTAAAGATCCACGCCCGTCCGCGCCAGAGAATGGCAGCACCGTGGAACAGTATGCGGCCGTAGGGGAGCAGGGCATCGCAGACACGAGGACCGAGCTCCAGATATTCGACCTGCTCCGGCGTGGTACCGGCCTCGTAGTGCGGTGCGGCCTCTTTGAGCGCATCCTCCGGGACCCGGACGGCTGCGACCGGGTCAGCCTCCGTCCGGAACGGCTGCAGAAACGGCGCATAAGCTGCGCTGCGCAGGGATAGACGGATCGGAATCCCGGCCAGCTCGACGGTCAGCTCCATTTTGTCTCCTTTGCCGGGGAGGAATCTCCTCCCCGGGAATGCTTACTGAATATTGGTGATCTCGCCTGCGTCATTGAACGTGATCTGCCTGCCGTCCGGCATGGTGAAGAGATACATGCCGGGACCGATGCTCTGCAGACCGCCGCCGCCCGAAACGGGAATTTCAATATTATTGGCTTTCAGGATGTCTGTCAGCTCTGCATTCATGATATCATCCATTGTGATTCCTCCTGTTCTTACCCACGGAGGGTGAAGTACTCGTAGATCAGCGTGCGCGCCTCGCCGTAGACGGTCGTTCCGTCCGGCGTGACCCAGTACGGCGTGATCTCGATCGCAGCGCCGCGCTGCAGGCCCTGCAGGGAGTAGGGCATCGTCATCAGCAGAGCGTCACGGCTGACGCTGCGGCCAAAGACCATCTGCGCCGTAAAGACGCGGAAGCGCTCCGTCAGCTGCGGTACGGCGACGCGCTTTTCGTTGATGACAAAGCCCGTCTCTGCAAATCCGCGCCCGTCGACGGCGGAGAGCAGCGTGATGCTGTTGCCCTGCAGGAAGCTGTTGCGCTGATATTCCACGCGCAGGTAATTATAACTGACGTACTTGCCGTAGAGCGTGCGGTTCTCCTGCACATTGGAAAGATCGGCAGGCGTGCGGTAGGCGTCGTCTGTATACCAGCCTGCGAAGACCTTGCCGCCAAGCTCGGCCGGGGCGACCTTGCCGCGCTGATCGCCCGTCGGGACGGTGATGCTGCGGGTGCTCGTGCCCTCGTGCAGGGTCAGCGTGACAGTTTTGGGCTCCGGCTCGGGCGGAGCGACAGGGGCGTCCGTCGCAGCGTCAAGGGAATAGGTCTCGGCGAAGCGGATGGTGGTTTCGGCAGCAGAGACTACCGTGCAGGCCGAGCGGGTCGTTTTAGCTGAGATGCCAAGACTCTGATGATCATCCGTTGTGCCGGTGCCGCGATAGGTGCAGGTGCGCACGCTCGTGCCGGTGACACGGATGCCGTCAAGCGTGATCCAATAGGGCTGGAAGGAGAATGCGGCGTCCTTCTGATAGAACGCGCCGTCCGTCCAGCGATACAGGCCAATGTAGCCGTCGTCGCGGCTCGTGGCCGCGATTCCCTCAGTCGCGTTTAAGCTGCCGTCGCAGACAAAGAGCTGCTGGTAAAGCTCGCGGCCCTTGTTTGCATTCACGACGCCGTAGGCGATCGACGCGCCGTCCTTTTCGGACACATAGCTGCTGCCGCCGGACAGGAAGCCGACCTCCTGATAGAGCGTGCGGTCAATGGTCGTCAGCAGATACGTTGCGATGACGCCGCGCTCGCCGTTCGAGCCGCCGTAGACATGCTGCCAGACGTTATAGTTACGCGGCGCGAGATAAACATCACTCGGCTCCCAGATGTAGTAGGTGGCCCCGGCCTCCGGGGTGAAGTCCATGGCGTTCTGCCCGGCGGCAAAGCTCTGGACACTGTCTGCGCCACAGGCTTCGGCAGAGAATGCGCCGCCATAGAGATGCCCGGTGAGTACCTGCGCCGTGAGATCAAAATGCTCCGTCACGGCGTGGGTGTCGGTCTGAACGACGGTGCCGTTCTGCACATGCGCGACCTTGAAATCACGCCCATAGGCGAACCAGAGGTCCTGGTTGGAGCTCACGGCCGTCAGCGTGACGGTGGCGCTGTCGCCTTTGATCAGACTGCCGTCATTCAGAATATAACTGCCGTAGTAGGTGTAGCCGTCGAAGATCTTGTGGTCCACGGTATAGGGAGTGTTATAGCGCAGACCGGTCGAACCGTTCACGCTGTGGTATTCCGCAGGCTGGACCTGATTGGCGAGGGCGGGGGACTCGACCACGGTGCCCTGCGCGTTGACAGGCTGGCCCTTGTCGTTTACCTGATACCAGTGCACGAGCAGCTTACCGCCGCCCACGGTGACCTCGGGCTTCGGAAATTCGGCTTCGGCATCACGGCCGAGGTAGTCGATGTAGGAGAAGGTGGCCTGCTCATTCGTGAGAAGCGTTTCACCAGTGGACGGGTTATAACCGGACTTGATGGTGACCCGGTACTTCATGACGGGCTTATCCTGCTCGCTGACGTTGCCGACCGTCCAGTGAATGGCGCGGGTCGCGGAGTCATAGGAGGCCGTGCCCTGACTGATGTAGACGTCGGCGTTGCCTGCAGCATAGACGGCCATATCGGTCGTGATGATGGGCGCGGCGTCCTTGAAGACAAGCTGAACTTTGTCACCCATCGTGTCGGCGACGGAGCCGGCGCGGGCCGCAATGGAAATGCTGCCCGCAATTGAGGTGAAGGCGTCCTTCAGCGCGGTCTCAATGTTCGTCGAGGAGCCAATGGCAAAGTAGCCTTTGGTCGGATTCGTGGCGCAGGCTTTCAGGACCTGCTCGCCGTTCGTGCCGACCTGCAGAGCAACGGAATAGATCGTTGTGCCGTCGGCCTTCGCCTGATTCGATTCCCATATGGTGGCAATTCCGTGGGTGATGTAATCGTCACCGCCGTCACTTGCATGTTTACATCCTGTTATTTCCAGCCCGGAAGCAGCATCGGTAACAAATTCCTCGCCGTTTCCGTCAACCTTGTTATAGTTACAATTGATTTGAGCAGTTGCCCAATTGATATTCGAAGTGGCGTATTTGGTAACTCCAATGAAAAACGTATAGTCTGTAAATTCAATATCTTCCGTGCATGTAATACTGCCGCCAATACGGTAACTGGCGGTTGGCTCGCCATCACTCAGCAGCACGATGCTCTTATTCTGCCCGGTGGATTCCGCGGAGTTCAGCAGGGTACGGGCTGTATGAAGGCCAAGCTGCGTAAAGGTGCCGCCATCGCTTTGGTTCTGAGTGATCGCATTGATTTGACTTTTCAATGATTCTTTGCCCGCGTAAGTATAGAATCCGGTATGGGTTTCTTCGAGATTGTAGACGACCAGCGCGATGCGCGTGGTGCTTTCCTCGGTGAGCAGCGTGTCTACAAAGGCGTTTGCAGCGGCTTTTGTCTTTGCCATGCGGCTGTTGTCGTACATGCTGTTCGAATTATCGATGACCAGCACGACGTCGGAGGTCGTCTTATAATTTTTGCCCTGAATACCGAGTGTGACCTCCCATGTGTTTTCCTTTCCCTCGACAGCGGCAGCGCTTTTGCTGAGCTGGATCGCGCCCTCTTCGGGCCAGACGGGCTGCTCACTGTTGTCTGCGAAGACGGCTTCGCCGAGCAGGGCCAGCGTCAGGACGACGATGAGCAGAGCAGCAAGCGTTCGTTTGATGCGTTTCATGGTGTTTCCTCCTCTAACGACTCTTCGGCAGGTGAGTGCCGCAAATTTTCTGCGTTCTGTAACGCAATGGGCGTTTTTCGTTTTTGAGAATAGCATATAACGAGATGAATGGTGCTGCAGTTTTGCGTTCAAAAAGAATCGGATAAAATGTTAAAGAATTTATCCGATGTAAATATCTATATCTGAAATAGAGGAAAAACGCGAATAACTTTTGACCATAGTTTACTACATATGAAAGCCTTTTGCAAGCCCTTTCTGGCAAAATTATGTGAAAAAAATATCGCGTTCAATTTTAAGTGATATTTCGATAGATTTCGAGGTTTCGCCCCAGACTGTGCAGTTTCAGAACGAAATACGGCAGATAACAGCAGACTCTTTTTGATATCCTTCAAAACTCCGCATTCTTGGCTAAAAGTGTTACAGACACTAACATGCTTGTAACGTTTATTTGCGCAAGTATTTGTGCAATACTGCCAAAATTCTCGACAAAAATTTGGTCGGATTTGCCTCCGAAAAAGCCTTGCGGGAACTGGGAGCGTTGTGTATAATAGAATTACAATTTCAGATTGATAGCTGTAACGAAGTGCTGCGCGCACGGGCTTCCGACTATCACTCAGGGATTCTTGAGTGGAGATGTTGAACGAATGGTTCTGCATCCCCATTTTTGTTTTATTCACGCCATGTAAATCACAAACAGGAGGTACACGAGCATGTATATTCTTGGAAACGGCAGACTGATCACCCGCAGTCAGGCCCTTCCGTATCTGGAGAACGGCGCCGTCTGCATCGACGGGACGAAGATCAAAGCGGTCGGCGAGACCGCTGCCCTCCGCGCCAGATATCCCGAGGCGGAGTTTCTTGATGCACGCGGCGGCGTCATCATGCCGGCGTTCATCAACGCCCACACGCATATTTATTCCGCACTGGCCCGCGGTCTTTCCATCAATGGCAACAACCCCACGAATTTCTATGAGGTGCTCGACGGTACCTGGTGGGCTATTGACCGCAAGCTGACGCTCAAGGGCACAAAGGCCTCGGCCGACGCTCTGTACATCGACTGCATCAAGCAGGGCGTGACGACGATCTTCGATCACCACGCCTCCTACTGCGAGATCCCCGGCAGTCTGTTCCAGATCGCGGAGTCGGCAAAGCAGTTCGGCATCCGCTCCTGCCTGTGCTACGAGGTCTCCGACCGCGACGGCGAGGAGAAGTGCCTGCAGGCCATCCAGGAGAATGCCGACTTCATCACCTGGTGCGAGAAGGAGAAGGACCCCATGCTCGCCGCCATGTTCGGTGGACATGCCCTGTTCACCATCTCCGACAAGACGTTCGACCGTATGGTCGCGGCGAACAACGGCCGCACCGGCTATCACATCCACGTTTCCGAGGGCATGAACGATGTCTACGACAGCCTGCAGAACTATGGCCGCCGTCCCGTGCAGCGCCTGCAGGACCACGGCATCCTCGGCCCGAAGACGATCCTCGGCCACTGCATCCATGTCAATACGGCGGAGATCGAGCTTATTAAGAATACCGACACCATGGTCGTGAACAATCCGGAGTCCAACATGGGCAACGCCGTTGGCATCTGCCCGGTGCTGCCGCTGTCCAAGGCGGGCATCCTCCTCGGCATGGGCACGGATGCCTACACGAATGATATGCTCGAGTCTCTGAAGGTAGCCCTCTGCTCGCAGCGGAGCAATGCCTGTGCGCCGAATGTCGCGTGGTGCGAGGTCACGGACATGCTCTTCAAGAACAACGCGAAGATCGGCGCGCGCTACTTCGACGCGCCCCTCGGCGTGCTGGAGCCGGGCGCGGCGGCGGACGTCATCGTCATGGACTACAAGCCATACACCCCGTTCTCAGATGCGAACATCGACGGCCATATGATCTTCGGCATGACTGGCCGCCAGTGCCAGACGACGATCGCCAACGGCAAGCTCCTTATGAAGGACCGCGAGCTTATCGGCGTCGACGAAGAGGCCATTAATGCGCACATTCTCGAGGAGTCCAAGAAGCTCTGGGGCGCGCTGAACGACTGCACCTACTAATTTATAATTCATTTCCGTCAAATATGATCCTGCGCCGCGCCTGCCTTACCCGGGGTGCGCGCGGCGCCGCAACAAGCATCACAGGAGGATGATCCCATGTCTGAGAAAATGTATCCCATTCCGTTCCGCAGCCTGATGAACTGGATCCTCGCAGAGCGGGAGAAGACTGGCGAGGTCTTCGGCGTGCATAAGCGCTGGATCGCCGACCCGGCCAAGACGCTTCCCATCTTCGGCGAGAAGATCGAAAGCCCGTTCGGCCCCGCTGCAGGCCCGAACAGCCAGCTGGCGCAGAATATCATCGCCGCCTACGTCGCAGGCGCGCGCTTCTTTGAAGTCAAGACCGTTCAGAAGATGGACGGTGCAGAGCTTGCCGCCTGCGTGCCGCGTCCCTGCATCCTTGCGGACGACGAGGGCTACAATCAGGAGTGGTCCACGGAGCTGGAGGTCGGTCAGGCGCTCGACGAGTATGTCAAGGCGTGGTTCGCCCTGAAGATCATGGCGAAGGTCTGGCATTACGGCGACCCGGACGGCTTTGTGTTCAACATGTCCGTCGGCTATGACCTCGAGGGAATCCGTGGCCCGAAGATCGACCACTACATCGAATCCATGAAGGATGCCTCGCAGCTGCCGGTGTTTGCCGAGTGCCGTAAGGTCCTGACGGAGCTGTTCCCGGAGGAGGCGGCGTTCATTGCCTCCATCTCGCCGCAGGTCTCCCACAGCGTCACACTCTCGACGCTGCACGGCTGTCCGCCCGATGAGATCGAGCGCATCGCGTCCTACCTGCTGACCGAGAAGCATGTGCACACGTTCGTCAAGTGCAATCCGACGATCCTCGGCTATCACGACGCCCGCACGATCCTCGATTCAATGGGCTATGACTACATCGTCTTCGACGATCACCATTTCAATGAGGATCTGCAGTGGAAGGACGCCGTCCCGATGTTTGAGCGTCTGCAGGCGCTGGCGGACCGCGAGAAGCTGCAGTTCGGCCTGAAGCTGTCGAATACGTTCCCGGTCGACACGACGCGCGGCGAGCTGCCGAACGACGAGATGTACATGTCCGGCCGCTCCCTGTTCCCGCTGACCATCGAAATGTGCCGCCGCATCTCCGCGCAGTTCGGCGGCAAGATGAAGATCTCGTTCGCGGGCGGCGCAGACTTCTTCAACTGCGACAAGCTGCTGGCGGCCGGGATCTGGCCCGTCACCGTCGCCACGACCATTCTGAAGCCGGGCGGCTATAACCGCCTGACTCAGATGGCGGAGAAGACGGCCGGTATGCCGTTCCGTCCGTTCGACGGCACGGACACCGAGGCCATTGCGGCTCTGTCCGCCTCCTGCCGCACGGACCCGCACCACTGCAAGCCCGTCAAGCCGCTGCCCACGCGCAAGTCCGAGGAAAAGGTGCCCTGGTTCGATTGCTACTCCGCCCCCTGCCGCGGCGGCTGCCCCATCGCACAGGACATCCCCGAGTATCTCGAGCTGTGCCGCAAGGGCCTGTATAACGAGGCGCTGGCCCTTATCACGGAGCGCAACGCTCTGCCGTTCATCACCGGCACGATCTGCGCGCACCGCTGCATGGGCAAGTGCACCCGCAATTTCTATGAGGATCCCGTCCAGATCCGCGCTGCCAAGCTGCTGGCGGCCGAGAAGGGCATCGATGCCAGAATGGCATCCGTCGTCCGCCCGGCTCCCGTTCCCGGCAAGCGCGCTGCCATCATCGGCGGCGGCCCGACCGGCATTGCTGCGGCCTACTTCCTCGGCCGTGCAGGCGTGGCCTGCACCATCTTCGAGCGCACCGGCAAGCTCGGCGGCATCGTCCGCCATGTCATCCCGGCGTTCCGCATCTCGGACGAAGCCATTGACCGCGATATCGCCCTTATGCAGGCCTACGGCGCGGAGGTCCGCCTGAATACCGAGGCTCCCTCCGTCGAAGAGCTGCACAAAATGGGCTATACCCACATTCTCTATGCCACCGGCGCATGGAAGCCCGGCAAGCTGAACATCCCCGGCAACGTCCGCGGTGTCATCGGCTGGATGCAGGAGCGCAAGGCCGGTTCGAACGAGCCGCTCGGCCATGTCGCCGTCGTCGGCGGCGGCAACACCGCCATGGATGCTGCCCGCGTGGCAAAGCGCGGCGGCGCGGCGTCCGTGACGCTCGTCTACCGCAGAACGCGCCGCTTTATGCCCGCCGATGCGCAGGAGCTGGAGCTTGCCATGCAGGATGGCGTGGACTTCCTCGAGCTGGCTGCGCCCGTCAAGCAGGAGAACGGCGTCCTGACGTGTGAGAAGATGCGCCTCGGCGAGCCGGATGCCTCCGGACGCCGCAGCCCGGTTCCGACCGGCGAGACGGTCGAGCTGCCGTGCGACCTCGTAATCTCCGCCGTCGGCGAGCAGGTCGAGGAGCAGGTGTTTACGGACAACGGCATCACGCTCAGCGCGAAGGGCCGTCCAGCCTTCTGCACGAACGTTCCCGGCGTCTATGCTGCCGGTGATGCGCTGCGCGGCCCGGCTACGGTCGTGGAAGGCATCGCAGACGCAGCCCGCTTTGCGGAGGCCGTCATCGGCGCGCCGCACACCTATGACATCCCGGCGGAGGCCCATCCCACAGAGGCCGAGGCTATCGCCCGCAAGGGCATCCTGCGCGCACCGGGCAAGGTCTGCTGCGAGGGCGAGCGCTGCCTGAGCTGCGACACCGTCTGCCAGAACTGCGTGGACGTCTGCCCGAACCGCGCCAACGTCGCCGTTCGCCTGCCGGACGGCCGCACGGAGATCGTGCACGTCGACAAAATGTGCAACGAGTGCGGCAACTGCACGGCCTTCTGTCCGTACTCCTCCGAGCCGTGCAAGGATAAGCTGACGCTGTTCCAGACGACGGAGGACATGGACGATTCCAGAAACTTCGGCTTCTGCTTCCTTCCGGATGGCAAGGTCCGCGCACGCCTGACGACGGAGACCGTCGGTGATCCGGACGAGCTGCCTGCCGATGCCGCCCTGCTCGTGCGCACGATCCGCGACAGCTATTCTTATCTCTATCGTTAACATTATAAATGAACCCCCGGAGCTTCGGCTCCGGGGGAACTTGCGGTCAGGAGACAGCATGGAATTATACGAAATCGTCAATCGCTATCATATCGGAACGAACTACAGCTGCGCAGAATCCATCCTGCTGGGCTGCGAGGAATACTACCATCTGCATTTGCCGGAGCAGGCGCGAAAGCTGTTTACGCTGCTGGGCAGCGGCATGCAGACAGGCCTTTCCTGCTGCGGCGCGCTGACGGCGGGGACCGCGATCCTCGGCCTGATGACAACGGGAAACGGCGAATGGAACAGCGATAATCCGGTCGGCGCCGCGCTCGTGGAGGAGCTGACGAACGTGTTCGGGCAGTTTGAAACGCTCTGGTGCGATGAGCTGCGCGGGCTGGAGATCGACGGCTATGAGGACCCGTGCTACTGCGTGGTGGAGACCGTTGCCAAAAAGCTGCAGGAGCTGCTCGCGCGCTGTGAGGAGGAGATCCCCCATGCAGAATGAGGAATGGAACGTCTCTGCCGTATCGCTCTCGCCGGAGCTGGTGCGCCTCGCGCAGCAGAAGCAGGCCCGGCTCGATGCCTGCCTTCAGGCGGCGGAGAACGGCAATGAAGCTGCCATCACGGAGCTTGGCATCAACTATTTTTATGGGATCAACGGTGTCCCGGAAGACCCGGACGCCGCATTCTACTGGCTCAGCCGGACCTCGCCGGAGAATGCGGCAGGCCGCTGCTTCCTTGGGGCCTGCTATGTGATCGGCAAGGGAACAAAGCAGGATGAGCGGACTGCGGCTGAGCTGTTTCGGGACAGTGCCGCCCTCGGCTTTCCGCCTGCACAGTATGAGCTGGGACTCTGCTATGAGCACGGCATCGGACTGGAACGGAACATGGCCCGGGCGGTCGAGCTGTATGCGCTGGCGGCGGAGCAGGAGGATGCACAGGCCCAGTGCGCCCTCGGAAACCTGTACTTTACCGGAAACGGTGTGGAGCAGGACCGGGCGCGTGCCGCGGAGCTTTATACGCGCGCAGCGGAGCAGGGCGACGTGCAGGCACTGAGCTGCCTTGCGGAATGCTATGAGGCGGGCTGCGGCGTCCCGTGCGATCTGGACCGGGCCATTGCGCTGTACGATCAGGCTGCTGCCCTCGGCGACGGCTATGCGCACGAGGAGGCGAGCCGCCTGCGGCTGCTGCGTAATAACCGGCGGCGGAAGTGGGATTTTGAAAGCCTGCAATGATTCTGTAAAAAATTGGAGCACTCGCATGACGCGGGTGCTCCATTTTTTGAGCTGATCAGCCCAGAAGAGCGGCAAGGTCCGCCTCCGGGGTGGTGATGGGCGCAATGGCATAGTGGTCCACGAGGTACTGCAGCACATTGGGCGACAGGAAGGCCGGGAGCGTCGGGCCGAGGCGGATATTCCGGATGCCGAGGTGCAGGAGCGTCAGCAGGATGCAGACGGCCTTCTGCTCATACCACGACAGGACCATGGAAAGCGGCAGGTCGTTCACACCGCAGTGGAAGGCCTCCGCCAGCGCCAATGCGATCTGAATGGCGCTGTAGGCGTCGTTGCACTGACCGATGTCCAGCAGGCGCGGCAGGCCTGCGACGGTGCCGAGGTCCATATCGTGGAAGCGGTATTTCCCACAGGCGAGCGTCAGCACGACGGTGTCCGGCGGGGTCTGGCGGACGAATTCCGTGTAGTAATTCCGTCCTGCGCGCGCGCCGTCGCAGCCGCCGACCAGGAAGAAGTGGCGGATCGCGCCGGAGCGCACGGCCTCGACGATCTGCGCGGCGTTTGCCAGCACGGCGTCGTGTGCAAAGCCTGTGGTCGTGCCCGTGCCGCCGTTCAGGCCGGTGCGGTGCTGCGTCTCGGCATAGCCGCCCAGCTCCAGTGCGCGCTCGATGACAGGCGTGAAGTCCTTTTCCGCGCCGATGTGCGGGAGATCGGGGTAGGCGACGACAGCCGTGGTGAACACGCGGTCGGCGTAGGACGGGCGCGGCGGCATGAGGCAGTTCGTCGTGAACAGGATCGGCGCGGGGAGGTCCGCAAATTCCTTCTGCTGGTTCTGCCATGCCGTGCCGAAATTCCCCTTGAGATGGGGATACTTTTTCAGCTCCGGGTAGGCGTGCGCCGGGAGCATCTCGCCGTGCGTGTAGACCGCAATACCGCGGCCAGCCGTCTGCTCCAGCAGGAGCTTCAGGTCGTGCAGATCATGGCCGGACACAATGATGAACGGGCCGGGCTCCACGGAAAACGGCACATGGACCGGGGAAGGCTTGCCGAAGCATTCGGTGTTGGCTTTGTCCAGCAGCGCCATGCAGCGCAGGTTGACCCCGCCCAGCTCCAGTACGAGCGGGAGAAGCTCCTCCATGCCCCAGTCTTCGCCGACGGCGAACAGCGCTTTAGACAGAAAACGTTCGACGGACTCGTCCCGGTAGCCGAGCACCATGGCGTGGTACGCATAGGCTGCCATGCCGCGGCTGCCGAACAGCAGCAGGGACTTCAGGCTGCGGATGTCCTCCTGTGCGCCCCAGAGCTGCGCCAGATCATAGTCGCCCGTCCGGCCGCAGGGCGCGGTGCAGACGGCACAGTCCGGCACAAGGCGCTGCTTCTCGGCCCGGACGCGCCAGGTCAGGGCGTTCAGGCTGTCCGGATCGAAATTGACGTTCGTCAGCGTGGCGAACAGGCCCTCGATCATCAGCTGCCAGGTCTCCGGACCGGCGTCGGGACTGGTGTCCGCCGCGCGCGCCAGACCGATCAGTGCGCCGGTCAGGCGGTCCTGCGCCTGCGCAGTCTGCGCGTCCTTGCCGCAGACGCCGCGGCTCGTGCAGCCGGTGCAGCCTGCGGTCTGCTCACATTGAAAGCAAAACATGTTGTGGTCCATGGGAAAACTCCTTCTTGTGGTTTGGGGTTCACTTCATGGACACATCATACCAAATGACAGCACGCAAATATGTTGGTATGCCAACATGACGGACGTGATTTTCGTTCCAAATTCAGGGAAGCATAAATTCGGCGGGGATCGATACGCCGTTCATGAAAACGGCAAGGCAGATATAGTTTCCATCCGTCGTGATGCTGGCATTGTCCTTCCATGCCGCGGTGATCGCCTCGTCTGTGCCCTCGCTCTCGACGGCGCCCTCGTCCACGGCCTTCTGGAGAATGTCAACGACCTTCTGCACGTCGGCGCTGTTCTCAACCTCAAGCAGAACGACCTCGTCCGGCGCGCCGGTCACGGGGGAGAGGCCGCCGCTGACCTGCCGGAACGAAATTTCCTCCAGTCCGGGGAACAGGGGACTCAGCTCCGAAATGTCCGAGACCGGGAACAGGACCGGCGCGTCCGCGCCCATGGCGGTGATGCCGCTCTGATAGAGCATCTGCAGATCGCGCGATGAGGTTGGCTCGGTCGGCGCGGGTTCCGTCGGGGCGGGCTTGCTGCCGCAGGCCGCAAGCAGCACGAGAACGCAGACCAGTGCGAGGAGCAGGAACGTCTTCTTCATAAAAAATGCCTCCCTTTTCTGTATGGATCCGGTCAGCCTGCTGCGCTGACCCCCTTGTATCCATCAAGACGGCGCACGGGAAGAATTGTTTCGCGAATTGCAATCCATAAAAAAGTATGGTATCATAAACTCAACGCAGGTTATCCCTTTATTAATAGAAAAGGGTCAAAAAACGAAGTGACTGCAGGCCCTCTGCGGTCCAATATAAAAAATATGATACGAAAGGAGAAGCGGACATGGAACGGATCAAAAAGAACTTCGGTTTTGGCTTTATGCGCCTTCCGATGCAGGACGGCGAGGTCGATATCGCGGAGACGAACCGCATGGTAGACGCATTTCTGGACGCGGGCTTCAACTATTTTGACACGGCGCACGGCTATCTGCAGGGCAAGAGCGAAAAGACGCTCAAGACCTGCCTGACGAGCCGTTATCTGCGCGACCGCTACATCCTGACGGACAAGCTGACGGAGAACTTTTTCAAGACCGAGGCGGACATCCGTCCGTTGTTCGAGAGCCAGCTCGAGGACTGCGGGGTCGATTATTTTGATTTCTACCTTATGCATTCGCAGTGCTCGGAGAACTATGGCCATTTCAAGGCCTGCCGCGCTTATGAGACGGCGTTTGCTCTGAAGGAAGAGGGCAAGGTCCGCCACGTCGGCATTTCGTTTCATGGCCGCCCCGAGCTGCTCGAGCAGATCCTGACAGAGTATCCCGCGATCGAAGTCGTGCAGATTCAGTTCAATTATGTTGACTATGACGATCCCTCCGTCCAGAGCCGCAAGTGCTATGAGGTCTGCCGGAAGTTCAACAAGCCGGTCATCGTCATGGAGCCGGTCAAGGGTGGAAACCTTGTCAAGCTGCCGGACGATGCACGCGCCGTTCTGGATGCCCTGCATGGCGGCAGCCCGGCCAGCTATGCCATCCGCTTCGCTGCGGGCTTCCCCGGCATGCTGATGGTGCTCTCCGGTATGAGCACGCCAGAGCAGGTGCAGGACAATATCTCGTTCATGAAGGACTTCAAGCCGCTGGGCGAAACGGAGCTTGCTGCCATCGCGAAGGTGCAGGAAATCTTCCGCAGCAAGAACCTCATCCCGTGCACCGGCTGCCGATACTGCACGGACGGCTGCCCGAAGCAGATCGCCATCCCGGAACTGTTCGCCACGATGAACGCGAAGCAGATCTACCACGACTGGCATACGGATTATTACTACAATGCCGTCTACGCACTGCCCGGTCATAAGGCCTCGGACTGTGTGAAGTGCGGCAAGTGCGAGTCCGTCTGCCCGCAGCACCTGCCCATCCGCCAGCTGCTGGAGAATGTGGCGAAGGAGTTCGAAAAGAAGGAAGCGTAAGGGAAACAGAATCCCAATCATGATGCAAAAATTCGCAGCCGCTGCGGTCGATTGGCCGCGGCGGCTGAGCTTGTCAAAAAAGGATTTTTGACAAGCTCTCAAACGAGACCCGTTTCACTG
>OGYB01000900.1_pt1 | contig 15640 bp, 29 predicted proteins | sample 1576421 | NCBI WGS metagenome assembly OGYB01 (sample SAMEA3541577, study PRJEB24748) | human gut metagenome | biome: human gut; feature: human-associated habitat; material: faeces | place: China | collected 2012
ACCCGTTCGGCAGCTCGATCCGGAAATCCGACCGGTTGACCCTGGAGGACCGCAGAAGCCCGCATTCAGCAAGCTGGTCCAGTGCGAGCTGGTACACGCTGTCCCGCAGTGTTGCCCCCACCTTCCGGATCACCAGAACCTTCCGGCGGTCATTCATGGCCTTCAGGAGTATCTTTTGGAAGGCCCCGTAGCTTTTTCCACTCCCTGCGCCTCCGTAATACACTTCTAAGCGATGGGAGTAGTCGTCGATATGGTCATATACCCAGTCGTTGAATGCTTCCGGATTTAACCGTTTAACCATCCTTGAACCACTTGCTTTCCGTCAGCGTGACTTCCTGGCGCTGGATGGGGCCAAACCCGGCCCTGTCCAGAAAATCCCGGGCGGCGGTCAGCTTGTCCTTATCTTGGGCATAGGGCTTCCTCAGGATTTCCTCCATGACCTCCCGGGCCTCCAAAGCGTCGAAAAATAACGCTTGCCGCAGCTCCTCTTCCATTTCCTTTTTCCGTCTTGCTAAATATTCCTGGATTTCAGGTTTTTTCAGGTTTTCGCAGGCGATGGAATACGCGGTTTTTGGACTGTATCCTGCATTGATTGCAGCCTGGGTCCCGTTTCGCCCTTTTAATATTAAATACTCATCTACGAACCGCTTTTGCCGCTCGGTCATTTTTCAGCCTCCTTCCCGTTCCGATGGGCTGCTTTTTCGAGAACCTGAACCTGTCCACGCAAAAAAATAGAGCGCACAGAATCTCTGAGCGCTCTTTCATTGATTTCAGTGTATCACGTTTTTATGTCCTATGTGTACTGACTTGATAGTTTTTTACACGATTCCTTTTTTCTGCGCCAGTATATAATAGAAGTGCCTGCGCCGATTATTAAACTTGTCGCGTCCCATTTTTAAATCTTTCAGAATCCTCATATAGTCCCAGCTCACATCCTCAGTCATAGCCAACAGAAACAATTCTGATTCCGAAGGCGAAGCCTCTTTCGCGGCCCGCTCGATCATATCAATGTCATTTGACAGTATCGCGGCCCGCTCCGCCATTCGTCCGGTTGGGTCTCCTGGCCCGCTCCCGGACGGCATTCCCGTGATTTGTGGGCTTCTATACGGATTCTGTAATTCCCGTAGCCTCCTCTTTTTGTCCCGGTACTGCTTGCAGAAGTTGTTGAGCTCCCTATACGCAAACGTGCCGATGTCATATTCGTCCAGTTTCAGGTCCCGTTTGTTTGGCATACTGCTCCTCCTCAACCATGCGTCTCATGCGCTCCCGCTTGTGTGCCATCCGTGTTGCCTCAAGTGCTGCGTTATATTCGGCGTCCATCTCTGCCCGCTTTTGCGGCTCCATACAGCCCCCGCATGTGCAGATCACGCGGTTGCCGTCCGGCGTCCTCCACGGGCAATGCTCATAGTGGCATATACTACTCACGCCGACACCTCCACCCCGCCAAAAACGCCAAGCACAGCGACAGCACCCATATAGAGAGAATCGGGCCGGATATAATCATGGTGTGGCCTCCTTTGGTTTCCCATAACTGCAATAGTCATCATGCGCCCACCATCTAGTACCGTTCATTCCACAGCTTCGATCGTTCTGATAGTAAAAACAATCCTTACACCGCACCACCGGCACAGCGTCAGCGGTTGGGATTGTATCCAATAGCGCGTCAAACTGATCTGTAGATCCATACCCCGCAAATAAGGTGCGTGCAGCCTCCCGCTCTATGTACTCAGCCATTCGGTTTCCCTCCTTTTTCGGAATCGATAAACGCTCTATAACTGTGATACATCCGGGTATACCGGTAGCTGTCTCCAAACACTCCCCAAGCTGCCCTGTACATCTGCGGCTCGTGTATCCGTAACGCCTCCAGCTCCGCCGCGTAATCCCGTCCATAAGGGCATCCGGCGCAACCGGTCCGGCGCAGTCCATACCGCTCATAACAATCGGAGTGCCGGATGTTGTAGTGCTCCTCGTACTCTCGCTTGTCTTGGTCGGTCCAAAAATATAGTGGTCGATACTCTGCGATCCCTTGGTTGGTGTGCGCCGTAAAACAAGTCTTGTACGCCGTTGACCGTGTGCCGCCCTCCGCCTTGCGCAGGCCCATGACTTTGAGGTCAATATCGTACTCAGCGTCATACCCATGCGCCGTGTCCTTTTTGGCCCCGTCGCAGCATTTTGCCGAGACCCGGAACCACGGAGGGTTGTCGATCAGGAACTCCTTGAGGTATGGAGTGGCGGAAACGTTGAACCGGCTGCCATCTCCCCACTGATTGCACCACCAACGCAGTGCCACCTTGCAGCGTGGATACCTGGCGTACAGCGTGTCAAACGGCTCATCCTCCCATTGGAACCCATGCCGTTGTAGACGCGCTATATAGTCGCTTATCCGTTTGTTCAAAAACGGCAATCCGTACCGCTTGCATCCGGCCGGGGCGGGAACCTTGGCCCGCCTCCTAAGTATCTGCACGCCGTATTTTGCCTCTAAATCGTCCAAATGCCTCCGCGTCGCCTGGTACTCCATGCCTGTGTTGTACCAGACATACAGGACTTCCCGGTCCCCTCTGACCCGCTCCATAAGATCGATCACGATATCGCTGTCTGCCCCTCCGGATATGGCACAAGCGATACGGCGGTATCCGGACAGCTTGTTATGTGCGACAAGCAAGGTCTTTTGTATGATCTGGTTTTTCGGAGCCTCGGCCAGTATTTGTTCGATGTCCATTTCTGTCCTCCAATCATAATTGAGGATACCGGTATCCTCTGCCCACGGGTAGCTACTCCGTGGGGGTTATACTAGTTTACGGTCTGCGTGCTTAACATCTTAATCCCGTCTCCTCTCCTGTATCATCGTATAGTACTGGTACTGGTACCCGGTCACGTCGTGCGTGCCTTCCCGGATGCTGTCTTTTTTGATATAGTACCCCTTCCAGGGCATGGGGTCTTTCCGCCAGCTTTTGGCGGAGACGATCTCGGTTTTGATTACCGGGTCACGCAGGTTCTTACTCTGGTTCCACCGCTTTTTGTATGGGCTCCCGCTCTCCGCAAACGTTGCCGATGTCTCTTTTATCAGGTAATCCGCCAACTGCCGGTAGTCCCCGCTCTCATCCAGCGGGGTTATATGCGGCCGCCCATGGCTCCACAGCTTGTACAACACCCCCATAGGGGCTTCCGGCATAATGACATGGTGGTGTATCCGGGCCCGTTTGTACTCGGTCACGGTTATGTAGCGCAGCTCTTGCCCCTGGCCCCGGAAGTATTTACGCGCACGGCGCAAAAACTCTTCCAGGTGCTTCCGGGCTTCCTCCGGTTCCGGGGCCTTCCCCCGCCCGTATCCGATCACCATATGCACATCCCCAACCCCGAAATTTTCATTCAGCCTCCATGTCAGGAGGTCAACCGCCTTTTTCTCGTTCACTTTCTGCTGCTTCTCCGGGGTCAGCTTCATCTTTTCGGCCCGTTTCCCCTTGCGTCCATACATGGGAGCATTACACTTGCGGATTTCTACCGTTTTCCCCGCGATCACCGTCTTTTTTATGTACGGCACGTCGTCCCTCCGGTCGGTAGGATAATACTTTTAACAAGGTGTTAAGACTTGCGGCTATGTGCTCCGCAAGTCCGTTGGTACGCTTCGGGCGCAGGGCTACAACCGTCCTCCCTGCGCCCGCTCCAAGATCTCGTAATACCTATACCTCACCCATTCCGGCGTCTGGTGATCTATCCCGCGCTGCTGGATATATCGGATCTCAAAGATCCGCCTCTGCTTGTCCGACAGCGGGTATCTCTCCGGGTTGCCTATCTCGCGGCAATATTGCCGGTATGCCTGATGCACGTCCGGGTGGTTGATATTGAGCCAATACCCGTATCGGTTGCGCTCTGTGTATATGCCGATCTCCTGCCGCCAGGGCGTTTCACCGGTCATTGACACGGCGCCTCGGATGCTATATAATAGGTATGTAGATTTTTTCCCAGGCTCGCCTTGTGGTGCTCCAACACCACGGGCGATTTTTTTATGCCTATCATCTTTCCTCCCTTTCCATTTGCCGCATAGCCCGTTGCACTCTCATCTCGGCCGTGGAAAAAAATGCGGACACTGCCGGGCGCCAATCGTCCCCACGGTATAGGTCCCGCTCCCCGTCCTGATACCGGTATGTGCCGTCATCTTCCAGGACGATGCTCAACGTCTGGAACTTGTACAGCACCCGCATACTCTTCCCCGCCTTCTCTTCGCTTCGCGTCCCGGTACAGCCACCACAGTCCACGCTTGATCGGGCGACGGTGGTGTATTCTACACGTGACGTATCCGCCTACAAATCCTGCCATCGCCACGGCAATGTCGAGCCATATCCAGTTCATATCCCTTCACCTCCTTTCTCTTCCAGAAAACGCCCGGTTGAGAGGAAATACTCGGCAGGTCCGCGAGGTATGATAAAGGCGTGTCCCCCTCCAGCGCATTTAACAGCAAATCCAAGCGGAAAATCGCCCCGGATGAGGGAATTTCTGATTGTTGTGGGAGACACCCCGGACCGGCGCGCAAACTCTTCCGCCGACATGGATTCGGGTTTTATCTTTCTGGGCATTATAGTCACCTCCTATTTGAGTTGATTTGTACACGTTTACTGCGATTAATTCAAAAGGGCTTGTAACCTGCGCTCTCGAATGGTAGAATCTGGTCGAAAGGAGAGGTAGAAGTGAAAAAAATCATAGCTTTTGTAACGGTTTGCTTTGTTGCCGCTTGCATGTCATCATGTGCAGGCATCGCCCAGAAAAGCCACGGCCAGTCATCGTCCGAGGCAGAGTCATCCAGTGAAAAAAATGGTGTCGAGGTAGACAAAGGATTGTTTGACGTGACGATTACAATTCCGGAGACGCTCGCCGGTGAGGATGCCGCGTCTGAGCTTACGGATGAACAGAGGAACATGGGTTTTAAATCAATGACTCGAAATGGCGACGGATCGATCACCTATGTCATCACAAAGAAAGCACACGAATCGATGATTGATGACCTACGTGTAAGTACTACGGAGGCATTAGATGGCATCGTGACGTCAGGGAAATTCCCATCAATCAAAAAAATCGAATATAGTAATGATTTTACTAAGGTGTCAATGCGGGTCAACAAAGAAGCGTTTGAGGATGGTTTTGACAGCCTTTCGACGTTTAGTGTATGGTTCTCCGGCGCTTTATATCAAGCGTTCAATGGGGCGGATGTCGATAAGCTGTCAGTTACTATCAACGTCGTGGATGATGCTACGAATGAAACTTTTAAGACTATTAAATACCCTGAAGCCCTGGAAGATTAGACGCTCGCCCGCTCTCGTAGCGGGCTTTTTTTATGCGCCTTTTTGGTCTGGGTCCGTCGTTGCCTCGTCAGGGATTGACGCCATATCAATAGACCCCTTAATATACATCAGCTTGTCGCGAGGCATACGGAGGAGTTTATCCACCATGGCGCGCGCATCTTCCATCACGTCGGAAACAGGCCCGGAAATGGATTTTCGTTTCATTTCGTTCACCTCCTTTATTTCATGGATATACAATAGCATATCACAGATATAAAGTCAAGCACTTTTTATTTCTCTGTAATATTTTTTCTTGACATCGGAGGTCGACTGTGCTTTAATACAAGTAAGATCGGAGGACGGAATATGAATACTATTAACGACCGGATAGCCGAATGTGTTAAAGCGAGCGGGTTGACTCGTTCGGCTTTCGCGCAAAGAATCAATGTGACGCAGGGATTTGTGTCAAATTTATGTATCGGTGGTAGGATTCCAAGCGATCGCACTATTGCTGATATATGCCGCGAGTTTGGTGTATCAGAAGAATGGCTCCGCACCGGGAACGGCGCGATGTTTGCCGATTATAAGGACTACGCTGATCTTGACCTGATAATGACGGAGATCCAGGAGTCCGATGACGGCCTCATCAAGTCAATTGTGCGTGCGTATTGGGGATTAACTGACGAAAAAAAAGCCGCTATTCGCGACCTGGTAGACGGTGTTATTGCAAATTTGGAAAAAGAAAAGCCCGGAGATTAACTCCGGGCCGGGCCTAATTATGTAGTACTTTTTCCAGGTTGATTGTCCGTACCAGTACCTTATAAGCAAAGGCGTCGTCATTTCTGTTAATTATTCCCACCAATGCGCTTATGCAGTACGATTTTGTCGGCATGGCTTCTTCGTTAACATCCTTTTTTACGCAATCATCCTTCTCCATGAGTACACTCCTCAATAATTGTAATCCCTCATGATCCTATCCGGCCTGCACGATCTCGCATCCCGTCCAGGATCAACATCTGCGCTGTGCGCGGCAGGGCGCAAAACAAGGCGTCAAAAACATGCAGATCACTTTCTCGGCTGTCTGGCCTCGCCGCCCATGTTGATGCAGACAAAGCCTTAAAGTACACATGCGCGCAAAACAATAAGCTATCGCCTCCTCTGTATAATATTTCTCCCACACTTTATCCTCCTTTATGTTTCTTGCCTGTCTTTTCCAGGCGATTAAATTATATGTTCATACTTTATTCGTCTATGATCGACAAAATACTAATGGTATTTGTTGCCATTTCACGACAAACAAGTGTCTACAAACATTATAAATAGCAATATCTCGCATAAATCTATTAATAGCGCTCGGCGATCTTGAGCGAGGATGCGCAACATCATGATACTATATTTTCGGCTGTTGCTTTATGCAACTCCTATTATAGAACAGATGTTCGGCATATGCAATAGCGGAATATTGGTATACGAAATCGTGGTATTAAAATAGCCGCCCACCCATACAGGCAGACGGCTTGACATCAACAATATATGCGGTTATAATATGGGTGTAAGGTGCTACCGGTCAGACGGTTAGCCCCTCAATATGCGATAAGAAGTAACCGCACGCTTGGGGAAGCTAGGGCGGTTACTTCTTTTTTATGGCCGTCAAAACGAGGCCGATAATGCTTAATACCACAAGCGTATACTGTAACAGCTCCGCGAGTGTTATGTACATAAGCATCCCTCCCCTCTGGGAGGGAAAAAGAAGGATTCCCCTCCCGGGATGATGGGAGGGACTAACCGCCTACCGTTTGCGATAGCACCTTACAGACGGGATTATAGCATATGACCGTGTGCTTGTCTACAGATTTAATAAGGGCGTGAGAAAATGAAGCGAAGTTACGGCACTGGATCCGTCAGAACATTGCCAAGCGGGCTGGTGCAGCTCACCATGCGCGTTGACATGCCGGACGGCACAAAGGGAAGGAAGTCGTTTACCGGCCGGACGGAAAAAGACGCCCGCAGAAAATACCGGGAATGGATCGCGGACGGCGAACAGAAAAAAAACAACGAAACATTTGGCGAGTATATAAAGCGTTGGTATGCACTTTACAAAGAGCCGAATATTAGCCCTGGCAGCCAACATAACTATAATCTCTACATCGGACACATTAACGACGCCCTCGGGAAAAAGCCGATTAATAAAATAACGGGTTTTGATGTGCAAGCTTTTTTCGCTGCGCATCCCGGATTGTCAAAATCCGCCTATGGGTATTATAAGATTATCTTTCGAGCCGTCTTCCGGCTCGCGTTATCCTCTGGAGAGATCCGGAAAAATCCTATGGACACTGTTGACGTTCCAGATCCGCCCGAAAAAGAGCCTGTCTATTTCGGGCGCAAGGCTGTAACAAAAATCCTGGAGTACGCTGCCCGAGATCCGTTCGGGGCCGCTGTGCTAATCGACTTATATACGGGCGTCCGTCCCGGCGAACTTACTGGCCTGATGTGGAGCGACATAGATCTTGATGAGCGTATCATCACCATAAGGCGCACCATCGGCAGAGTTGAGGGCGGCGGATATGGAGTAAGAGAGACGACTAAGAGCAAGCGACAGCGCAAAGTGGCCATCATCCCCGACCTATACGACGTCCTTGTAGGCCTGCGTCAGAGAGATAACAGCATCGGATTCGTTCTGCACGATGACAGCGGCAAATGGTTGTCGCCGGATCAGTATCGGAGGCGTTACGAAGCGTTTTTTCGGCGTCTGAATAAGTCGTTGCCGGAAGGATGCGGTGTAGACCGTCTGTCTCCACACAAGTGTCGTCATAGCTTTGCAACGTATCTCTTGTCAAGCGGTGCAAGTATTCGGGTCGTCCAAAATGTACTTGGGCACGCCTCTGTATCCACCACGCAAAAATATACGCACGTGGATATTGAGGAGGGCAGGGACGGATTGGCGAAGCTCAAGTACTGATACACAATTGACGCACAAATGACGCACGAGTCCGACAATGCTAGTGATTAAGCCGCAAAAATGCAGACTTTGACTCTGCTCGTGCTGGTTCGATTCCAGCCATCCCAGCCACCCCGGAAACCCTGTATTCATGCGGGTTTCCGGGCTTTTTTATATCTCGGAGAAAGCGGGAATAAATACACTAAAATCAACTAAAATGAATTAAAATGACGCACGAATTGACGCACGCGACTTGCATCGCTATCTTACGCAAGCTATGACTCCACGATCTCGCGCACCCTACGGCTGAGCCTGGCGCTATCAATAGCAGCTCTCGCACAATCTGCAAGATGCGCGTCGGAGACGTTTGGCCCCTTGGCTCCATCCATCTCAATCCACATGGCCTCGGCCAGGATGCTGATGATATATTCGGATTCTCCGTCCACCGTCATGTGTGTCTCTCCGTCATTGTGGGTAATGGTTATTTTTGTCATTACTCTCACCTCGTGATGTATTATGCCCCACGGGGCAAAAAAAATATTAAAAAATTTTTGCAAACCCTATTGACAATACGCCTATATAGGCGTATAATTAAGACAAGATAAAGAACGGGGGAAAACGAAATGAAAAAATACAATCTCAGCAAAATTATGACAGGTGCATGGGTCCTGTATCGCAGCAATAACGGCACGTTTTCCGAGTGCCTCAAAAAATCCTGGGCCAACGAAAAGGCCGTCTGCGGCAAAAAGAAATTTACCGGAACCGCCGTTCTTGAGTTCGGTATGGCTACCGTGAAATTCTCCTCCTGGGAAGGGTACGGCCGCAAACGCATCTACATCAACCGCGGAGACGGCAAAAAAACCTATGGATATATCGATCTTGATAACGGCAACACCGTCGTGACCATCAAAAACGGGAGCGCCGGATGCAATGCCGATTATGTAGCAGCTTTCTGTGCTCAGTATGCAATTTAATTTTATTGACATTACGCCTATTAAGGTGTATAGTTTATTCATGGCCAAAAAAGAAGGGGGTAATCTCATGACAACCGCAGATAACATGACAATCATCGACAACAAGACAATCAATGACGACGCCGCTTTTGCCGCCCTGGTAGCCGCCGGCAATAAACTGGCCACCTGGTCCGTCGAGACCGACTGGAACAGCTACGCGGATGACGAGTACAATGGCACCTATGAGGAGGCCAAAGCCTACGCTGTGCAGCTTAAGGCCGACCATCCGGACATGGATATCCAGATATTGCTGATCAGTCTCGACGCAGACGGATGCACGGATTATACCTACGAGGTAGAACATATCGATTGACTACAGCATGGGAGAGATAAGCAAGCATGCCCATAATATCGCTGGCGGAATACGCCGCCAAGAACGGAAGGAGCCCGAAATCGGCCAGAGACATGGCGGCCAGAGGCGCGTTCCGGACCGCCCAAAAGATTGGCCGGAATTGGGTAATCGAGTCAGATGAGCCTTATCCAGACAACCGTATCAAATCCGGCAAATACGCCGGGAAAAGAAAAAAGCCGGACCACCCGTAAGGATGGCCCGGCTCTCTTTTTACCCCTTATTCGGCTCACGATACCCCATGGCCCGAGTGCTGTCGGACAGCCCCGACGTGGTGGGATCGTTGATGAGGTTCCACACGCTGACCACCACCGATACCAGAATCACGGGGTTTTTCACCGCTTCGAGCAGCACCCCACCAAGGCCCGCCCAGGTGGTCATATCGCTCCAATTGAGGCCCAGATAAGCCAGGATCGGAAGAAGGATCGCGGCGGCCAGATTGGCCCAAAACACGGGGTTCTTGATGCGTACCGTCCAGTTGATTTTCATATCATCATTTCCTTTCCAACGTCGTGATTCGCGTCTCGTGATCGTTCAGGATTTTGTCCTGCTCCTCATTTTTGTCCCACAGGCGTTCGTGGGAACCATGGTTGTCGGTCTTGAGACCGTCCACCTCTTTGGTGATATGTTCCATCGTCGTATTGAGCTTGGTAATCGAGCTGTTCAGCCGGACGACCGGCGTCACCACCGCTGTCAGCAGGCCAAGAAGGGTAATCAGTACCCCCACCACTTGCCATTCCATAGGACTACACCCTTTCCAGATACTCCTTCGCCGCGTAATAGGTGCCGCCGTCGTACAGGACCTTGACCCAGGTGTACCCGTTTCCGGTGCTTTCCCATCCATCCACGACATCGACCATGGTTCCTTTCAGCCATTTCCCGGCCCGGGTGGATTCGTCCCCTTCCGTGGCTGGGTAGGTGGTGTGGTAGTACAGGTTGCTTTTGGTGCGGTGTTTGGCGGTGGTGGTTTCGTCGCTCGACACCGTACAACTTCCAGCCAGCGCCTTAAGCCCCGCAAGCGCCTCTTCCGCCACCTCTTTGCTGCCGAAATCGCCCATCCTGATAAACCATGACATAATATCCTCTCCTTTTTGTATTCCCGGCAGCCCCGCCGAAAGGTAGGGTTCCGGATCGATCCGTTCGTTTCCGGGTGTCCTGATCTCGAAATGCAGGTGCGCCCCGTAGCTGTTGCCGCTGTTGCCCATGTACCCCAGACGCTCCCCGGCTTTCACCGTTTGGCCTTTGACGACGCACACGTTTTTCAGGTGGGCGTAGAGGGTGCAGTAGCCGTTAGGATGCTTGAGCTTCACGAAATTCCCGTAGCTCGCATCCCCGGACGCTCCGGGGCTGTTGACGTGCCCGGACGCCAGCAAGATGACCTCACCGTCCGTGTGGGCTGTTACATAGTCGGTCTTATGGCCCTCTCCCACGATGTCCAGACCCTTGTGCTTTGACGAGTAGTGCTGCGTGATCAGATCGTTACAGTTTTCCAGTACCCGGCTCATGCGGATCCCTCCTTGTTTTTGTTCTCCAATGCCTCGATTGCAGCCCTGTACTCGGCGCGTTTTTGGAGTATGGGAAGATACTTCTCATCCACCTGCGTCCCTAAATATAGACATTCCGCGATTTTGTTGGCAACGTAATCCGTCTTTCCAAGGTAGGTTTGATAGTACGTTATTCTGGTATCGTCGGTGTCTCCATGGCGCTCCAGATACCATTCTAGAGGTGACATCTCAAACATCATTTCCACCTCCCAACCGCAACGTATGAGGCCCCTGCGGTCATGTTAGAGTTAGATCCGGGTAAACATACATAAAAACTACCCGGGCATGTTGGAGACGTATTATATAGACCCTCCATGAAATACGTACTTCCCGATTTATTCGGAAACATCATGACTACCGGGTCCCCGTTGAAGGCACTTGGAAAATTAGAAAATGTTATTATCCCTGTTGATTCGTACATCGATCCCCAGGCTTTGGTAACATTGACATTGGACCACGTTTGGCTCCCCCAACAGATCATAGTGCCGTCGTAGAATTTGACGTATCGTCCGACTGTCCCGGAGGCACCTACGCCGGAGGATACCACCATGTAGTCATTAACCGTTATAGAATCGGAAAATTTCCCGTATTTCCCATACACATAGCGGAATTGTTTTGCAGATGTCCCGACATCACGTGTCGCATTGGTATTTGGTGTTATATTCCCTGTCATTTCCAACCCATTGAGATACGCCTGTATCGCATATATCGCGTTAATTTGGCTGGGGGAGCCTATAGTTACGGTTCCTGACGCCCCGGGTCCGGAAAAGTTCCCGGTCATTGTTCCGCCGTCGGCAGACAACTTCCCGGCGATCTCCTCCAGTATCGGGTCCAGCGTGGTCTTATTGAGATCGGTTCCCGGCACTGTCACCGTGGCCTTGCTGACGATGCGGTATTGCCGCTTTTGTCCGGTTTCAACGTCCTCGAGCTCGTACAGGTCGGCATTTGCGGCCTGACGGTCTGTAAACTCTGATAGCATGTCCTGTCCTCCTTATACCGGCAGCAGCAGCCGAACTCCGCTTTGCGCTGTACCGGATTTGATATACGATTGCGTCGTCCCGTCCGCGACATTCTTGAGCATGGCAATGTGGATTTCCAGCGTGTTCATGTCGGTATAGTCGAGTACCGCCTTGTCCGCTTTCGTGGACAGGTATGGCAGTCCATCCGGCACAATCACGATATCCTCTAGCAACCCCACATTGCTCACGATCCGGTTATAATGCGATGCGGTCAAAAAGTCCTGCATGGTCCAGGTGAGCTGCTCTGGCAGGGTCAATGTATACCCGGCCGCCCGCACGATCAACAATATCTCGTGTATATTGCCCTCGATCCTGGAAAAGTCCGTCGCAAGGTCCAGGCAGTCGTCGGCGGTCCAGTCCGTCTTGGGTGTAATCCACATCAGGCGATCACCTCCACCGTTGCAATCAGGCCGCCCGTCAGGTCAATATCCATGCGGGATATGTGCCCGGTGACGCTGCCGAACCTCGTCGGCACGGATATACGCGCCCCGCAGTCCAGTCCGGCGGTCCATGGCGTCTTGAGCTTGATTTTGAGTGATTTAGCGTAATAGCTTTGCAGGCGAGACTTGACTGCATCCGCATTGACGACCGTAATAAGATGGATACCGGATACGCTCACGGCCTGCCCGCTCCCGCTCGCGGCGCCCTTGCTATAGCTTGTCTCCGTCACCTTGTCACCGCTGACGACAATATACAGCGGTCCGGGATCCTCTTCCGCCCAGGCCTCAAGCGTCGCAAAGTTATATCCGGTCCTCCCCGGCACCTCAGACCAAGTCCCGCCCATAGCGGATTCGATGCGGCCGACCACGTTGTGCCCGATGCCGCTGAAGGTGTGCCTGTACGTCTCTCGCGTCGGGCTTATATAGACCGGGATCGTATCGTACAGGCCATCCGTCTCGACGGTGTAGCTGTATACCTCGATAATGGTCCCGGGCACCGTGTCCGTCTTGGATACCGTCGGCTCTCCCAGTACGTCGCCGCTTTGCAGCAAGATCCCGGCGCCCGATTGCGACGGTGACGAGATGACCAGGGAGCCGTCCCGGCCCGTCCGGACATACCCGCCGCAGGATAAGCAGATATGCGCCAATGCCTCTTGCACGCTTATATCCGGTACATACCCTTGTATCGATTGCGCCCGTATAGACGTATCGGCCGATCCGGACGCCCCGCACACCGCGAAAAAGTCGTCGATCAATTGCCCAGCCGTGGCGCTGTCGGATGAGGCGTAGAATTTGGACGCATAGCTATCTCCGGATATTTTGCCAATGATGTCGATGGCCGTCAGCTTGGCTGTACCGGTATTGGATCCCTCCCAGGTATCGAGGTAATACACCCCGCCGGGGTAGGCGGTACCGTCCCGCAAAAACTCCACCGTCAGCGGCATCCCCTTACGCAGATAGGCATACACCCCATCCGGATTGACCGGGTTGAGCCGGTTATTCGGATCGAGCACCGTAACACGCAGGGAGTTGGCTGGGGCGGACCCGCCGGACAGGTCGGCCTCCTCGATCACGGACGCCGATACAAGGGTGCTGTTGTCATAGACCACACGCCGGCCGAAATCGATCTCTTGAATCTTGACATACCGATATGGGACGTCTGTGCTCGTGGGGATGATCCGCAGGCCGGTATAGTCCTCGACGGGATTGTCCACGTATACCGTTTGCTGGTTGTTCCCGGTTACATCAATAGCCGATTTGACACTTCCGTTATAGAGCCATTGGACGGTAAAGGCCGTCAAGTGCGTCGTGCCATCGAAATGGATCGTGACCCCTACACTCGTGTGCGGGGACGAGAATGCGCAGGACAGCACCGGGGATGTGGCAAATGTGCCGCTGGACCCGGACAGGACCCCCGACCAATATCCGAGGTTTGCGCCTGCGGTCGAGGACGGGAACAGCCGGGACGACCCGTCCAGGCGGTACACACCAGGTTCCCCAGATATGTACCGCTCGAACTCGCTTGGATGTTCGTCCGGACTCAGGCCGTCCTTGATCTCGCTGTAATTGACCCAGCTCTGCGCGCTTGATGCGCTGTAGGAGGCGTCGCTTTTAGCCGTCTCGTCATAGACGCCGAAGGATATGCGTGCACCTGTGGGCATTGGTATCACCTCTCGATCAAGCTCGCCTGTAAGCTCTGCCATGTGGACATGCGGCCATCTCCCATATCCCAATACGACCGCATCGTGACGCCCATATCCGCACCGACGTACCCCTCGAACGTGTGCATAGTCCCGTCTGGGTGCGGGGCCGTGATGGTGGCATACTCCGGTAGGGAGGCCAACAGGTTCCACAAGGAAACGAACTCGGCGCTGTCGGGTATGTAGTTCCAGTTGAGCACGTATTTGATCTTTTTGGCCGCGATCTCCCGGTGCAGCTTGTAATCCAGGTCTCGCATGCCGTACTTGTCAATGACGGTATGCCGGACTTCCAGGCCCGACGGGTTTGGCAGCCACACGTCATTTATAGCTATCATGCTCTTTTTGACCATCTACACCACCCTCACGACAGACGGGCCGACGCGGCGCTTCTCCGCTGCATAGTATCCAGAGGAGGAGGTCGCCAAGGATTGCCCGTCCAGGCTGATATTTGGATCGATCTGTTCGACGGCGGACAGGATTTTTTCGAGCAGTGTTGCTATGACGGGATTTCCCGATGAGCTGATGCCCTTGGCAATCTCCGCGTATACGCTCTGATTGAGCGGCAGCACGGCTTCCCGGTCGCGTCCCTCGCCGATCATGGCCAAAGTGGGACCATACGCCAGACCTCCGGACGCGAGTTCCGGAATTTTCGGGATGTCGAATCCGACACGGAATCCCTTGGTTATACCCTTGATCTCCGGCACGTCAAAGGACAGCTTGTTTATACCGCCGATTACGGTGTTAATAAACCCGATGATCGCATTCAGCGGTACTTTCACGATGTTTTTGATCTTCTCAAACACATCCGCAAAAGCGTCCTTGATCTTGCCGAGCAGTTCGACCCATTTTTCCTTCGTAAACCACGGGGCGATGTTGTCGTTCCACCAGTTCGGGACGGCAGTCGCGAAGAAGTCATAGACGGCATTCCAGGCGTCCGCAAACCCGTCCACCATGCCTTGTAAGACCTCGCTCCACTTTTCGGCGGTGAACCAGGGTGCCACATGCTCGTCCCACCATCCGGAGATTCTGGTTTTCCAAGTGTCCACAAAATCGCCGATGGATTCTTTCCAGTGATCCACCCATCTCCCTACGGTTTCCTTGGCTTCGCCGAACTTTTCGTTCAGGGCGCTCAACTGCGACTTAGCATTCTCGATTTTGTTGTCCACCATCAGGTCGCGGAAATGGTCCCAGGCCCCGGAAAAATCTCCGTTTAGCAAATCGGCAATCAGTCCCAGGGTGCTCTCGATATCCCGCAGCACCCCTTCCACAAGCACAAAAACTTCCGTCCATGCGAAATCGCCGATGAAGCTGCCGATATCGGACAGGAAATTGAACATATCCGCGAGCCTCGGTCCGATCAC
>OGYB01000904.1_pt1 | contig 15621 bp, 9 predicted proteins | sample 1576421 | NCBI WGS metagenome assembly OGYB01 (sample SAMEA3541577, study PRJEB24748) | human gut metagenome | biome: human gut; feature: human-associated habitat; material: faeces | place: China | collected 2012
ACCTGCACCTGTTCAGCCTGTTGGCCAACGTGGCCGACGCCAAGAGCCTCGTGATTCACCCGGCCTCCACCACGCACTCCCAGGAGACAGTGGAGGAGCTCGAGGATCAGGGCATCCACCAAGGCACCATCCGCCTGTCCATCGGCACCGAGAACATCGAGGACATCCTCGATGACCTGAAGGGCGGCTTCGAAGCCCTTCGCGCTTCCGGCTTGGCCAAGTGAGGTCGACAGGAAGGTTGACGGCCCGATGAGAAGGGGCGCGATGCTAATGGGGTGCATCACGAATCATCGAGCCGCATGGGGTGCCTTCCGCCTGATCGCTTGACCCAAGGAATAGAAAGCTCGCACTGATGTCATGCAGTGCGGGCTTTCTTGCGTCTGTATGCCTCACACTGTTTGCGCAGAGGCATGAATAGTGTGAGACCTGAGACGACATAATCCTCAAGGATGAGGGCCGGCGCGTGGCCGACCGCCCAATTCAGTCTGGCGCACGATGGGGCGCGCCGTTATTTCTTCATAAGTTGGAATCATCATCCGGGCATAAGGCCCGGCCAAATATGGAGAGACATTATGAACGTGCAGAACCCGGCCGCATCGCGCGGCATCGCTATTCAGGCCGTCGACTTGGTCAAGAACTACGGCGCTGGCAGCAATATGGTCCATGCCCTGCGCGGCGTGAACGTGAGTTTCGAACGCGGCAAATTCACCGCCATCATGGGCCCGTCCGGCTCCGGCAAATCCACGCTTATGCACACGCTCGCCGGCCTCGACTCCGCCACATCCGGGCATATTCTTTTCGGCGGGGCAGACCTGACCCGCATGGACGACAAGCAGCTCACCTTGCTACGTCGCCACAAGATCGGCTTCATCTTCCAAAGCTTCAACCTGTTGCCCATGTTCACCGCCGAACAGAACATCCTCATGCCACTGACTCTCGCCGGAGACAAGCCCGACCACGCCTGGTTCGACCTGCTCGTCGATACCCTGGGACTGAAGCAGCGCCTGAACCACCGACCGAATGAACTGTCCGGTGGCCAGCAGCAGCGCGTGGTCATCGCCCGCGCGTTGATTACCAAGCCGAAGCTGGTGTTCGCTGACGAGCCGACCGGCAACCTCGACTCCGTTTCCAGCGCCGAAGTGCTTGGCTTCCTGAAGCGTTCGGTCAACGAGCTTGGCCAAACCATCGTCATGGTCACGCACGATGCGGTGGCCGCCTCCTACGCCGACCGTGCCATCGTATTCGCCGACGGACAGATCGTGGCCGACGAGGCGAATCCCACTGCCGAAACGATGAACGAGCTGCTTATGGCCGAACGCGAACGCGCCACGCGCACTGCCGTCACCAGCACACGCGCCGACACGCTCGCCCGTCTTGCCGGTGTAAAGGATGTGCCCAACCTGCCCATCACCGACGCTCCATTGCCCCCAGCTGGGAGAACCGGCACCATGCGCCATGCCCGCGCCGCCGCCCAGCACGCTCGCTGAGCCGGAAAGCGAGAGACAGGACACCCCCATGTTTTCCATCACTCTGAAACTCATGAAGAAAAGCGCCAGGATGCTGATTCCGGCAGGCATCGCCATCCTGATCGGCACTGCGTTCATCGCCGCTACCTTCCTGTTCGGCAACGCGATGAACGATGCGCTTGCCGCTCAGAACACCGCCCAGCTCGGCGGCGCGAACTACGTGATCAGCCCGGATAGCGGCAAGGACCTGACCGATAAGGACCAGGACTACATCTACACGCGCACGGTTAACGACTTCCAGCTTGACCGCATCCGCGCCACCGAAGGCGTCAAGGACGCGCGCGCCAGCTACGCGGGTTCCGTGACCGTAACCCGTGGCAACAAGCATGCCAGCAGCTACGTCATCACCACCGCCGCAAAACGTACGCTGCTGCCGGTCACCATCACGCAAGGAGACCAGCCGGCGGACAGCAACGAGATTGCCCTGACCAAGTCCGTAGCCGACCAGCTTGGCGTCAAGGTAGGGGACCGTGTGACCGTCAACTCGCAGGCGGCGCAGTATGCGGGCAAGACCGGCGATTCGGCCGGTAATACCGGTGACGCTGGTGATGAGTCGGCCCAGAACGCCGATGGCACGAGCTCGCACGACGGTGATTCCGATGCCGCGTCCGGTGCGTCCGTCTCATCCGATGGCGCCAACACTGCCGACTCCGGCATGACCGTGCGCGTGGTAGGCCTTACCGACGACCCGAACGGTGCCTACGCCTACTACGGTGGCGCTTCCGTGCTTTCCGACAACGTTATTACCGCGATGGCCGGCAGCAACGATTTCGGCAACCTGCCTGTCTACCTCGTCTATCTCGATATCGACGATGCCAGTGACACGGCTGCGGCATCCACCGTGAAACAGGTCAGCACACTGCTCCCTAAGCATTTCAGCGTGCAATCCCGTGCCGCGCTCGTCGAGGAATCCGTCAAAAGCATGAGCTCGGGCGAAACCAGCATCACCACCATCTTCCTGCTGAGCTTCGGCATACTTGCCATGCTGGTCGCGGCACTCGTCATCGCCAACACCTTCCAAGTGCTCGTGGCACAGCGCCGCCGCACACTCGCCCTGCTGCGCACCATCGGCGCGAACAAAAGCCAGCTGTATGTCTCCGTGCTGTTTGAAGCCGGTGTGCTGGGACTGATCGCCTCCGCACTGGGAGTGGGCCTGGGCATCGGACTCATGGCCGCACTATGCCAGTCGGGCCTGATGAAAGCCACCGGCATGACCATGCGACTGGTGCTATCCGGTCCGGTGTTCACGGTGCCTATGGCATTCGGCATCATTATGACGGTGATTGCCTCGCTAGGCTCTGCGCGTTCCGCTACCGCCGTCACCCCGCTGGAAGCGTTGCGACCCATCGAACTGACCGACACGCGACGGGCCGGTGTGGTCCGCGCCGTGATTTCCGTGCTGCTGATTGTGGCCGGCGTGGCACTGTGCGCATTCTCTGTATGGCAGATGTCCGAGAACATCGCCGGACGTGATTCAATGGCCGACAAGCAGTATCCGCTGGTGCTGCTCGCCGCCATCATCGGATGTGCATTGATCTTCCTTGGACTGGTGCTTTCCGCCACGTTCTGGCTACCGGTGCTCATGCGCGGCGTGGGCGCGATGGTTGCACTGGCCGGTCCGTCCGCCAAAGTGGCACATGCGAACATTCAGAAGAACCCGCGCCGCGTGGCCGCCACCGGTGCCGCACTGCTTATCGGCGTGACGCTGGTCTCCACCATCGCCACCGGTGCCGCCAGCGCCAAGCAAACCATGAACGAGGCGCTGACCACGCGCTACAGCGTCGACATGATTGCCGCTGGCACCGATATGACTGGTAAACAGGCCAGCGAGGCAGCCAAAGTCAAGGGCGTTCAGCGCGGTATCTACGCGCCGACCCGCATGATGACCATGAAGGATGCCGACGGCAAGAGCCTGAGTGTGCTGGTCGTGGGCGTGGATGGCGTCGACGCGCTGCGCAAGGTGGTGCGCTCCGATTTGTCCGGTGTGACCATTGATGGCGATTCCGTACTGATGCCCAAGTATTCCGCCGCTACAGGCAAGGATATTCCGCTGGACAAGAGCGTTACGTTCACGGCTGGAGCGGCCGAAGCACAAGCCGATGCCGCCAATGGTCCGTCCGGCAATGATGCGAACGGCAGCGCCGAAAACGGCAATGGACAATCCGGCGGCACACAGACGCTGACGCTCAAACCGCGGAAGGTGGACTATCGCCGCATCGCCTCCAACTACGCCGCGGTCGCCTTCGTGGACGCCAGCCACTTCACCAACGGTGGGATCAAGGCCGACGGGCATATCATGCTTATGCGCATTGACGCCGAAGGCGCGGGTGTTGCGTTGAACGACGTATTCACCAACGTGCAGAATGTGTTCTCCGCCAGTGCGGGTGTTACCGTGACCGGTCCGGTGGCCGAACGTACTCAATGGGAGACCATGATCAACGGCATGATGGCATTGTTGGTCGGTTTGATTGCGGTGGCTGTGCTCATCGCCTTGGTCGGTGTGGCGAACACGCTGAGTCTGTCGGTGATCGAACGCACACGCGAATCCGCCACCTTGCGTGCCATCGGCATGACGCGCGGCCAACTGCGGCGCTCGCTGGCGGTGGAAGCGTTGCTGCTTTCGCTCGTCTCCGGCGTGGTGGGAGTGGTACTGGGTACCCTGTTCGGCTGGCTCGGATCCTACATGGTGTTTAGTTTGTACGGCGACACCGTGTTCCCGTTCGAATGGGCTACCAACGGTGTGGTGCTCGGCGTCGCCGCGCTCGCCGCTCTGCTGGCCAGCGTGGCTCCCGCCCGCCGAGCCGTCAAGACGCCACCCGTCGAGGCTTTGGCCGAGGCGTAGGGCAATAAGCTCCCTCATCAGAGGGAGCTTTGTTACACCAGCCCGTTATCGTACGCGAAGACTACGGCTTGTACGCGGTCGCGGGCGTTGATTTTGGCCAGAATATGTGCCACATGGGTTTTGACGGTGGGCAGAGAAATGAAGAGCTTGTCCGCGATCTCCTGATTGCTCAGACCATGGGCGATCTCCACCAGCACCTCGCGTTCGCGGTCGGTAAGCAGATCCAGTTCGGGATCGGTGTATGCCGGGCGTGACGTATTGGAACCGTCGGAAGCGGCTCCGGCAGGGGAGGGGAAGCCGGTCATCGAGCCAGCACCGTTGCCGGCCGCACCGCCAGAGACGCCGCCGGCGGAACCGTACACGGCACCGGAGTGTGTGGTTTCTCCACCCAACGAACCATGCTGCGCGTAACCGTCCTGCATCATCTTTTCGATGAGTCGCTTCGTGGCGGAAGGCGCGATAATCGCATTGCCTTGGAATACAGTACGAATCGAATTGAGCAACGTTTCCGGTTCGGTGTCCTTGAGCAGGAAGCCCGAGGCGCCGGCATTGATGGCCGCCATCACATACTCGTCCAAATCGAACGTCGTCAGAATGATTACGCGCGTCGGCCGGTCGTCAGCCGATTCGGCCGAGACGGTCGCGTCGGCGGCCAGACTGGCCGAATCGGCCGCGTCGCCCGGCGCGGCGGAGAGCGAGGTAATACGGCTCGTGGCCTCAATGCCATCCATGCTGGGCATGCGCACATCCATCAGCACCACGTCGGGATGCAGGGATTCCGCCAACGCCACGGCTTGGGCGCCGTCGGGTGCCTGCCCGACCACCTCCATATCCGGCTGCGAACCAATGACCATGGCAAAACCGGCACGCACCAGCTCCTGGTCGTCCGCAATAATCACGCGAATGCTTCTGCTCTCGTTCATGCTCTCCACTGTATCCGTTTCCTATCGGAGCGCCGCTCCATGGACACCCTGATTGTTCCCTGAGTTCATGTTCGTGGACGAATCCGTCTGAGATGTGGATTCCGCCTGCCTCATCTGGCTGGACAGAGGAGCAGCCGGTCGCAGTTGCATGTCGGGTTGTGCGCCTTCATGCATCTCGTCGCTGAATCCGGTTTCACGCAGCACCGTCAGCAATTGCCGCATGTGCGCCAGAGCCGCACGCCCGCGTTCCCCGATGACCGTGAACGCGGCGATGATCTGCTCGCTATCGGGAGCCGGTTCGGAGTTCAGCATGGCCAGCCCATCATCGGCTTGCGTGATCACCGATTCCAACGTATTCAATACCTCGGCCTGCATGGCCGTGCCGATGCGATTGCGCTCCAGATTGGCGGCCAGCACCTTCTGCCGATCCTGCTCGGCCTTGAGCGCTTCCTCGCGTTGCATGAGCACCAGCGCGTTCGAACCGCGTGAACGGCTCCACCGGGCCATCGCAATGCAGGCAAAGCCAAACAGCATCACCACGCCACCCGGCATCAGACCGGAAAGCACCAGCAGCCAGCGGGACATCGCCGATTCGCCGTTGAAGGGCAGCAGCATCTGAATCAGCATCCCATAGCCGTTCCAGCCGGACATTATCTTGATGCCGGCCAGCCACGAATCCGCAACCAGTGCCACGCTGACCCAGCGCCACGCATGTTCGCGGCCATACAGCACGGCGGCATGCACGGACACCAATGCGAACATGTTGACGATCAGGATGGATGGCAGAAACAGCAGCTGCACGGCGGACAGAATCGCCATGACCAGTGCGCTGCCCTCTGGGAAGCGGCGGCGGAACGCCAAAGGCGAAAGCATAATAATCGTCAGCGCTATAGTCAGCACGCGGTTCGGCGAATACGGGGCATTGCCGATCATTTGCAAATCGCCATACGTGGCGGAATCAAATAGCGCAATCAGCACGATAGTGGCGATAACGTCCATCAGAAGATAGTGCCGCTCGGTCCACTGCGCAAATCGACCCACCCAGTTCGACTCACGCGTATCTCCTTGGTCGAGTACTTTGGGGCGCGCCCGATTCATCAATCCTCGTATACGCGAGATAATGGTTAGCACCGGATCCTCCGCATCGGTGCCAGACTGTGGGGCGGCAGAGGAGAGCGGAATCGTAGCCTCCACAATAAAGCCACCATTCGGCCCTGGGCCGGCCTGCACGCTGCCGCCCAACGACTCAATGCGTTCGTGCATACCAACCAATCCGTATCCGGGCTTATGACCGTCTGCTGCAGACGCCGCGCCACGGCCGTTATCGGATACGGTAATCGACAGCACATCGTTTGACCAGAATTCATCGATGGTGGCTTTAGCACCCTCGCCCGCATGTTTGCGCGTATTGGTCAGCGCTTCCTGCACAAGACGGAACACGGCGGTTTCCGCGTCGGCGGACAGCCGGTCAGGTTGCGCTTTGCCGGTCATATGCCGGGACACCACCAGATGGCCATCAAACAGCGAATCGATGTCGGCATATCCGGTACTGCCACTCGCACCGAACACATTGAACAGACGCTGCATATCACGCTGCGCGCGTTCCGCTTCATGGCGAATCGTGCTCATCGTATGCCTGGCGACGGCAAGATCATGCGCGCCCGCATATCGGCCGCCATCCGACTGCACAATAATCGTGGAGAGCGTATGGGCCACCACATCATGCATATCGCGGGCAATGCGCGCACGCTCGGCCAGCGCCGCGATATGCGTCTCCTCTGCTTCCCGGGCCACGATGGAAGCATTGCGTTCGCGCATGGCCGTGAGCGTGGCCTTGCGCGCACGCTGCCACAAGGCCATGATGATAATGCTCAGCACGCTCGATTCGATGAGCGCCGCCTCCATGCCGACGTCAGCGAGCATCTTGGCCCCGCAGTTGACGGCGGCGCTTGCCCCCACGACGCCGGTGACCGCCGGGCATGTGGGCATCGTGATGGCATCGGCCAGCCAGCCGTCGCGGATGGTGCGCGAACCGGAGGAAGGTTCGGCAAACAGCGGACCCACGTTGAAAGACACCGACCAGACCGTCGCCGTGATCAGTCCCATGACGAACGCCGTGACGATGAACCGCCAGGAATGTCGGGGACTGCCGTACAGAATCACCGAATACACCATGATCAGGGCGTAGAAATCGAAATACGTGATCGCCGGGCCGAACACAAGATGCGTGATGGTCAGCGCCACGAACAGCCAGGCCGCCGGCTCCGGGCAATACCTGCGCAGCATCAGCGGCACGAAGACCGGCAGCGACCACAGCGTCATCGACGCCTGAGTTGCGGGAAACAATATGCCGCCCGTCGAATCAGGGTTGGTGACGCCGTTGAACGGCACACAACCGGCGATCAGCACCGCGGCGAGCAACGTGTCCCATAGCAGTGTGCGGGTCGACTCCCGTGCGCACCATGCCCTCACGCGCGCCATCATCTCCATAACGCACAATGCTAGCGTGTCCGGCGACGAACCGGTATCACTCTTCAGGAGGATTTATGGACTAGAGTCTTGAACCATGACAATGCTGAGCAAATACTATGTGCCCGGACTGGCCATAGAGGACCATTCCATCGATGTTCCGCTCGACTGGACCGGCCACGAGCCCGGGCGGGCGTTCGACGGGGAAACCATCAAACTGTTCTATCGCGTGGTCGCCACGCCCGAACACGTGCATGACGACCTGCCCCTGCTGATCTTCCTGCAAGGCGGTCCCGGCGGTGCCGGCCCTCGCCTCAACAGCCCGACTTCTGATGGCTGGATTGAGGAGGCAACCAAGCATTTCCGCGTGATTCTGCCCGATCAGCGCGGCACCGGCCGCTCCTCGCGTGTGGACACGCACGCCATGGCCCGCATCGCCGCCGCGCACGACGATGATGCCGCGGCCGGCGCACGAGCCCAAGCCGACTATCTGAAGAAGTTCCTTGCCGATTCCATCGTGCGTGACTTCGAACATCTGCGCCTGACCGAATTCGGTGGCCGCAAGTGGGTGACGATGGGCCAAAGCTACGGCGGCTTCCTGACCCTGACCACACTGTCCCTGTTCCCGGCCGGCGTAATCGCCAGCTTCACCACCGGCGGCATCCCGCACGTGCCGGCCGACGCCGCTGAAGTGTACGAGCATACCTTCCCGCGCATGGTGCGCAAGACGACTCAGTTCTACGAGCGCTACCCACAGGACAAGGAGCGCGTGGCCGCCATCGCCGACAAGCTGCCGACTACTGCGGAAGTCGCCGAATTCATTGGCAAACTCACCGATTCGGTACTGAATCCGATGGCTGGTACCGATGTGGAGCATCGACTTGGCGTGATCGCCGGCATGGCCGCCCACGGCTTCCCGCTGATGCCGAACGGCGACCCGCTCACCGTCGAACGCTTCCAGTGCTTGGGATCCGACTTTGGCATGAAGCCGAGCTTCGAGCGTGTCCATTGGATTCTTGACGACGCCTTCCTTGATGGCGATGGTTCCGCTTCTGCCGACTCGCCGTTGTCTGACGAATTTTTGACCAAGGTGATGAACGCCACTTCGTCGCGCCCGCTGTACTGGCCGCTGCAGGAGTTCATCTACGCCAACGGTGAGATGGAACAGCCGATTCGCTGGGCCGCCCAGCGCGTGCGCGATGGCAAGCCCGAATTCGGTGCTGATGAACGCCCGCTCAACTTCACCGGCGAGGCCATGTTCCCGTGGATGTTCGAACAGGAGTCTGCGTTACGCCCGTTCAGGCCGGCCATGGACCTGCTCATGGAAGACACGCACTTCGGCGTGATCTATGACGAAGAACAGCTGGCCCGCAATGAGGTGCCGCTGCAGGCCGCCGTTTACTTCGACGACATGTATGTCGATTCCGGTATGCAGCTCGACACCTTGAGCCGCGTGGGTAACAGCCACTACTGGACCACCAACGAATTCGAGCATGACGGTCTGCACGGCTCGCTCGTCTTCAAGCACCTCTACACCGAAGCCCTCAACCGAGGCGACCTCGAAGAACTGTTCTGACTCAAGGAAGCAAGCTCCCTCTGATGAGGGAGCTCTGTATACATGCACGAAAGGAAAACGTATGACTCAGAACCTCACCATCGGTTTTATCGGATATGGCAACATGGCCCAGGCCATCGCCCAGGGCTTCGTTGACGCGGGCGTGGTCACCGGCGGCCAGATGGTCGCTTGTGCTGCCCACTACGACAAGCTTGAGAAGACCACCGCCGAACTTGGCGTGCGCCCGCTGCACAATGCGCTGGAAGTGGTGACGGCCGCTGACGTGGTCATCATCGCCATCAAGCCCTACCAGATTGCCGCCGTTGTCAAGCCGCTGGCCGACGAACTTGCTAAGCCGGGCAAGATCGTCGTCTCCATCGCCGCCGGCTGGAATCTCAAGAAGTACCAGGACCTGTTCGCCACCGAAGACGGCGAATCCGTTGACTCTTCGGACATCCATATCCAGTGCACCATTCCGAACACTCCGATGGCTGTGGGCAAGGGCGTGCTCGTCACCGAATCCGTCAACACCCTGACCGACGACGAAACCGAAACCTTCGAGCAGCTGTTCGGGCCGATCAGCCTCATCGAGCGCGTGGACACCGCGCATATGAACATCGCCATGGTGGTGGCCGGCTGCGCGCCCGCCTTCACTGACATGTACATCGAGGCCTTGGGCGACGCCGGCGTGCAGTACGGTCTGCAGCGAGCCACCGCCTACCGGCTCGCCGCCAAGATGGTCGAAGGTGTCGGCGCGCTCTACATGGCCACCGAAACCCATCCCGGGGCCATGAAGGACGCCGTGTGCTCGCCCGGCGGCACCACCATCAAGGGCGTCGCCCAGCTCGAAAAGGACGGTTTCCGCGGCTCGGTCATCGACGCCGTCGATGCCATCGTCGGCTGACTGCCAATCAGAGTTCGCGTATATTCGCATATCACAGTCAAAGCCTTCGAGCCGTATGCTCGGAGGCCTTTGCATATGGCCGGTTCACCACATGCAGGTTCAAGGTGTCCAGCTTCTCCCTAGACTTGGAATCATGTCTCTTACTATCGGAATCGTCGGACTGCCCAACGTCGGCAAGTCCACCATGTTCAACGCACTGACCCGCAACAACGTGCTGGCCGAAAACTACCCGTTCGCCACCATCGAGCCGAACACCGGTATCGTGCCGCTTCCGGATGATCGTCTGCCTGTGCTGGCCAAGCTGGTCAACACGGAGAAGATCGTGCCGGCCACGGTGACCTTCGTGGACATCGCCGGCATCGTCAAGGGCGCCTCCGAAGGCGAAGGCTTGGGCAACAAGTTCCTGGCCAACATCCGCGAGGCGGACGCGATCTGCGAGGTCGTGCGCGCCTTCGAGGACGACGACATCGTCCACGTCAACGGCAAGGTGGATCCGGCCGACGACATCGACACCATCAACACTGAGCTGATCCTCGCCGACCTGCAGACCATCGAAAACGCGCTGCCCAAGCTGGAGAAGGATCTGCGCGGCAAGAAGATCGAGCCGGCCTACATGGACGCAGTCAAGCAGGCAAAGACCATCCTTGAAGCCGGCGAGACGCTCGACAAGGCCGCACGCGAAGGCCGCTTCGACAAGGATTCCGTCTACGACCTGCATCTGATGACCGCCAAGCCGTTCATCTACGTGTTCAACGTGGACGACAACGAGCTGGCCAACAAGGACCTGCAGGCTAAGCTCGCCGCATCCGTGGCTCCGGCTCCGGCCGTGTTCCTCAACGCTCAGTTCGAGGCAGACCTGACCGAGCTCGACGAGGCGGATGCCCGCGAAATGCTGGCCGACGCTGGCTTGAGCGAGTCCGGTCTCGACCAGCTGGCCCGCGTGGGCTTCGACATCCTCGGCCTGCAGACCTTCCTGACCGCAGGCGTCAAGGAAGTGCGCGCCTGGCAGATCCACAAGGGTTGGACCGCCCCGCAGGCCGCCGGCGTGATTCACACCGACTTCGAAAAGGGCTTCATCAAGGCCGACATCGTCTCCTACGACGATTTCGTGGCCGCCGACGGCTCCATGGCCAAGATCAAGGAGGAAGGCAAGCTCCGTCAGGAGGGCCGCGACTACGTCATGGCCGACGGAGATATTGTGGAGTTCAAGTTCAACGTCTCCAAGTAGTTTTCCTCGGCTCCCCTCTCTGAGGGGAGCTGTCGCTGAAAGCGACTGAGGGGGAGTGTTGCGGAAAGGTCCGAGCAGTGTTGGTTGCCCGGACCTTTCTTCATGTTACGAACCTTTATGAACCTCGTTGAGATGAGGTGTTTGCGTCCACCTTTCTTGGGCTTCCGCGTTCTCGTCGACTCCTGTGACGAGAACATTCCTCAATGATTTCGATACCTGTATTTTCAGCGGACGTTTTCCGGTCTGTACGACCAGCCTTGCGGCCCCTGTATTTCCACATCGCCTTTCCGGAACAGGTCGCCGTCCGGCTGATCGCTCTCATCGATTTCGTCGAGCACGACCTTGTCATAGATGTCGCGGATGTCGGCGATGCCCGCTCCGCGATAAACATCGTGACGAGACGCAAAGAGACACGATAAACCGCCTCAGTGTTTACGAAGAGCAGCTATAGGCGGTTTCAAGTATGCAGTATTGAGATGGATTATGCGGCGAGTTCCACGGGTGCACGCTCGTCTAGTTTGGAATAGGGGATGACGGTCACTCCGTTGGAGTCCTTCTTCGTGTCATCCCGTCCGAACATGATGTCTTTCACGGCGTCCTTGTCGAATCGGTTCGGTGCCTGGCAGAACCGGGTCGGATGGTTAGCGCTACGCTGGAACAGGAAATCGAAGTTGTGCTCGTAGCTGGATACGCCTCGGATCCCCACGTTCGGAGTGTAGAACACATGGCATGAGTCGAGTTTCAATGCAACGTCGTCAGCAAAGTAGGACAGCACCCTTTTCTGTTCTGTAACGGCATCAGTACAATGTTCGTAATGAACAGTTGTTCGCGCAAGGAAATGCCGGCATATGGTGCGTCATGTTCAAAGCATAGAGATTCATTATCCGGCCTCCACGAGAATGATTTGGTTCTAGCGCAATACATGCTTTCACGACACATGCTTTCGTGATACATACGTTGGTCAGAAGATATTGCGCTAGAACTCAGCAGTCACCGCACGTGGTCCACGATGTCATTGACCTTGGTCATATCGATATCGCGCTCGCCGAATACCTGCCGCTCGTAGGCCAGGTCGATGTGGTGTTCGTGTGCGTAATCGATGATACGGCGAGCCAAATCGGCAATGTCGCCGGACTTGTTGAAGGAACGACCACGCAGCAGCACGCGTTGCATAAGAGGGCGCATCGCCTTGACCAACTTGTACCGGTCTGACTTCACCTTCACCATCCAACCGTCGGCAAAATATAGCACCACGCCTTCACGCGGGCTTGCCTTGGCTTCGCCGATTGCCTGGGCGACTTCTTCCGGCGAATGGCAGATCGCCACCGTTTCCGGCCGCACGAAGCCGCCGGCAAGAGTGAACGTTTCCTCGTGAGCGGCATCGATGGAGAACGATTCGGCATTACGAATCAGATGCAGCAAGCGCAGCCCGGATGATTCGTATCCAACGATGTGCCGGTCGGACTCGCGATCGATGACTTCAAACGCCGCCGTGACATTCCACTCATGCAACATACGCCACAATTCGGCACGTACCGCTGAATCTGAAGGAAACAGGCGCTCGATAAGCGCGGAATAATCCGTTTGCCCCGACTTCGACCAGAAGCGGAACAATCCAGGAGTTCCCGCCGCGCCCACGAGCCCGAGAAATCCGTTCTCCTTGCGCTCAACGCGCACGGGCAACGACTCTGGATGTTCTTGAGCGTGATTGACGACTTGGGCGAACGATGTCTCCTCCGTCTCGTCCACAGCAAAGAACTTCTCGAACCCGCGTTGCACCACCTGACCGTTGCCGCCGACAAAAAGCCCTCGCGCATTGATGGTGCGATCCGTCCACCGATGTTCACGAAATGCCTCTGCAGTGAAATTGCACGCATACACGTCTGTTTCGCCGCGCACCGGAATAACCCGAACGTAAGGGTCCGCGCGCATACGCTCCAACAGGTTTCCATTCGGATCGCCCGGTTCCAACGGGCGGAACATCGCGGTGTGAAAATGCTTCCAGGACGAACGAATGTAATCTTCCGGAACACGGTCAGCGGTATCACGCGCCGCATTGCGACGCAACAATTCGTCTAGAGGAACGTCAAAATCCCTCGTTTCCCACAGTGCGCCATGACGTTGAGCGAGTAGCGCCAGTTCGGCTGCATACCGGGGATTAGCGTGTTGCGCATCCGCCACCACATCCCACCCCGCATCCAATGCGTCGGCAATCATGTGCCGTCCCATGGCAACCACCATGTCATTGAATCGCTTGCCGTGCTCGGATTGCAGTCGGTTTCGGACCTGTGCCGAGCCGGCGATCATGAGCCGAGTGTCATCGAGAGAAATCACGCAATGCGGCCACGTGTTGGCGGGGTCCTCACACCATGAGCGTGCCCACGTGGACTTGCCCGAAGCGGGCAGTCCTCGCAGAATAATGAGCTTTGCCATAGCCAAGCTCCTTTCGTTGTGCTGTGGGGCGAGACAGGTGCCAGCGATGGCATAAGGTTCTGCTCGCCCCAATATTGCTTGTATTATGATTCGGCTGCCGAAACCGAGCCGCCTGGTTCCTGCTGTGCGGCGGAGTCAATGGGCGCCGGCCCGGGGGAGTCGGGCATATCCAGCGGTGATACGTGCGTTGAATCGGTCGCGTGTGCATGGAACCAGTCGGCAATCTGTGTTTCGCTTACCGGTTGCAGATTCCATGCGTCCAGTCCAACGTTGAGGGCTTCGTGGCGTGCGCCCTCCGGAGACAGCTGGTGCGTGTGACCATACAGCAGACGATGTCCGTCGAACGGCAATGCCTGATCGCGGAAACGTACGGCATCATCCGGCCAGCCATAGGCAAGATCCTCACGGTAGGGGAAATGCGATAGATTGACGGTCTCCGTTGCCTGCGGGCGGCCAATTCCGAGACCGGTCAGCTCCGCCGTGCTGTTCGGCTCAATCGATTCGAACAGATCTCGCGCGGGTGCATCGTCCAGCCACCAGTCATCGTGATTGCCGATAACCGCGTGCAGATGCCTGCAGCGCAGCTGACGCAGGCAGCTCTTCAGATGCCGGACCGATGTTCGGTATCCGATATCGCCCAAAATCCACAGCTCGTCGTCCTCGCCGACAATCCGATTGATATTGGCCACGATTGCTTCATCGTGCGCATCGGTGTCTGCGGCCTTGCGGAAATTGAGCCGGGAATCGTCAAGCACCACGCCCTTCGCCCAATCCTCGGCGGCCTTGCGTCCCTGCGAGGAGAGGAGAGCGTCATACTGCGTGTGCCCAGGGTCGAACGTGGTGAATCCGCGCAGCACGCTGACCAGCGGATGCCCGAAATGCGTGTCAGTAGTGAAATACTTCATGATCTGTTGTTCTTTCTGAATATGTGATGGTATGCAATGGGTTTTGCTGCGGTGCATTGAGTTGCGACTATGCCAAGAACGCATGCTCGTGCAGGTGCGTTTATGAGGCATGGTGCGAACGAGTCGGCTCGATATCACCGGCAATGATTCAGCTATGCGCCAATGAGAGGTGTACTGATCAGATTTGTATGGCAGCGAGCAGGCTGCGCTTGTTTCCGGTTATTGGCTGGAACTGAGCAGTGCGCAAACCCTGTTTGAAGGCGCATTCGAGCATCGCCGGCAGGTTCATCTGCTGACGCTTGGCGTGTTCGTTCACGCCGTTGCTGCTGAATGCGATGTGTTGAATCATGGTGTGCACACCATAAGGTCTTACGTCCGAATCCGTCAAATCACGGTGTGTGAAATGCCTGTTGTATATAAAAAAGTCCGGTGCAACGCACGATGATAATGCGCTGCACCGGACCTACTGCAGAAACAATTGTTACAGACTGTAGATCTGTGCGCCGAACGGCCAGAGCGCGAGCTTGGCCATTTTGAACGACTGGATGCCGAACGGAATGCCGATGATGGTGATGCAGTTGAGCACGCCTGCACCCAGATAGCCGAGCGCCATCCAGCAGCCGACCAGCACCACCCACAGGATGTTGGCCAAGGCAGAGCCGACTCCGCCGCCGTATTGCACGGTTTTGCCAAACGGCGTCAAGGTGAGTCCCGCCATCTTGAACGCTTGAATGCCGAACGGGATGCCGATGATGGAGATGCACAGAATCAGTCCCACCAATGCCCATCCGATTGCGATGGCCAATCCACCAAGAATGATCCACAGGATATTGCCG
>OGYB01000913.1_pt1 | contig 15453 bp, 9 predicted proteins | sample 1576421 | NCBI WGS metagenome assembly OGYB01 (sample SAMEA3541577, study PRJEB24748) | human gut metagenome | biome: human gut; feature: human-associated habitat; material: faeces | place: China | collected 2012
CCCGCCACATTCCGCATTTTTGTATAGAGGAACAGGTTTTTATAATTGTGCGCCTCGTCCACAAAGAGCCGGTCCACGCCCAGCTGTTCAAACGTCACCACATCGTCCTTGCGGTCCTCGGCTTGCAGCTTTTCCAGCCGCGCCTCCAAAGACTTTTTCGTGCGTTCCAGCTGCTTGACGGTGAACCGTTCCCCGCCGCTGGCCTCCACCTCGGCGATACCCTCGGTGATTTCCCAAATCTGCTCATGCAGCAGCCGCTCCTGGCGTTCCTTGCTGATGGGGATTTTCTCAAACTGCGAGTGTCCGATAATGATGGCATCATAGTCACCGGTGGCGATGCGGGCGCAGAACTTCTTGCGGTTGTGCTTCTCGAAGTCCTTTTTGGTTGTCACCAGGATGTTCGCGGACGGGTACAGACGCAGGAACTCCGAAGCCCACTGTTCGGTCAGGTGGTTGGGCACCACGAATAAGCTCTTTTGGCACAGCCCCAGCCGTTTGGCCTCCATCGCGGCCCCTACCATTTCAAACGTCTTGCCCGCGCCCACCTCATGGGCCAACAGCGTGTTGCCGCCGTACAGCACATGGGCGATGGCGTTTTTCTGATGCTCTCGGAGGGTGATTTCCGGGTTCATACCGGAGAAAACGATGTGGCTGCCGTCATACTCGCGGGGACGAGTGCTGTTCATTTCCTCGTTGTATTGCCGTACCAGCGTTTCGCGCCGCTCCGGGTCTTTCCAAATCCAGTCCTTGAACGCATCCCGGATAAGCTGCTGCTTCTGCGCGGCAAGGGTGGTTTCCTTGGCGTTGAGGACACGGCGCTCCCGTCCGTCTGCGTCCTCAATGGTATCGTAGATGCGAATATCGCGGAGGTTCAGCGCATCCTCCAGCAGCCGGTAGGCGCTGGCGCGGTCTGTGCCGTAGGTGGTGAACGCCGCCACATCGTTGTAGCGCACCATGCTCTTGCGGGAAACCTGCCATTCTGCGGTGTACGGGACATAGCTGATCTCGATCTGTCCGCGCAGATAGCGGGGCGTTTCAAAGGTTTCGTACATGAATTGCTCGATGTACTTCTTGTCAAGCCATGTCGCACCCAGCCGCACTTCGATTTCACTGGCCTCAAGGTCTTTCGGCTGGGCAGCAATCAGGGCGTCCACATTCCCGGCGAAGAATGGGTCGCGCGCTGCCACGCGCTGCGCGGTACGGAGCTTCTGCCGGACGTTGCCGGAGAGATATTCGTCCGCCGTCTGCCAGCCCTTCGCCCAATGCTCGCCGCCGTCCTCCAAGTCAAACGGGCCACTGTTGGGTTCCTTGTAAATGACGCCCTTCAAATCCTCAACGATCTGCGGGATTTTCTCGCTGCCGCCCATGAGGGAGGCCATAAAGTCGAGATCGACGCAGGCTTTTTCTCCGATGCAGACAGCAAGGGCTTCGCTGGCGGTATCCACAGAATCTACGCTGCGCTGCTGCTTGATGGTGCGCTTGTGGAACATATCCGCCTTGCGCTCCAGCTTTCCGTCGTCATCCAGCACTTCCAGCGAACACAGGAGATAGTATGAGGAATCGTCAGAGAACGCAAGACGGTTCGCCCGGTCATTGATCAGGCCGTGTTTTGCGGAGAACGCATCATAGAGGCGGTTTAGCTCGGTCTGCGCTTCCTGAATCCGGCTTTCTGCGCTGTACTCGTCCATTTGCAGGGCAATCAGCTTATTCACGCAATCCCGCAGCTCGACCATGCCCTTGACACGCTCGGCGGCGGTGGCGTTCAGCTCCGGTTTGACCATGCGGCTATTTTCCCGGTAGTACACCTCGCCGCCCACCACGGTGTAGGAATAGTTTTTCACATTGGGGTCTGCGGGGATAGACGTGTCGATCTGTTCGCCCTCGCCCAGCTCTGGCAGTTCCGCCTCCTGATAGGTGCCGCGAATGTTTTTCACGGCATCATGGAGCTGATCTGCAAGCGCCAGCCCCTCAATGGGGACAACGGTGAAATCCTGCTTGCCGTATTGGGTGCTTTCGGAGGTCTGCCTGCCTAAAATCATCTCCGGGTGGTCAACAAAATAGCGGTTGATGGCAAAGCCATCCTCGTTCTGGCCGAGGTGTACCCAATCCGGTTCGATCTCAATGGGACGGTCACGCTTTTGGAGAAAGAGAATGTCCGAAACCACATCCGTACCGGCGTTGGCGCGGAACGCATTGTTGGGCAGACGAATGGCACCCAGCAGCTCCGCCCGCTGCGCGATGTACCTGCGGACTTCGGGCGATTGCTTGTCCATCGTGTAACGGGAGGTCACGAACGCAATCACGCCGCCCGGTCGCACCTGATCCAGCGTTTTTGCAAAAAAGTAGTCGTGAATGGAAAAACCGAGCTTGTTATAAGCCCGGTCATCTACCTGATATTGTCCGAACGGGACGTTGCCCACGGCGAGGTCATAGAAGTCTTTTCTGTCCGTTGTCTCAAAGCCCGCGATGGTAATGTCCGCCTTGGGATAAAGCTGCTTGGCAATACGTCCGGTGATGCTGTCCAGCTCCACGCCGTAGAGCTTGCTGCCCTGCATCTGCTCCGGCAGCAGGCCAAAAAAGTTGCCAACGCCCATAGACGGCTCCAGAATGTTACCGCTCTGGAAGCCCATATTGCCGACCGCTTCATAGATCGCCTTGATAACGGTGGGGCTGGTGTAATGGGCATTCAGCGTGGACGCACGGGCGGCAGCGTATTCCTCCGGGGAAAGTGTGGCGTACAGCTCTGCAAACTCGTCCGACCAGTTTGGCTTATTCTCGTCGAAGGCATCCGCAAGACCGCCCCAGCCCACATAGCGGGAGAGGATTTCCTGCTGCTCCGGGCTGGCCTGTAAGCCCTCAAACTCCAGCTCTTGCAGGAGTTGGATAGCCGCCATATTTGCCCGAAACTTTGCTTTTGCGCCGCCGACGCCGAGGGCATCATCGGTGATGTGGAAATTCTGCGCGTCGCGGTGGCTTGCCGCCTTGAAGTCAGCGTAAGCGGCCTGCTCCGCAGCGGCAACGCTGGGAAAGCCCTGCCACTCGCCGTCAACGGGGATAGATACCGCAGGACGGTGTGCGGGAGGCTCGTCGATCTCGGCCTGAGAGATGGCATCATCAAAATCAGGCACAAACTCTCCCATTTCCGAGAGTGCCGCTCGACCTTCATGCTCCAGAATCAGCCTTTCTTCCTCGTTCATAGCAGGAGGTTCAGGCTTGGCGGGTTCCGCAGAGAGCGGGTCATGCTCCGGCTCGTCAAAGCGCAGGGTGCGAATCTCCACATCATAGGGGAGGTTGTTTTTGTCAGCGGGATACACCGCCACGGTCTGCTCGGTGTAGGCGGGTGCCTGTTCCGGCTGCGGATACCGCTCCATGAGCCGTGCGAAGCTCTCCCTGCTCTCCGCACGGGAAACGGGATAGCGAAGCGACGGATCGCGGAGAGAAATATCAAAAAGACCGATGCTCTCAATAATAAACGGCTTGCCGTCCTCCAAATATACCGTATCGCCTACGGAATACGGGAACGGTTCTCTCTGCGGGACAGGAGCTGTTTCGGGAACGTCTGTAACTGCTTCCCCTGGCTCATGCCAGCGGTATTGCTCCACATCCTCATCCGAAACATGAATGAGGTCGCTGAAATCGAGGTTTTCCAGCTCGTTGGTAATAATCTCTTGCAAAGAGCCGTACTGCCGGGTTTCCAGATGCTCGTCATCCAGATAGCGCTCCAGCCGGTAATTCACAAGGTCAATGTTCACCTGAATGGGAATCTCATCGTCGGTGACGGTGGTGTAAGCGACGCCAATCTTGGTGGGGTCGCTGAAATCCGCCTCTGAGTCGTATTCACTCCGGCAGAAGTCGGAGATCAGTCCCTTTGCACGTTCCATGAGCGCCTGCTCCGCAACACGCTCCGCATCCTGCATCACACGCTGGATAAATGGATCGCTGTTCAGCTTTTCGGGGTCAACTACTTTGCCGCCCACGATGCCGCGCTCGGCGAGGGTTTCCCGAATGGCAACAGGGTCAATATCATCGAAATTGTCGCGTTCCGCCTCGGTGTAGAATTTATCCTCGCGGATGAGCTGCGCCAGTCGCCGCTGCACCTTCGGCCATGTCAGTTCGGCGGTTTCCGGGCTTCCAGCGCGGACGATAAAGAGATTGTTGCCCTCCTTGCCGCCGTACTCGTGAGCAAGCCATGCAGCAGTTTCTTTTTCACGTCCGTGCTGCTGCATATACCGCACTACGGCGTGTTTGCTCTCGATATTTCCGTTCCATGCACGGAGTGCATCGTCTATATCGTCCTGCGAGAGCGGGCGCAGCAGATCGTGAAGCCGCTCATAGGTTCCCTCAAAAACCTCCTGATGTAAGCGGCTGCGGAATTCTGGAACATCCGAAAATAGCCGGATAAGCTCCATATCTTTTGAATTGAGAACGGCACGGCGCACAGCGGCATTACACTCGATTTCCGCATTTTCCCGGTCAGAGTGACCGCAGGCGTTGCGATAGGCCGTATCCTCCGAAACCGCTGCCATCACCACCGGCCTGTAATGCTCCAAACGTTCCTGCACCGTGGGCTGAACTTGCTCTGCGGCAGGATCGCGGAACACCCTCGTGCCGTCCGCGCCGAACTCTGCTTCATAAGCATTGATGGCCTGTTCTGCCTCGTGGTCGATGGACGGAAGCGTATATGCCGTGTGTTCATGGCCGGAATCGCCAATGCGCGAAATTGTTACATCATGCTTTTCCCGCAGCTTTTCAACGTATTTCTCCAAATCCTTTGCAGGGAAGCCGCACATGGTAACACGGCCTACTCCCTCCAAATTGCGGCGCGTCAGCTCAAGGCTGAGATCATCTGCAACTGCCCGCGCATCCTCGCCATACAGCTCGAAGAAGTCCCCAACCTGATACAGCACAATTTCATCGGGGTGCGCCGCCTTTACGTCGTTATAGTCGTTATAAACCGCGTTCCGCATGGCGTCCTGCGCCATTTCCTTGTCATAGGCTGCCTGCTCATCCGGCGTAAGGTAGCGGTTCAACCGAACCAGCTCCGAGATGCGCGAAGCGACCTTGTTCCAATTCATCTGAACATCTGCACAGCCCGCTTTTTTCAACGTGATGCCTTTGCTGCCGTGATCTTCATAGCTGCCACTTTCTCTGGATACAGCATGGGTGCGTCCTCCGATGCCATACTCTTTTTTCAGAAAATCAGCACTCTCTTTTGTCGTGTGCGGAGTCTGGAAAAACTCATGGATGCGGGTCTTTCCACCCTCAAAGCCGCTTCCATTTGCAAGAGAAGCCGCAATTTCATCTTCAGTGATAAACCGGCCCGTCTTCGGAACAGCCGCCATATCGGAGTGATATTCTTTGCGCGGCAATGACAGATCTTCCATACGTGTAAGAAGCGCCTGCGGACGGTGGAAATGGAAACGCAGAAGCGCACGGTATTCGCGGTATGCGTCCATGAATACCTTGTATTCCAACAGAAGCCTTTCACGAAACTCCGGATTCAGCAGATCATCCGTCAGACGCTCCGTTTCCTCTGGAAAGCTGGTGCTATGGATATTACCCAAGCAGGACAGATACCCCAGCGACTTTGCTTCATCCGAGAAATCGTGATAAAGGTTCCAGACATCCACAGCAATACCCAGCCGCTCATAGCGCGGGGCTTCCGTGACCTCAAGATTGGTGGCAAATGCGCCGCCGTCCAGAAGTTCCTCAATACGCTCCGCCGCATCTGCCCAGCCTATCACTTGGGCAGAACGAAGATAGCGAGAGGTATCTCCGGTTGCAATATGGATACCATCGTCCCCGTACCATGCGGAAAGCCTGCCGTTATCCGTAATCAGGCCGTTGCCGCCGTGGTAAAGAGCTTTCAGAAATGCCGCGCGATCCTCTAAAGGTTTTTGCTTGGAGAATTCCGCAGCAATTTTCATCCGCGCTGCATCCGCATTACCGCCCGCGCGCAGGATGTGGTCAATATCATCCTGAGAAATGAACATAGAAAAAGCGGAGGGTGTTACACTCTCCGCTTCTGTGATGGATTGAATTTGTTCTGCCTCTGAGGGGAAGAAGGACATCTGCGCCCCAGCAGGGGCATCGAACATGTTTAGCTGAACACCAGCTCCGTGAGGATCGTTTCCTCGGCCTGCGCTTTCAGCGTGTTCATCAGCCCTACCCACTTAATCGGGTAGCTGGCTTTCAGCGCTTCCGTCACGCCCGCTGACTTCATCAGCTCCGGCATCATCTGTTCCAGTCGGTTGTTCGCCGCCTCGTCGATCTCCCGCAGATGGGGGTACAGCTTCTCGGACAGCAGCAGGCTGTTCCACAGCACCGGACGATGCTCCTTCAGGTAATCCTTCCGCATCCTGCCGTACTTGCCCAGCGGGGCTTGCGGCTGCTCTGTCAGGCTCAGGTCGGGAATCAGATAATCCCCGCTGCGGGTGTAGGTCAGTTCGCTCATGGCTTTCGCTCCTTTCCGCGATTTTCTCGCGCTCATAATTCTTGATGGTGACTTCGATCTGCCGCAGCACCAGCTCGCTGGACTGGCTGATGGCCGTTCCAAGAGCGGCGACGGTCTGAGGGGTGTTGAAATCAAAGACGTTCAGAAAATCCTCATGCTCGAAGTAATCTCCCGGCTGCATCCCGCAGCGGGACAGCAGCGCATAGGTGGTGCTGACAACGGCGGCGTTTCGAAAAGCGGCTCCGATGTTGAACTCATCATAGTCCTCCAAAAAGGAACCGTCAACGATGCCGACAATATCGCGCCGGTTGTCGTGCCAGTATTCATCTACAAGCTGCGCCGCCACACGCTCCATCTGATCGGCAAGTCCGTTTTCACCGGAAACGTCGAAGCGCTGCTCCAGCGCCGCAGATACCACCTCACGATGCTCCTGCCGGTATTCCCAAAGATAAGGGCGGCGAGAGTTCTCGCCGCCGCTGGTATCGGAAACATCGAATACATATCGGAGTTTGGGTTGGTCGCTGCTGGTATCCACAAGGGCGATGCCCTTGCTGCCTCGCCGCACATAGCGGCGCATCTGCTTATTCCAAAGGTCGTATCCCGCGCAGGCCGTGGCTTCCGGGCGCTGGGCGAAAATCATGAGCTGTTCATTGTAGGGGTACTTATACAGCCTTGCGGCGGTGGTCAGAAATGCCGTCCACTTCTGGTAGCTTCCCGTGATCTGCTCCGCCGTGCGGTCTGCCATCTGCGCATAGAGCTGTACTTTACTCGGCATCCATATCCTCCTTTTCAAAATCGGGGAACAGGTCGAGCGCGTCATATTCCGCGTCGCTCATCCTGCGCAGCTTTGCGATGGAGCTATCCGTCAGCTCCCGCAGCTCCGTTTCATCCGCAGCGAGGTAGCCGCGCATTTCCTCCAGCGCCGCGATCAAGCCCGTGCGGGTGCCGGTGTTGTAGAGGCTCATAAGCTGGCGTTCTTCAAAGGTGATGTTCATATCAAAGCTCCTTTTCCGCGCTCTTTTTCGGCGCTGTTTTGTGTGGACGTTCTTGGGCCGGTTGGCTTTTGAGCTGCTCCAGTACAGATTTCTTCTTTTCCCGGTGTGCCGCCTCTGCCAAATCCATCAGGGAGATGGACATACCGGCCTTGACCTGTGCCTCAAGGTCGGCAACGGTGGGCTGTTTGGGGCCGTTGTTGATAATGCCGTCGATCATGCCGTAATCGTCCTCCATCGACATCTCGGCGGCTTTCAGATAATTCTCCGTTTTCTGAAAGGCAGGCAGCTCCTGAAATCCCACGCTGTCGCAGTAGTGATAGGATACCTTGCCGTCCTGTTTCAGCGCAACGATGTCGCTGACGGAGAGGCTGTGTCCCACAAAATCGCCGGGGCGCTCGTCATTGAAAATGTAGTAGAAGTTTTCAAGGATTCTGCCGGTATCATCGTCCGGGTACACCTCACGGGTATAGATGGCTTCATAGTTGGCGGGGTCAGGCGGCGCGGCCAGACTGCCGAGATTGGCAAAACGAAGCTCCACCGGCGCATCCCGGCGCAGTTGGTAGATCGCCATAGAATCGGTGGGACTGTTCAAAAAACGCTGCTCCACATCGCGGGGCGGGATATGGCCTTTGACCGCATCCCAATCCGGTCTTGTGACGCCGAACATTCCGTCGTGCTTGATGATGTCCTCGGCTTCAAAGACCATTTCCTCGGCGTTGTCGGGATAGAGCATATAAACCGTGATGTCATGCTCTAGCAGCTCCATCGCCCGATCCTTGGAAAGCGGAAGCATATCGCCGTCCAGATACCCATAGCTGCGCATATCGTCCACCGTCAGCGTGGGGTCAGGCATCGGGACGGCCTGTTCCAGCTCCGGGAGCATATTATCTGCCGCATCGGTGGGAACAGCGACTGTGCCGGTGATCTGTTCGCTGTCCAAGGGCGGCGTAATCTGCGCCTCCTGTAAATCCTCCAGAATTTTCATATCTGCAAATGTCACCTTGGTTGGTGTCATGCCCTGAATGGCAAATACCTCCGTTCGGACAGCCCCGGCAACAGATGCAACCGGCGAATCTTCAATGGCGCTGCTGTCAATAACACCGCCATCCAGCAGCTTTTTGCTTTCCTTGTCGTAGAGCGAATAGTCCCAACCGCCGTCTGTATGCTGCACATGGAGATATACCGAGCCATCCACAAGATAAAGCGCTTCGTCTGTTTGTGTGGCGCTCACTTCTTCACGATTGATGCCGCGCTCCTTGCAAATCTCCGCAAAGTGCCGGTCAATGTCCGTAATCAGCTCGGAGGCAGTCTTGTTGATGGTTTCCAGACTGGCGCGAAGCTCTTTCAACTCCTTGCCCTTTGACCATGTGGCGATATAGCCGAAGCTGTTTTCGCCCGTTTCAATGCCGTAATACTGGCAGACCGCATAGGAGATGCTTTCGGCCTCGACCTCCTCGGTGTTGCGGCTCTTTTCACCGGGGACAAGGATCGTCTCACCATCGTCCGCAAGCTCCGTCATGTGTTCATAGTCGTGGAGCTTGGCGTGGGCGATCTCGTGGACGGCGGCGCATACCGTCTGCACCTCACTCATACCGGCGCGGATGGTGATGCTCTGCGCCTTAATGCTGAAAAAGCCGTCCGTATCCCGCGCAACGGGCTTTATCTCCATCGGAACGGGAGAAGCACGGCGCAGCGCCTCCATGAAAACCTCATACTGCTGCACATTGCCGCTCAGATCGGCGGCAAGCTGGGGCAAGGGCTTTCCCGCAGTCTGCGACACATCAAAGACGGATACCACCTTGAACATAGGGATACGGATTTCCTTTTCCTCAATGATGGCCTTGCCGTCCGCATCCAGCACCGGCGCATTGGTTTCGGGGTCGGTCTTGATTTCCTCGACCTTTTTCTTATAGGGAGTAGGAGCGATGATGCGGATACCTTTTTCGCCTTTCAGGACGTTCCTGCCGAACTGATCGCGCCACTTGTTGAAGCCCGCCACATGGGTGGCGTCGGGGCGCTGCATATAGATGAGCATGGTGTTATTGACCGAGTAGCGGTGAAAGCGGCTCATGGTGGCAAGGTACTTCCGGTACTTATCACTCTCGAACAGCTCCTTGATGCCATTTTCGATGCTGTCAACGATCTCCCGCATCCGGTCTTTGTTGGTTTGCTTTTCAGCCATGATGATCTCCTTTCAGAAAAAATAGCGCCCCTGCGCAGAAGAAAACACATCCTGCACAGGGGCAATTCTCCGCAGATAGAGGCCGTTTTTGCGCTTGCAGATAGAATGACGCAGCCGCTTGCAATCCGGCATGGAAAAAGCCTTGCGGCACGGGGCTTTCCCAGTCTCTATTTGCGGAGGTTCCAGTATTGTTCACGCTTCCGTTTGGCGTCCTGCTTTCGGCGCTCCTGCTTGGCGCAGGCAGGACAATACTTGGCACGGTTGGAGGAGGAATAGACCGGCTTGCCGCAGACGGTGCAGCGCTTTCCTGGTCTTTCCCGCATCACGTCGGCCAGCAACTCATGGTCGGCGGGAAGCACCGCGTTTCGGAACCAGTTGCACAGCAGCGAGTAGGAAATACCCTGTACGCAGACGCAAGGCTCTCCATCGTCCAGCGCGAGGCAGTTGCCGTGATCGTAATTACAGCAGAGCTTCCGAATGAGCTTCTTGGAGCGGCGGAGCTGCTTGTGATCCATACGCGGTGCATCAGCCATTGTCGAACACCAGCTTATAGCCCGTGCGCTGCCCATCGTCCTCCAAAAGAACGACGGCATCGTAGGTTTTTCCGGTCTTTTCCGAGTAGCAGCCTTTCAGCGGGGCGCGGCCATTTTTCAAAAGTGCGGCGGCAAGGGATTTTGTCAGCGCTTTTTTCTTGGCGGTGAAAAAGCGGCTATTTTTCCAGAGAACAAAGGAACAGGCACGGTTCTCGCAGAAAAAGCCCTTCTGCAATTCCGTTACCTCGGCCCCGCAGCGGGGACACTTGCCGACCACCTCGCGCCCGGAGGGGAACAGGACTTCCGCACCGGGGATGGGCTTGTAAGTCTGCACCAGCTCATTCAGCATGGCGGCGATCCCCGCCATAAAGCTGTCCGGTGTGATCTCGCCGCGCTCAATTTCTTTCAGACGATGTTCCCATTCGGCGGTGAGCTGCGGAGACTGGAGCTGTTCGGGCAAGACGGTGATGAGCGCCGTGCCGGTGACGGTGGGCAGCAGATTGGTGATTTTCTTGGACTTCCTGCGCTCCACAAAACCGGAGGACACCAGCTTTTCAATGATACCGGAACGGGTCGCCGGAGTGCCGATGCCCTTGCGCTCGGCATCATCGGGCATATCCTCCTTACCCGCGTTCTCCATCGCAGCCAGCAGCGTATCCTCTGAAAGCTTTTGTCAAGGGGGTGCGTGGATATTTTTCATATTACTTACGCAGATTCTCTCTCTGCTTCTGCCTGAATAATGCGTTTCAACCTGTCCTCCGCAGTCAAACCGCTACTATGGTCAAAAAACACTTTGACTTTATAATTTGTTTTGCCTTGCTTAATCACAAAAACTCCATCCGGTTTGTTTTTCTCCGAATGGTTATTTGGGGTGGGTAGTGTACTGTTCACAATATTTGTCATACGATATTCCTCCTTAAATGAAAAAAGCCCGACAAGGAAAGGTCTGACAACGAAGTTCCGACAACGGACATCAGAAAACCTTTTTTCTTTATCGGGCGATACTATCTTTTTACTATTTCCTTTTTCTTTATAATATTGGTTGTCATGGTTGTCAGAGAGGGAAAAGTGCCGCAATATCAAGGCTTTCGGGATTTTTGCCCGACAACCAGACCGACAACCGGCTCGACAACCGAAGCGACAACGGGCTTTTATTTTTGCTTCAACCATTCTTCCGGAAGTCCTAACTGTTCCATTTCCTCTGTCGGGATTTCTTGAAAACCATCCATGCTGTTGTCAGGCTCGTTGTCATTCCTGATACGCTCCCAGCCCTTTTGTCGGCGGTAAGGCTCTGGAAAATACCTCGGATTGCTGAACGCCCTCCAGCCTGTGACAGCGTTATTCATAATGTCGTTGATCTCTCGCAGCTCCCATTGTTTCGGTTCGTCATAATCATGCCCCAGTGCTTCCTTGTAAAGCTGCTTAGAGCAGACTATGCTGCCGGAATAGCGTTCCAAATAGTCTAAAATCTGTCCTGCCTTTGTGTCCTCCGGCATAAAGTCCTTTTGGTGGGCTTTCAGATAAGCGTTCATAGCCGGACTGAATCTCAGACGGAAATTGCCACTTCTGTAAATCTCCATAGCTTCTGCCCACATCTGATTGATATACTCTCTGGAAGCCTGTTCATCTGCCAAAATATGAACCTCAGCCCTTTCAGGATAGACCATAACCGGAACGAAGCGGCGGTTGCCTGTTCGGTCAAGGGGAAGAAAGTCAAGGGTATTAGAAGAACCACCAAACACACATTGTCTTTTTCTGTCTGCCGGATGTGTTTCATAGGGTATCTTATAGGTTTCCTTTTGGCGGCTCAGAAAGGACTTGATTTCTTCAATGCTCTTAGCGTTGGCGGTTGCAATCATTTCCGACATTTCAATAATCCAATGCCCCTGCATTTTGCGGTACACATTTTCATCATCCAGCTTTTTCAAGTCATCAGAGAACCAGTCATCATTGACCGCAAGCAAACGGAAGAAAGAGGACTTTCCGGCTCCCTGACCGCCCACAAGACAGAGCATAACCTCAAATTTGCACCCCGGCTTAAAAGCTCGTGAGATAGCACCCAGCAGAAACAACTTCAATGCTTCATAGGTGTAATCATCTGTATCAGAACCGAGAAAGCGGTGCAGACAGAAGCGTATGCGTTCTGTTCCGTCCCATTGCAGGGCATTAAGAAAATCACAGACAGGGTGGTAACGATTTTCATTGGCAATAACCGCAACTGCGTCTATGATTTTCTTCTCTACGGTCAATCCATAGTTTTCTTCAAAATATAGGAGCAGATATTTCACATCCACATCCGTCAATGTCGGGCTGTCACGATACCAACCGAGGGGCTTCACAATGTCGATTCTTTCGGTCAGAAGATTTTTTCGGATAGCCCCTTTCAAAAGTGGGTCATATTGCAGAACACGCTTATAATTTGCGGCAGTATTATAAACCTTACCTTTCTCGCTCTGCTCTAAGCTGTTTCGGATTTCTTCTACTGTGCATGGTTCTGTCTGCTGACAGTTCTGCAATTCGCTGTTCAAGTTTCAACACCTCCTTTCTCTGTTCTGCCACAAGTGCTTTTCGTTCCTCCAATGAACCATACAGAAGAATATCAAGTAGATATTCGATATAGTTCTTCTTATACAGTGCTTCTGCAAACAGGGGATTCCATTCCTCATCCGGCTGTTTAGGAGCGTATTTCTTTTCCCATTCTCTAAGAAGATGAAAATAATCCGTCAGCACCTTGTAGCAATGATTTTCTTCTTTTTGATACTTCTGTTCCGGTGTCGGCTCACGAATACGAGGGCGAATACTGGGCTTTTGTCGGCTGTCATAGTTAAGACCAAAATCTTCAGCAAGTTTGACAGCAGCTTCCCTCAGCCCGATACCGAATAGCTTCGCTGTCAGATCAACAGCGTCTCCAGTTGCTCCGCAGCCAAAACAGTAATAGCGTTCATCCAGCTTCATACTGGGGGACTTATCCGAGTGAAACGGACAGCACGCCATACCAGTGCGACCCACTTTCAAGCCATAGGCTTCTGCGGCTTGTCGGGCAGTAACATTTTCTTTTACAACTTCAAATACATTCATGTGACTCCTTTCCAGAAACGAAAAAAGCACCTGTCATTTTCAAAACGAAAATAGCAAGTGCCTTAAAGTTCCATATCCTGTTTTTTGCTTTTCGCCGGAATTGTCCGGCTGACTTCACGCTCTGCCATTTCCTTCTTCTTGCGGCTCAACTGCTCTATAATGGAACTTTTGGCTTTCTTCTTGATTTGCTCCGTTCCGGCTTTTTTGACCTCCGGTTTCATCAGCGTAGTTTGGATTTTCTGAATAGTTGATTTCATAGCATTTGTGATTCTGGCAATCACGCCATCCAATCGTTTCACTGCATACTCAACTTCTTTCTTTGAAGCCTTACGCTCAGGGGAGAGAACCCACGCCTTAGACTGCTCCACCAGCTTAATATCCTCCTTGTGCGTTTCCAGTTTTACAGTATCAGCAACGACCTCAACCGCCTTGTCATAGGCAATATCGGCAACCTCGTCCACCAAAGCTTCCACATCTTCAATCTTCATCGTGAGTTCTTCCAACTTTTGCTCCTGTGCTGCCAGTTGCTCCTTTTGCTTGAAAAGAATATAGTCCTGTTTTTCCAGATATGCACGACCACCATATTCCGGTTCTTCTTCCAGTTGTAAGCCATGCTTTTTCGCCACATCAAACAGCAGCACTCGGCAAGCTGAATCGAAAGTCATCTTGCGGTTGTTTTTTCTTCCGACTGGCTTCTCCGGTTCCGGCAGTTCAAACCCCAATGCTTCCAAAGCCTTTTCCTGTTGTGGGGCAATCTCTCCATATTGATTTTCACAGTCGAACACATGACGCTCGTGAATATGAGGGGTGCTTTCATCCAAGTGCAGCGCCCAATTCAGGATATGGACATGAGAGCCGAAACGCTCATTTGCGATTTCCATAAATTCTGTGACGATCTCAATGAGCAATTCCGGCGGAACATGATTGTCAAGCGTTCCAATCTGATAGACCGTTTCCTCTGGACAGGTCTTTTTGCTTTTGAGTAAATCTCCAGTTTCCTTATTTCTTTCAGGGTGTCGGTTCTTCACATTTCTTTCATTCTGTCCTGTTACAAAATCATGATACCGCTGACGATAAAAAAGCTGTTCCACATCTTCAAAAGTGGCAGACAGCTCATTTTCCTTTTCGGGATTTTTGAAATTGCGAAAGCCATTGTAACAGTCCCAATAGAGATTTTGTTTGGCTCGTTCTTCGTCAATGTGTTCGCTGTTGGCAATGTCAAAACTGCGGTCATTGTGCTTCGGGTTATAAACGCCATTCTTTCCGGCTCGTCCATTGTGTCTTGTTAATTTCACATGAGTTCCTCCTTTTCTTTTTGATTTCCCCGACAGGGGAGAAGGGCAGCGAAGCTGATTCCTTGCGGCTTTCTGCGTCAAGTAATACCCAGTATTAAGTGGCGAAGCGCCACTTAACTGGGCAAGGCTGCCGCCCTTGACCTGCACAGGGGTATTGCATTCCCTGTACCCATGCACAAAGGGTTGCACCCTCTGTACTCCCGCCCGAACAAACTGACTTCGCCCCGTCCCAAGCTCTGTCAGTTCCTTCGGTTTTACAAAACAGTCCACCGGACTATTTTGCAAAAAGAAAAACCGACGCATGATCGCTTTACGCTCAATACATCGGTTTCTTCATCTGACCTTGACGGTCATATTCAGTTGTGGCAGATTAGCCAATTTGAAAAATTACTCTGGCACATCTACTGAGTAGCTCAGACAATCGCCTCTTTTATTGCTTTTCAAATCGTTATAATACCACATATACATCGTTCTACCATATTCTTCATATTCTATAATCCCATCTGGCTTTTGACCTTCTACTTCTAATGAGTAAATTTCTTTATCATGTGCATAGCCAAAAACGAATCTGGTATCCGGATAATTTGGATTTAAGTCTTGTTGAATATCACTTATTGTTAAAGATAAATGGATAAATTTTTTGAAGTCTCCCCCATAAGTGGTATCTGGTGTAGTGGTAGCTGGTGTAGCATTTACAAACGCATATTGTGTACTTTCATTTTCTATCTTTTTTTTGCAGCGTGCAATCACAAAACCTTGAACGGGATCGTTATCACTTCCTGCCCGACAGAAAACCGTATCATACTGTTTGCCATTCCATATATGCAATATTTCATCAACATGATTAAGAAAATCTTCTGGAGCTGATAAATTTTCATGTTCTGCTTTTAAGGGGGAATTCAAAATAGCTTCTTCG
>OGYB01000920.1_pt1 | contig 15364 bp, 8 predicted proteins | sample 1576421 | NCBI WGS metagenome assembly OGYB01 (sample SAMEA3541577, study PRJEB24748) | human gut metagenome | biome: human gut; feature: human-associated habitat; material: faeces | place: China | collected 2012
AAAGATAGCCAAATTCAGTGAATTACGGGCTATGATTGCTTGAATTTATATTTAAGTCCATACTCTTCAAGTTTGCTGTATAGTGTTGTCCTGCCTATGCCGAGCAGTTCTGCGGCGACACTCCGGTTGCCGTTTGCCTGTTTCAACGCACGCAATATCCGCTCCTTATCCTCCGCGTCATTGCGCAAGGCGAAGCTGACAGTAGAGGTCGGTTTCGTCACGGCAAGTTCCAGATGCTCTTTCATGACAACACCTTCCTGCGCCTGCAATACAGCACCCATAACTTTCTGCCGAAGTTCCCGCACGTTGCCCGGCCATGCGTGTGTCAGCAACGCTTTACGTGCTTCGGAACTGAACCCGCTCACGCTACACTCCAGCTCTCTGTTTGCCATATCACGGAAGAACTCTGCCAGCGGCATAATGTCTTCTTGACAGTCACGCAACGGAGGAACGGTTATCCCGAAGTCGTGCAGGCGGTACAGAAGATCCTGCCGAAAACGCTTTTCATTCACCGATACCTCCAAATCTTCATTGGTAGCAGCGATGATGCGGACATTGAAATTCCGGTCTGCCTTGTCTCCGACCGGGCGATACCGCCTCTCCTGTATGGCACGGAGCAACATCTGTTGGGTTTCCAACGCGAGGTTTCCTACCTCGTCCAGAAACAACGTGCCGCCTTCCGCCTCATGGAAATATCCTTTCTTGGCATTGTCCGCACCTGTAAATGCACCTTTGACGTGTCCGAAGAAAGCCGACGGTGCAAGCTCTTTGGAGAGTGAACCGCAGTCCACCGCCACAAATGGCTTGCCTGCACGTTTGCTCTTGTCATGCAACAGGTGGGCAATATGCTCCTTGCCCGTGCCGTTCTCACCTAATATCAATACACTCATACGGGTGGGTGCAACCAACCGGACACGCCGCTTGATTCCTTGATATGCCGTACCTTGCCGGACAAATATCGGGACTTGTTTGTTCCTTTTCTGTTCCTGTGCTTTGTGTATGGAGCGGATGAGAGGAACAAGCCTGTCCTCTACCAATTGCTTGGGAATATAGTCGGCGGAGCCGAGTTTCATACTTTCCACTGCCGTATGCACCTCGGCGTAATCGGTCATGATGATGAACGGCTGCGGCTTCCCTTCCTTGCGCATCCAACGCAACAGGTCGACACCCTCACCATCAGGTAGACGCAAGTCGGCAAGCACAGTATTATCTTCCTCTGCCTTTGCCAGCAATTTCTTGGCGGTAGAAAGCCGATACGCCTGCATGGTGTCGAAGCCGCCTTTCTTCAAGAAGTTGCAGACATAATCGTTATAAACGGGATTGTCCTCTACTACAATTACCTTCATAATCCGTCTTCCTTTCGTTTTTTAGCCTGTTCCACAATCTTGTCACCCATTGCCAATACTGCATTCACGGTGTGTTGAATCTCGTTATCGGAACATTCCGTGTCTGAATGCAGAAGTCTGTGCAGTTCCCATAGTGGTTTGTCCGCACGGATTACTGCCCACGAACTGCGTAAACGGTGTACCTGCATATCCAATTCTTTGCGGTCACACCGCTCTCCGGCATCGCTAATGGCTTGCATGTCCTTTTCCGTTTCGGTTTTCAGTTTGTCAAGCATAGTCACCTTGTCACCATACGCCAATAAAGAAGAAAGGTCAGGTTGTTTCTCTTTGTTATTTTTGACAGAAGATACTGAAAGGCATTTGCCCGACACCGCCAGCAGTTCCGACAGGCCGAACGGCTTGAACAGGCAGGCGGAAAAGCCATGAGCCAGCAGTTCTTCTTCGGTGCAGCTTCCCGAAGCAGTGGCGACAATCACAGGGATGGTCTTCGAGTTGCCGACGTGGGACGAGCGCAGCAGTTCCAATACCTCAAAGCCATTTATTTCCGGCATCTTCAAGTCTGTAATCAGCAGGTCGTAGTCCTTTGTCCGCATGGCTTCCATGAGGTCGCTTGTATTAGTGCACACATCACAACGGATACCGTAATGGGCATACATATCCATTGCCATCGAAAGAAGAATGTCGTTGTCATCCAACATAATGACCGAATAGGCACGTTCAGAATAAGGATATTGTTCTTGCACTTCTTTCTTTTCGATGACAGCAATATCAGCGGTTTGCATGGGTATTTCTATCGTGAAACGACTGCCCCGACCTTTCTTGCTTTCCAATCGGACAGTACCGCCTAACATATCCACGATGCGTTTCACGATGGATAATCCTAATCCGAAACCGTCCTGCGTGGCGGCGTTGGAGAGCCGTTCAAATGCTCCGAACACCCGTTGCTGTTCTTCTTCGCTCATACCGCTGCCTGTATCTTCCACCACAATGGAAAGGTTATTGCCGTTGTAGTCCATGCGGAGCGATACGCTTCCGGCTTGCGTGAACTTGATGGCATTGGATAACAGGTTTGCGGAAACCTGCATAATGCGCTCCTTGTCGCCCATGAGGATAACATCGGTATTGCATTCCACCGTCAAACACAAGTCCTTTGTCTCTGCCAATGGAGCAAATTCCGCCGATAAAGCGTCTGCCATGCCCTGCAAACGGAACGGGGAAGTATTCGCACTCTCCTTTCCACTATCCAACCGAAAGAAGTCAAGCAGCGTGTTCAACATGGCAATCATTCGTTGCGATGCCTGCCGGATATTGCCCGAATAGCGTTCCGTCTGCGTTGCATTTTCTCCGTTGGCTATCAGTTCCGCATAGCCGTGTATGGCGGTCAGCGGTGTACGCAGTTCATGAGTAATGGTGTGCATGGCTCTCTTGCGTGAGGAAATCAGTTCCCTGTTTCTCATATCCGATTCATGGAGTTGCCTTATCAGATTAACGGTCTTTGCCTTATACCGCTTTATGCGGCGTATGTCCCTGTGGATGATGATGTATGACACAACCAAAAGAAGAAAAAGAAATCCTGTCAGCCCTCCGATTTGAAAGAACGAGCGTTCACGCATGGCGGTTATCTCTGCCTCACGCTTTTGCAGGTCACGTTCTACTTTCCTGTCCATCTGCCCGATAAGCGATTGCAGTTGTCGATTCAATTCGCTGTTGCGCATGGCGAGGCTGTCGGCATGTTCCGACAAGCGGCGGCTTTGCGCCTGTTGTTGTGTAATCTCCTTGCGGTTCAGTGCATGGAGCATGGAGGTTGTGGCGGTCGGTTTCGACTTTTCTTTCTTGCCGAACAAGCCTAAGAAACCTTTGCGCTTCGTTTTCTTAGGCTGTTCCTGTGTGCTTTTTGCCGCAATGAAGGGTACACGCTTAGCAATTTCCCGATTCAAATTTTCCTGTTTATTCAATACTTCCACAATGCTACAAAGCAAATTTTCCTTGCTTTCTAACAAATGACGCACACTGTCTATCCGCTCTGCCGGATAAACGGTTTTGAAACGGCACAGCAGACTATCCACCGCCATGCGCCGGATATGGTAATGCTCCAAATCCTCGTCTTCCCACTCCAACACACTTTCGCCCAAAAGGGAAAGCCCCGTCATTTCCCCATAAACAAGATGCACTTCCTGACGAAAAGCATTTATACGTCGGTTCTCCGTTTCCAATGCTTCAATCTCTTTCCATTCATAAAACCACAGGTACATGATGCCGACTGCCAGCAGGCACATCAATAAATAACCTGCGGCAATCAGCGTGCGGAGAAATTTTGTTCCTATGGTACTTCTCATTTGATTATTCCTTTTTAATCATGCAGCCCGTAGTCCATCTAAAACCACAGGCTGCATACATTATAGCAATCTTTGTCAGCAATGACATTATCCCAAAGGATTGTCACCATCTTCGCCATTACCGGAACCGTCTGTGCTTCCGCCACCCTGCGCCGGGTCATCGTCCTTCGCATCGGCAGAAAGTTCAATCCATTCCAAATCATCGCTGTCCACAAGGGCACGGGTGTAGGTCTTGTTCGACAGCCGCTCCCGTTCGGGTGTGAACTGCACGCGCACCGCCTGCACCTGCTTGTCGAAGTCCGCCAAATCCTTCACGCCCTTCGTGTCGAGCGTGTAGCGGAAATAGCCCAGCCCCTTGATGTGGACGCTCTTGCCCTGCGCCATGCGCGTGTGCATCACGCCTGCGATGTCGCCCAACACGGCTTGCACGTCACTGTTACTTACTGTGAAGATTTTCGTCAAATCCTTTGCTATGGTCTCCGTTTCCACGGGCTTGCCCTGCACTACGGCTTGGGGATAGTAAACGCCCTGTTGCTTCTGAAACGCTTTTTCCCCAAAAGGCATAGTCTTACGTTTTTAATTGGTTGATGAATAATGTTTATTGTCTCACTCGGATGCCTTTGCAAGCATCCGTTTTGCTGTTGCCTGAACTAACCTCCACTCTTGATTTTCCGAAGTGCCACTTCGACCACCACAAAGTGGCACCTTGTGCGCCTCGAAGTGCCACTTTGTCTTTCACCAGCTTCCACCTCCCAACGCATGATACAGATTTATCATCCCCTGTATTTTGTCGAAATGATCGTTTGCTTCCGTCAGTTCAGCGGAGAGCAGGGATTGCTGAGCGGTAAGCACTTCCAAATAGGTGGTGCTACTGCTGTGTTCCATCAGCTGGCGGGTACTTTCCACGGTGCGGCGCAGAGCGGCTATCTGCTTGCCATCAAGTTGCAAACGGCGGTCGGCTGTCTGCCATTGTGCAAGAGCATCGTTCACCTCGCTACCCGCTTTCAGCAGACTTTGCTGGAAAGAGAGTAACGCTTCCTGTTGCTGTGCCTTGGCGATGCGCAGGTTGGCGATGTTACGCCCACGGTTGAAGAGGGGGTGTGTCAATGAGCCGACTGCACTCAGTAGCCAGCGTCCGGGATTGATAATGGCGGCACCGGTACTGTTTGTCCAACCTGCAGACCCGCCCAGCGTAATGCTGGGATAAAAGGCGGAGCGGGCGGCACCGGTGGCATAGAACGCCTGTGCCAGCGATGCTTCTGCCTGACGGATGTCGGGACGGCGGGCAAGCAACTGCAGGGGTACACCTACGGAGAGTGTATCGGGAAATTGCTGTTCTGTCAACGTACCGCGTTCGATATGGGAAGGCACATCGCCTAAGAGCAAGGAGATGGCATTTTCCTGTTTCTTGACTTGCTGTTCCAGAGTAAGCACATTCGTTTCCACGGTAAGCAGGTTGGCACGTGCCTGCTGCACGGCAGCTTCGGTGGTGTTGCCGAACTGCTTTTGCAGTTCCAACGTGCGCAACGACTCGCTCCAACTCTCGGCGGTGCAGCGGTTGATGTCGAGTTGTACATCCAACATCAGCAAGTTGTAATAACTGTTGGCAATTGTGGCGATGAGTTGTGTCTGCACTGCCTGCCGGTAAGCGCGGCTCTGCTCTAAGGCGGCACGGGCACCACGTTTGGCATTGGTCAGCTTGCCGAACAAGTCCAGCTCCCACTCGGCGGAAGCAGCAAGGGTGTAGGTCTTGGTCGTCTTGCTACCATCGAAGCTACTCAACGTACCTTGCGGGGCAAGCGACACTGAGGGCAGGTAGGCAAGGCGCGAAGACATCAGCGTGGCTTCTGCCTCCACCACTTTCAGACGTGCGACGTTAAGGTCGTTGTTATTCTCCAGTCCTCGCCGGATGAGGGATTGCAAGCGTGTGTCGGTGAACAGTTCGCTCCAATGCAAGGAGGCGATGGAGGCTGTGTCTTCCGCTTGTATGTCGGTGCCATACAGCCCATCGGTTTTCACTTCCTCCGGACGGGAGTAAGGTTTATAGACTCCGCACGAGGCAAGCAGCAGTGCGGTAACTGTTGTCAGTAATATATTTCTCATGATTCCTTTTCCTTTTTATGTTTCTTCAAATCTTCCATTTCACCTTGTATCGACCATTCGCCGGAGGAAACAGCCTGCATGGGACGTACCTTCTCTTGCAACCACTGGAAAGCAATGAACAGTGCCGGAACCACAAATAGCAAGGCAAGTGTACCGACCAGCATACCACCCACCGCACCGGAACCCAACGTGCGGTTACCGTTGGCTCCTACTCCCGTTGATACCATCAGCGGTAGCAGTCCGAACACCATTGTAAGGGCTGTCATTAGGATGGGGCGCAATCGCACCTTGGCGGCTCCAACGGCAGCTTGTATCAGCGACATGCCCGCCTGTCGGCGTTTGACGGCATATTCCGTTATCAGGATGGCGGTCTTTGCCAGCAATCCGATGAGCATAATCAAACCGGTCTGCATATAGATGTTATTCTCCAATCCCATCAGCTTGGCAAACAGGAAACTGCCCAGCAAGCCGAAAGGAAGGGCGAGCACCACGGCAAACGGGATGAGGAAACTTTCATAAAGTGCGCTCAGGATGAGATAGACCAGCACAAAGCAAATGGCGAAGATAATCACCGTGTTGCTGCTCGACTGACTTTCCTCGCGGGTGATGCCGCCAAACTCGTAGGTATAGCCTTTGGGCAATGCCGTGGACGCCGCTTCGCCGATGGCACGGATGGCGTCGCCGGAAGAATAGCCGTCGGCAGCCGAACCGTTGACCGCAATGGAGCCATAGAGGTTGAAGCGGTTGAGCGACTGTGGCCCGTAGGTCTTGGTAAGCCGGGCAAACTGGCTGATGGGAGCCATTTCACCGTTGCCGGTACGCACATAGAGGTGGTTCAGCGATTCCGGTGTGACCCGTGTGTCCGGCTCCGCCTGTATCATGACACGGTAGAGCTTGGAGAAACGGTTAAAATTGGAGACATACTGCCCGCCATAGTAACCGGACACCGTGGAAAGCACCTCTGCCGGAGAAAGCCCCGAACGTTCGCAACGGGCGGCATCAATGTCCAGCGTATATTGCGGATAGTCTGCTGAAAAAGCGGTATAGGCAGTCCCGATTTCCGGGCATTGGCTCAGGGAGGCAATGAATCCCTTGGTGGCATCGTCCAACTCACTGACAGGTTTGCCCGTCTTGTCCTGCACGTGCAGTTCAAAACCGTTCACCATGCCGTAGCCGTTAATCATGGGCGGGGCGGCGGCAAATAACTGCGCATCCGGTATTTTCTGTGAAAGGGTGTTGATGCGTCCGATGATAGAGTTTACATCATCTTCCTTGCCGTCACGTTCCGACCAGTCGCGCAGGGAGATGATAATCAGTCCCGCACTGGCTCCCGAACCGCTGAGCGAATATCCGCTGACGGTGGCATAATGCTTCACCTGCGGCATTTGTTGGATTTCCTTTTCCAACTGCGCCAATACTTGGGTGGTGCGGAAGAGCGAAGTGCCCGGCTTGGTATTGACGCTCACCATGACCGTACCCGTATCTTCATCGGGCACAAGTCCGGTCTTGGTAGTGCGCATCAGCACCACCACCAGCGCCACCGTAGCCACCAGCAGTCCCCATGTCACCACCCGATGGCGGCAGAAGTAGATGACACCCCGAACGTACCGCTTCACCAAGACCTCGAAAGCCGCATTGAACGCCTTGCGGAAGCGTGCCGAAAAACCGCTTTTCTCTTTGCCGTCCGCATCTATATAAGGTTCAAGCAGTAAGGCACACAGAGTCGGTGAAAGTGTCAAGGCATTGACTGCCGACAGTCCGACCGCCACCGCCATCGTGATGCCGAACTGCGTATAGAATACGCCGGACGTGCCGCCCATCATGGAAACCGGGATGAATACCGCCATGAACACCAGCGTAGAGGTAACGATGGCAGCCGTAATGCCCGACATGGCTTCGTTCGTCGCCATATACGATGAGTAGTAACCGGCATCGAACTTCGCCTGTACTGCCTCGACTACCACAATGGCATTGTCCACCACCGTACCGATGGCAAGCACCAGTGCGAACAGCGTCAGCAAGTTGATGGAAAAGCCCGCCACCGCCATGAAAGCGAACGTGCCGACCAAAGAGACGATAATGGATATGGTGGGAATCAGTGTCGAACGGATGTCCTGCAAAAACACATAAACCACCAGTACAACGAGAATGATAGCCTCTATCAGCGTCCAAAGCACATTCTCGATGGAGGCAAAGAGAAAGTCGTTCACGCTCAACAAGCTGGCAAACTTCAATCCTTCAGGCAAGTCTTCGGATATTTCATCTATCAGCGCATCAATCTCCTGTACCACCTCCGTAGCATTGGAACCGGCACTCTGGTAAGCCTCGGTGATACATCCCGCATGACCGTCCGTCATGGCACGATAGGTATAGGCTTCATCACCCAACTCGATGCGGGCAATATCTTTCAGACGCAAGATTTCTCCGTTGGAAAGCGAACGGATAACAATATCACCAAACTCTTCGGGCGTGGAGAAGCGTCCCCTATATTTGATGGTATATTCGTAGGCATTCTCGTGGTTCTCGCCGAAAGCACCCGTAGCCGATTCCAAATTCTGCTTTTCGAGGGCATTGGTCACGTCTGACGGTATCAGTTTGTACTGCGCCATCACGTCCGGTTTCAGCCAAATGCGCATGGAATAGTTGGATGCCAATACATTGAACTCACCCACACCGGCAATACGCTTGACGCGCGGCTCCACATTTATCTTCATGTAGTTGTTGATAAACTGCATATCGTATGAATCGTCCGGGCTGTAGAGGGCGACCACCTTCAATAGCGACTTCTGTTGTTTCTGCGTCTGCACCCCGATTTTGGTTACTTCGGCAGGAAGCAATCCCTGTGCCTTCGATACGCGGTTTTGCACATTGACTGCCGCCATGTCGGCATCAGTTCCCTGACGGAAATAGACATTCACTGTAACATCTCCCGTATTGGAGGCTTCCGAATGGATGTAGCTCATGTTCTCCACACCGTTGATGGCTTCCTCCAACGGGACAATGACCGACTTCTGCACCGTTTCGGCATTGGCACCGGGATAAGAAGTCGTTACTTGCACCGTGGGCGGCGCAATGTCTGGATATTGCTCCACAGGCAGCCCCGTCAGGGATATGATGCCCAACAAAACAATAATTACGGAAATAACGATGGAAAAGACCGGGCGGTCTATAAAGAATCGTAAATTCATAACTTCTTCCTCCTCTTATTACGGTTTTAAGGTTACGGCATCGCCGTTATTGAGCAAGCCTACGCCTGTAGTCACAATCACATCGCCAACATCCAATCCGGAAGTGACGGTATAGCGGATGCCGTCATGCACCGGATTGACTTCAATACGGGTAGCCACCGCCTTGCCATTCACTACCCGATAGACAAACAGCTTGTCCTGCAATTCGTAGGTGGCTTCTTGCGGAATGGGAATAGCATCCTGCAAGGTCTGCGGGATAAGTATATTTCCCGTGCTTCCGCTCAGCAGCACCCGTTCGGCGTTGGGGAATACGGCACGCAAGGAGCCACTTCCGGTCTGTCGGTCAAGTACGCCGCTGATGCTCTCAATACGCCCTTCCTTTTCATAGATAGTTCCATCACCCAGTTGCAGACGGACGGCAGGCATCTCTTCCAAGGTTCGGTTGATGGAGCCGTAACAGCGTATCAATGACTGCAATCGCTGCCCCGACATGGAGAAATAGACATACATCTCCGAATTATCCGATACGGAAGTAAGCGGTTGTGCCGAACCGGAACTGACCAATGTGCCCACGCGGTAAGGGATGGTGCCTATTACTCCGTTTGCGGGACTCTTTACTTCTGTATAAGAAAGGTCGTTGTGGGCATTCACCTCCTGCGCTTTGGCTTGTTCCAACGCGGCTTCGGCCACGAGAAGCGCATTGCGGGCTGTGGAGAGGTCATATTCCGAAATGACCTTTTCACGATGAAGTGCCTGCTTGCTTTCGTAGGTCAGCCGGGCGGTCTGTACCTGTGCTTCGGCAGAATGGACATTGGCAATAGCTGTCCGCAGGGCTGCTTGGTAAGGAACTTGGTCTATAATAAACAACCGTTCACCCCGACGTACCTCTTGCCCTTCTTTCACGCATACCTGTTGTATCGTCCCGGACACCTGCGGATAGATTTCAATGTCCTGCCTTCCCTGTACGGATGCGGAATAAGATTCGGTCAGCGTCACTTCTCCTTTTCCTACGGTCATGACCGAATAATTGACTTCTTCCTGCTCCGGTTCCGTTTGGTGACAGGCAGTAAATGATGTTGAACAGAGTATCAACGTACTCAAGAAATACTTTTTCATAAGTTCGATATGTTTTTGTTGTTTCTGTTTAGCAGATAATAAACTAAAATAAGGATTTGTGTCATTATTTCCGATAGGGGAACTGACAGCCAAAGTCCCGGAACGCCGATGACACGCGGTAACACAAGAAAAGCCGGAACTACGAAAACAAGACCTCGCAATAGCATGAGCAAGATGGCGGTCTTGAAACATCCAAGGCTTTGATAGTACCCCACACATACCAAATTGAGAGCGAAGAACAGAAATGCGACAGAGAAATAGGGAAGTCCCTCTTGTGCGATATTAGCGGCGGCATTTGATAGACGTTCAAACGCACCGAACGCTTGTTTCTGTTCCTCTTCTGTCATGCCTGTACCTGTATCTTCAACGACCAGTGTCAGAACTCCATTATCATATTCAGTAATCAAAGAAACACCGCCTTCTTCTGTGAACTTGACAGCGTTTGACAGCAGGTTATTCCCGATTTGTATTATTCGCTCTTTGTCGGTCAATACAATGGCATCGTGTCCAGTCTTCACGGACAAGGACAGCCCTTTGTTCACGGCAACAGGCATGAACTCCGTTTCAAGTGTGTGCGTGATTGCTGAAATCCGGCAGGGTGACAGACGGGGCTGTTCCTTGCCGTTGTCCAGGCGGAAGAAGTCAAGCAAAGTGTTAAGCATATCCCGCATACGGTCGGAGGATTGCAGTATGTTTTGGATATACTGCCCGGACTTATCCTCACACTGTTCTTTCCGTATCAGTCCGGCATAGCCTGTTATTGCTGTCAGCGGTGTGCGCAGTTCATGGGTGATAGTATGTACCGCCTTCTTCCTTGACGTTATCAGTGCCTCGTTCCGTTGTACGGATTGTTCCAGTTGCCTTATCAAATCAGTTGTCTTGTGCTTGTATTGTTTAATGCTTTTTGCATCACGATGTATGATGATGTAGGAAATTAACAACAATAGAAGAACGAATCCCATTAAACCGCCTACTTGCATAAATGACTTTTCACGCATGGCAACTATTTCGTTTTCCCGGCTTTGCAGTTCGGTTTGTACCTTTTCTTCTATTTGGCAAATCAATTCTTGCAGTTGTCTGTTAAGTTCTGCATTACGAGCTGCAAGGCTGTCGGCTTGTTCCGACAATTGGCGATCCTGCACTTTCTGTTCGCTGATTACGTTTCTATTGACCGAATGAAGGATAGTGGTTGATACTGCTGGAGTTACTTCCTTTTTTTTGCCGAATATGCCTAAGAAACCTTTTCGTTTTGGCTTTTTGGACTGTTCCTGCACACTTTTCTGTACAATAACCGGAATTTGATTGGCTATCTTCTTGTTAATAGATTGTTGTTCATCCATTAACCGGACTATCTGGAACATCTGTCGTTCCTTATCCTCTAAAAGACTGCGCACACTATCGATGCGCTCTGCTGGATAGGTGGCCTTGAAACGGCAGAGCATACTGTCCATTGCCATACGCCGTGCATGGTAATGCTCGATATCTTTATCGTTCCATTCCAGTATTGTTTCACCCAATAGAGAAAATTTTATCATTTGAATATTGATATTGTTTATTTCTTTTCGGAGCTCGTCTATTTTTTTATTGCCAAGTTCTAATGCTTCTATCTCCTGCCATTCATAGAGGCTATTATATGCCATACATCCGATAAGAATGGAGATAAGTATATATCCCAACCGTATTGCCTTATAGAAATTTCCTGACCGCTCCATTATTTTAATGACATTGATTTTTGGAACATGAATAAAAGTTTATCTTTTTCGTTCATGCGGATATTATCAGAATAACCGTCTTTTGTTATTTGATACCCACATGGCTTAACCATAAAAATGCCTAAGCCCTTAGTGTACGAACTTACTTCTGAGGCATAGTCTTTACTTGTATTTAATGGAACTTTCCCTTTAATATGACACCACTCATTATTACAACTGATGTCTTCAATCTCAGACATCAGTTTTTGCAAATCTGTAATAGCTTTGGAACTCGCTACTTGGGGTATCTGCAACTCAAAACAGAGCATCGGTTCGAGAATGTCCACACCTGACTGTTGCAAAGCCAGCCTGAAGACATAAGGGGTCAGCTGTCTGAAATCAGCAGGTGTACTTACCGGGCTATAATACTCGGCTTGAGTAAAAGTTACTTTCAGATCTGTCACTTCCCATCCATGTAAACCAGATTGGCAAGACATACGAATCCCTTCAAAAACGGCATTTTGAAAAGAATGGTTCAGATAACCATAGGAGATGTCACTTTCGATTTGCAACCCTGCCCCTAACGGTAAGGGTTCAAGAGTCAGCCCTATTGTGGCCCAGTAAGGGTTGGGTGGTACTTCGATCTGAATAATCTTATTGACCTTTTTTATAGGTCGTTCTTTGTAGATAGTCTTGATCTCATCAAAATGGACCTTTACGGAAAATCGTTCTTCCAGCAATGTCTGTATGATTTCCTTTTGGGTCAAACCATATAACGAGATTTCCAATTCATCACTATATGAGTTTATGGAAAAGGACAAAGACGGGTCTTCAATCCACAATGTATTCAGAGCGGATATCACCTTGCTTCTCTCTTCGGGCTTATTTGGCCGGACGGAGGATTTGAGAGCGGGATGCTGATGAGATAATCCTTGAATCAAACAAGGTTTAGCACCTAAATAATCTCCGATTCGAAAATCTTCTATATCTTCTACAATCGCGATATCATTGGCACCCACTTCATCAACATTTATCTCTCTGCCCTGATAAATAGTCTTTAGATTTTTAATCTTGATGAATTTTTCCGAATCGTTGATTCTTACAACGTCTCGAAGTCTCAGACTTCCGTCAATTATTTTAAGAAAACTTCTTTTATGCCCTTTGGGGTCATGCTCTATCTTATAGAGATAAGCTGAAAGTCTGTTTGAGACTGATGCCGGAGGAAGTATAAAAGAAGAAATGGCGTCCAACAACTCATTGATACCGATATTGAACATTGCTGATCCATGTAGCACCGGATAGACTTTGGCTTTTGCCACAAGAGCGATTATCGTATTCCAATAATCAGCCGGTGAAATTTCGCTATCCGCCAAATATCGTTCTAATATATCGTCGTCATGGTTGCATACAAATTCTTTGTATTCTTCCTTTATATATGTTTGGGAGCAAACCGGATAAACCGATCCATCGACAACAGTTTGCATAAACAGGACATCTTGCGACAGATTTGTTTTTATATCCATATACAAACGCTCCAAATTCACACCGGCACGGTCAATCTTATTGATAAATATAATTGTCGGGATTTGCAGCTTTTGTAAAGTACTGAACAGCAACTTTGTCTGCGCTTGTATGCCTTCCTTTGCGGATAAGATGAGGACTGCTCCATCAAGCATTTTGAATGTCCGCTCCACTTCCGCAATAAAATCCATGTGTCCCGGAGTGTCAATGATATTGCATTTCACTCCATTCCAGATAATAGATGTCGTAGAAGCCCGGACAGTAATTCCTCTACGTTTCTCTATATCCATAGAGTCCGTTATGGTGTCACCATTATCCACACGGCCGCACTTTTCCGTTGCTCCACTGGCAAACAGCAGATTCTCGGTTACGGAAGTTTTTCCTGCATCAATGTGAGCAAGAATTCCTAAATTTATAATATTCATTTGGATTAAGCAATAATATACTACAGTAGATGCATTGTCGAAACGCACCTTTTAATACCTCCTCGTAGCATATGAGAACTACAGGATTACTAACTCGTATTAATATGTATATTATTACTGCCGCATAACGATTACAAAATTACACAAAAAAATATATCTAACAAAAGTGGGAGGATTTTTTAACTTTTTACCATAGACATTTTATTAGGGAAGCGTAGGTTCAACTGGCAAGTACAAATAAGTAGAAATGTTTGAACAACACCGTTTTAGGAAGTTGAAAAATCAAGTTTCTCTCTCGGTATAGCGTTTATTTTGGCCAATATCTTCTTTAGTTTAGCATTTGTGTATTTCCCATTCGTGTTCTATTTAGCTCCTTATTATGAGTATGTAGCAAGTTACTTATCAAATTCAGCCTCTTTGAGGGTCAAATATGGTTTTGCAAATGGTGACTGACAAGACATAAACAAGGTCAGCAGGAATTTTTTACATAAATGGACATGAATGTATATAACCTAAAATAAGAATAAATTTTAATAAGGGCTGCCCAAAAAGAAAAAAATGCAGTTGCCATCCTATAGATACTTGCAGAAAGGATAAAATTTACTTTTAGACCTTTTGGGATAGCCCTTATTAATACTTCAGATAAAATTCCTTAGGTTATATTTTCAATCCTTTGGACCGGGTTTCCTCCTTGGCATACAGTCCCGGACGCCCGATTATGACATGGTTGGCAACGATACTATCCGCCGGACTGCGTATCTGCGGCGGTGCATTTTCGGGATATTGCGCCTGCCTGTTCCTCACATCTTCCGCTTCCGGCTTGAGCTGTTGCCCTTCATTCTCCTTTTCTGCGACTTCGGGCGTGGGTGGCGCAAGCTCCAGCTGAATTTTTCGGTCAAGGGCGGCAAGTTCGGACTTCAACTGCTTCAGCTCGTCCTCCTTCTTCCACACCTTACCCGCTATCTCCTGTAACTGCGGTATCTCCATCTCCAGCACCTCGTTCTTCGCCTTGTACTGGTCGATGATGGAGGGTATCCTCTCCATCGCGTTGAGGAAGTTGCGGGCGGCGGCCAACGGGTCAGCCATCGCCAGATGCCCGTTGTTGTAGGTGTACTTGTAGTTCCCCTCGACCACGAAGCGGTTGTCGGTGAACTCCAATCCCTCTTTGAGTATCCTTTCGCTCACCACCTTTATCGGAAAACCGTAAAGTTCACCGACCTGCGTGTACAACCCTCCGGTCGTGGCATTCTTGGCTATCTCCTGCAAACGCTTTCCGATGACCTTCTCATCGGCGGAATCCACTCCGTCCACCTTTATTATATTAAGGCGGTTGCCCTCCTTGTCGGTCTGCACCACCGACAGGAAGCGGTTCCAGTCCTCCGTCATGGCATCTATGAAAGCCGTGTTGTTGCGCAACTCGCCGGTCTTTGACTCCAGCTTGAACTCCGAATCACGCTTGCCCTTGTTGAACGACTTGCGTTCCCCTTCGAGCGATGCGATCCGCTTTTCCAGTTTCGCCTTGTCCAACAGGTCGGTATTGCCGGAGAGCAACGCCATGTATTCCGAGAAATTCATGCCCGATTTTTCGTCCATTGCCCCCTCGTCGATGGTACGCGCACCCATCGCACCGCTTTTGAG